>JACCDG011128681.1_pt1 | contig 21801 bp, 22 predicted proteins | sample 7442471 | NCBI WGS metagenome assembly JACCDG01 (sample SAMN15323444, study PRJNA562643) | freshwater metagenome | isolation source: river surface water | place: USA:Blue River Watershed | collected 2017-08-17 | reverse complement strand
GAATGGTTCTTTGCTTCGCAAAGGGCCACCTAACGCAGTGAATGGTTCTTTGCTTCGCAAAGGGCCACCTAACGCAGTGAATGGTTCTAAAATTGAATTATTGCTTTCTGAAGTGTTTATGAAACATGCCTGCCGCCAAATGCGATCATGGAAAACAGAAGAGCAGATGTAAAGAATGTGGAACTGGCAGATGTGAACATGGAAAATGGAAGCATGTGTGCAAAGAATGTGGAACTGGCCATTGTGAACACGGAAAACAAAAAAGTAGATGCAAAGAATGTGGCACAGGCCGTTGTGAACATGGAAAACAGAAAAATAGGTGCAAAGAATGCGGAACTGGTTATTGCGAACATGGAAAACAAAAAAGTAGATGCAAAGAATGTGGCACAGGCCGTTGTGAACATGGAAAACTGAAGCATCAATGCAAAGAATGTGGAACTGGCAGATGCGAACATGGAAAATGGAAACATAATTGCAAAGAATGTGGAACTGGCAGATGCGAACATGGAAAATGGAAACATAATTGCAAAGAATGTGGAACTGGCTATTGTGAACATGGAAAATGGAAGCATGTGTGCAAAGAATGTGGAACTGGCTATTGTGAACATGGAAAACAGAAGAGCAGATGCAAAGAATGCGGAACTGGTCATTGTGAACATGGAAAACCGAAGAGCGGATGCAAAGAATGCGGAACTGGTCATTGCGAGCACGGAAAACAGAAGAGTAAATGCAAAGAATGCGGAACTGGTCATTGCGAGCATGGAAATTGGAAGCATCATTGCAAAGAATGCGGAACTGGTCAATGCAAGCATGGAAAATGGAAGCATCATTGCAAAGAATGCGGAACTGGTTATTGCGAGCATGGAAAACAGAAAAATAGGTGCAAAGAATGCGGAACTGGTCATTGCGAGCATGGAAATTGGAAGCATCATTGCAAAGAATGCGGAACTGGTTATTGCGAACATGGGAAACGAAAGAACAGCTGCAAAGAATGCGGAACTGGCCAATGTGAACATGGAAAATGGAAGCATAAATGCAAAGAATGTGGAACTGGTCAATGTGAACATGGGAAACAGAAGAGTAAATGCAAAGAATGCAGAAATATTAAAGTCCCCAAACAAAGCAGTAAAAGGCAAAAAATATCGCATAGTATGATAGAAATAGAATATCCTAAAACTCCAGAAGCTGGTTGGATGTTACCGCCGCCATTGCAAAGCAACTAATTATTTTCTCAACTCCATCCTCAATTTAGCGGCTTTTACATATCCCCATTTCTCCTCGGCTTTTCGCATGTAAATTTTTTTTTGTTCAGATTCCCAATTAGGGTGGTTTTTCAACCAATTCCTTACTTCGGGGTTACCACTTGATCTGTTGACAGAATCTGAGTATTTACGTCTCTTCCCTAAATCTCTATAACAAATTGTACAAATATCCTGTTTCATTCCTTGCTACGCTCGGAATGGGGCTGCGTCGCGAACATCCTACGGATGTATCGCTCGACTCACCGCGGATTCCTTCCCCATACAATCATCGTGTTGGCAAAATGTGGCCATTTTATGCGGCGTTGTCCTTGTGTTTAATATATAATTTGGGCCGAATCAATTTTCGTATGTATTTCATCGGACCAGAAAAAATGAAATAGTACAACAATATCAGTAAAAGCGAAGCGGTGAGTAAGGAACAAACTTTGTTTGTTCCGACGGAGCCCTGTTACGAACGTAGTGAGTAACAAAAAAATGAATACATAAACAAAACTAGTATTAGCGGCGAGTAAGGTTCTTGCGACGCAAGAACCGACGGAGCCAGTGAAGTAAAAACGAAGGTTTTACGTAACGATGGTCGTTTCATGCAATAAGTGCGAACGTGTATTTGTGATATCGAAAACTGCCCGATTAGAAATATGTAGAGGCTGTGATGTTGGGTTTGTATGCTGGATGTGTAGGGGAGAACAACAAGATGAAATTCCTGCCAATAAAACCTATTATTGCCGTGATTGTGAAATTGTGCTCAAAGAACAGAAGAAATTAGATGAATTAAAGAAGAAGGCCAGAATTATGCTCGATGATTGGATGAGAGTGAATCCTGCTTGGGAAGAGAAAGAGAAGGCTGAATACTTGGCTGCAAAGGCATCATCAGCTGAAAACAAATGGAATAAATCTGAAAAAGTTGCATTTATACAAAGCAAATTAACTACGTTCATAACGGTTATGGAAAATGATCAGAAGATGAGTGACTACAAAGAAAAAATCTAGCGATGTGGTTGAAAATTGAATTTATATATTTTTTACATAGCTATGCAGAGATATTGCGAGAAGTGCGGGTTTTGTTTGCCACGATATCCCACCATTGAATGTAAAAAATGCAGACTGTATTCTCAGTGCAAATTACATATAAAATATACTAAAGTAATGGACTCTGAAGGGATCACACCGGCTCAAAAATATTGTCTTAAATGTTTTGAATCAAACCGCTGTTTTAGTTGCGGTATTGAGACAGCGGCCGATATTTATTGTGACGGCTGTGATACGAAAAAATGTATATTTTGTTTCGGCATGTTTGGAGAGAAGGAAGATTTTCGCAATGATGGAACATTTAGAAAAGGCTCGTTATGTCATGAATGTATATCCATCGAGAAGACCAAATGCGGTTTATGTAATATATTATTATTCCCTTCGAGAGATGGTGGTTGCGGAGATTGTGGGGAGTTATATTGCGACAATCATTTAAAACTTTTAGAAATAGGTGCTGAGAAATATGAGAATCATTACAATAGAATATGTGATTTATGTTTCGAAAAACGCGGTCCGAAAATATGTAGTTGCGATATCAGCTCATGTATAGGATATAATTGCGATGAGTGCAAATCTGTGGTGTGTTCGACAATTCGAGGGATAGTCGCCAATAAAAAAACTATATGCGGCAGATGTATTGTAAATAACGCTGTAAAATGCGAAGAATGTTTCATCAAAGTACATCCGGATTTGATGAAAGAGTGTGGATTATGCAAGCAAAGAAAATGGTGTGATTCAGACATGAGGGAAATAATAATTCCCGCTGATAAAGGAATAATTATTCGAGATGTGTATTGTATTCATTGTTATCATGCTTCTCAGCCAAAGCAAAAAGAAAAGTTTTCATGCGATACTTGCGGAAAATCAGTCGGCCAAGAAACAAATATAAGGGGGACTATTAAATTTACATGTGTTAATTGTTTCGAGAGAAAGCGTATAGTTAAAGAAAAATGTTTGATTTGTGATAGATCTTCACAAGGTCCACTTGATTTTATGACATCATGTGACAAATGTAAAAGAAAATCATTTTGCAAATCACACATTCATTTCACTAGAGAGTCCATATCTATGGGATTTATACCTACTTTTAAAAGTGTGATGTGGTGTGAAACATGTTTCGCGTCAAAAAGACATATTACAACGGCAGCAAAGGAAGAATATAAAGCCAAAAGAATATCCAAAAATCGCAGAAAGATCGATGATTGGATATTCAACAATCCTGAATGGGAAGATGAGGAGCGTGAGAAATATATGAAAAAAGCCGAGGATAAGTGGAGCAAAATATTGGCCGAAAAAGCTCTTGAGAAGTTAGAGGATCATGATAGCGAAAGAATCAAGAGAAAGAGGCGTAAGGAGAAAAGAAAATAACACAAAAAATTGATTATTTTTGATATAAAGAATTATGGATCTTTGCTTCCGTTTAGTTATAATCCGGGATAGGTTATACTTCTCCGCCGATGATTATATGTCAATGGCGCTTGCTTCCAAAGAAATGATGGAAATTGTATTGTTCTGTCTAAGACCACTTACACTATCATTGCTTGACCGAGAAGTAATCGCATCAATGAGAGAATTTGGCATGGAACATTTCTTGGCTAGGGTAACATCGTCACTAGTGGCGAATAGATTTCTGGATGTATTTGGCTTTATCAGCTGCGAATATGTAGTTGTATATTGCTGTACATGCGGGAACATTGAGGACGAGGATTACGTAGTAGATGAAAATGGGGCTGTGGTACAAACACTGTGTCCATCATGTAGTAAAAATTCCCCAGGAATAGACCCGCTATTGGAATGTATTCACTGGCGCGTTGGAAAATCGGGATCATGTTCAACTGACAATAGAGATATAGACGGAAAGAAGTATAATACTACCAATCCAATTTTAAATGCGTTGATGTTATTTGATTGTGATGTGTTTGCGCGAATAGTCAAAGAAAGCAAGTATAATATCAACTATCTGTGTGGGATTGGAATCAACAAATTAATGATATTTGCGGCCGAAATGCAAAATCCAGAACTATTGTTCACAACAATGAAACTAGGCGTGACCACTAATCACATGGGGAAATTCATACATAATTTTATCATAGAATCGATTGAAGATTTAGAAATTGCTTCCGACATGATTTTGGCATTACTTAGCACGTCAAATAATGATGTTTTCGGTTCTGATATATTTCTTGACATTAATGAAGTACTCTGTCGATGTACCAAATTTGAACATATCAATACATTAATTAAATGTGGTTTAGATCTTAACAAAATCAATCATTTCGTGCTCGAATATATAAATATGTGTTCTGATATCATACGGAATCATGATTACACCGTCGAGGAAAGCCATAATTGGCTTAAATTGTTTGGGTTGTTTGGTAGAATGGAGTGGGAGGGAAACAATGATATGTTTGATGTGTTAGGCCAACTTACGAGATTGTGCGAAGAGAAAATTGTGGACCAGTCATATCCTTAGTATTTTTTGTATAATTAACGATCCAAACACACCGCCGGGAATAATTAATCATGTCGAAATGTGAATTATGTGACGAAAAGGGGTATGATCTATGGAAATGTTCTATTTGCAACAAAACCCCATTATGCGCAAAACATGTTATTTTGCAAAGAGATAGCTACGGAATGTGGGTGATGTATTGTTATGGGTGTGTAAAATTAAAGACAAAGAAACTCAAATCGAGTGAAAAACGGAGAATGAAAGAAGATGAGTTAATGATAGCCCAAGAAGCCAGAAAACGAATCATAGCAGAATCCAACGCTAGAAAGAAATTTGACGAATGGATGTTGGACAACCCAAACTGGGAATCAGAAGAGCGTGAATCATATATGAGGAAGGCGGAAGAAAAACCTGCATCACATTAATAGGTTAAAATCTGAAAAACTGAACGCATATTACATTCATTACAGAAATTCCGGGGGCGGATTGATTTAAATTAGCATTTTAGCTTGATTTATGGGGGAGGGCCGTTATTTTTAATTGGATATTGCGATATTAGGCGCGGAGCGGCGAGCACCCGATTGCGAAGCAATCAGAACCGAAGGTTCGCTAGGGCGCAGCCTGTGAAGAGTGCCGAAGGCACGATGAACAAAAAATAATTGAATCCGCCGTTTGTAGAAATGTATCAATGCGCAAAACAATCTTCGTAGCCGTAGACATTGAGTCCACTGGGGCTTTCGTAATCAAAAACGCTATCAATTCTATTGGCTTTTGGATTGGAGACGATGTCGGAAACACCATTACCAAGCAAAAGTTCAATATTGAGGTTGTGTGGCCTACAATCGACAATGGGGTTGTTGATTACGGAGATTTTGAACCGAAATGTTGGGATGAGTTCTGGTCAAAACTTTCCGCAGAAAAGATCGAGGAATGCAAAGCGAATACCAAGCCCAAGAAGGAAGCATGGAATCAAATTAGGGACTTCATTGATGGTCTTGAAGTCCAATTCCCTGAACAAACACATAACATTGTATTTGCTACCGACAATGGATCCTTTGACATCGCATTCATCAATTATTCGCTTGAATTGTACACGGATCGCGCTCCAATGAGGTATTCTACTACTGGCAAATATCGCCGCATTCTCCAAGCTGACGATGCCTTCAAAACACTGCCAAAAGAGCTCAATACACATGCTTGGAACAAAATTGCTGGTGTTGTTGAGCATGATCACGATCCTGTTAATGATGCTCATTGCATCTACTTGATGGCGGTTAATGTAGTTCAATACAAACGCACTGTTGGATGGTAATTATGTTGCCTGCATATTTTTTGCCACACCACTGCTAGTATATATTATGAGAATTATAATTACAAAAAATATATATTAATTGGATATGAGTCATTCAAACGAAAGTGCCGTTAAAACGTTACAAATTGATGTTTTGTCTTATTATAACATGTTTCACCATTTTGGTAGCCGTGCTACAATAGTGCTACCAGTAAAACTACCCATTATTTTAATCCTAAACACCATTTTTGTATTGTTATAAACATACTGCTACCATTATAGCTACTTTTTTGTGATGGAAGAAAAAAAATGACATATAAAAATCCGGATGTGTGATTTTATTTGTTCAATTATGTAAAAAAGGTAGCTAAAATCGTAGCACAATCAATAAATATGTGGAAAATGAATGATTTGTCCATGTATGTTGCTATGTTTATTGTATGATAGGTGGTGGTAAGTTTTTCAGTTCGTTTTGCCGACCAATCATTCTATTTACAGCTTCGTCATGTTTTTTTATTGCCTGCTTGTGTTTTGCACAATAAATGGCCTCTCCCCTAACTCCTGATCCGCATAATTGCCCGGATCTGTTCCCTTTCGAGATTCTGTACGGGCATATTTTATTCTGTTTCTCCATCGAGTATATTGTATAATAATATATTGTATAATAATATATTTAATATGTTGTTATATTTTTCATCCAGCAAACGGACACATATGCAAGTCCAGGGGGCGAGGCTAGTGATTGTCGTAGACAATCACGCCGCAGCCCAGTGAAGAGCGATGCCTTTGGCATCGCTCGTAGCAAAAAATTTGAACTGTAATACAAATACTATTTAAACACATCAATGCGCCGCGTAAGAACTGCGGCATTTCTTTCGATATCAAAAATAATGGAGAAACAATTCACAATATACGCTCTCAAGCTGAATGGCGGGAAATGGTATATAGGCCGCACAGAGAACATGAAATCACGTTTCGCTGCCCATAAAAGTGGTAGGGGTTCTGTGTGGACTAAACAATATAAGCCTATTTGTATTGATAGAGAGGTTTTAGGAGACGCGTTCGACGAAGATAAGGTCACAAAACAATATATGAGTGAATATGGAATTGATAATGTTAGAGGAGGGTCTTATGTGACCATGAAACTCAGCAAAGAACAAATCAAATCATTAACGGCGGAAATCAATATGGCGGCCGATAAATGTGTTAATTGCGGAGAAAAAGGTCATTTCGTAAAATCATGTCCGCGGAGGAAGAGAATGAGACATTGTGAACGTTGTGGGCGAGATAGTCACTACAAATACAAATGTTATGCTAGGTCTGATTCAGAAGGGCGGATACTCATCGCGCGGGGCAAAGAATATACTTGCGCGAGCTGTAACACTGTAATTTATCATAATGAGGGGTGTGGATGCAATTTGGGAAATGTGCTCCAAACTCCATTGCTTCCCCATTCTGAATTCTACGTGGAAAATAATAACGATGACGTTGATTGTGATTCGTGTTTTAGAGAAAGGAATGATGAAGACGTTCCAATGGAGGATGATAATGAAAGCGCTCAACAAAGTTCATGCGTTGTGCTATGATGCTGGTTAAAATACATTTTAATCACGCAATAACTCTTTCGATGGGATGTCGGTGCGGTCAGCATGCCGGTGGCGAGTCGAGTGAAGTGGCTCTGCCACTTCACGACGCAGCCAGTTGCGAAGCAACGCGAAGTTACGCGAAATTTGAATCTACATATTGTATAACACTGCCAAATGTCTTGCTCCATATGCGCAAATTCGATATTTGATTCCTGGATAAACAATGGCGCTATTGCCACGCCAGCGTTCCGTGTTTGTGATGTGTGCATGGAATCTCCAGTATGTTTAGATTGTTCTGTTAAGTGCATAGTTACATATATTGGTGAAGAATCTGTAGATAGTATCGGATACAGATGCAAGTCATGTGTTGCATTAGATAATGAAAGTGGGATTGTTAGAATACGTATGCCGGAAGTTGGAAATTGTACCGTTTGCGAAGATGGTATTTGGAAATTATCCGCATGCGATATCTGCGAGAAAAATACATTTTGCTCCAGGCATGTGGTCAATATTTCGGTGATGAGAAGACGCATAGTTGAATCTATAATAAGTGATTCCGCCGGCAATCCCATAAACAATATTTGTCATCTGTGCAACAAAAAGAGATCTAAACACTACAATAGGCAGATGATGATAAAAAACAAATCTGCTCAAACCAAAGCATGGCTGACAGAGAATAAGGAATTTGTTGAATCCGAGCGCGAAAAGTATATCAAAAGATCAGAGGCCAAATGGGAATACAAACGTATAAAGATGGCCATAAATCATTCTAAGATTTGATTGTGTGATTCCCCCGAACTATACACGATTGAGGATTCATATTATTTATTTTTTGTTCGGCTGACAGATCTGCAAGAGTGTTGCGAAGCAACAACAGTGGACATAGTCAGAGGCGAGCCGAGCGACGCCTCCTTCGGAGGCTCGCGGCGCAGCCAGTGTAGGTGGGAGCTCTGCTCCCACCGAAACGAAATTTGTAATGACGATACTTGCTTGTATGCTCATTGGGAATGTGATAGAGATTTAAGGTATTTTACAGTTGCTAGGGGTGTAAAACAACAAAATGAAGCAAAACAATCGATAAAAGATCAGGCTCCAGAAAACAATACCCCGCATGAAGATAGCCCAGAAGAAAAGTTGCACAAAATAATGCAAATAAAGATAAAAATGAATGAAATGGCCCTTCAAATCCCACATTATGAAGATTCAATAAGAAATGCGTACAACAGTATGCTATTGGCAGTTGATAAGAAGGCAGTAAAATATATGAATATGAGTACTCATCAACGGAAAAACGTTGACAAACATGCCCCGCTACCTGATTGGAAAAGAATGTTTAGCTAACTGCAAAACAAATATTTTTTTACTTTTGGGCATAAATACGAGGCCAACACTGTTATGTTTAGTTGGAAATTCCAGCCGCTATGAAAATTGAATCGGCGAACAATATAATTAACATAACCAACGGCGAGCACCGACGGCAAAAAGCGTAGCGTTTGCCTAGGAGCGCAGCCCAGTTACGAGCGAAGCGAGTAACAAATGTGGCGCTCTCAAAAAAGATTCGTAGAAAATGTGAACAAATATTGCTCCCGTAAGCAAGTTTCATTTGTTGAGCGAGCAATTTGGCAAAAAAGATGCGGTTGCCACAATAGCGGTATAGTTCCTACCCCGGATGTCGAATGCAGAGAAGATATTATTGATCGCAGATATAATATTGTGAGAGCATTCGTCTATGCAGTCCCCGTTACTACTTTGAGTATTATGGGATATTCCGAACCATTCTTTGCCGAATTTGGAAGTTTTGCGGGTATTTTATGGGGATTGCAGTTGAGCGTACCACTTCACGGTATATTATCAATGTCCAGGTATAATATCCCGTTCTTTAGTAACAGTGAATGTTGCGATATTCGCTCGTTTGATGTTGCCGAAGCAATTAGAAAAGGAATTAAATCTAAAGATGAATCGAATTATGTTAAGGGCATGAAGAATTTGAACGCGAAAATTAACATCGAAAAGATCGAAAAACACACCAAAAAATAATATATTTTTTATACCAACTATTCCCAAAATCTATCTCCGGTGATGAGGCCAATTAATATGAACGAATGCCCCATTTTCTTTTTTTCATTGTGAAGAACGTCTTTAAGACTTAGGCCGTGATCGAAGATACTATACCCATCGCTGCGCGACAGCGCCGTATCGAAGATACTATACCCATCGCTGCGCGATAGCGCCGTATCGAAGATACTATCCCCATCGCTGCGCGATAGCGCCGTATCGAAGATACTATACCCATCGCTGCGCGATAGCGCCGTATCGAAGATACTATACCCATCGCTGCGCGATAGCGCCGTATCGAAGATACTATACCCATCGAAATCAAATAATGCTAACTTTTCACCGACTTCGTACATACGCTTTAAAATGGCTAACTCATTTGCGGCATAGGTCTCTTGTTGCGGAGCAACAGCGTATAATGGCGCGTAAATCTTCTTCCTCGCTTCTATATAATTTAGCTTCTCACCGTGCCATAATGAAAATAACGGTTTTGCTCCCTTTCCTTTGGGGAATCTTACAGCGTTCAGATTATTAAATCCATTTTGGGACCATTCACACCAACTGTCGTTGATTTCGTTAGTGTTGGGATCAGTATGATCCGCATATACTTTTAGATACTGCCAGATTTTGATTGAAAATCAAAAAAACATATTCTTTGACTGAATCGGCGCGGCGCCTGCAGGATCTACTGTAATAGGCCCTAGAAAGAACGGGGAGAACTTGCGCTTACCATCATTGCTTTGCAATAACTTTGCTGTGTGATGTTGTATTGATTACTTTGTAATCCTTTTGCTACGCAAAAAAATTTTTTATCCACATGAGAAACAGATTACTTGGGGTGGTTGATTGGCTTTGTTTTGCATTTTCTTGGAGATATAACGGCTGTGTTGTTGTCTTTAGTTGGTAAATAAGGGCCACTCAGTTTTCAGCGGCCAATTAATAAAATAATAATATTAATATTAATATTATATCACCATTAATATAGGCCATTTATTTTTTTCATATATTCAAGTAAGCCCCCCAATTATTCGTAAACGGACTCAGCGGCGAGCACCGACGGCAAAGCAAAGCTTTGCCTAGGGCGCAGCCTGTTTACGAGTGGAGCGCGTAGCGCGCAACGAGTAAACAAATTGAATTCGTAACGGCTGAAGTGTTTAATACTATGTCTACTGAACTAGCCCAATATATCTTCACTACGTGTAGTATCCAACGACACTATCAGTATCTCATTGAATTGGAAGACTGGTATTCGTTGATATTTGTGTCAAAAGAAGTCATGTTCGCCGTCAAGAAATATTTCATATATTCATTCACTTTGGATGATCAGTGGGTTTTCTGCAATGTCAAGGCCCACGGACAACACGCGTTGTACCATGCAAACAATCGCCGCCGATTTGAACTCACATTCAGAAAGGTTGGATATTCCCCTACCGCCGATGATTGTTCGCAGTGCGGAAAGCACGATACTTTGCAAACTCCGCTTGCTCATGCGCTTGAATTTAGTGCTGATCGTCATTTGGAATTAATCCGAGACAAAGGATATTCTAAACTCGACGGCAATTGTTGGGAATTACTCAGATCTGCGATCAGAAGCCTAGACAATATAATGGTGAAATATGTTGTTGACATGTTTAGATCAGTAGAAATAAGTGATTGTGAAATACTTTCCCTCTCTTCTAACATGCCAGATGCAATTGTCGAACAATGCATTTCTTTTGCTCTCACATCTATGAAGATTGATGTGAATGTTCTCGATGAGTATGGAAGTACAATTCTATTCCATACTCTTCACAGTGAGAAAGCACTGGATTATTTGCGAGAGAAAGGCATTGACATGCGTCATAGGAATATTTTCGTCGAAAATATAGTTGATGCCACTATATTTTCGATTAATCGCCACATGATGGACGTAATCAGGCCTGATTACCTTCGTGTTGCGCGATTAGAACTTCTGAAATTCGCAGATTATCGCGAATTCTCCGACTATCGAAATGCGATATACGACACGGTATTTCAGATTGATTCTATTCTTACTCTTATGGGTGAGGCTGTGTAATTAGTTTTTTTACATTCACGTGAATGAATCATTTTGGAATGTTGGTTACGCAAAGTGTGGCTTTTCGGTACGGAATCAATCTAAATTAGTAAAAGGACAATTTTTTACATGATGCAAACATACTTCTTTGGATGGCGGAACATCATAAAATTCCCCGCATAATATACAAATATAAAGGCATGATAAAAGTATATCCTTGCAATCAATTCGAGCCTCCAATTGATTTTCCAGGGTGATATCGATGACACCGGTTTTACTGTGCAATTTTTTCATCAGCTCATTCCTATCACATGTTAAAAATATCGCATATTCAAACACTGGATCATTAATACTTATCACATTCACATAACGCGAGTAGATCGAATCTGTCGGGGCATTTATTAGGATTGACCCATACGAATCAAATGCATCACGATCGATCCAATGCTCTTTTGCTAAATGAACAATTAGGCCCACATTCATAGATTGGCAATTATTACCATAAATTTTGCTGTAGTAGTATTTGGACTTCATGCAAATTTTGCAACGAACTGTTATTGTTTTGCAATATGTGCATATATATTTCGAAACCATTTCGTGTTGTTCTTCGTGTTGAAATGGAACATCATTTATTTGCACACAACAATTATTCATAGATGCTGACATTCTAGTATTTTGATTGATACGAATTCAAATTTATTATGGTGTCGGTTGCTTTTATTATACAAATGGTGAAATAAATAAAAGAAAGCAAGGAATAATCCTAAACAACAAAACAAACATAGCGCGATTCAAATCTAAATAGTTGGATACATATTGATTTGTTGACCGGTCGCGTGACATTTTCCCGGGGGCAGGAATTTAATTTTCATTAACGTTTCCGTTTATTACTTCCATATTATCCCAAAATAAATCTTCTCCCTCATGCAATATATTTTGCAGCCGCGTTCTGGATTCTATTAATCTATCATTTCCGGGAAAATGCTTCAGCAGAATGTCGGCATTTTTACTAAATTTTTCAACGTCCTCGAACACATATATCTTTTCAAACTTGTCCAGGAAAACATCCACGATATTTTTTCCGTCAGAATTCACCCTGTGTATATTTAATCCTCTGCTGAGCAAATATTCAAGCACATGTGGATCCAAACCGCAATATGTGCCTAATCCACACCCATCGTCGTCTACGTCGTTTATTTGACATCCTTTATCAATAATAGCCTTCATGATATTGAACGATTTTTCCGTCCCATCCACTAAATCCTCCAAAGTATCGAACATGTAACCCGAGATACTGGATCCGTTGTTCAATAAATAAACTACCATTTTGTATTTTCTTTTGTGTATAGCCCATTGTAATGCATTCATATTCTGGCATGATCCATATAGAGGATCTGCTCCCCTTTCTATATACATTTTTACCAGTTCAATGTTTCCTAATTTGGCAGCTTGTATCAATGGAGTTCTATCTTCGTTTCCAAAATCGCCTGTAACGTACAATTGATCATCATCTCTATGATTATATCCGAAAATATTTATTATGCGGATAAGTATTCTGGGGTCAGTTTCTAGACACAATACTTTATCTCCGCGAATTTTTATGGAACGAAACACTGATTTATCTAGAATATCAAATTTAAATACGAAGCTCTTTTCCAGAGATTTTTTGAATGATTTACATACCAACACCAATGATCCATAATCTTCTGTGTCTAAGTAATATGCGAAATCTCTTGCCATTATTGATATTATTTGGTCCATATTTATTGTATCTTGTTTGATTCAATTTTCGTTTTTGTATGTTTAATTGCCAATGTTGGAAAATTGAATTTAAGATTGTGATTTATAATCACATATATACAATGCCTGACCAAAGACAACGAATAGCAAATATCAAAGAGAAATATCCATTGTATAAGGATTATGACTTCAGAGAATTTATGGATTCTGTCGCCGGATCCAGTAATCAAGTAATTTGTCCGGAATTACACACATATTATACTGCTTTTAAAAGTTTGGATTTAGGCCGCAAATGTCCTGTTTGTGAGAAGATAGAAAAAACTATGTTAGACAATGATGAATATGAAAAGATCATATCTCTAACTGATTCCAACGGTAGTAAACTGAGTTTTGTAGCTCAAAATGATGAAACATGGACAATGGGCCCGAAAGACCGGAGATCTCCAGAGAGAACAAAAAAGATTCACATATTATGTAATATTCACGGAATTATAGAGGTTATAATTTCCGAGCTATTAAGAAAGAAAGTCGGTGACATAGGCTGCAAAAAATGCTGCAGAAAAGGTGCCGCCAAACGAACACTCGATCTAAAAATATTCATGGACAGAGCAGGAAATATTCATAAAAATAATGATGGAACCCCCAAATATGACTATTCTGAATCCCTTTATATCGGCATGGAGAGGGACATAACTATCAAATGCCATTTGCATGGATATTTCACTCAAAATGCAGCGTCGCATGTGAACGAGAAAAGTAGTGGAGGCGCAGCTGGATGTAAAGATTGTGGAAAAGAAGAAGGACATGAGAAAATACGACTGGGAAGAGATAATTTTGTGTCTGAATCTCAAAAACAACATATAAATGATGATGGAACACCCAAGTATGATTATAGTCTTTCTTATGTGAACAAAATCACTGGAAACGTCGAATATATAACCATCGATGACAAGGTGAAGATAATATGTCCAATTCATGGAGTGTTTAAGCAAATAGCGTATGACCATAGAAAGGGAAAGGGATGTACGTATTGTGGGGAATCTGAAGGATCTCTTCAGACATGGAAATACTTGGAAACTATCGAAATTATTGGCGGAAGGAAGGGGTACAAGAGGGAAAAGAAATATCCCAATTTAAAATATATAGACTGTTTAAGATTTGATTTCTACCTGAAAAAGTTTGATGCCCTCATAGAATATAACGGCGAACAACATTATTTTCCTGTAGAATGTTGGGGAGGAAAAGATGGATTATTAAAGCGCCAGATGTGTGATGAATTGAAGGCGCAATATTGCAAAGACAATAATATTCCCCTTCTAATTATAAAATATGATGAAAATATTAAGGAAAAAATTGACGATTTCATAAACTTCCTCAAGAATAGATAGATATCTGATCAAAATATGATTTATATTTAACTAAACATGTTTAGTTTACTATGTTGTATAACATAGTTTTTTGATGTTTTAGGCTAATATACGTGTCGGCCGATAGTTTCGCGCTGTTGTGGCATGTTATTGCCGCCAAAAAACATCATAATATTTGTGATAACTTCTCTATAGAAAAATATAAAATAATATAAAATTAATTAATTTTTTTGGCAAATAGTTTGTGCGCCTATAATATACTTACAGAGTTAACCACTCTTATACTTATACACTTTTACAAAGTCTCTTCCTAGAGCCACAAAAGTAAAAAACGAGTGCGGGCGGCGTTTTCAAGCTCATTGCCAATGATGGCAAAGCCGATCGTATGATCATGGCAACCGAATTGCTAAACCAACGCATTAAAGATATTATGTGTGCGCGTGCCAAGGCCGGTTATCCCGACCCCACGCCCACACTAGCTGATATCGAACGCACACACGTCCTAAACCGACGAATGGGACGAATAGTCAGTATGAAAAGTGCTGGCTAGTGAATGTAATTTTACTCAATTAAATGAAAAATCAGAAACAGAGTGGTTAACAAGTATATGTCTGATTTTCAGGAGTAAAAAATATTTGCAAGATTGTCAAATTGCGGGAAACCCCTAAAGTCTTTGATACCTATTCTATACCGAAATGCATAGAAGAACCCGGGTAATGACCGGCTCCAATGGTAAAAACTCAAAGAATGAATTTCTGGTAACATAATACTGGAGATGAAATGGGCAATCCGCAGCCAAGTCCGTAGTGTTTGGCTTTTTAAAAAAAGCCTAGCAAAAAGCGAAAGATAACCGGATGCAGTTCAGAGACTAGATGTCAATCGGGTTCTTAGATATGTATCTTTTAGATATGTGTTTAAAAATCTTAAGGTATAGTCCACCCCTATCGAAAGATAGATTGAGAATGAAGGAGATAAATCTCCCCGAGTCTCAAAGTTTTGCGATATTATCATCGCAAAGCGGATTTATTATGGTTCGTCAATGCCCATTTTAAGCCGTTAAACCTTATTATCATGCTACGATAATAAAATGTTTCATTGGTGATATTACAAAATGTAACACCAAAAGCAGCTGACGGTAAGAGTTCATGTAAAAGCATGGGCTAGTGATTACAGTAACTTCTTGCACAACTATGCAAGTGACAAAATACCAGTTACATAATTGCGATACAATCAAATTGCGGGAAACCCCTAAAGATTTCAGTACCACCATACGATCGAAAGATACGTATCGGAACCTCTGCGAAAGTAGATAAAATTGTTAGATATTATCTAACAAGGGCATGGTAAAAACCTGAAATATGAGCTTCTTTGTCGTTATTGTTATAACAATAACTCGGCGAATAAAGCGAAATGGGCAATCCGCAGCCAAGTTCTAAAATTCTTGATGCATAACATCAAAAATCATGAATGCAGTTCAACGACTAAATGGTTGTAGGCGTTTTCACTATCAACGTGAATATGCTTAAGATATAGTCTTACCCTGCTGAAAGGCAGCCATAAGAAAAAGGTGAGGTATCACCCCGAGCTTATGGGTTTTGATTTAAATCAATCAAATGGGCTAATAGCGCCGCAATTGGGTATGAGTACAACAAAGTCCTCCCCAATTCAGGAACGGCCTCTTTCGGTCAATCCATCACCTTCTCGATCCCGCAGTTCGGTGATTTCTTCAACGACATGGTTGTTCACACTCAGATCGCTGCTGCTTCGGCAAGCACTGTTACTGGACTCCCTGCCTTCCCCGCCTACATTGGTCTCGCCGACCAATCAACCACCACCACCTACTCCGTTAGTGCCACCGAGGATGCTCCCGTCCTTAACTCCTACACCCGATACACCTACAACTACGTTAACCAACAGGGAACTGTTCTCGATCGCACCACCGCGGTCGGCCAGAACTTCGTTCGCTATGTTGAATACCCTGGTGAACGCCTTTTCTCCAAGGTTAAGTTCGAGGTTAACGGAAACCCCCTCGATGATTACACTTCTGAGGCCGTTATGTTCCACCAGAAGTTCCGCGTTGCTCCCGGCAAGTTGACCGGTTGGAAGCGCCTTGTCGGTCAGGAAGTCCCTGTTGAGGCTTTCACTAACCTCGCCACCATTTCGGGTACTTCCCCCTATGGTGCTGCCGCTGTTGGTCTTCTTGACGTCAATGGTGCTGCTGCCCGGTGCGCACCAGTCAATGCCACTTACAACACCCGCCAAATGAGCTTCATTGTTAACGGCCCCCAGACTCCTAAGGCCACTCAGCCCGTGCAAGACTGGTGGATTCCCCTGCTGTTCTGGTTCAACAAGGATGCTCGTTTGTCCATCGCCTCCGTGTCGATTCCCTACGGTCAGCGCTTCATTACCATTGATCTAGCTCCCGCCGATGATATCGTCACTACCGCCGCTGGTAACGTCTCCCTTCGCCTTACCACTGAGGTTGTCGCCAACGCCACTGGTACCGCTGCTGGCGCTGCTGTTACCTCTTACGCTCGTTATGCTACTCTCTGCCCCGTGCAGTTGTCTAGCAGCGATTCTGGTGTTGTTACGCCCAACATTAACAAGTGCGAGCTTTACATTAATAACATCTTCGTCAACCCGGAAATCCACGATGTTTACATTAAGCGAATTGGTTTCTCGCTCATCCGCGTTTACCGATTCCAGACCCAGGAAGAGAAGGTTTCCAATGACCGTGTTCTCCTGAGCAACCTTAAGTGGCCCATTGAGACTTTGTATGCGGGTATGCGACCCAAATTCAACATCACCAAGCCCACTATTAGCGGCCTGGCTGTCACTGCTGGTAATGTTAACTTCTGGCGCGATTGGGATCGTCTTACCCGCCTGGTTGATCAGACTGTTGCTTGCCCCATGCAGTCTGAAGGTCTTACTGGTTACATTGGTGCCGGTGACAACACTGTGCTTGCCTCTGCTCTGATCGGCACTAATGCCCTTGCTGGCACTGCCTCTCAGCTGTCTCAAATTGGCAAGTGCAACCTTGTCTACCCTGAGAGCTTCAAGACTCTGCAAACTATCAAGATCCAGGCCCATGGTATTGATATCTACCAGGAGATTGATGATGAATTCTTCGCTGATTACCAGCCCTACACTTATGGTGGCTACAATGTGGTTACTCCCGAGGATCCTGGCGCTGTTATGATTAACTTCTGCTTGTATCCGGGCACTTACCAGCCAAGCGGTCACCTTAACATCTCGCGAGCCCGTGAGTTCTATTTCTTATATACTTCCGCGTTTGTCGGTAGTGCCGATCTTCAGGACCCGTTGGCTCCATCAAGTGCCACCGCTGATCTGCTTGTTCTCGCTATCGCCATCAACTTCCTTTTGATCAGCGACGGCAGTGCGGTGCTCCGCTATAGCACGTAGAGACGTTTTGGCTCATTCTAAGGGTATTCCCGAGTTTACCATTATTCCCTAACAAAACCCCAATTAAATCCCAACTAACACCATAAAAATCAAATAACCCAATAATCCCAAAAACAGTAAAAAATAAAAAATAAACATAAAAAGTAAAAAATATAAAAAACAAAATAAAAAAATTTTTTCCTATTTACAATATTCACATATTTACAGGTAATAATGTGGTCAGAATATTTTTTCGGCTATTTCGGCAACGGTGTTAGAGAAATAATCTATGGAATTCCTTATAAATTTTCCGTCAAATCCATCATAATACAAATGATACACCGATAAGGGTAGAATGTCATATGAATCTATTTTTATCTGCAGTTTTATTCTTTTTATCAAATATGTCAAGTAAAATTCTCTCCCAATATTTTTAGTTCCTCCATCAATTCTCTTCCCACTGGCATCTTTATAGCTATCTGGATTATATCGTATGAAAATCAATGGTATTCCACCAAAATCATTATGTAGTTGAATCATCCTACTTATTTCACATTCACACGCATATGATTGGTGTTGGTTTTCATCAACTTCTAAAATTATTAATGATCGTCCGCAATCTATGACAAAGTCTGGACGATATTTGCTGCATGCTCCCTCGGGAACCTTATCGTGGCTCATGACGGGTATGTTGGCGGCGGTCAGAACATCCGCAATTCGTAGTTCTTTCGAATGCATATTTCTTTGCTTGGAATATGCGTTGCATGTGAAACACAAAGTTTTATTAGATGGTATAAAATCAACTAATTTACATAATTCACATTGCTTTTCGGCAATATTTACATATGATCCATCATTAGGTTTATGCTTTTCACATTTAGTAGGATAAGATTCCCCATCTTTGCAATATGTTGCCCTGATTGCCATCCTTGCGGCTTTTGTCTGAGATGTTAATTTTGGGCAATCTACACATTTAGGATTTATATGATCTTCATCGTACATATTTGAAGATTTATGGTATTTGCAATATTTTCTTTTCCCGAACATGTAACCCCAATGAGCCTGTTCTATACATTGAAGCTTGTTGCATAAAGGTCTTTCTAAATTAATCATACCTGTTTTTTTATGCTCTCCACAATACAGCCGCAACTTTTCTCCATTATAGTTAAAAGATGCTCTTCGTCTTTCTTTACTTCCAGAATCATCTTTATAGCATTTTTCGACAATACAGTAAGGATGTCTCATATCGCTCATATCCGGCTCTTTATGTTTTTTGCAATGTGTTGGGGAAGACAACCCGAATGTTGGAGATTGTTCACATATTTCCTTATTAGTTAAACATTTTTTTGTGTATATATTAATCATACCTATCAAACAATGTTCTTCGCAATATGTGGGTTTATCCCCCTTCAAATATGCGAAACTAGGGCGTTTATCACAATCAATACAATGTCTGTTTTCTATCACATTTTCGTATCCTTCCGCAGGCATGTGTATTTTGCAAAATATTGGCGATCTAGTTCCTTTTAATCCAAATGTTGCTCTTTTTATACAACTTTCACCATTATCTATCTTTCCTTCGCATCGTTTGCCCATCAAACTTACCATATCTGATTTCTTATGTGTATCGCACATAGAAGGCGCAGTATCTCCCTTATACCCAAAAGATGCCAGAGTTCTGCATCCGAATTCATAATCGCAGTATTTGAGCGATAAATATATCATGTCGTCGCACTTATGTCCCCCACATCTAATTTTGATTCCTTGATCTTCATATCCACATGATGCCTGTTTGCCGCACACAGCTATCTCGCATACAGTATGATTCACATCCACCATATTAATCAGACAATGGACAGAGCAAAACTTTGCAGGAGTGGTTCCTATAAAGTTGAAATTCGCATGTTTGTCGCATGAAGCACATATAGGAGGCATTTCTAGCAATTGTTCTTGTAATAGATTCTATTCAATTTTAATGGGAAAAAATAAAATCCGTCAAAATAGGTATTTCCATCGTATTTCTTTCCTAAACCAGGTTCTTTCTAAATATTCCCTGATATATTTAGTTGCTATAGATGGAAATCCCATTATTTTTAACAATCTCTCTATTTTAAATAAATACGGCATAGGAATACGATATTTGCACATTTTCCATGTTTTATTGTCTCTCATTATAATTTTCATATATCCATATTTTTCGTAATAAAATTCACTATTTGTGGAGGCAGTAAATTTTACTAATTTCACGAAATTATCCATATAATTGGTGTCAGACATCAACGCAACGTGTGATTTTATCGCAACATCAATAATTGCGTTAGACATGCATCCCCATAAATGACATGGATTTCTAATATCAGGTATTATTGTATGGGATACACTTTCAAAAACACGTTTCACAATCATATCTCGGCACGTTATTTTCATGTAATCTATTTCACTCATATCATAATAATCTCTATTATTTGCGGATAACTGCACACTTTCCAGAGACATTGTTTCAACATCTTTTGGATATCTATATTTATCATATTTAGCTAGCTCCACAGGTCTTTGAAATAATTTTATAGAATCTATTATTCTATTCAAATCTTTTACATTTTTTGTGTTCGTATGCATCATATTGCATAGCGCCGCAAGATATTTATCGTTGTTAAAATTCTCTCTCAATATGGAAAGAACCCTATCCCATACTACCCTAGGCAGATTGCTTCTACTTTGACGTTTTGTTATCATAAACGGCAAATTCATAGAATTAATAAACGAAAGCGCCATTTTATCTATTATTTCATCAGAAAAATCTGCATCTTCATCATCACTTACGTACTCTCCGTAAGTTTTTATTTCACCATAATCATCATTTACTTCATCAGAACTAGTGTATTCATCGGAATCGTAGTCTGTTGATGTTTCGTTGTCGGAAGAAGACATTTTGATATTTTAATTCTGCTTCTATTGCCTTTCAATTTTATCAAAAAATACTATTCATCCCACTTGACCTACTTCTTCACGAATTTGTAGGCCGCAAATGTAGCCAGATCGCTTGACCCGTATGAATCGAAGATTTGCTCATCATCTCCCGAGTATTTTGCCAGAATTGTTTGGAATTTCTCGAACTCATCCTTGTTTGGGCAGTAATATAATCGATTGATAGTGCCATTCAATGTGACGGCATATTTTTTCTCGATGAGGTCAAACTCACAATCACCATCGCGCCTAATGGAATAAGGCAACCAACGGAGCCATTCCTTAGATTCAGCCAAACCAGACATGATATTTATATTGCGAAGCAACTCAATATATACAAATACTATTCAATTTTTTGAGGAGCTGCATTCAGCAAAAATTGAATTCTAAATACATAGATAAATAAAATCATGTCACATTGCGCGTATGATTCGCCTGGTGGATGCGGGAGGGTGTTAATTCATCCGGAGTTTATTCCGGGCTATGATAGAACCATAAAATATTTCTACAAAGAGACGGAATGCAAAGCAGGCATACAAACTTTATATGTATCAAATGTGGATTAACAACATGTGATGTCGGTGATCTCTACGGACACGCTTTACTTTGTTGTTG
>JACCDG011354317.1_pt1 | contig 21802 bp, 16 predicted proteins | sample 7442471 | NCBI WGS metagenome assembly JACCDG01 (sample SAMN15323444, study PRJNA562643) | freshwater metagenome | isolation source: river surface water | place: USA:Blue River Watershed | collected 2017-08-17 | reverse complement strand
TCGGCATCTCGAACGACAAGCTGCATGCACGCGGCCCGGTCGGCCTCGACGGCCTGACCTCGCTGAAGTACCTGGTGCTGGGCCACGGCGAAGTGCGGGTCTGAGGATCGTCAGTCCATGCTCTCGCCCGAACTCTACCCCTGGCTCAAGGCCTTCCATATCGTCTTCATCGCGAGCTGGTTTGCCGGCCTGTTCTACCTGCCGCGCATCTATGTGAACCTGGCGATGGAGACCGAGCCGGCCGCCACCGCCCGCCTGCTGCTGATGGCGCAGAAGCTGTATCGCTTCATGACCATCCTGATGATCCCGGCGCTGGTACTGGGGCTGTGGCTGTGGCTGGGCTACGGCGTGGGCCAGGGCAGTGTCTGGATGCTGGCCAAGCTCTTGCTGGTGCTGCTGCTGATCGGCTATCACCATGCCTGCAAGCGCCTGCTGAAAACATTCGAGCGCGGCGACAATGGGCGCAGCCATGTCTGGTATCGCTGGTTCAACGAGATGCCGGTGCTGGGCATGTTTGCCGTCGTGATCCTGGTGGTCGTCAAGCCCTTCCAGTAAAGACAGGGCGCCCGGCAACAGGCTGCCATACCGTCGGCAAGCGCGGCACCGCCACAAGAACTGAAACTGCCTCACCCTGAGCCTGTAAAAACAACGGAGACAAGCATGAGCAAAACTGTCGAATACTTCCTGGCCCCGCAATCGCCGTGGGCCTACCTTGGCCATCCGCGCTTCATGGAGGTCGTGCAAAAGACGGGCGCCACCGTGCTGCTCAAGCCGGCCGATGTCGTCAAGGTATTCAGCGTGTCCGGCGGCGTGCCGGTCGGGCAGCGCCCGCCGCAGCGCCAGGCCTATCGGCTCGATGAATTGCGCCGCTGGAGCGCGCATCTGAAGCGCCCGCTGAACCTGCACCCGGCCTTTTTCCCTGTGGCAGGCGACCCGGGCGCCAAGCTGATGATCGCTGCCCTGCATGCCGGCGGCACCGACAAGGCACTGGCGCTGGCCGGCGCGCTCGGCAGCGCAGTCTGGGCTGAAGAAAAGAACATCGCCGACGCCGACACGCTGGCGGCCATCGCCGACAGCGTCGGCCTCGATGGCGCTGCCTTGCTGACGCTGTCGGCCAGCGATGCGGTCGCCGCCGACTATGCGCGCAATACCGACGAAGCGATCGCCGCCAATGTCTTCGGTGTGCCCTGGTACCGCGTCGATGGCGAAGGTTTCTGGGGACAGGACCGGCTGGATTTTGTCGAGCGCCTGCTGTCGGCCTGAGGCCGGCGTCACGCGTTCATTGCGGTATCAACCAAGGTGTAACAACACGCCGGGGGCGCCTGCGGGCCGCCGGCATCACGGATAAAGGGTCTACCCGATGAATCATTCTTATTTTTGCCCCTGCCCGCGCGGTCTCGAGATCGCGCTGGCCGAAGAACTGAACGAGATCGCGCAAGCCTCGTCGACGCTGAAGGTGCACAACACCGTGCCGGGCGGTGTGCACTGCTCTGGCCAGCCGGCCGATGCGATGCGCATCAACCTGCACTCGCGCATCGCCTCGCGCGTCCTGCTGCGCATTGCGCACAGCGGCTACCTCAACGAAAACGACATCTACGACCTGACGCTGGCCTCGCGCTGGGAAGACTGGTTCGGCCTCGAGCACACGATCCGGGTCGATGTCACTGCGATCAAATCGCCGCTGAAAAGCCTGGAATTCATCACGCTGAAGATCAAGGACGCCGTCTGCGACCGCTTCCGTGACCAGACGGGCGAACGACCGTCAGTCAATACGCGCACGCCGGACATGCGCATTTTCGGCTTCCTCGACGCCCGCACCTTCACGCTCTACCTCGACACCTCCGGCGAGGCGCTGTTCAAGCGCGGCTGGCGCCAGGAGACCGGCGATGCGCCCTTGCGCGAGAACCTGGCCGCCGGCCTGCTGCGCACCGCCGGCTGGAAGCCGGGCACGCCGCTGCTGGATCCGATGTGCGGCTCCGGCACCCTGCTGGTGGAAGCCGCCCAGATGCTGGCCGGCATACCGCCCGGCATTGCGCGTCCGTTTGCCTTCGAAAAATTCAAGTCCTTCAAGCCGGCCGACTGGAAAGCAGTCTGCGATGCGGTCAAGCCACCGGTGGTGCCGACCGAGCTGACGCTGTTCGGCAGCGACATTTCGGGCGACATGCTGGTCATGGCCCGTAACAACCTCGAGCGCGCCGGGATTGCCTTTGAAGTGCCGCTGAAACAGATCGACGCCCAGGAAATCAAGCCGCCGATTCCGACCCCGGGCCTGCTGATTGCCAACCCGCCGTATGGCGAGCGCATCGGTGTGCGCGGCGACAGCAGCCAGGAACCGGACGAGCTGGCCGTGGCCTTCTTCAGCGCCTTTGGCAGCACCCTGAAAAGCCGCTTTGCCGGCTGGACCGTCTGCCTGTTCACGGCCGACCTGACGCTGCCGAAAATGCTGCGCCTGAAAGAAGCCCGCAAGACGCCGTTCTTCAACGGCGCGATCGAGTGCCGCCTGTTCCGCTTCGAGATGGTGGCCGGCTCCAACCGCAAGCCTGCCGGCTGAGCATTACAGGCTGAGTTTTGCCGGCCGCTGTTTTTCCGGCCGCTGTTTTTCCGGGCCTGATTGCGCATGGTCTGTTGTCGTGATGTGCCTTTTGCCGCCTGCGCGGCCCCTCCTGCCCTGATCGGAAGCGCGTGAACCCTGCACGACCGCCCCTCTCCACCAACGCGCTGGCGCTGCTGCTGGCGGCCTTGGCCATGCTCGGGCCCTTCTCGGTCGATGCCTACCTGCCGGCTTTTCCCGCCATCGGCACCAGCCTCCATGCCAGCGCGATCGAAGTGCAGCAAACGCTGACGGCCTACATGGCGTCCTTTGCAGTCATGATCCTCTGGCATGGCGCGCTGTCGGATGCCTTCGGTCGGCGCAGCATCATCCTGGCCTCGCTCGGTGTGTACGCCATTGCCTCGATCGGCTGCGCGGCCGTGCACAGCATCGAATACCTGTGGGTGTTCCGGGTGCTGCAAGGGGTGTCGGCCGGGGCCGGCGTCGTGATCGGCCGCGCGATCACGCGCGACCTGTATGCGGGTGCCGAGGCCGAGCGCATGCTGTCGCTGGTGACGATGATCTTTTCGATCTCGCCGGCGATTGCGCCCATCGTCGGCGGCCTGGTGGTCAGCTATGCAAGCTGGCGCACGATCTTTCAGCTGCTGTTCGTGTTCGCGCTGTTCCTGCTGTGGTGGTGCTGGCGCCGCCTGCCCGAAACCCTGCCGCCGGCCAAACGCCAGCCCTTCCACCCACGCTCGCTGTGGCGCAATTACCGGCAGATCTTTGCCTCGCGCCCCTTCCAGCTGAAGGCCGCGGCGATCGCTTTCAATTTCTCCGGCCTGTTCCTGTACGTCGCCTCGGCACCGGCCATCGTGACGACCCATCTGGGGCTGGGTTCGCACCAGTTCGCCTGGCTGTTCGTGCCGGCCGTGTCCGGCATCTTCCTCGGCGCGCTGGCGGCGAACCGCATGGCCGGCAAGATCGGCACGCACCGGCAGATCGGCTTCGGCTTCCTGCTGCTGGTGGGCTCCGGGGTGCTGAATGCCGGCTATCACCTGTTCTTGCCGCCCGCCCTGCCCTGGACCGTCGCGCCCCTGTTCCTGTACACGATGGGCATGTCCATCGTCGCCCCCGGACTGACGCGGCTGGTGCTGGACCTGTTCCCGCATATCCGCGGCACGGTCGCCTCTTGCCAGTCGTTCACGATGACCATGCTCTCGGCCTTCGTCGCCGGCGTCATCGCGCCGGCACTGGATCACTCGATGCTGCTGCTGTCGGCCGGCCAGTTCGCGTTTGCACTCATGGGTCTGCTGCTGTGGCGGCTGGCACGACTTGGAAAGGATGCCGTCCGGTACAATTCGAATAATTAGATCGATTATTGGCACACATAATCCGCATCAATCATTCGAGACCAGAACATGACGCCTGCCATCCTGCCCGGATTCCTGTGCCCGTCGGCATCCGACTCCCTCGTTCGCATCGGACGAGATCATGATGGTGGCTACCTGATCGACAGCCGCGATATCCCCCGGTCACGGGCCCTGGTGAGTTTCGGCGTCAATGAGGACTGGAGCTTCGAAAAGCAGTTCTGCCAGGGTCGCGACCTGCCGGTGTTTGCCTATGACGCCACGCTGAACTGGCGTTACCTGATCCGCCGCACCTGGCGCTCGCTGATTCGCCTCAACCCGCTGGCGATCTACCGCAGCTGCTCTGCGCTGCTTGATTATCCGGTGTTCTTCAGCGGGCGACGGCACCACTACCAGCGCTATATCGGCCTCGACGGGGTCAACGGATACACCCGGCTGGCGGCGGTGCTGGACGAGGTGCGGCAACAGTCCGGGGTCGAGAACGACATCTTCCTGAAAATTGATATTGAAGGCTGGGAGTATCGAATCTTCGATGAGCTGATCAAGAACGGCCATCGCTTCACCGGACTGGCGATCGAATTGCATGACGTCGATCTCCATCTCGACAAGCTGGCGCAGTTTATCCGCGACTTCCCGCTGACACTGGTCCATGTCCATGCGAACAACTACGCACCCATCACTGGCGCAGGCATTCCGCTGGCGATCGAATGCAGCTTCAGCGCCAGCGCCCCCGCTGGCGGACCGAAAACCGTCCGGCTGCCACATCCGCTGGATCAGGCAAACAAGCGAAACCGCGCGGAAGTGGCGTTATCTTTCCGGTAAAATGAGCGGCATGCGGGTGTAGTTCAATGGTAGAACGGCAGCTTCCCAAGCTGCATACGAGGGTTCGATTCCCTTCACCCGCTCCATGGTGGCCGCATCTGGCTTGCGGGCCGCCAGCGCATCCGCCAACCCGTCGCAGGCATCTCGCCTTGCCGCTTTTCTTCCAGACCTCGCATGTCAGATCAGGATCCGCAACACGCCAACCCGCAGCGCTCGATGCTGTATGACCCGACCGAGCACCGCATCCGCAGCTTCGTCACCCGCGCCGGTCGGGTCTCGACCGCACAGGCCCGGGCGCTGGAGACACTGGCGCCGCGCTACTGCCTGCCCTTTGCCAAAGCCTTGCTGGATGTGGATGCCACCTTTGGCCGGCAGGCGCCGACCATCCTCGAGATCGGCACCGGCATGGGCGAGACCACGGCGCATATTGCAGGATTGATGCCGGAGAAGCATTTCATCGGCGTCGAGGTGCATACACCGGGCATCGGCAGCCTGCTGAAACTGATCGGCGAAGGCGGACTCGAGAACCTGCGGCTGATCCAGCATGATGCCTTCGAGGTGGTCACCCATATGCTGGCCCCGGCCTCGCTGGCCGGCGTGCATGTGTTTTTCCCGGATCCCTGGCACAAGGCGCGCCACAACAAGCGCCGCCTGATCCAGCCGGCCTTCGTGGACTTGCTGTGCTCGCGCATTGCGCCGGGTGGTTATCTGCATTGCGCCACCGACTGGGAAGATTATGCGGTCCAGATGCTGGCGGTGCTCAGCGCGGAACCGGCATTGCGCAACACCGCCGACGGCTATGCGCCCAGGCCGGATTACCGGCCGGTGACCAAGTTCGAGAACCGCGGCCTGAAGCTTGGCCACGGCGTCTGGGATCTGGTGTTCACGAAAGTCTGAGCGCGGCCAGACGGCGGCGCGAACGCAGCGGGCCGACCTGACGATCAGGCAATCAGGCAGCCTGCTGCTCGGCCACCAGCGAAATGATCTGCTCGCCGTAAGTTTCCAGCTTCTTCTCGCCGACCCCCGACACTTGGCGCAAATCATCGAGTGACATCGGCATGGCGCGAGCGATCTCGCGCAGTGTCGCATCATGGAAGATCACATAGGCCGGCACGTTATGCACGCGCGCCGACTCGACGCGCCACCAGCGCAGGCGCTCGAACAAGGCCTGCTGCGGCGCGGACAGATCGCTTTCCGTGGCAGCGGCCGACGGCGCTGTCGTGCGGCGCTGGCGCACCGGCTTCTGGTAGCGCCGCATCGCGATCGCCTGCTCGCCCTTGAGCACGGCGCGCGCCGCTGCCGGCAGTTTCAGCGAGCCATAGGCTTCATGGTCGATCTCGATCAGGCCGAGCGCAATCGCCTGCCGCAGGATGGCACGCCATTCGGCCTCGCCCTTGTCGGCACCGATGCCGAAGGTCGACAGCTGCTGATGGTTCCACTGCTTGACCTTGTCCGAATCCATGCCGCGCAGCACATCCAGCACATGGCCGGCGCCGAAGCGCTGGCCGACGCGATAGATGGTCGACAGCAGCTTTTGCACCGCCTCGGTGGCATCAAACGACACCGGCGGCGTCAGGCAGGTATCGCAATTGCCGCACGGATCGGCGGCCTGCCCGAAATAATCGAGCAAGCGCACGCGCCGGCAGCCCAGCGTCTCGCACAGGCCCAGCATCGCATCAAGGCGCAGCGACTGCGCGCGCTTGAATTGCGGGTCGGCCTCGGACTCGTCGATCATGCGGCGCTGCTGCACGACGTCCTGCAGGCCATAGGCCATCCAGGCATTGGCCGGCTGGCCGTCGCGGCCGGCGCGACCGGTCTCCTGATAGTAGCCTTCGATGCTCTTGGGCAGGTCAAGGTGGGCGACGAAGCGCACATCCGGCTTGTCGATGCCCATGCCGAAGGCAATGGTGGCCACCATCACGATGCCGTCTTCGCGCAGGAAACGCGACTGGTGCTTGCTGCGCACGGCGCTGTCCATGCCGGCGTGATAAGCCAGGGCCCGGATGCCGGATTCGTTCAGGAATTCAGCGGTCTCTTCGACCTTCTTGCGCGACAGGCAGTAGACGATGCCGGCATGGCCATCATGCTCGCTGCGGATGAAGTCCAGCAGTTGGCGGCGCACGTTTTCTTTTTCAACGATCTGATAGCGGATGTTCGGACGGTCGAAAGACGAGATGAACTGGCGCGCACCGTCGAGCTGCAAGCGGTGCACGATTTCATCGCGAGTCTGGAAGTCGGCAGTGGCCGTCAGCGCAATGCGCGGTACTTGCGGATAGCGTTCGTGCAGCACCGACAGGCGGATGTATTCGGGCCGGAAATCATGGCCCCATTGCGAGACGCAGTGCGCCTCGTCGATCGCGAACAGTGCGATATGGGCCGAGTCGAGCAGCTCGAGGCAGCGCGGCGTCAGCAGGCGCTCGGGCGCCACATACAGCAAATCGAGCTCGCCGCGCCGCAGCGCCCGTTCGACCCGCAGCACCTCGTCGAAGTCCTGGGTGGAGTTCAGGAAAGCAGCCCGCACGCCCAGCTCGGCCAGCGCATCGACCTGATCTTGCATCAAGGCGATCAGCGGCGAGATCACGACGCCGCAGCCGTCGCGGATCAGGGACGGTATCTGGTAGCACAGCGACTTGCCGCCGCCGGTCGGCATCAGTACCAAAGCATCGCCGCCACCGGCCACGAGGTCGATGATCTCGGCCTGCTCACCCCGGAACTCGGGATAGCCGAAGACGGTTTGCAGCGCGTGTAATGCGCGCGCGCGGAGATCTTGGGTCATGGATTCAGCGCGCGATCAGTCGGCCCAGACGACCCAGCCGGTCGCGGCGCTGACCAGCACCAGCACGCCGAACACGAGCCGGTACCAGACGAAGATCATGAAATCATGGGTGCTGATGAAACGCAGCAGCCAGCGTACGCAGACGAAGGCCGATACGAAGGCAGCAAGACCGCCCAAGCCGAACATCGGCAGATCGGCGGCCGACAGCAACGCGCGCTCCTTGTACAAGGAATACAGCGTGGCGCCAAACAGGGTCGGTATCGCCAGGAAGAAGGAAAACTCGGTAGCGGCCCGGCGCGACAGGCCGAAGGCCATCGCGCCGATGATGGTGGCGCCGGAACGGCTGGTGCCCGGGATCAGTGCAAAGCACTGGGCCAGACCGACCTTGAGCGCATCCAGCACGCTCATGTCGTCAACGGAATCGACGCGTGAAGCGAGGTGGCGGCGATTGCGCCGCTCGACCACCCAGATCACGAGCGCACCGATGATGAAGGCCAGAGCCACCGGCACCGGCTTGAACAGATGGGCCTTGATCGCCTTGCCGAACGCCAGGCCGAGCACGACCGCAGGCAGGAAGGCGACCAGTACATTGACGACAAAACGGCGGGCAAGGATGTCGCGATGGAAATTCATCATCACGCCGACGATGCGCACCCGGTATTCCCAACAAACGGCGAGCATGGCGCCGGCCTGGATCACGATCTCGAAGACCTTGACCTTTTCACCCGTGAAGTTGAGCAGGCTGCCGGCGAGGATCAGGTGACCGGTGGACGAGATGGGCAAAAATTCCGTCAGACCTTCGACGATGCCCATGATGATGACTTGGATGGCGAGCGTTATTTCCATGCGGGCGAAGCTTAACATGCCGCAAGCGGCCGGCGATGCCGGTTTCATGCCTTCGGGCGCGGTCACGGCCCTGTCGTGAATTGACGGTCAACTCGGGGCACCTTCGGGGCACCTTCGGGGCACCTTCGGGGCGACCTCGGAGTGAGCCTGGAGCAAGCCTGGCGCGACCGCCGGGAAAGATCAAAGCAGAATCAATACGATGTCAGGCGCTCGAGGCGATGCAGAAAAGTCATCGCTTGTTCGCGATCCTGACCGCACATTTCCACGGACGCTTGCAAACTGCCACAGACTGCCGGCCGGCGCGGATCGGCGAACAGCTTGCAAGCCCCGGCTTCATCGAGCTGGATACAGCGCACACCGGCGGGCTTGCCGTCTGGCATACCGGGAATAGGCGAGCTGATGGAAGGCGCGATGCAGCAGGCCGCGCAGGCGGGACGGCAATTCATCCCTTTACTCTAACGTAAAGCACTCGGGCGCAGGGCTGCCGGCGCACATAAAAAAGCCCGCCGGCATCGCTGCGGCGGGCTCCTCCCTCAGGCTGGGGATAATGGCTGACGGCGCTTAGTGACTGCCGTCCTCGGCGCTGTCCTTTCTGCTGTCCTCGCTGCTGCTCCAATCGCGGTTCCAGCTATCGTCAGTGCTGCTCGGGGTACTGACTTCGATGCTGCTGTCGGTATCGTCATCGACCCGGCTGGCGACTGCCCTCGGCAGCGGGGCCGCAACGCTGGTCGTGGTGGTCGTCGTGGTGGTGGTCGTGGTGGTCATGGCGGTGGTGGTGGTGGAACTCGCGGTCCGGGCGTCGGCGCGGGACAGGTCGGCCGCCCTCAAGGCCTGGCTGACCCTGAGCGGCGCGTCCTTGCCGGCTTTCTGAACGTTGCCGCCATAGGCATAGAAATCCTTCGCATAGTTTTGGCAATATGGGATCGGGTCGAGCTTGAAATTTTCAAAGCCGCGGCGCGACATGTCGACAATCTTGTCTTTCAGGTGCTGCATGAAGCGCGGGTCGATGGCCTTCAAGCCGGCCTCGGCGATGATCTGATCGGCAAAGTTGGCGCGTGCCAGCTGGTATTGCACCTGCTCTTTTTTCAGCTTGCGTTCGGCTTCCTCGGCCTGCGGCGAGCCGGACCTGGTCGATGATGCGGCGCGCGGCGAGATCAGCTGCGAGCTCGTTTGCAAGGACTTGCCGCGGCGGAGCACGCTGCTCTCGCTGGCAACCGTGGCCACCGCCGCGCCCTTTTTCTGGATCAGGTGGCGGGGGCTCTGGATCGCCCGCACATACTCGCGCGCTTCTTTCGGCTGTGCCCGCTGATTGCTGATGATGTCCATCACAAACTCACCCAGCTTGTTCGAGGCGCAGGCATTCAGGTAAGCAAACATCTTCGCGTACTTGTTCGCGCCATCCAGGCCCAGCAGCTCCTCACAACGGCTGCGCCAGACCGCCGTCACCGAGCGCGTGGCAAGGAAGCCGACCTGCGCATTCTGGCGCAGCTGCAGCAAATCCTTGGGCAGCTCGGTGCCGCGGGCTTCGAACCAGAGGATCAGGTGCTTGTCGATCGACAGCAGCAGTTTCTTGAGTTTTTCCGGCAGCCGGGACGAGGCCAGCGTGCGTTCGGTGCCGCAGACATAGTCCATGAAGATGTCCTCGACCGGCTTCATCAGCTTGATGAATTCTTCGCTTTTCAGCAGATCGCTGGTGCGCACGTCCTGCCCCTCCCGGGCCATCGCATTGACCTTGTCGGCCACTTTGTCAAAGGCGCGCAGGAGCCGCAGCCTGACGTCGTCGGCTTCGCCGGCACCCAGCAGACTGTTCATGAAAGGCTGGGAAAAGTCCCTGATCACGTTGACTTCGGGGTAGCTGCTGCCCGAGGTCGTGATGTAGGCATTGATCTTCACGGTACCGCGCAAGACGCTGTTACGCGCCTCTGAGCCCAGCTTGGCCATCCCGCCCCGGCTTTCCACATAGACCATCAGTTCGCCCAGATTGTCGGCATAGTTCGGATGGCTGGCATCGGCCCCCTGCTGGAGTACCCGGTCAATGAAATAGCGCAGTTCCAGCTTCACATCCTCCCCTTTGAGCAAGCGGCTGGTTTCCGACCTGGCCGGCGTTTGCGGTGTCTGGGGTGTCTGCGGGGTCTGCGGCGTTTGCGGGGTCTGCGGTGTTGACGAAGCAGAGGAAGCCGAAGCCTGCGGGTTGGCTGGCGCAGCACCGAGGTTGTACGTGGTCAGCGACATCGTATCCGCTGCGCTGGCCAGTGCGGGGGCGAGGGCGGGAACCGAGGCGGAGCCCAGCGCCGACAGCGCCAGCGGCGGCACCTTGGGTGCCTGCACCAGCAGGGGCGGTGGCGGCACATCCGAGGGCGGCAACGGGAACGCCAGCGGCGGCGGTGGATCCGATGGTGGCGGGCTGGATGCGGAGAGGGTGGCAGCACTGGCAGCGCCCGGCGGGTAGCCGGCACTCCCCTTCATCGGCGACACCGGGCTTGATGCCATCCGCGCATGGCCGAGGCCTGTGCGCGCCGTGCCGGGCTTCGGGCCGGGGCTGCGCGGTGCTGTCAATGGGTAGCTGGCCGGCTTGACGGGGGGACTGTCCGGCGCCGTCACCGAGGTCTTGCCGGCACCCCGGTCCGAACGGGAAGCGATCGGCGTAGCCGTGTCCCACTGCGCCACCAGGGCGCTGACCATCGAGCTGGCACGTTTTCGGTTAGCTTGCGGGGCCGGAGCCTGCGTCATTTGCGGTGAGTCCTTCTTGTTTGGCTGCCCGCCCTGGCCAGATTTCTGGCGCGTGCTGTTACCGCTTTTTTGCTGCGCATCCGGACTGGCTTGCTCACCAGCCTCTTCCGGCGTTTGCGGCAGCACGGGCAGCTCGTAGCTTGAGGTGAGGGGATAGGCGGGGGGGCGGTTGCTCGTTGAATTGGCCATGACATGCCTCTGAAGGTATTGTTTAAGGGAAAGCTTCGCAAAAGCCGCCTTTCGTAACCCCTGCCTTTGCCGTGGTTCCTGAACGCTGACCGCCAAGGCGAGCGGAATAGCGGTTCAAAGCGCTAGCCTGCTTGACGCCCTGCCATCGCAGAGCCTATATTGCTGACCCATCGGTTAGTAATTTTCAGCCCCCCCATGACTATCCCCGCCACTGAGGCCAAATCCAAGCCGCGCTGGGAGCGCCGCAAGGACGCCCGCCCCCAGGAACTGCTGGCCGCCGCCCTCGACCTGTTCGTTGAACGCGGCTATGCCGGCACGCGCCTCGATGATGTGGCCTCGCTGGCAGGTGTCTCCAAGGGCACGCTGTACCTGTATTTCGAGAACAAGGAAGAATTGTTCAAGGCGGTCGTGCGCGAGAACATCGTCAAGGCGCTGATGGATGCGGAAGACCTGATCGCCGGCTTTGACGGCCACAGCAGCGCCCTGTTGCGGCGCCTGGTCCTGAATTGGTGGAACCGCATCGGCCAGACCAAGTTATCGGGAATTTCGAAGCTGATAATGGCGGAATCAAGCAATTTCCCAGACGTTGCCCGCTTTTACCATGAGGAAGTGGTATCCCGCGGCGAGGCGCTGTTGGTCAGCATCCTCGAGCGCGGCATCGCGCGCGGCGAATACCGCAACGTCGACGTCGAGCATGCGAAGCTGGTCATCATCGCGCCGGTCATGATGTTGATGCTGTGGAAGCATTCATTCACCAACTGCCGCACTGGCCCTATCGATTCGCAGGCTTATCTGGACTGTCTGCTGGACTTGCTGGCGCGCGGGCTCGAGAGCGGCGCACCGGCCGCCATCGCCGGCGCCACCGCCTCACCGTCCCCTGCCGGCCCTGCCGGTTCTGTCGACCCAGCCGCACCCACTGCCCCAACTGCCCCCACTCACTGATCTGCGCCCATGACGAAACGTCCCTTCCGCCGCATCACGCTCGCCATCCTGGTCATTGCGCTGCTGGCTGCTGCCGGCTGGATGCTGAAGCCGAAGGCACCGGCCACGCCGGCACCGGCGGCGGTGGCGGCCGCGCCGACAGCGCTCGAATTCCTGCCCCGGGAAGTGATACGCACGGCCCCGGTCGAGCTGCGGCAGGTGCTGCTGTTGTCCGGATCGCTGCGCGCGGTGGATCTGGCCACGGTGAAATCACGCGTGGCCGGCGAAGTGCGTGAAGTGCTGGTGCGGGAAGGCGAAGCCGTGCGCGCCGGACAGATCGTCGCCCGCATGGATACGACCGAATACGACGCCCGCGTCGCCCAGGCGCGCGGCAACCTCAACGCCGCGCGCGCGCAACTGGACATTGCGGCCAAAGCTCGCGACAACAATGCAGCCCTGGTCGACAAGGGCTTCATCTCCAAAAATGCCTTCGACAACTCGGCCAGCCAATTCTCGGGCGCCAGGGCCAGTGTCGAGGCCGCACAAGGCGCGCTCGATGTCGCGCTCAAGCAGCTGGCCGACACGCAGCTGCGCGCGCCGATCGCGGGACTGGTCGCGGCCCGCAGCGTGCAGCCGGGCGAACGGGTGTCGCCGGACTTCAAGCTGCTCGAGATCGTGAATTTGCAAAAGATGGAGCTCGAAGCCGCCGTGCCAGCCAGTGACATCGGGCGCGTCGCCATCGGCCAGCCGGTCAGCCTGCATATCGAGGGAATGGCGCCGGGATGGACCGGCAAGGTGGTCCGCATCAATCCGGCAGCGCAGGCCGGTTCGCGCACGGTGCCGGTCTATGTGCAAGTCGCCAACCCGAACCAGCAGCTGCGGGTCGGCATGTTCGCCGAGGGCAAGCTCGTCCTCAACAGCAGGCCGGGCGTGCTCGCGCTGCCGCAAAGTGCGGTGCGCCGCGATGGCAGCGGTGCTTATGTATATGCCATCGAAGCCGGCAAGATCACGCGCAAGCCCGTCACCGTCGGCACCGACGGCCAGAGCGGCGACGAATCGCGGGTCGAGATCGTATCGGGGCTGGATTTCGGCGCCGACGTGATCCGTACCGACATGGGCAACCTGAGCCCGGGCACGCTGGTGCGCATCGCCCATTCCCCGGAAGAGAAGGCGGGCAATGCAGCTGCCTCTGGTTCGGCGGCCTCCGGGGCGGCTGCCGGCGCAGCCAGCGCTGCGACCCGATAAAGCACGGGCGGAGACGACACCATGTGGTTCACTCGCATCAGTATCGGCAACCCCGTCCTGGCGACGATGATGATGCTGGCCTTCGTCGTGCTCGGCCTGTTCTCTTACAAGCGCTTGCGCGTCGACCAGTTTCCCGATGTCGCCTTCCCCGTGGTGGTGGTCCAGACCGAATATCCGGGCGCCTCGCCCGAGACGGTCGAGAACGACATCACGCGCAAGGTAGAAGAAGCGGTCAACACCATCAACGGCATCAATGTGCTGACCTCGCGCTCTTATGAAGGTCAGTCGGTGGTGATCATCGAGTTCGCGCTGACGGTCGAGCCCGCACAGGCGGCGCAGGATGTGCGCGAAAAAGTCGCGCTGGTGAAATCGATCTTCCGCAAGGAAGTCAAAGAGCCGCGCGTGACCCGCTTCGACCCGGCCGACCGCCCGATTTTTTCAGTGGCCGTCACCAACGACCCGGCGACCGGCCAGTACACGCCGCGCGAGCTGACCACGATTGCCGATGAACTGATCAAGAAGCGCTTCGAGAATGTGCGCGGCGTCGGTTCGGTGGCGATGGTGGGCGGCGTCAAGCGCGAGGTGCAGGTCTATGTGAAGCCGGCCGAGATGGAGGCACTGGGCGTGTCGGTCGACCAGGTAATGACTGCGGTGCGCAACGAAAACCAGGAACTGCCGGCCGGCAGCGTGCGCACGGGGGCCAGCGAGCAGGTGGTGCAGGTGCAAGGCCGTGTGCGCCGCCCGGAAGACTTCGCCCGCCTCGTCGTTGCCCGCCACGGCGGCCAGTCCATCCTGCTGGGCCAGGTGGCCACGATCGTCGACAGCCAGCAGGAACAGGAAAACCTGGCGCTGTTCAATGGCAAGCGCACCATCGCGCTCGACGTCCTGAAGGCCCAGGGACAGAACACCATCGATGTCGCCGATGGCTTGCAGAAAGCGATCCGCGAGCTGCAGCCGACGCTGGATGCCTTGCATCCAGGCCTGAAGCTGGAAGTCATCCGCGACGGCTCGCGCCAGATCCGGGTCGGCGTCGAGAACGTGCGGCGCACGCTGATCGAGGGCGCGCTGCTGACGATCCTGATCGTGTTCCTGTTCCTGAACTCCTGGCGCTCGACCGTCATTACCGGCCTGACGCTGCCGGTATCGCTGATCGGCACCTTCCTGTTCATGGACATGTTCGGCTTCACGATCAACATGATCACGCTGATGGCGCTGTCGCTGTGCGTGGGCCTGCTGATCGACGATGCGATCGTGGTGCGCGAAAACATCGTGCGCCATGCCGGCATGAAGGTGAATGGTCGCTTCAAGGACCCGCGCACGGCCTCGCTGGAAGGCACGGCCGAGATCGGCCTGGCCGTGCTGGCAACCACCTTCTCGATCGTCGCCGTGTTCCTGCCGGTCGGCTTCATGGGCGGCATCATCGGCCGCTTCTTCCATCAGTTCGGCGTCACCGTGGCCGCCGCCGTGCTGATCTCGATGTTCGTCTCCTTCACGCTGGACCCGATGCTGTCCTCGGTCTGGCACGATCCGGAATCGCAAGGCGAACACGCGAAAAAGGGCTGGTATGCGATGAGCTTCGGTCGCCTGCTCGCGCAGTTCGAGCGCGGCGTGCAATGGATGTCGCGCCGGTACCAGGTCTGGCTGCGCTGGTCGCTGAAGCATCGGGTACTGACCGTGGTGCTGGCCGCCGCCACCTTCTTTGCCGGCTTCCTGATCCCGGCCTCGGGCCTGATCGGCACCGAATTCGTGCCGCAAGCCGATTACTCGGAGACCGGCGTCATCTTCAACACCCCGGTCGGCTCTTCGCTCGAGTTCACCGAGAGCAAGGCGCGCCAGGTGGAAGCGGCATTGCGCGGCCTGCCTGAGGTGGTCGACCTGTACTCCACCATCAACACCGGCAATGCCCAGGGCAAGAATTATGCGACGGTCTATGCACGCCTGAAGCCGCGCGCCGAGCGCAAGCGCTCGACCAAGGAGCTGAACCAGCCGCTGCGCGACCGGCTGGCCGGCATCCCCGGCATCACGGTCACCCATGTCGGCGCGCTCGATGGTGTCGGCGGCGACAACAAGCAGATTCGCCTGTCCCTGCTCGGGCCCGACCTGAACCAGCTCGGCAAGCTCTCCGCCGAAGCGATCGCCCGCATCCGCGCGATCCCCGGCATCGTCGACCTCGATTCCTCGCTCAAGCCGGGCAAGCCGACCATCTGGGTCGAGCCGCACCGCGAAGTGGCCGCCGACCTCGGCATTGGCGTGGCGCAAATTGCCGGCACCCTGCGCCCGCTGCTGGCCGGCGAAGCCACCAGCACCTGGCGCGCGCCGAACGACCAGAGCTATGACGTCAATGTGCGGCTGGCGCCATCCGACCGCGACAACATCAGCGACCTCTCGCGCCTGATGCTGAGCAGCTCGCAGACCGGTGCCGACGGCGCGCCGCGACTGGTGCCGCTGCGCCAGGTCGCCAGCATTGCGCCGGCCACCGGCGCCACGCAGATCAACCGGCGCGACCTGAACCGTGAAGTCGAGCTGTCGGCCAACGTGGTCGGCCGCTCCGCCGGCCAGGCCAGTGCCGATATCCGGAAAGTGCTGGAGTCGATGAACTTCCAGCCCGGCTACCGCTGGCAAGTCGGCGGCGCCACCAAGAGCATGCAGGAATCCTTCGGTTATGCGCTGCAGGCGCTGCTGCTGGCCATCATCTTCATCTACATGATCCTGGCCTCGCAGTTCGCCAGCTTCCTGCAGCCGGTGGCGATCATGTCGGCGCTGCCGCTGACGCTGATCGGCGTGTTCCTGTCGCTGCTGTTCTTCCGCTCGACGCTGAACCTGTTCTCCATCATCGGCTTCGTGATGCTGATGGGGCTGGTGACGAAAAACGCGATCCTGCTGGTCGATTTCGCCAACCAGGCAAGGCGCCAGGGCATGGACCGCTTCGATGCGCTGCTGGAAGCGGCGCATGTGCGGCTGCGCCCCATCCTGATGACGACGCTGGCCATGGTGTTCGGCATGGTGCCGCTGGCGCTGGGCCTGGCCGAGGGCTCGGAGCAGCGCGCGCCGATGGGACAGGCCGTGATCGGCGGCATCATCACCTCGTCCATCCTGACGCTGGTCGTGGTGCCGGTGATCTATACCTGGCTCGATGACCTGACCCTCTGGGGCCGCCGCAAGCTGGGCTTGCCACCGCGCGAAGGCCCGCTGCCGGTGGCGCCCGAAGAGCCCGCCGGCAGCGCGCCGCTGGCGCGCGTCGCGGCCCGGAACAGCGACCCCGTTTGATAAAATCGCCAGCCTTTTTCAGACGCCCGACGACCCGTTTTTCACCTTCTTATCCGATTCACGAGACACGACGCCATGAACCTCGAACAAGCCCGCCAGAACATGATCGCCCAGCAGATCCGGACCTGGGACGTGCTGGACAATGACGTGCTGCAGACCCTGGTCGAGGTGCGCCGCGAAGCCTTCGTGCCGGCCGCCTACCAGAGCCTGGCCTTCGTCGATACCGAGATCCCGCTGCCCTGCGGCCAGAACATGTTCTCGCCCAAGCTCGAGGCGCGCCTGTTGCAGGAGGCCGAAATTGGCGCGGACGAGCTGGTGCTGGAGATCGGCGCCGGCTCCGGCTATATGGCAGCGCTGCTGGCCCGCCACGCGCGCCATGTGGTGACGGTCGAGATCGAGCCCGAGCTCAGGCAACTCGCCGAGGCCAACCTGAAGCAATATGGCATAGGCAACGTCAGCGTTGCGGCCGGCGATGGGGCACGCGGCTGGGCCGGCACGGCCCCGCATGCCGCCCCGTATGACGTGATCATGGTATCGGGCTCGCTGCCGATGCTGCCGGCGTCGCTGCTGGCGCAATTGCGCATCGGCGGCCGCCTGCTGGCCATCGTCGGTGAGGCGCCGGTGATGGCGGCCTGCCGGGTCATCCGCACGGCGGACGACGCATGGGACACGGTCAAGCTGTTCGAGACCAGCGCCCGCCCCTTGCGCAATGCGGAGACGCCGTCCGCTTTCCATTTCTGATCCGCGAGACTGACGCATGCACCATCTGAGCGCCCCCGAACTCGCCGCCTGGCTGGCCGACCCGTCACGCCCGCGGCCCTTGCTGCTGGACGTGCGCGAACCCTGGGAATTCGAGACCTGCCACATCGCCGGCGCTGTCCTGATGACCATGAACAGCGTCCCGGCCCGGCAGGAAGAACTGGACCCGGAAACGCCGGTGGTCTGCATCTGTCACCATGGCGCACGCAGCATGCAAGTGGCGGCCTTCCTCGAGCGTGCAGGCTTCACCGATGTGAGCAACCTGACCGGTGGCGTCCATGGATGGGCGCTGCAAGTCGATCCGGCGATGCCGACCTACTGACCACCAGCCAAGAACGGACAACAAGAATGCGCAAGACCACCCTCGCCACACTGATCACCGGCGCGCTGCTGTCGCTGGACGTCAACGCGCTCGACCTGCTGCAGGCGTATGCCGATGCCGAGGCCAATGACAGCCAGATCGCCAGTGCCAGCGCCCAGCGCGACGCCACCCGCGAAGCGGCCGTTCAGGGCCGCGCCGGCCTGCTCCCGAGCGCGGCGCTGACGGCCGGCGTCAACAAGGTCAACGGCGATGGCACCTCCTCGCTCGGCAAATTCCCGATCGACTACACGGCGGACAGTTATCAGCTGCAGCTCAAGCAGCCGCTGTTCAACCTCGGCAATCTGGCCGCCTATGACCAGGGCAAGCTGCAAGCGGCCACCGGCGACGTGCTCTACGAGCAGGCACGGGCCGATCTGGCGCTGCGCGTGGCGCAGGCCTATTTCGACGTGCTGGCGGCCGAGGATGCGATCAGCTTCATCGATGCCCAGAAGGCGGCCATCACCGAGCAGCTGGCCTCGGCCAAGCGCAATTTCGAGGTCGGCACGGCCACCATTACCGACACGCATGAAGCACAGGCTCGCTACGACCTGGCGCTGGCGCAGGAAATTGCTGCCCGCAATGAGCTCGAGGTCAAGCGCAACGCGCTGTCGCTCATCATCGGCAAGGATCCCGCCGGCCTCGCCACGCTCAAGGCCGGCGCCAGGCTGGTGCCGCCGGAGCCGGCCCTCATCGAGCGCTGGGTCGAACAGGCCGAAGCCAACAACTTCGGCGTCCTCACCCAGGGACTGAATGCGCAGATCGCAAAACTGTCGATCGACCGTGCGCGTGCCGGTCACCTGCCGACTGTCGATGCTGTCGGCAGCTATGGCCGCAATAAAAGTTTCTTCACCGGGCCGATCACGACCACCACCACCACCATCGGCGTGCAGCTGACCGTGCCGCTGTTCAGCGGCTATGCGACCAGCAGCCAGGTGAACCAGGCCGTGGCGCTGGAGAGCAAGGCGCGGATCGATGTCGACACCGCCCGGCGCAGCGCCGCCCAGTCGGTGCGCACCGCCTTCCTCGGCGTCCAGAGCGGGCTGTCGCAGGTGCGCGCGCTGGAAGCGGCCGAGACCTCGAGCAAGCTGGCGCTGGAAGCGAACCAGCTGGGCTACCAGGTGGGCGTGCGGATCAATATCGACGTCCTCAATTCGCAGCAGCAGCTGTACTCGACCCGCCGCGACCTGGCCAAGGCGCGCTATGACACGCTGCTGAGCGGATTGCGCCTGAAGGCTGCAGCCGGCAGCTTGTCGCAGGCCGATATCGCACAGCTGAATGCCTTGCTCGAAGCGCGTTGAGAGCTCCGGTCCGGCGCCTGCTGCACGCGCGCTTGCTGACACCGTGCTGACAGCGCGCTGACGGCGCCGACAGCAGAGGCCGCGCCGTTTAGGACGCTGCAAAGCGCCGCTTAAGCAATCAAAAAGCAGCGCCGTAGTCGACCCTGTGTCGCAGCGGCGCGATAGGCATTATCGTTACAAGGTTTTGCTCGGGCAGCAGATGGCGGCGATACGCCAAACGCTGGTCGAGCACGAAGTCGCGCCGGGACAGGCATGTCCCGGCCAAGCATTGTCCCGGGACCCATCCCGGCCCGTATCACCTGATCCGTGCGAGTCACCATGAAACCAATTAACACTGCGCGCAATATCCTGATTCCCGCCGTCCTGCTGGCCCTCGGCGCCTGCGGCAAGAAAGACGACCCGGCCAAGGCCGGTCCCGGCGCCGGCGCGCCGCCGCCATCGATGGTGTCGGTCATCACGGTCGCGCCCGAGCAAGTCACCAATGTGAGCGAATTGCCGGGCCGGATCGAGGCCGTGCGCACTGCCGAAGTGCGCTCTCGCGTCGGCGGCATCGTGCAGAAGCGCTACTTCAACGAAGGCAGCGAAGTGCGCGCCGGGCAGCCGCTGTACCTGGTCGACCCCGCGCCTTATCAGGCGACGCTGGACAGCGCCAAGGCCAACGTGGCGCAGGCCGATGCCAATGTGCTGCGTGCCGAGGCCAATCTCGCGCAGGCCACCACCAAGGTCAATCGTTACAAGGGCCTGGTCGATGCGAACGCGATCAGCAAGCAGGAATTCGATGACCTGCAAAACGCACAGCGCGTCGCCAGCGCCGATGTCGCCGCAACCCGCGCCGCGCTCGAGACTGCGCGTGCCGCCCTCGAAACGGCCAAGCTGAATGTCGGCTATGCAACGATCACGGCGCCGATCTCGGGCCGCATCGGCCGTTCCATCATCACCGAAGGCGCGCTGGTGACGGCCAACGACCAGCGCGAGCTGGCCGTGATCCAGCAGCTCGACCCGATCTACGTCACCCTGACCCAGTCGTCGGTCGAGATGGCGCGCCTGCGCGAGCTGATGTCGCAGAACGGCAAGGGCGGCGTGAAAGCCAAGCTGACGCTGATGACCGAAGACGGCCGCGCCTACCATCATCCGGGCCAGATGCTGTTCTCGGAAGCGGTGGTGGATCCGGCCTCGAGCTCGGTGATCCTGCGCGCGCAGTTCCCGAACCCGGAACGCACGCTGCTGCCGGGCATGTATGTCCGCGTGCGCGTCGAACAGGGCGTGCGGGCCGGCACCATCGTCGTGCCGCAGCAGGCCGTGATGCGCACGGTCGACGGCTCGATGGTGATGACGGTCGATGGCGAAGGCAAGGTCGCGCCGCGTCCGGTCAAGACCGAAGGCGCCTATGGCAACCAGTGGATCATCAGCTCGGGCCTGAAGTTCGGCGACACCGTGATCGTCGAAGGCCTGCAGAAGGTGAAGCCGGGCGCACCGGTGAAGGCCCTGCCGTGGACCCGTCCCGATGCTGCACCGGCCGCTGCCCCTGCTGCGCCGGCCCCGGCAGCCGCGGCACCGGCTGCACCCGCTGCACCTGCTGCCCCGGCAGCGCCGCAACCGAAGAAATAAGGAAGCCCAGCCATGGCAAAGTTTTTCATCGATCGCCCGGTCTTCGCCTGGGTGATCGCGCTGTTCATCCTGCTGGCCGGGATATTGTCCATCCCTAACCTGCCGGTCTCGCAGTATCCGACCATCGCGCCGCCGACCATCATCGTCAACGCCATCTACCCGGGCGCATCCGCGCAGACCGTGGACGAGAGCGTCACGAGCCTGATCGAACAGGAGATGAACGGCGCCGAGAACATGCTGTACATCGAGTCGCAAAGCCAGTCCGACGGCGGCTCGCAAGTCTCGGTCACCTTCAAGACCGGCACCAACCCGGAACTGGCGGCCGTCGACGTGCAGAACCGCCTGAAGCGCATCGAGGCGCGCCTGCCGCAGGTGGTGGTGCAACAGGGCGTCAACATCACCCGTGCGCGCAGCAACCTGCTGATGTTCGTGAACCTGCGTGCCGCCGATGAGCGCGTCACGCCGGTGGCACTGGGCGATTATGCGGCTCGCAACATCGTCAACGAGATCAAGCGCATCCCCGGCGTCGGTGTGGCCCAGCTGTTCGGCACCGAGCGCGCGATGCGCATCTGGGTCGACCCGGACAAGCTGCTCGGCTTCAAGATGACGCCCAGCGATGTCGTCGCCGCCATCAAGGCACAGAACGCGCAGTTCTCGGCCGGCGTGCTGGGCGACCTGCCGGCGCCGAGCGCGCAGCGCATCGCGACCTCGATCGTCGTCACCGGCCAGCTGGCCACGGCCGAAGAGTTCGAGAATGTGGTGCTGCGGGCCACGCCCGGCGGCGCCACCGTGCGCATCCGTGATATCGGCCGCGTCGAAGTGGCCGGCCAGTCCTACGGCTTCTCGGCGCGCCTGAACGGCAAGCCGATCGCCGGCATCGGCATCCAGCTGACCCCGACGGCGAACGCGCTCGAGACCGCGCGCCTGGTGCGCGCGAAGATGGAAGAGCTGTCGAAGTACTTCCCGCCCGGCATGGAATACGTGATCCCGTTCGACACCTCGCTGTTCGTGAAGATCTCGATCGAAGAAGTGGTCAAGACCCTGCTCGAGGCGGTGGTGCTGGTGTTCCTGGTGATGCTG
>JACCDG010922158.1_pt1 | contig 21812 bp, 10 predicted proteins | sample 7442471 | NCBI WGS metagenome assembly JACCDG01 (sample SAMN15323444, study PRJNA562643) | freshwater metagenome | isolation source: river surface water | place: USA:Blue River Watershed | collected 2017-08-17 | reverse complement strand
GCGGCTCCAGACGACCCGGTTGATCTTTGTCGGGGCTTCGAACTCGAGTTGCGCCCAGCCGGCGCTCCTCTCGGAGGAGATCCAGCTGCTGCGATTGCCGTATGTGCCGTCGTTGATGAAGCGGGTCTGGTGGATGCTGTTCCCGTTGGCGTAGAGGCCGGAGACGGACACCTTGGCGCCGAGGGAGAGGTTCTTGCCGGCCAGGTCGAACACCTCGAGTTCGTCGATGCAGGCTTCGGGATTCGAACCGGTGATGGTGAAGCGCACGAACTTGGCCTCGACGGGGTCGAAGTCCTCCTCGTTGGCCAGATGGGTCACGGGCGCGCGCAGGTGCGGTACGGCGAGCTCCTTGCCTTCCTTGGCCTCCTCGAAGACGGCGAGGTCGGCCGCGGTGGGACCGCTTTTGTCTCCGGCCCGCAGGATGAGCACGCTCCTGGAGGTGACGCGGTGGACGCCGGCCGACTTCAGTCCGCTCCAGCGCCGCTGGTCCTTGACGGCGGGTGATCCGTCGGCGAACTGACGCTGATTGATCCGGGCGATCTCGGTCTGGTCCCCCTTGGTCTTGAGGTCGCCGTCGAGGTCGAGCACGTAACGTGCGTCCGGGGCGTGCGTGGTCCATGCCCCCCAGGAGATCCAGATGCGCACGGGCCCGTTCATGGACGGCTTCCAAGTGAAGAAGTCTTCGCCGGGCTTGTCGGCCCGCCACCAGCGGTAGCTCTCGCCGAGATTGGGCAGGCGGCGGATGTCACCCGGATCCTGCGCGAGCCCCTTGCCGGTGCCCTTGTCGTAGGCGATGGGGTTGCCGTTGTCCGGCAGTTCGACCTGCTGGGTGTAGCGGGCGTCGGAGTCGTCCGCGAGCAGGATGCGTCCAAGGTAGGCCTTGGGCTTGAAGGTGCGGAGGCTCTGCTCGATCGGACGCAGTTCCGCGCGGAGGGTCTCTGCCTGTCGTTCGCGGGCGTCGCTGTCCGCGTCGCGCAGCTCACGTTCTCCGTGCTGCACGCCCTGCAGCATGGCCATGAAGGCGTAGTAGTCCGTCGTCGGCACCGGGTCGAACTTGTGGTCGTGGCAGCGTGCGCACGCGAGGGTGGCGCCGAGGAAGGCCGACGCGGTCGTCCCGATCATGTCGTGCAGTTCGTCGGCGCGCTGGTTGGCGGTCAGCACGGGGTCGGGCGATTTCACCCGGTCCCAAGGACCGCCCACGAGGAAGCCGGTGGCGGCGTCGGCTCCGAGCTGGTCACCGGCCAGCTGCTCGCGGATGAAGCGGTCGTAGGGCAGGTCGGCGTTGAGGGCCTGGATGACGTAATCGCGGTAGGGCCAGGCGTTGGGACGCGCCAGATTGGTCTCGAAGCCGTCGGACTCCGCGAAGCGGGCGACGTCCAGCCAGTGCCGCGCCCACTTCTCGCCGAAACGGGGCGAGGCCAGCAGCCGTCCGACCATCGCCTCGTAAGCGCGGTCGGAAGGGTCCGCGACGAAGGCGGCGACTTCCTCCGGCGTCGGCGGCAGTCCGATGACGCCGAAGTAGGTGCGTCGGATGAGCGTGCGGGGGTCGGCGGGCTTGGAAAGCCCTAGGCCCTTGGCCTTGAGCGCCGTCTCGATGAAGTCGTCGATCTTCGAGCCCTGGGCGGGCCTTCTGACCGGCTGGTATGACCAGTGGTCCAGGCGCGGATCGCGGAGCGCGGCGCGGTCGGCGTCGTTCTCGGGCCAGACGGCGCCCTCGGCGATCCATTGGCGGACCTTCTCCACCTGGGCGGGCGTGAGCGGCTCGCCCTTGGGCGGCATCTTGGTGTCCTCGTCCTTCGTGGTGATGCGTTCGTAGAGGAGCGATTTGACCGGATCGCCTGCGACGAAGGCCGGGCCGGACTCACCGCCCTTGAAAGCGTGGGGCTTGGCGTCGAGGCGGAGGTCGGCCTTGTTCTTCTTCGGACCATGGCATTCCACGCAACGGTCCTGGAGCAGCGGGCGGATCTCCCGGTCGAAGTCCACGGCCGCGCCCAGTCCGGCCGCGATGAGCAGCAGTGACACCATGGGGGCGGGGCGGGGCATCGGGGTCAGTCTTGGGGCAAATCCAAGGACGGCAAGAAACCGTCCCGTATCTGCACCATCATACTTCATCTTCGACAGCCCTCTACGCCCGATGTTTCATCGGGCGGCACTATCGTCTCAATCCGGACGGCCGCTATTTCTGGAGCACTTCCACCCGGTTGACCTTGCCCTTGAGATAGGGTCGGAGGCCGGCTTGGGTCAGCCGCTTGGCGGCGTCAGCATCGCCTTTGAGGTGCGTGTCGAAAAACAGCAGGGTGGCGGCTCGGGTGACCGGCTGCACGTCATCCCGGGTGGGAGAAGGGGTGGCCTTGCGGTCGGCGCCGGCCGAGTCGGTGAAGTCGAGGTGCTTCGCACCGTCCAACCAGACGAAGCGGTGGTCGCCCTTGGGCCAAAGGGAGAAGGCTTCCTTGCGGTTATCGGCGGAAAGGCCGTTCTGCTGCTTGTCGAGCGTGCCGGAGACGCCCAGCAGCGGCACCTGCAGGCTGCCGAAGCTCTCCCGGATGAAGAAAGGCTCGCCGACGCCCTGCGGCGAGAGCGCCACGCCGCAGTCCACCCGTTTCTCGCGCAGGTCAGGCCCGAGTCCTTTGCCGGGCGGGATCGTGGGGACGATCCAGTCAAGCGCGGGCCGCATCCCGCAGGCGACCATGGTGGTGAAGGCTCCGTAGGAGTGGCCCATCATGCCGACATGCTCGAGGTCGAGCCGTCCCTTCATTCTGGCATGGGATCGGTTCCAGGCCTCGGCCTGGTCGAGGGCGAAGGCGACGTCCTTCGGGCGCGCCATGATCTCGGCGGAGTCATGGATCATCGCATCGAGGTTCTTCATCAGCTGGAAGCCCTGGGCCATCCTCTCGCGGTTGCTGCCCACGTGCTCGAGGCAGAGGACGGCGTAGCCGTGGGAGGCGAGGTGCCGGGCCTGCGCGAAGTGCGTGTCGACGTCGCCGCCGGCGCCATGGGAGAGCACGATGACGGGGCATTTCGCCTCTCCGTCTGGCAGGTGGACCGTGATGGGCACATTGCGCCCGATGCCGGCGCGTTCCGCCCGACGTTCAGCGAAGATGCGTCTTACGGCCTTCTCCGACTCCGGCGCCTGCCTGCGGCTGGCGTCGACGAGCTCCGGGAAGTCGATCTCCGTAGTCTTGTGAGGTCCCGGAGCCGATGGGTCCGCGGCCGCGAACGTGTCCGGAACGAGGGCCATCAAGGCAAGCAGGAGGGCCGTGTTCGTTCGCATGGGTTTCATTCTGCCGATGCCCATGGGCTTATCAAGGACCGCCTTATGGATGTTCGCGTCGAATGTGTGTCCGAATGTGACCATCAGGATGGCCGTCGGGTTCATGGGTCGCTTCGGACCGCCCGGCGCCTTCAGGCCAGCAGTTCCTTGATCACGTGACCGTGGACGTCGGTCAGGCGGCGCTTGGTGCCGTTATTGTAATAGGTCAGCTTCTCGTGGTCGACGCCGAGCAGGTGCAGGGCGGTGGCGTGCAGGTCGTAGCAGTAGGTGGGCTTGTCCACGGCCGTGGCGCCGAGTTCGTCGGTCGCCCCGTAGGCGGTGCCGCCCTTCACGCCGCCGCCGGCCATCCACGCGGTGAACGCGGCCGCGTTGTGGTCCCGTCCCTTGCCCTGGGCGGCGGGCTGCCGGCCGAACTCGCTGGTGCAGATGACGAGCGTGCTGTCGAGCAGGCCGCGGGACTTGAGGTCGGTCAGCAGCGCGGCCGTGCCGTTGTCCAGGATCGGACCCCAGTAGCCGTGGTCGCGCACGAGGTCCTCGTGGCTGTCCCAGTTGGGCCGGATCTTCTTGGCGCCGGTGTTCTCCGCGCCGCAGTAGATCTGGACGAAGCGCACGCCGCGCTCGACGAGCCGTCGGGCGAGGAGGCACTGCCGTCCGAAGGTGCCGATGTCCTCGTGGTCGAGACGATAGAGGCTCTTGGTCGCCTCGCTCTCACCGGTGAGGTCCGTCGCCTCCGGCGCGCTGAGCTGCAGGCGGGCGGCGAGCTCATAGGCCCCGATGCGCGCCTCGAGCTCGGTGTTGGCGGTCCGTTCCTGCGCGTGGGCGCGGTTGATCGCGTCCAGGAACTGCCGGCCGGACTTCTCCGCGTTGCCGCGGAGGTGGGCGAACTCCTTGCCGGGGAAGAGGTCCTGGATGGGCGGCTGGGAGGGGTCGGTGTTGAGGGTCGTGCCCTGGTGGATGGCAGGAAGGAAGCCGGCGCCCCAGTTGATCACGCCTCCGGGCGGCAGGCCGCGCGGATCCGGCAGCACCACGAAGGCGGGCAGGTCGGCGGATTCGCTGCCCAGTCCGTAGGTGACCCACGCGCCCATGCTCGGGAAGCCCGGCAGGATGAAGCCGCTGTTGGCCATGAACATCGCCGGTCCGTGCAGGGCCGACTTGCTCTGCATCGAGTGGACGAAGGCGATCTCGTCGACCTTGCCGGCCAGCTTGGGGAAGAGGTCGCTCATCCATCGGCCGCTCTGCCCGTGCTGACGGAACGGCCAGTAGCTGCCCTGGCAGGCGCCGGGCTTGGAGGCGAAGAACTGCACCTTGCCGTCGGGGTCGAACGGCTTGCCATTGCGCTTGGTCAGTTCGGGCTTATGATCCCACGAGTCGACGTGGCTCAGTCCGCCCGGACAGAAGATCTGGATGACCGCCTTGGCCTTGGGCGCGTGATGCAGGCCGTGCCGGGCCTTGGGGTCGGCCGCCGCCTGCGCCTCATTGAGCATCGCGGCGAACGCCACGCCGCCCAGTCCGCCGCCCAGTTCCCAGAGGAAGTCACGGCGGCCGACGAAGCGTTGGCGGCGGTTGCAGGCGTAGGGCGATTCCATGGTCGTGGTCAGCGGGCGGCCAGGCGGTCGATTTCTTCGATCTTGAAACGGATGCTGACGATGGAGCAGCCGATGTCTTCCTTGCGGGTGTTGGCATACGTCGTGGTCACGATGGTTCCGTCGGGCAGCAGGTGGATGCCGGGATAGAAACCGTCCTTGAAGGTCTTGAGCAGGCTCACGCGGTACTGTCCGGGCCTGCCCTGTCTGATGTCCTCGTAGGTGCCGACCCACGCGATGAAGCCCTTGTCCTTGGCGTTCGGGGTGGCGTTGCGGAAGACCACCACCATGCGCCCGTCGGGAAGGAAGACGCCGTGGTGCCGGTCGCCCGTAAGCCCCCAAGGCGCGTCTACGGCCGTGGTCCACGTCTTGCCCTCGTCCCGGCTGAACATGACGAGGCTGGTGCCCATGCGCTTGTTCTCGCGCAGGAGGCAGCAGAGCTCGGCGCCGTCCGGGGAGCGGAACACGTAGGGCTCGCAGGGGCTCTTGCCGTCGAGCTTGTTGCCATCGCACACCACGACGGGCTCCGACCAGGTCAGCCCGCCGTCACGCGTGACGGACTGCATGATCTCCGCGACGCCTGGCGTCACGCTGCCGCGGTGGAACAGTCCGAGATGCGAGCCGTCCTTGAGCCGGACGATGCTCGAGAAGGTCATCACGTTGCGGAAGGGGTCGGTCTTGGCGTCCTTTCCGCCGAGGGGCGGCAGCTCCTTCCAGGTCTTGCCCTGGTCCTCGCTCATGATCCGCGGCATGTAGCCCTCGAGGCGTCCTGGCAGCGGGCGGGGATTCTCCCGGTCGAGCAGGGTGCGGGCCGCGAAGACCCAGAGCCGTTCCTTGCCTTGGTCGTCGGTAAGGCGGTAGATGCTCGGGCAGTTCTTGAAGTTGACGTAGTTCGGTGGGAGAGCGTCATCCATGCGCGTCCAGGTCAGTCCGCCGTCATCGCTCCTGGCCATCGGGCCGGCATGGCCGCCGTGGCCGATGTTCCAGACGCAGAAGATCGTGCGGCCGTCGGCGAGCATCGCCGTGGTCGGGTGCGCGTGGTAGGCGTCCGGAGCAGGCGAGCCCTGCGCGACCACCACCTGACGCTTCACGTCATCCGACAGGTCGATGGTGCGCAGCGCGTCGCGCTGGGCGGCCCAGGCGGCCTTCTTCTCGGACGGGGCGCTCTCCCAGGCGCGGGCCGGGCCCTTGATCGCGTTGGCGATCTGCGCGTCGTCCTGGGCCTGCGTCGCCAGCGGCGCGAGCAGCAGGGCGGCGAGGAGGGGGAGGGCGGGTTTCATGCCGAATGCTTCTTTTAAGGTTTCATGGGGAGTTCCCGCGACTTGCTTGGCATCGTCGAAGTCGTGCGTCTCAAAGGTGAACACCGCGCCCTTCGGGAGCCGGCCATGCGCATCGCTCCGGCAGACCCCGCCCGGCGAGGAGCCTTCGACCCTGCCCGGGCGGTCTGGCTCGAAGTCATCGGCATGGACGAGAAAGGGAGTGGGCGGTTTGCTCATCGCAGCCCCAGTTCAGCCCGCGTGGGAAGTCGATCGAGGTCCTGCTCGCTCATGCGCACATGGAGGACTTGCCGCCAAAGGTGCGGGATGAAGATGTGCAGCCGCCCCTGATCGGCAAGGACGTCACAATACGTCAGGGAGCGGATTGTGACCGAGAAGAAGGGTCTCGTTGTCTGGCGGCTTGTGGCCGCCAAGAAACGGGGTTCGCTCCAGGTGACGCCGTCATCGCGGGACAGCGACACCCAGAGTTCGCTCCGCAACTCATGATTGAAGGCCGTCCTGTCGCCCCGACGGTTATGGTGAAGCGCGATCAGCGTCTTCCCGTCCGACAGCTTCTGGATCATCGGCGGGGCATCAGGGTGGACCAGCGCCGTCGGTTGCGGCCGAGACCAGGTCTTGCCGTCGTCGTGGCTGCGAATCTGCCAGATATGCCCCTCCATGGTTCGCGCGAACACCACCACGTTTTGCCCATCGAGAGCCAGCGGCCGGCCTTCGTCCATCCTCCTGCCCGGCTCCCATTGCCAGCCATTCGGGCGGCCTCCGGGGACCGCCTCCCAGGACGCGCCGCGATTCTCGCTCCGCAGGACGTAAAGCCGGGTGGTGAGAGGCTTGTGAGCCCAATCTGCAACATGGGGAGCTATCAGCCAGGTTCCGTCCTGCGTCTCGGTGGCGTTGATGCACCACATCCCCTGAAACCCCGGGTCGTTCTGAGGGCTGATGCGGGTCATGGCCGACCAGGTGTAGCCATCGTCGTCGGAGAATCTGAACCCGATGCCCGCGTTCTCCTGACCGTCGAAATCGCCTGATGCCGGTTCCGTGCTGAACATGTAGATCCGTTTGCTGCCGCGTGGAACCAGCGGAACCCAGGCGTGCTGGTTGTATGGCACGGGCGTGGCGACGGTCGGGCCGATCCATGTCAGCCCCTTGTCCTTCGACCGGTACAGCAGAATGTCATTCACCTTCTGGCGTGGATCATTGCTGGCGTAGTGCATCTTGCCCGAGACCATGGTGAGCAGATAGTCGCCCCGAGGGGTAATGAGAGGACGCGGACAATCGACATAAGCGACGGATTTGTTTTTTCCTCCCTTGATTTTTGGGATGTCCTCCTCGCGCGGTTGCGGGAGCCTGTGAATGACCCTGACGTCCACCCATTCCGGCATCACGACGCCGAGGTCGGCGAAGTGACTGAGTCCTTTGGGGAGTTTGTCAGGTGACGCCGGAGCGCCTCCGATCTTCATGTTTGGGAACGGCGCGAGGTCGGCGAGATCGGACTGTACGCCGCCCTTCGACAGGTCCACGCCCAGATAATCGAGGACGGTCGGGGCCGTTGGGGGTTCGGCGGCTCGTTCGGCGGCGAACGTCGCCGGCGGCGCGAGCAGCAGGGCGGCGAGGAGGGGTAGCCCGGGTTTCATGGTCAGTCGAGGTAGGCGAACTCGTTGGCGTTGAGCAGGGCGCGGCAGAGGGCGAAGAGGCCCTGTTCGTTCACGAGCGCGACGGCGGCCTGTCTTTCGGCGGCGCTGGGCGGCCGTTGGAAGGCGATGGCGAACGCGCGCTCGACGCCCCCAGTCCCGGGACCACCCTCGTTCTCGACCCGCAAGGAGAGATGCCGAGCCTGGCGGAGCATGAACTCGTTGTTCGACAGCGCCAGCGCCTGCAGGGCGGTGGTGGTGCGATTGCGAGCGGGCGTGAGGTTCGCGGGGTCAGGACAGTCGAGGGCCGACATGAACGTGTGCGGGGTGGTGCGCACGATGAAGCGATAGACGCTCCTGCGCCAGAGCTCGGGCTTGTCCGGCGAGACGTAGTTGTAGATCGGCGCGTACGCCTCGACGTAATCGAAATCCTTGAAGCCTGGTCCGCCCATGGCGAGGTCGAGCTTTCCGCTGGCGGCCAGGACGGCGTCGCGCAGGGACTCGGCGTCGAGGCGCCGGGGGTTCTGCCGCCAGAGCAGGCGGTTGGAAGAATCGAGCGCGGCCGCCTTGGCGTCCTTGGTCAAGGAGCTCTGGCGGTAGGCGGCGCTCATCACGATCAGGCGGTGCACGGGCTTGAGCCGCCAGCCGCCCTCGAGAAGCCGCTGGGAGAGCCAGTCGAGCAGCTCGGGATGGCTGGGCCGGTCGCCGCCGAGGCCGAAGTCGCTCGGGGTCGTCACGATGCCCTGGCCGAAATGATGATGCCAGAGGCGGTTGACGATGACGCGTCGGGTGAGGGGGTTGTCAGGATGGACGATCCAGTCCGCCAAGGCGCGGCGTCGTTCGCCTTCGGGCCGGTCGTTGCCGCCCAGTTCGGGCGGCGCATGCCTGGCCCAGCCGAAAGCCGTGGGCGTGACCTCTTCGCCGAGGTCCTCCGGGTTGCCACGTCGGTTCACCTTGATGACGGGCACCTCCTTCAGAGGCGCGGCCGCATAGACCATCGCCGGAGCCTTCAGTTGCCTGACGGCGGCGTCGGCCGCCTTGGCCTCGGCGCGCAGGGATTTCAGCTTTTCGGCGTCAGCCGAGGCCAGCTGCGACTCCTTCGCCATGGGCTCCAGCTTCGGGTCTCCGATGAAGAGCAGGTCGCTGCCGATCCCGTCGCCGCCGTCCGTCGCGACCAGGGTCAGCGTCCGGGTGTCGGCGGGCACCGGCACGTCGAGCGCGACGGTCTCCTTCTTGCGCAGCTTGAGCCGCTGGAACTTGATCTGGTCGTCGACGAAGACGGTGAAGTCGGCCTTGGTCTCGGCGGCGGCCTCGGAGGCGCCGAAGCCGACGATTCCGGTCAGGCGAACTTCCCGGAGGCCGCTGAGCCGGCGGATCCTTTCCAGGTCGAAGGTGATGCCGCCGTTGGCGTGCAGGCCGAGCAGGGTCCGTCCTTTTGCGGCATAGTCGATGCCGTCGAGCTTGGTGCTGCGCTGACCTTCCAGCGGGCGGTTGGCGATGGTGTCCCAGGCGTGTCCGCTGGTCTTGGGCAGGCCCTTGAGCGCGGTGCGGTCGTCCAGCCTGATGTCGGCCTTGCCGTCGGGTAGGAAGACCCCGAGCACGCCCGGCGCCTTGGTGACCCTCTGCAGGACGTTGGCGCGGATGTCCCGCAGGTAATGCTGCTCCTTCTTGGTGATCTCGCCGTTGCTGCGGTCGATGCCTGATTTCTCGGGCAGCAACGAGGCGAGCGCGAAGCCCTCGCCGCTGAGCCGGGCGATCGCCGACCTCAATTCGGCGAGCCGGTTGTCGAGCGCGGCCTTCTCGCGGTCGTAGCGCGCCTGCTCCCGGGGGTCGACGTGGCGGTCCTCGCGCTTCACGCCGGCGAAGACGGCCCAGAGCCCGTAATATTCGCGTTGCTTGATCGGGTCGAGCTTGTGGTCGTGGCAGCGGGCGCAATTCATCGTCACCGCCATGGTCGACGTCATCACCTGGGTGACCATGTCGTCGAGGTCTCCCGCCCGGGCCGCTCGCTTGAGGACGTCGCTCTTGGTCTCGACCTGGCCGACGAAGTCCCAGGGGCCGGCGGCGAGGAAGCCGGTGGCGACGATGGCTTCCGGTTCCTGCGGCCAGAGGACGTCGCCGGCGATCTGCTCGCGGATGAAACGGTCGTAGGGCTTGTCGGCGTTGAGCGAGGCGATGACGTAGTCGCGGTAGCGCCAGGCGTTCGGGCGGAGCTGGTCGCGTTCGAAGCCGTGCGTGTCGGCGTAATGGGCGATGTCGAGCCAGTGCCGTGCCCAGCGTTCGCCGTAGCGGGGCGAGGCGAGCAGCTCGTCGACCAGCCGGGCGTAGGCGTCCGGCGACGCGTCCTTCACGAACGCATCGACCCGTTCCGGCGAGGGCGGCAGGCCGTGCAGGTCGAACGTCAAGCGCCGGATGAGGGTCCGCCGGTCGGCTTCGGGGGACATCGCCAGACCCGCGGCCTTGAGTCGGGCCGAGATGAAGTCGTCGACCGTCTCCGCCTTTCCGAAGTCCTTGCGCACCGCCTGCACCGACCAGTGGTCCAGGCGGGGGTCGCGGAGCGCGGCGCGATCGGCGTCATTCTCGGGCCAGACGGCGCCTTCGGCGATCCATTGGCGGACCTTCTCCACTTGGGCGGGCGTGAGCGGCTCGCCCTTGGGCGGCATCTTGGTGTCCTCGTCCTTCGTGGTGATGCGTTCGAAGATCAGGGACTTGGCCGGATCGCCCGCGACGAAGGCCGGGCCGGATTCGCCGCCCTTGAAGGCGTGGGGCTTGGCGTCGAGGCGGAGGTCGGCCTTGTTCTTCTTCGGTCCGTGGCATTCCACGCATCGATCCTGGAGCAGCGGGCGGATCTCCCGGTCGAAGTCCACGGCCGCGCCAAGGCCGACCGCGATGAGCAGCAGTGACACGATGGGGGCGGGGCGGGGCATCGGGGTTAGTCTTGGGTCAAATCCAAGGGCGGCAAGAAGCCGTCCTGCATCTGCACCATCTTACTAAATCTCCGACAGTCCTCTACGCCCGATGTTTCAGGGCGTGGCACTATCGTCTCACTCAGGCTAGCAGCGGTTTCAGAACCTTGGCCGGGTTGACGCCGGTGAGTCGGACGTCGAGTCCCTGGGACTTCACGCTGAGGCGCTCGTGGTTGAGGCCCATCTGATGGAGGAGGGTGGCGTGGATGTCCCGGACGTGCACGGGGTCCTTGGCCGCGCCGAAGCCGAACTCGTCGGTCTCCCCCCAGGTCATGCCCGGGCGGAAGCCGCCGCCGGCAAACCACATGGTGAAGGCGTCGATGTGGTGGTTGCGTCCGGTGAACTCGCGGACCTCGCCCATCGGGGTGCGGCCGAACTCGCCGCCCCAGACGACGATGGTGTCGTCGAGCAGGCCGCGTGACTTGAGGTCGCGCACCAGCCCGGCGCAGGCCTGGTCGATGTCCTTGGCCTTCATGGGCAGGTGCTGCTGAAGGTTCTCGGTCACGCCGCCGTGGTGGTCCCAGTTGGTGTCATACAGCTGCACGAAGCGCACGCCCTGCTCGACGAGGCGGCGCGCGAGCAGGCAGTTGCGGGCGAAGCTCGATTCGGCGGGGTCCTTGATGCCGTAAAGGTCGAGGGTCGCCTTGCTCTCGCCCTTTAGGTCCATGACCGCGGGCGCGCTGGTCTGCATGCGGTAGGCCATCTCGTAGGCGTTGAGCCGGGCGGCGATCTCGTCGTCACCCGTCTTGGCCAGACGCCCGGCGTTGAGTTCGCGCACGGCGTCGATGACTTTGCGCTGATCGGCAGCGGCGACGCCCGCGGGGTTCGTCAGGTTGAGGATGGGCTCGCCCTGGGCGCGCAGGGGCACGCCCTGGTAGGTGCTGGGCAGCATGCCGCTGCTCCAGAGCGAGGCTCCGCCGCGGGGGCCGCGCGGGCCGCTCTGCAGCACGACGAAGCCGGGGAGGTCGGCGCATTCGCTGCCGAGGCCGTAAGTCATCCAGGCGCCCATGCTCGGCCGTCCGAACAGGCCGCTGCCGGTGTTCATGAACAGCTTGGCCGGAGCGTGGTTGAAGAGGTCGGTCTTGCAGGTCTTGACGAAGCACAGCTCATCGGCGATCGCCGCCGTGTGCGGGAGCATGTCGCTCACCCAGGCGCCGCTCTGACCGTGCTGCTTGAACTTCTTGTCGTGGCCGAGCAGGTTGACGCGGTGGCTCGAGCCCATGAACGCGAAGCGCTTGCCTTCGATGAAGCCCGCGGGGATGGGCTGCCCGTTGAGCTCGTTGAGCTTCGGCTTGTGGTCGAAGAACTCCAGCTGGCTGGGTCCGCCGGCCATGAAGAGGTAGATGATGCTCTTCGCCTTGGGGCGATGGTGCGGCGTCTTCGGCGCGAGGGGGTCGGCCACGGCGGCGGGCTTGTCCTGGGCGAGCAGTGAGGTGAGCGCCAAGGAGCCGACCCCGACGCCGCAGTCGCGGAAGAAGTGGCGGCGGGTACGGCCGAGGAGGCGGAAGGGGTCAGTCACGGGTGATGGTCTCGTCGAGGTTGAGGAGGGCGCGGGCGGCCGAGAGCGAATCCAGCTTGGCGAGCACGGCGAGTTCGGCGGCCTCCGGTGCGCGGGAGGTGCAGCGGCGGAAGGCGCCGGCGAGCCCTTCCTTTTCGATCACTTTGGCCATCGCCTGCGCGGCCTCGAAGAACGCCGGGTCATTGAGGAGGGTCAGGGCCTGCAGCGGGGTGTTGCTGCGATTGCGACGCGTGCACGTGGATAGTCCGTCTGGGGCGTCGAAGACCGCGAACGCCGGCGGCGGGGTCACGCGGTAGGTGAAAGTGTAGAGTCCGCGCCGGGTGCGGTCCTCGCCCTTGCTGGTGTTCCAGGCGCGCTTCACCTGGCCGAGGGACATCACGCCCTCGGGGATGGGCGGGTAGACGGGCGGGCCGCCGACCTTGCGGCTGAGCAGGCCGCTGGCGACGAGCGCGGAGTCGCGTACGAGTTCGGCGTCGAGGCGGATGCGGGTCTGTCGGGCGAGCAGGCGGTTGTCAGGATCCTTCTCGGTCAGATCGGCGCGTTCGGCGGAATCGCGACGGTAGGCGCGCGTAAGCACGATGGTCCGGTGAAGGGCTTTCAGGCTCCAGCCGCGTTCGACGAATTCGACCGCCAGCCAGTCGAGCAGCTCGGGATGGGAGGGCGGGGTGCCCTGGGATCCGAAATCATTCTCGGTCTCCACGATACCGCGGCCGAAGTAGGCCTGCCAGACGCGGTTGGCGATGACGCGCGCGGTGAGCGGGTTGTCCTTGGCGACGATCCAGCGGGCGAGGTCGAGGCGGTTGACCGGACCCTGGTCGGGCCGGAAGGCGTGCAGGACCGAGAGCGCGCCGGGCGCGACCTCCTCGGCCGGACGGGTGAAGTCGCCGGCGGTCAGCAGGTGCGTCTTACGCGCCTGGTCGCGTTCCTTGAGCACAAGGGTGGTCGGGGCGCCGTCCCGGAGGTCGGCGGCGTCCTTGGCCTTCTTCTGCAAGGTCTTGAAATCCTTGTCCGAGGCGCCGGGTCCGGCGGTGAAGAGGAGCGCGCGTTCCGTCACGGTGCGCTTGGCGGCGGGCTTGCGCAGCGCGGCCTTGACCGGTCCGGCCAGCTTGGCTGAGGCTGCCTTGGTCAGGCTGGATTCCCATTGCTGCAGCGCGGCGGCACGCTGGTCGAGCCAGGCGCCGAGGAGCTTCTCCGCGTCACGGGCCGCGGCGGCCAGCTTGGCTTCGTCGCGGGCCGGGTCCGACACCTTCATCGTCGGTTCGTCCTGGTTGTTGAAGAAGGCGAACATCCGGTAGAACTCCTTCTGCGTGATCGGGTCGAACTTGTGGTCGTGGCACTGCGCGCAGCCGACCGTGAGCCCAAGCCAGACCGTGCCGGTGGTGCCCACGCGGTCGAAGACGCTGTCGATGCGGAACTGCTCGACGTCGATGCCGCCTTCCTGGTTGAGGGGCGTGTTGCGGTGGAAACCCGTCGCGATGCGCTGACTCTCGCCGGCGTCCGGCAGCAGGTCGCCCGCGAGCTGTTCGACCGTGAAGCGGTCGAAGGGCAGGTCGGCGTTGAGCGAGCTCACCACCCAGTCGCGGAACTTCCAGATGCTGCGCGGGGCGTCGATCGAGTAGCCGTTGCTGTCGGCGTAGCGTGCCTGGTCGAGCCACCAGCGGCCCCAGCGTTCACCGTAGGCCGGCGAGGCCAGCAGCCGTTCAACCTCGGCGGCGTAGGCGGCCTGAGGGTCCTTGGCCCGGGTCTTCAGGAAGGCGTCGAGTTCGGCGGGGGAGGGAGGCAGGCCCGTCAGGTCGAGCGATAGACGGCGGAGGAGCTTTTCCGGAGCGACCTCGGGCGAGGCGGTAAGGCCGGCCTCCTTCAGTCCCCGGTAGATCAGGGCGTCGATCGCCGCCGGACCCTTTTCGTCCAGGATCGGACGGGACGGTGCCGTGAAGGCCCAGTGCTGTTCGTAACGCGCGCCTTCTTCGATCCAGCGTCGAAGGGTCGCGAGCTGCTTGGCCGTCAGCTTGGGCTTGTGGGCCTCAGGCGGCGGCATGACCTCGTCGGGGTCCTGGGAGTGGAGACGCTTCCAGAGTTCCGATTTCTCGGGGTCGCCCGGCACGATGGCCCGGACGCCGTCGTTCTCCGCCAGCGCACCCTCGCGCGTGTCCAGACGAAGGTCGGCCTTGCGGTGCTTGGCGTCGAACCCGTGACACGAGAAGCACTGCTCCGACAGTATCGGCCGGATCTCCCGGTTGAAGGAGATTTCGGCCTGCACGGAGGCGCACAGGAAGGCGGTCAGGGCGGGCAACAGGGCGGGGCGGACCATCGCTCCGAATCAAGTCGTCCTGCAGGGTTTTGCAACCCCGCCCCTCAGGCCAGCAGTTCCTTCACCACGCGGGCCGCCTGGCCGTTGGTAAGGGCCAGCTCGGCGCCGTTGCGCTTGTAGACGAGCTTGTCGTGGTCGAAACCGAAGCAGTCCAGCATGGTCGCGTGCCAGTCGAAGTGGTTCACGACGTCCTTCACGGCCTTGTGGCCCCACTCGTCGGTCTCGCCGTAGGTGAGGCCGCCCTTGAAGCCGCCGCCGGCGACCCACTGGCTGAAGCCGTAGGTGTTGTGGTCACGGCCCCACTTGGCCTCGCCGGCGTCGTTCTGGAGCACCGGCAGGCGTCCCATCTCACCGCCCCAATGGACGATGGTGCTGTCAAGGAGGCCGCGCTGCTTGAGGTCGGCCACAAGGGCCGCGCTGGGTCGGTCGGTGGCGGCGCAGAGGGTGGGGAGCGCGGACTTGATCGACCCGTGGTTGTCCCAGCTCTGTCCGGCGTTGAGAATCTGCACGTAGCGGACGCCTCGTTCGATCAAGCGACGGGCGATCAGGCAGCGGCGCGCATAGTCGTCGCACTCCTTCCGTCCGACCCCGTAGAGCTCGAGGATGTGCTTCGGCTCGTTGGAGAGGTCGAAGGCTTCCTTGGCGGCGAGCTGCATGCGCCCAGCGAGCTCGTAGGTCTGGATGCGCGCCTGAAGGTCGGTCTCGCCCGGGTGGTTGGCGGCGTGCTCGGCGTTGAGAGCCCTGAGGAGCTCCATCTGGCGTTCCTGCGGCTTGCCCTGCAGCGCGGCGGGCGGGTCGAGATTGAGGATGTGCGGCGCTGTGGCGCGGACGAAGGTCCCCTGGTAGACCGAGGGCAGCCAGCCGTTGGACCAATGCTGGTTGGCGAAGGTCGGCAGGCCCGAGGGGTGGCCCATGACGACGTAGGCCGGCAGGTCCTTGGTCTCGCTTCCGAGGGCATAGGTCACCCAGGCGCCCATGGTCGGGCTGCCGGAGGTGATGCGTCCGGTCTGCACGGCGAGCATCCCCTGGAGGTGGTTGTTCACGCCCGACTTCATCGAGCGGATCAGGCAGATGTCGTCGGCGACGCCGCCGAGGTGGGGCAGCAGCTCGCTCAGCTCCATGCCGCACTTGCCGTGGCGCGAGAATTTCCAGAACGAGCCGAGCACCTTGGCGGAAGCCTGGGCGACGTTGTCATACTTCACCTCGCCCGGGAACTTCTGGCCGTGCCACTTGGTGAGCATCGGCTTGTGGTCGAAGAGGTCCATCTGCGACGGTCCGCCCATCATGAAGAGCGAGATCATCGCCTTGGCCTTGGCGGGGCGCGGCGGCTTCTTCGGCGTAAGGTCGAAGACCTCGTTGCCGAGCAGCGGCTTGACGGGCGCCGCGAGCAGGCCGTCGTGACGGAGCAGCGTGGCGAGGCCGAGGGTGCCGAGGCCGAATCCGCCGGCTTCGAGGAAGTGGCGTCGGGAGCAGAGTCCGGCGGGGAGCTTATTCGACATGGAGGAATCGGTTGGAAGCGAGCAGCGCCTGGCAGAGGGAGCCGAGGGCGTCGACGTGGGCGCCGCGGTTCTCGGCCACGGGGGCGGGGAAGGGGGCCTTGCGCTTGGAGGAACCGACTTTCTCCTTGAGGGAGGCGTCGGCGACGGGCTTGGCGGGCGAGAGCTTCGTGAAGTGGGCGGTCTGCTCGTCGAGGAGCCGACGGAACTCCTTGAGCTCGACGTCGGACGGCTCGCGTCCCTGGGTGAGACGCCAGGCGGTGCGCATCTGGGCGACGACGTCCTCCGGGTACTCCTTGATCACGCGGGCGGCGAGGTCCTTGCCGCGTTCGATGATGAACTCGTCGTTCATCAGGAAGAGCGACTGGGTCGCCGCGGTGGTGGAGTCGCGTCGCTCGCAGTTGGGCTCCATCTCCGGCAGGTCGAAGGTGGCGAGTGCGGTCGCCGGACCCGTGCGGCGGTGCTGCAGGTAGACGGAGCGCCGGAAGACGGCAGGGGATGACGTGTCGACCTTCGTCACGTCGCCGTTAGCGTTACGCGTTTCGACGCCTGGAATCATGCGTCCGTCGCCGGTCTTGCCCACGGTCACGGGTTCGCCGAAGCGCTGAGGGTTGAGCTTGCCGGTCACCGCGAGCATGGAGTCGCGGATGGTCTCGGCGTCGAGTCGTCGCACGCGGAAGCGGCCGACGAGCGTGTTGTCAGGGTCGGCCTCGCGCGCGGCGTCGTTGCGGGCGGACTGGCGGTAGGCCCGGCTGAGCATCATCTCGCGATGCATCGCCTTGAGGCTCCAGCCGGACTCCACGAAGCGCGCGGCTAGGTAGTCGAGCAGTTCGGGATGCGACGGGCGCTCGCCGAGGGCGCCGAAGTCGCCCGGGGTGTTCACGATGCCTCGTCCGAAGTGGTGCATCCAGACGCGGTTCATCAGGGCGCGTCCGACCAGCGGATGCTTCCCGGAAGTCAGCCACTTGGCGTAGGCGAGACGGCGTCCGGTGGTGGGGAGGGCGGGGTCGTCGACCGGCAGCGCGGGCGCGCCCACGACGGAGATGTCACCCGGCGTCACGGGCTGCCTCAGCTGGCCGTAGTCTCCGCGGTGGTGGATCTCGCTCACCGGCGCCGCGCCCGGCGCCTCGAGGACGGCCTGCACGAGGCCTTCGGCCGGCTTGGTGGCGCGGAGTGCCGTGGCTTCGGCCCGCTTGGCGACGACCTTGTTGTCCGCCGCCTTGTCGTAGAGGTCCAGGCCGAAGGTCGCCTGCGCGGAGAAGTATTTCTTGAGCAGGGCGGCCTGCTCCTTCGTGCGCTTGGAGGCGGCCGTGTTGCGCGCCACGCGGTAGGCGGCCCGTTCGGCTTCGGGCACCTCGAGGATCTTCTTCTCGAAGATCACGTCGAGGGCGTCCTTGTACATCTTGGCCGCCTCGGCGTCGATGGCCGCGGCCTTCTTCTCAATTTCCGCCGCTTTGGCGCGGTCGGCCGCCGTGTAGAGCGACACCGTGCGCTGGGCGGGCGTCCGCCACTTGCGCCAGTCCAGTGCCGGATCGAAGACCGCGCGCAGCCGGTAGTAGTCGGCCTGGCTGATGGGGTCGTACCGGTGGTCGTGGCACTGGGCGCAGGCCACGGTCATCCCGGTCAGCGAGGTCGTCACGATCCGCAGGGTGTCGGCCACGTTCTGGTTGCGGGCGAGCTGGACGTCGGCGACCGTGTCACCGGTGCCGTCCGGCGCGGTGCGGAGGAAGCCCGTCGCGGTGAGGGCTTCGAGCTTGGCGGGGTCGCCGACCGCCGTGGCGGCGTCGTTGAGCGTGACGCCCGCCAGCTCGTCGCCGGCTATCTGCTCCTGGATGAAGCGGTCCCAGGGCTTGTCGGCGTTGAAGGCCCTGATGACGTAGTCGCGGTACCGCCAGAGGTGGGGGCGGACAGAATCGGCGTCGGCGTAGCCGTTGGTGTCGGAGTAGCCCGCCACGTCCAGCCAGTGCCGTCCCCAGCGCTCGCCGTAGGCGGGCGAGGCCAGCAGTCGCTCGACGAGCTTGGCGAAGGCGTCGGGAGAGCGGTCGGCTACGAAGGCCGCGGTCTCCTCCGGCGTGGGCGGCAGTCCGGTGAGATCGAGCGTCGCCCGGCGGATGAGCGTCACCGCGTCGGCCTCAGGCGCGAAGTCCAGCCCGGCATCCTTGAGCTTCACCCGGAGCAGCGCGTCTATGGCGCCGAGTCCCGGGGCGTCGGCGAACGTCGGGGTCTCCGGCCGCTTCACCGGGCGGAACGACCAGAACGAGCGGTCTGCTTCGGTGAAGTAGGGGCCGGGCGGAAGCTTGTCCGGCTCCGGTGCGCCGCCCTTGGCGCCTTCGGCGATCCATCGGCGCAGCGTCTCGAGCTGGGCCGCAGGCATCTTCTTGCCCTTCTTGGGCATCTCGCCTTCGGCGATGACGCGATGCAGCGCGCTTTTTTCCGGGCTGCCGGCGACGATGAGCGCCTCGCCGTCCTCCGTCTTGCCGTCCATGAAACGTCGGAGACGCAGGTCGATGCCCCCCTTCGGTTCCTCCTCCTCCCCGTGGCAGTGCGTGCAGTGCTCCTTCAGGATCGGCCGGATCTCGGCGTCGTAGGACACCTCCGCCCGGGCGGAGCCGAAAAGCAGGACGACCCCCGCCGCGCAAAGCGCGCGGCGGACGGCGACGGGGTGATCGCGAAGGGTCATCGGCATTACTTTGGTAATTCGACCCCCCTGAGGGAAGGACGGTTCCATCTGCGGTGTCAAAAATAACGCCTAATCAACGTCTTTTCCTGCATGCTTGGCCATGACCTTACTTTGGAATGTCATGGAGATTGGGTCGCCACTGCCGGCGGGGGATTCACCGGGCAATTCTCTCGTCCCCGTGCTTCCTGATCCGGTCGCGCATCCAGGGGGCGCTGGGGATGCCTTGGTCGATCCCGGCGACGCCGAGAATGACGAGGTCGGAGACCCGGCCTTCCTTGAGCCACTTCAGGCCGAGCACGTTGCCGTATGCTTCAGTAGCCGTTCGAGGCAGAAGCCAAGGCGGCCGGCGGCAAGAGCTGCAATGCGTCGAGAAAGGCGTAGCCGAATTTCATGCCGGAGGGGCTTTTTTGATCCTGCCGGGCATGGCTCTTCTTCAAGGCTTGGGCTGGGAGGAGCCCCGGTCACTTCTTTGACGGCCTTTTTCTGGCGATGCCGCTGGCGTCGCGGGGGGCGTCGAGGAACATGCGCACTTCACGTCCGAGTCGCTCCGCCACTTCCGGATGCCTTTCAATGAGGTTGGTGGTTTCGGAGAGGTCGGCCTCTAGGTCGAAAAGCTCCAGGGGGCGTCCGTCCCGGCAAAGAAGCTTCCACTTTCCGTCCATCGCCGCCTCGGTGGCGAAGGGCTTGGGCTTGGGATAGTGCCTTTGCAGCCTTGAATACAGATCGAGCTGCCAGAGCAGCGGTCCTTTGCGGGTGACGGGGTCGCCGCTTCGCCAGTGAGGCAGCAGGTCCGTCCCGTCGGCCCGCGCTTTGGCAGGTACCGGCACGCCGGCGGCGGCGCAGAGCGTGGGCAGGAGGTCGATGGTGTTGCCGATGGCCGAGCTGCTGCTGGCGGCGGGAATCTTGCCCGGCCAGGACGCCATGAAGCTCACGCGAATGCCTCCCTCGTGCAGATCGGTCTTGCCGCCTTTCAGCGGACCGATGTCCCCTTCGTAGACCCCGCCGTTGTCGCTGGTGAGCAGGACGAGGGTGTTGTCACGGATTCCGAGCTGGTCGAGCTTCTTCAGGAGGTCGCCGATGGTGGCGTCCATGTGCGCCAGCATCGACCGGAAGCGGTGCTGGTCGTCGCTGATGCCGGGAGCGGCGGTGTTGGACCAGTGCGGCTCGCTGCCCGGTTCATAAGGCAGGTGCGGGACGAGGTGCCAGATGTTCAGGAAGAACGGACGTTTCGCGGCATGAAACTGCTCCACCAGCCGGACGCTCTCGGCGCCGATGATGTCGGTCAGGTGCATCCGGTAGTAGGGGTCATCCGCGGTCACCGGCCGGTCGTCGCGGAGCAGGCACGTCCCGCCCTCGGCGTAGAGCCGGCGCTCCTGTCCCATGCGTGTGCGCAGCGGGGGTTCCTCGTTCTGGCAGAGATAATGGTCGAAGCCGTGCTCGAGAGGTCCGGGTATGCTCGCCGCGCGATTTTTGGCATGGGCGAGGTGCAGCCCTCCGAGGTGCCATTTGCCGACGTGGCCGGTCTGGTATCCGTTCTGCTTGAGCAAGGCGGGCAGCGTCGTCACGCCCCGGGGCAGGTGGGACTCGTCGTCGGGGAAGTGGCTGCGGATGTCGAACCGGAGCGGATAGCGTCCGCTGAGGATGGCGGCGCGGGTGGGCGTGCACACGGCGCTGGAGGAATAGAAGCGCGTCATCCTCAGGCCGGAGGCCGCCAGCGCGTCCATGTTCGGCGTGGGCACGGCTTTTCCGCCGAAACAAGCCGGATCCCGCCAGCCCATGTCATCCGCCAGGATCAGGATGATGTTGGGCTTCTGCCTCGGCTCATCGGCCGCTTGCAAAATGACCAGGGTGACCAGCAGGGAAGCGGCCAGAATCAACGACTTCATGGCAGGGGTATGTGTACATCGTATCAGAGATTAACGACCTTAAAAGGGTGCCGTGGCTGCGGATAGCCCTTTTTTAGGCTTATTTATGTCTGAAACCGCCTCAGCCCGGCACGGACCCCGGTGGCCGGACCTTGGCCGAAGCGTTCGCACGGCTGACCGACAAAAAGGCCCGCCGGTGAGCCGGCGGGCCTGGTCGACGAACTGCGGTCTGGTTCAGTTCTTGGCGAGGTCGAAGCGGTCGAGCTCCATGACCTTCGTCCAGGCGGCGACGAAGTCCTTCACGAACTTCTCCTTGGCGTCGGCGCTCGCGTAGACCTCGGAGAGGGCGCGCAGCTGCGAGTTGGAGCCGAAGACGAGGTCGACGGCCGTGGCCTGCCACTTCACCTGGCCGGTCTTGCGGTCGCGGCCTTCGAAGAAGTGCTCGCAGACCTTCGCCTTCTCCCAGACGACGGACTCGTCGAGGAGGTTGACGAAGAAGTCGTTGGTCAGCTGGCCCGGACGCTTGGTCATGACGCCGAGGCCGGGGAAGCCCACGCTTGTGTCCAGGGCGCGCATGCCGCCGACGAGCACGGTCATCTCCGGCGCGGAGAGCGTCAGGAGCTGGGCGCGGTCGAGCAGGTTCTCCGGCGCGGGACGGTCAAGCTTGCGGCCGAGGAAGTTGCGGAAGCCGTCGTGCTTGGGCTCGAGCACCGCGGCGGAGGCGACGTCGGTCATCTCCTGCGTGGCGTCGGTGCGTCCCGGACGGAACGGCACCTTGACGGGCGTGCCCGCCTTGGCGGCGGCATCTTCCACGGCGGCGTTGCCGGCGAGGACGATCAGGTCGGCCATCGACACCTTCTTGCCGCCCTTGGCGGAGGCGTTGAAGGAGGCCTGCACCTTCTCGAGGGCGGCGAGCACCTTGGCGAGTTCAGCAGGGTTGTTCACTTCCCAGTCCTTCTGCGGGGCGAGGCGGATGCGGGCGCCGTTGGCGCCGCCACGCTTGTCGCTGCCGCGGAAGGTGGAGGCGGAGGCCCAGGCGACCGAGACGAGCTGCGAGGTGGGCAGGCCGGTGGCGAGGACGGCCTTCTTCAGGCCTTCCACGTCGGAGGCGTCGACCAGCGGATGGTCGACGGCCGGGACGGGATCCTGCCAGAGCTGGGCCGGGGGCACGAGCGGTCCGAGGCCGCGGACATAGGGCCCCATGTCGCGGTGGGTG
>JACCDG010347797.1_pt1 | contig 21818 bp, 17 predicted proteins | sample 7442471 | NCBI WGS metagenome assembly JACCDG01 (sample SAMN15323444, study PRJNA562643) | freshwater metagenome | isolation source: river surface water | place: USA:Blue River Watershed | collected 2017-08-17 | reverse complement strand
CACGTACCGCCGCGGCAATCTCCGCCGCCCCGTCACCCACCGTGGCGCGCCGGACGACGCGGACCCCCTCGGCCGCGGCCCGCCGTGCGAAGGCGGCGGCGTTGGTGTCGATGGTGAACCCGAGCAGCAGCTCGTCGCCGATCGAGACGAGTTCGACGTCCATTCGACGGAACCTCAGCCGACGCGCGGTCGGCGGAACAGGTCGCGGTGGCGCCGCAGGTAGCCGGCGAGCGAGACGAGGGTCAGCACGAAGGCGACGGTGATCGTCACCAGACCGATCAATCCGAGGAGGTTTGCGAGAAAGGTCGCGACCGGCCCGTGCCACGCGTTGCGGTCGAACGCCAGCTTGGCCCAGAACCAGGCGTAGGCCGCGCCGAGCCAGGTGTACTGGAACCCCGCCTTCCACTTGCCGAGCCGCTGCGCCGCGACGACGACACCGCGCGCCTGCGCGAAGGCGCGGAACCAGGTCATGAACGCCTCGCGTCCGACGATGAGGACGAGCACCCACCAGGGGAACCAGATGGCCTCGATCCCCCACGTGGTGAACGCATAGGCGCTCCGCTCGGCGACGGCCGGCAGCTGCGCGAGGAGCGGATCGCCGGGGCGCGCCTGCAGGAAGAACATCGGGATGAACGTCCCGATCAGGAGCAGCTTGTCCGCGAGCGGGTCGAGCACCTTCCCGAGGTCGGTCACGAGGCCGCGCTCACGCGCGATCTTCCCGTCCCAATGATCGGAGATCGCGGTCACGAGATAGAGCGCGAACGCGGCGAAGCGGACGCGGACCGACGGGATGAAGGGGAGCAGCGCCAGCAGCGGGGCGGCGACGATCCGCGCCGCCGAGATGGTGTTCGGGAGATTCACGTGCGCACGCCGGTCAGGGAAGGCTCGCGATCACGCGGGTGCTCACGTCCCGCAGCGTCTCGAAGACGCCCGTGCCATCCCTCGCGACGGACTCGTGCGTCGGGGCGTGCTCGGTCCAGCCGGTCCGGAGCGCGGCATCGAGCGTCTCGGTCGCGACGGCCTCCGGCAGGTCGCGCTTGTTGTACTGCAGCACCAGCGGAATCGCCTCCGGATCGTACCCGTACGAGCGGAGGTTCTCCTCGAGGTTCCGCAGCGATTCCACATTCGCCTCGAGCCGATCGGGCGAGGAGTCGGCGACAAAGACGATGCCGTCGACCCCCTTGAGGATGAGCCGACGCGACGCGTCGTACTGCACCTGCCCGGGCACGGTGTAGAGGTGGAAGCGCGTCGTGAACCCGCGGACCGCGCCGAGGTCGAGCGGCAGGAAGTCGAAGAAGAGCGTGCGATCCGTCTCGGTCGCGAGCGACATCAGCGTCCCGCGCGACTCCGGAGCCACACGCCGATGGATGACCTCAAGGTTCGTTGTCTTCCCGCAGAGGGCCGGCCCGTAGTAGACCACCTTGCAGTTGATCTCACGGGCCGAGTAGTTGATCATCGGCATCGGCTGTCCTCCGGGAGGCGGTCGGACGTACGAGGCGGACGCGGGCTCACATCACCCGCCGGGCCGCGAAGGCCTGTGCGATCGTCCCACCATCGGCGTATTCCAGGTCCCCACCCATCGGGAGGCCGCGGGCGAGCCGGCTCACGGTCACCCCGGTCGCGCGCACCTGCTCCTGCACATAGAGCGCGGTCGCCTCGCCCTCGAGCGTGGCGTTGGTGGCGACGATCACCTCGCGCACCGCACCACCCTCGAGACGGCGCACGAGGGCCCCGACGGTGAGATCCGACGGCCCGATCCCGTCGAGCGGGGCGAGCCGCCCCCCGAGCACGTGGTACCGCCCGCGGAACTCCCCCGTGCGCTCGATTGCCGGCAGGTCCGAGGCCTCCTCAATCACGCAGAGCAGCGCGGCGTCACGGCGCGGGTCGGTGCAGATCGCGCAGCGCTCCCCCTCCGTGAGGTTGAAGCACTCGGCGCACGGGCGCACGCGCTCGGTCAGCGCCACCAGCGCCTCGGCGAGTCGCCGACTCTGCTCCGCCGGCTGCTTGAGCAGGTGATACGTCAGGCGCACCGCCGACTTCCGCCCGATCGTCGGCAGGCGGGAGAGCTCGGTGACCAGGGCGTCGATCGCGGACACGCGTCAGAACGGGAGCGAGAACGGCAGGTTGCCGAGGCCGAGCCCACCGGCGAGCCGCTGCATCTCCGCCTCGGCCTGCTCACGCGCCTTCCGCTGCGCGTCCTGCGTCGCCACCGCGACGAGATCCTCGAGCATCTCCACATCGCCGCCCTGCACCGTGGCGGGGTCGAGGCGCACCGACTGCATCGTCCCACGGCCGTCCACGGTGACGCTGACGAGCCCGCCCCCCGCCGTGCCGGTGACGCTCATCCGCTGCAGCGACTCCTGCAGCTCCCGCATCTTGCCCGAGACCTGCTGGGCGGCCTGCATCATCTTGAGGAAATCCATCGGCGTCAGTCCAGGAGCTCGAGGTCGAGGGCATCCACGGCGGCGTCGAGCAGCGGCGATTGCCGGCGCAGCATCGCCATCCGGTCCGCCTTCACTGCCTCCTCGCTCAGCCGGCGCGGCGCGCGGTCCCCCTCCGCAGCGACAAGCGTGACCGCCAACGCACGCGCGTCGGGGAAGCGATGCTGGAGCGCAGCGAGCACCACGGCCTCGCCGCGCCGCAGCACGTCGGCGTGCGCGTCGGAGGCGACCGTGAGGGTCACGAGGCCCTGCGCGGTGACGGCGCTCGGGGTCGCGTGCGCGAGGGTGCTGGAGAGGAGGAGGGCGCCGTGCGCGCCCTGTACGCGATCCACGACCGCGTCCCAGTGCTCGGCGAGCCGATTGAGATCCAGCGGCATCGTCCCCTCGGCGCGTGCCGGCGCCGCATCGGCGATCTCCGGCGTCGGTGCTGGCATCCGCGGCGCGGGCGCCGGCCGAGCGGCCTGTCGCGTGGCCGAGCGCGCCTCCGTCTCCGCCGTTGTACGCGGCGCAGGCGCCGCGGTCGTCTCCGGCGGGGCGGCTCGCCGCGAGGGCGCGGGAGATGACACCCCCGCCGCGGACGTCGCCGGCAGCGTGGCGCCCGCGCCGGTGCCGTCTCCCATCCCGCGTAGCACCGTCTCGAGATCGAGCGTCCGATCCATCAGGGCGAAGCGCACGAGCAACGTCTCGAAGAGGAGTTGCGGCTGGCCGCTGCGACGGACCTGCGGCTCCACCTCGGCCGCGAGATGCAGCATCCGGAGCAGGTCGCCCGCGTGGAAGCGCGGGGCCTGCGCCGCCAGCGCCTCCCGGACGCGGTCCGAGAGGTCGGGGAGTGCCCCGCCGAGGACGACGGCGAGCTGCGCTCGGAGCAGTTCGGCGAAGTCGACCAGGAGCACCGCGAAGTCCACACCGTGATCGGCGAGCCGTCCCACCGCGCCGAACACATCCGCCGCGCGACGCTCGGCCACCAGCGTGAGCAGCGCGAGGTGTTCGTCCTCGTGCACGAGCCCCAGCGCGTCGCGGACGCGGTCCGCGGTGAGCGTGCGCCCGCCGAGGGAGAGCGCCTGGTCGGTGAGGGAGAGGGCGTCGCGCATCGACCCATCCGCCGCCCGCGCGAGCATCGCGAGGGCCTCGGCCTCGGCGGTGACCTCCTCCGCCTCGAGCACCGCCGCGAGCCGGCTCCGCACGTCGGCGGGACCGATCCGGCGGAGATCGAACCGCTGCACGCGCGAGAGCACCGGGGCCGCCGCCTGCTGGATCTTCTGCGGCTCCGTCGTCGCGAAGACGAAGACCACGCGCGGCGGCGGCTCCTCGAGCACCTTGAGCAAGGTGTTCCAGGCCTCACGCGTGAGCATGTGGGCCTCGTCGATGATGTAGACCTTGTACCGGCCCGCCGCCGAGGGGGCGTACATCACGCGCTCGCGCAGCTCCCGCGCGTCGTCGACGCCGCGATTGGACGCCGCATCCATCTCGACCACGTCGAGGGAGGTGCTCCCGCCCCAGATGCGCTCACAGGAGTCGCACGCCCCGCAGGGCTCGTGATCGGGTGAGGGGGCCTCGCAGTTGAGCGCCATCGCCAGGACGCGCGCGAGGGTCGTCTTCCCGGTGCCACGCGGGCCGCAGAACAGATAGGCCTGCCCGAGCCGGTCGGCGGCGATCGCGTTGCGCAACGTCGTCGCGACGTGCGACTGCACCGCCACCTCGGCGAACCGACGGGGCCGATACTTCCGGGCGAGTGCGAGGGACATGCCGGAAGATAGCCACCCCCACGGGGGGCCGGAACGACTCGCGCGGGGGACCGCCGATGACCGGCGATCCTCCCGCGCGAGAGTGCCCCAGGCCTGACGGAGCGACGGCGGACACCACGTACCGTTGCTGCCTTTCGGCCCTGGCGGAGTTGGCGGGCTGACGCCCTCCGGGACCTGGGACACCCGGAGACTAACGGACGCCGCCTCGCCGGACAACGGCGCGTGCCGGGCGGCCCCAGCTCGAAGCACCGGAGCTCCCGCCACCGACCGCCCAAGACCCCGGCGGTCGGTCCGGGGGCATCAGGGGCGGAGCGCCTCCGCCAGCACCTCGCCGGCCTGCGCCACCGCCACGTCATCCACGTCGAGGTGCAGCACGCACCGGACGCGGGTCGCGTGCCACGGCGTGCAGAGCACCCCGAGCGCCCGCGCCCGCTCCACGACGCCCATCGCCGTCTGTCCGGCAACGAGATCGAGCATCAGAATGTTGGTGTCGGGCGGCACGACCTCGATCCCAGGGACCTCGGCCAACCGGGCGGCGAGATGCCGAGCCCGCGTGTGATCCTCGTGCAGCCGCGGCAGATGGTACTCGAGCCCGTGCAGAGCCGCCGCCGCGAGGATCCCCGACTGCCGCATCCCGCCGCCGAACCGCTTCCGGACCTCCCACGCACGCCGCATCGGACCGGCATCCCCGACGAGACAGGCCCCGACGGGAGCCCCGAGTCCCTTGGAGAAGGACACCATCACGGTCGCGGCACAGGCCGCGAAGTCGGCGAGCGAGGTCCCCGTCGCGACCGACGCGTTCCAGAGGCGTGCGCCATCGAGGTGGAGCGGCACGCCGAGCTCGTCCGCGACGGCGCGGATGGCCTGGAGCTCCGCGAGCGGCGTCACCATCCCGCCCGCGCCGTTGTGCGTGTTCTCCGCGCAGACGAGGCTCGCGCGCGGCGCGTGGACCGAGGCAGGGCGGATCGCGGCGCGCAGCGCGTCCGCGGTGAGCACCGGCCCGCCTCGGACAGCACGCACCTGCAGCCCGGCGAGCGCCGCCGTGCCGGCGATCTCCCAGTTCACGATGTGCGAATCGTCGTGACAGAAGACCTCGGTGCCGGGCTCGCCGAGGAGCCAGAGCGCCGCCTGGTTCGCCATCGTCCCGGTCGGGAAATACAGGGCGGACGGCTTGCCGAGCCGCGCCGCCACCTGTGCTTCGAGCTGCCGGACGGTGGGGTCGCCGTCGAGGACGTCGTCGCCCACCTCCGCCTCGGCCATCGCCCGCCGCATCGCCGGCGTGGGCTTCGTGACGGTATCGCTCCGGAGATCGATCATCGTGGCGGTCCCTCATCCTCGGGGGGCAGGTCGCGTGGCATCACGATCGCACGGGTCACGCGCTTCACCAGGCCGGAGAGGTTCATCTCGAGCGTGGTGGCCCGATCCACCTGCAGACGCGGCCGCATCGGCAGCGCCCCGCCCTGGATCAGGCGGACCTCCGCGACGTACGCCACCTCCGCACCGACGATGAAGACGAGCGCGGCGTAATACGTCCAGAAGATCACCGTGAAGACCGCGCCGAGCGTCCCGGTGTAGAGCGACTCCGGGGGGTGCGCGATGGTGAGATACGAGAAGATGCCCCGCGCGAGTTCGAAGAGCGCCGAGGCCGCGAGCGCGCCGGCGAGGACGGGCTTCCACGGGATCCGACGCGCCGGGATCCACCGATACAGCGCGATGAAGGCGCCCACCACGATGGCGAGCGAGAGCGCGCGGTTGACCGCGTACGAGATCCCGCTTGTCACCTGCGACAGCACGCCCATCCCCTGCAACGCGGCGCCGAGGCGTCCGGTCGAGACCGCAATCCATCCGTTCACGAGCACCCACGCCGCGAGGAGGAGCAGCGCAACCCCGAGAAGCACGAGGTCGAAGAGCTTCCCTTGGACGAAGGAGCGTTCCTTGCCGTGCATGAAGACGAAGGCCATCACCGCCCGCAGCGTCGCAAAGAGCCGCATCGAGAACCAGACGAAGGAGAGCGCCGCGCCGACCCCCACGACGGTGCTGGTGCGTGCGACCTCGTTCAGCACGGGGTCGAGAATCGACCCGCCCCCACCACCGACGGAGGGGAAGATGCCGGCGAGCGCCCCCTGCACCACCGGCGCGATCCGCTCCGGCGACTGCTGCAGCAGCGCCCCGAGCCCGGCGGCGAGGAGCATCACGAAGGGCACGCCAGCGAGCAGGACGGCGAACGCCACGCCACCCGCGAGGAACGTCGCATCATCCGCCTCGATGCGGCGCCACACCTCCCACAGGAACCGCCGCTGGCGCTGGAGCACGCGCGTTACTCGCCCGCCTCGGCGTCATCCGGAGCCGCCTCGATCGAGACGGCGCGGCCCGGCGCGAGCCGCGGGACCATCGGCCCCACCACGAGCCGACGCACCGCCGGCCCGGTCCCCCGCACCGCGAGCTGTTCGAAGAGGAACCCGAACTTCGCGTCGTACGCCGCCGCGATGCGCGCCTTCAGGTCCGCGGGCAGGTCCCACAGCGCGCGCTTGAACGGCCCGAACGCCTTCTTCCGCGTCTTGTAGAAGAACTGCTCGTCGGAATCCCCCGCCTTCCGCTCCTCGGCCGCGTGCACCGTGAGCCACGCGTAGATCTCCGTGCGGAGCGCATCAGGCAAGACGTCGAAGAGCATGTTCTGGAAACCCGTCGCGAGATGGATCTCCGCCGTCTCCGTCTTCGGGAAGTGATGGAACGCCCCGTCCGGCAGCGTCGAGGCGCCGTGCTGCACCGCCCCGGCGAGCCCGTACTGCTCCCGCGACACACGCGAGAGGTCCTCGAGCGTCTTGAAGTCGAGCGCGACGTCCGCGATCGAGCCATCGGGCAGCACCACGCCGCCGTGCGAGGTCCCCGACTGCACCGAGATCTTCGACAGGCCGACCATCCCGGGGGCCTGCGTCCCGAGGGTACGCCGGTAGCCGTCCATGAAGGCCTCGAGTTCCGCCACCGTCGAGTTCTCCGTCCCCACCTCGCCGATCTCACCGCCGAGCGAGATGGTGACCCCCGCCGGCTCGAGGCCACGCACGTGCCGCGTCAGCTCGACCCCGACCTCGAAGTTGAGGCGCTGCTGCGCATCGAGCGTCGGATGGGACAGGTCGACGAGCGTCGACGTGTCGAGATCGATGTTGTAGAACCCCGCCGCGATCGCCTCGGTCGCGAGCTGCTTCACCGCGAGCACCTCGGCGGCCGGATCGACCTTGTACTTCTTCGCGTTCACCTGGAAGTGGTCGCCCTGGATGAACACAGGGCCGCGGTAGCCCTCTCGCAACGCCGCCGCGAGCGCCACCGCCACGTACTCCGCGGGGCGCTGCTCGGTGTACGCGATCTCCGAACGGGCGATCTCGAGGATGAACGCCCCCCCGTCCATCGCGCGCGCGGTGCGGAAGATGGCGCGCATCGTGTCGTACGACGGGCCACGGATGTTCATCGCCGGCACCGTGACCGGCGGGATCTCGCCGCGGCCGCGCGCCATATACACGTCGTGGATCGATGCCGAGAAGGTCCCGACGGTGCGCGCCCCCTCCCAGATCACCCAGCGCGCCCACTCCCGTTCGACCTCGTCCCCGAAGACGGCGAGGCGCACCAGCGCGTCGATCGCCGTCGGAATCGCGCCCTCGTCGCGCAGGGCGACGGCAGCATCAGTGACGTGGAAGGCCGGCTCGGCGGCGTGACGGACGGAAGCGGGGAGTGACGACATCAGCGGAGGGCGAGGAGGTGGAACGGCGGGGCGACTCGAGACGCCGCGCGCAGGTGGAATATCGGCAATCTGCCGGGGCCCCTCAGCGGGGGCAACGCGTTAGAGCACCCAGTCGGGGTCGGCGACCGGCAACGCCTCCCAGGTGGCCCGCATCTGCGTCCACCCGGGGTGCCCGAACTGGTAGTAGGTGAGCTGCTTGCCCAGTTCCACGCCCGGCTGGTCGAGGGGATCCACCCCGTACAGCTGCCCGGCGTAGACGGTCGCGAGCTCGAAGAACACGAGGAGCCCGCCGAGGTGCCAGGCGTCGGCGCGCGTCACGCGGAGCGTCATCGTGGGCCGCCCCATCGTCGCCAAGGCGCCGGCGGTCGCGCGACATTCCGCGCGGAGCAGTTCGTGGAAGCCGTGCCCGCCGAGGTACGCGAGCTCCGCCGGGCCGTCCGCCCCGACCGAGGGGATCGGAAGCTCGCCCCCTTCCGCCTCCTCGACCTCGAGGAAGGTGATTGTCTTGTCGATGGGGCCCTCCATGAAGAGCTGCACCTGCGCGTGCTGGTCGGTCGCGCCGACGGCGACAATCGGCGTCGGCCCCACGTGCGCCCCCGCCGGCGTCCGCTTGCCGAGGCTCTCCGCCCAGAGCTGGACGAACCAGGGCGCGAGATCGCGGAAGGCGTCCGAGTACGGCATCAGTACGTGCAGCCCCTGCCCCACCTCCATCTGCGCGCGCCACTGCAGCGCAGCGAAGGCGAGCGCCGGATTCTCACGAAAACGCCCACTGGCGCAGCGGTCCCGCATCGCGATCGCGCCGGCAACCAGGCCCTCCACGTCGAGCCCGAGGAGCGCGGCCGGGAGTAGCCCGACCGGCGTCAGCACGGAGAAGCGACCACCGACATTCGGCGGGATTGAGAAGACAGGGATCCCCTCACGTGCCGCGATGGGGCGCAGCACCCCCTTCGCCGGATCGGTGACGAAGGCCAGCGCGTCCTTGGGGGCGATCCCCTCGGCGTCGAGGCGCGAGCGAATCAGTAGGTACTGCGCCATCGTCTCAGCCGTGCTCCCCGACTTCGAGATGACGAGGACGCGCGTGCGCCGGAGGTCCACCTGATCCAGCACCCCGCGGACACCGCGCGGGTCGACATTGTCGAGGATGTGCAGCCGCGGCCGGCCACCGCGCTGCGCCGCCGACCGAGCGTTCCAGTCTCGCGGGAGGAGTGCCGTCCGCAGGGCCACCGCACCCAGCGCCGAGCCGCCGATCCCGAGCACGACAACATCGTCGCAGGTGCCCTCGACCGAGCGCGCCCACTCACCGACGCGCGCGCGCTCCGCCGCCTGCGCTTCGAACTCGCGGAAGCCAAGAATCCCTCGGGCCGCGTCAGCGAGAAGGCCGGCGTGCGCGGCTTCGAGGCGAGGGGCGAGGGCGGCGAGCCCCTCGTCGGTGAGACCCGAGGGCACGGCGCGGTGCAGCATGCCGGTGACGTCGAGGCGGATGGTCATGCGGGGTCGATCTCCACGGTGAGGCCGTCGTGGGCCGGGGTGATGCCGTCCGGGAGCGACGCCGCGAGGTCGGCGTGTCCCGTCCGGTGCGTGAGGTGCGTCAGGTACGTCTGCGCGGCGCCGATGCGTTGGGCCGCCGCGACGGCCTCATCAATCGACAGATGCGTGGGATGCGTCGTGCGAAAGAGCGCGTTCAACACGAGCACGCGCACCCCGGCGAGCGCCGCGAACGCGGCCTCCGGGAGCGCTTTCGCATCGGTCACGTAGCCGAGGGGGCCGATGCGGTAGCCGAGCACACGCTGGGTGCCGTGCGGGACCTCGAACGGCAGGAGGTCGAGCGCGCCGATGCGCGTCGGTTCGCCCGGGGTGAGCGGCCGGGCGACCCCCTCGGGCTTGCTCGTGCCAGGCAGGGGGCGGATCGCATCGTCGAAGATGTAGGGAAATCGCGTCGCGAGCGCCGCGAGGGTCTCCGAGGCCCCGTAGATCGGCAGCCCGCTCGGCCGGCGCACCGAGATGGCGCGAAGGTCATCAATCCCGTGCGTGTGGTCCGCGTGCTCGTGCGTGTACACCACGGCATCGAGGTCGTGGATCCCCACGGCGAGGAGCTGCAGCCGCAGCTCCGGCGGGGTATCGATCAACAGCCGCGTCCCCTCTGACTCCACCACCGCCCCGACCCGCGTCCGGCGGTCCCGCGGGTCCGTCGACCGACAGACCGCGCAGTCGCATCCCACCTGCGGGACACCGAAGCTCGTCCCGGTCCCCAGGAACGTGAGCCTCACACCGTCTCGACCTTCAGCAGGTTCGTCGTGCCGGGGACGTTGAACGGGACGCCGGCGGTGACCACGAAGGGCTCCCCGGCCTCCGCGAGGGCGTGCTTGCGGAGCAGCATCCGCGTGACGGGGATCATCCCCTCGTACGAATCCATCGTCTGCACGAGAATCGGAATGACGCCCCATACGAGCGCGAGCTGCCGATACGTCCGCGGCTGGTCGGTGAGCGCCACGATGCGGCCCTGCGGCCGCCGCCCGGCGACGATGCGCGCGGAGAAGCCGCTCTTGGTGAAGACGACGATCGTCCGGGCCCCCAGGAGCCGCAGCGCCGTGACGGAGGCCGACGCGATGGTCTCCTCTACCGTCGCGGAGACGGGCTGCACCCGGTCGAGCCCCTGGCCGCGCGTGACCTCCGCCGCCTCCGCCGCGGTGGCGATCCGACGCATCGCGCGCACCGCCTCCACCGGATGGGCCCCGGCGGCCGTCTCGGCGGAGAGCATCACCGCATCGGTCCCGTCGAGGATTGCGTTCGCGACGTCACTCGCCTCGGCCCGCGTCGGCCGGGTGTGCTGAATCATCGACTCGAGCATCTGCGTCGCCGTGATCACCGGCCGGCCATACCGCGCCGCGAGCGAGATGATGCGCTTCTGCTGCAGCGGCACATCCTCGAACGGCAGCTCCACCCCGAGGTCGCCACGGGCGACCATCACGGCATCGGTGGCCTGCAGGATCTCCTCGATCCGCTCGAGCGCCGAATCCTTCTCGATCTTCGCGACGAGCAGCATCCCGGCGGGCACCAGGCTGCGCAGGAGCCGCAGGTCGTCGGCCCGGCGCACGAAGCTGAGCGCGAGGTAGTCGAGGTCCTGCTCGACCGCGAAGACGACGTCGGCCCGGTCCTTCTCCGTGAGCGAGGGCGCGGAGACGTCGACGCCGGGCAGGTTCATCCCCTTGTTGGAGCTCAGTCGACCGCCGACCGTCACGACGACGTGCACACGGTCCCCATCGATCCGCTGCACCTCGAACGCCAGCAGCCCGTCGTTGACGAGGATCGTCGCCCCCACCTGCACGTCCCGCGCAATGTCGTCATACGTCACCGGGACGTCCTCGCCGGTCGCGTGCGCCTCAGGGACGAAGGTGAGCGCCTGGCCGGCGGTGACCTCGAACGGCTCCGGGAGGACGCCGATGCGGATGCGCGGCCCCTGGAGGTCGCCGAGGATGGCGACCGGCAACCCGAGCGTGGTCGCGGCGGCGCGCACGTGGGCGATCGTCTGCGCGTGCTGCGCGTGCGTGCCGTGCGAGAAGTTGATCCGACAGACGTTTACCCCGGCCTCGAGGAGCGCCCGGATCGCCTCCGGTGTGCTGGAGGCGGGGCCGAGGGTGGCAACGATCTTCGTGATGTCGTGACGCATGGGGGGAAGGGAGAGCGAGAGAGCGCGAGGGAGCGCGGCGTGCCGCCGCCGATCAGGAGGCGCCGAGGACGGCGACCTTCGCGTCGAGCCCGGCGATCAGCGTGTCGAACGACCGCTGGAAGGCGGTCAGGCCATCGGCGAGCAGCGTGTCGGTGATGGTGTCGAGCGCGATCCCGAGCTCGGCGAGGTCGGCCAGCACGGCGTCGGTGCCCGCTGCATCCGCATCGACGGTACGCGCGACGATCCCGTGGTCGCGGAAGGCATCGAGCGTCGCGGGCGGCATCGTGTTCACAGTGTGCGGCCCGATCAACTGCTCGACATAGAGCACGTCGCGGTAGGCGGGATTCTTGGTCGAGGTGCTCGCCCAGAGGGGACGCTGCACCTGCGCCCCCCGCGCCGCCAGCGCGTCCCACCGGGGACCGCGGAAGCGCTCCTCGAAGCGCCGATACGCGAGCCGTGCGTTCGCGATCGCCGCCCGGCCCTGCAGCGCCGTGGCGCGCTCGCGCGGGAGCCGCCCCGCGGCGACGAGGCGGTCGAGCATCGGGTCGATCGCCGCGTCGACGCGGCTCACGAAGAAGGAGGCGACCGACGCGACCCGCGCGAGGTCCCAGCCCGCCGCGGCCCGCTGCTCGAGCCCGGTGAGATACGCCTCGACAACGCGGTCGTACGCCGCGACGGCGAAGAGGAGCGTGACGTTCACGTTCAGCCCGTCCGCGATCAGGCGCGTCAGCGCGACACACCCCTCCGGCGTCCCCGGCACCTTGATCATCACATTCGGCCGGTCGACGGTCTTCCAGAGGCGGTGCGCCTCCGCGATGGTCGCCTCCGCATCGTGCGCACTCCCCGGGGAGACCTCGATCGACACATAGCCATCCTGGCCGTGCGTCGCGGCGTACACGCCGGCGAACGCGTCACACGCGACGCGAACGTCGTCGGTCTCGACAAGTTCGAAGAGGGTCCAGGCGTCCCGCGTGCCGGCCGCGACGGCGGCCGCGAGCTGCGCGTCGTAGGCCTGTCCTGTGGCGAGCGCCTTCTCGAAGATGGTCGGGTTCGACGTCATCCCCGTGAGGGCCTCGCCGGCGATCCGCGCCTCGAGGGTCCCGGTGCCGAGCATCGCCCGGTCGATGAAGTCGAGCCAGATGGACTGGCCGGCGGCGTGGAGGGCGTGCAGCGGGGACGGGGTCGACGGCATGCGGTGGACGCGGTAGAGTGGGGAGTCTCGGTGCCCTCCCAATCTACCATGACCGCTCCCTCGACGCCCTCGCGTCGCCCCGCTCGATTCGCCGCCTGGCGCGGCCTGCCCTTCACCGCTCAGCTCCTCGCGGCGGGGATGCTCCTCGGCCTCGCCTGGTTTCTCGCGATCCAGGTCGCCGAGGACCGACGGCAGGGCGCCGCTCGGGCGCGGACAGAGGCTCGCCTCGCCCTCGCTCGCGTGGAGGCCGACGTCGCGCGGCTCGGCGAGGCACTCGCCACCTGGGAACAGGCCCGGCTCCTCGCCGCCATCGCCCCCGATTCGTCGCAGCTCGGGCGACTCGCCGCCGAGCGCGCCCTCGTGGACCGAAGCGCCGCGGCGATCGCCGGCGAGCTACCGTCGGGCGCGGCGCAGGCCGCGCTCACGGCGCTCCGGGACGGCGTGGCGGCGGACAGCGCCTACCTCACGCCGGGCGGGATCCGGGAGCGCCACGACCGGCTCGCCGCGACGGTCGCGACGGCGGTCGCGACCGCGGAAGCCGAGGCCGCCCGCGCAGACGCCGAGGAGGAGCTCCTCGGCTTCGTCACCTGGACCGGTGGCCTCGCCGTCTTCCTCCTCGTCCTCGTCCTGTTGATGCGGCTGGTCTCCCGTGCACTCGACCGGGTAATCGCCGCGGCCGCCGCCCTCGACGGGGGGCGCTACGCGGAAGCGGCGCTCCTCGCCCCCGAGCGCGCTCCGAACCATGAGATGGAGTTGCTCGCGCGCTCCTTCGGTCGGCTCGCCGACAGCATCGCCGAGCGCGAACGCCGCCTCCAGGGGGATGTCGACCGGCTCCGGGAGCTGGAACGGCTCAAGCGCGACTTCGTGTCGACGGTCAGCCACGAGCTGCGCACCCCGCTCACGTCAATGCGCGGCGCACTCGGCCTCGTCCTCGGCGGACGCGTCGGCAGCGTGAGTGCGCGCGTCGAGGACCTGCTCCGCATCGGGATGGCGAACACCGAGCGCCTGATCCGACTGATCAACGACATCCTCGACCTCGAGAAGATCGAGGCGGGGGCGTTCGAGCTCCGACGGGGCCGGGTGGACCTCAGCGTGGTGCTCCGACAGACCGCCGCCGGCGTCGAGGGGCTCGCGCGGGAGGCTGGCGTCGCGATCCGCGTGGACACTAACGCGACGGCGATGGTCGACGGCGACAGCGACCGCCTGATCCAGGTCTTCACGAATCTCGTATCGAATGCGGTGCGATTCTCCCCGACCGGCACGGCGGTGGACCTTGCCGTCGCGACGTCGGGACGCACGGCCCGGGTCACGGTGCGCGACCACGGCCCCGGGATCCCGGAGGCCTTCGCGGATCGCATCTTCGGTCGGTTCCAGCAGGGGCCCGCGCCCGAGGGGCGACGCGGCGGGAGCGGGCTCGGACTGAGCATCGCGCGGGCGCTCGTCGAGGTGCACGGCGGCACCATCGGGTTCGAGCCCGCGGAGGGCGGTGGGACCGTCTTCTGGGTGACGCTCCCACTCGCCAGCTAAGCGATTACACCTCGGAGCCGCGGGCGGCGGGTCGACCGATGCCCTGGCGCGTCATCCGCCCCCAGGTCTCGGTGCCGCGGAACGCGTTCCAATACGCCACCACGCGATACCAGAGCGTCAACTGGCGATACCCGATGCCCTCGAGGACGCAAAAGCCGAGGAGTCGCCAGAAGTCGCCCGGGTTGCGATAGCGCTTGAAGCTGACCTCTTCGAGGATGAGCGCCCAGATCGACATCAGCACCATGAAGCCGAGCCCCACCCCGAGGAAGAGGTAGGCAAACTCGAGGTCGATCGCGCCGATGGCGAGCCCGACGACGAGGACGAACCAGCCGAGCAGTTCGACGATGGGCGCCAACGCCTCGGCGAAGATGAACCAGGGATAGGTGAGCATCCCGATGATGCCATAGCGCCGGTTGAACATCATGTCCCGGTGCTTCCACAACGTCGCGATCAGGCCACGCTGCCACCGCTCGCGCTGGCGCGAGAGCACGTCGGTCGTCGCCGGGACCTCGGTCCAGGCGACGGGATCGGGGATGAACGGGAGCTGGGCGGGGATCTTCTTCTCGCGGAGATAGCGGTGCAGACGCACCGTGAGCTCCATGTCCTCCGTCACGTTCCCCGTCAGGTAGCCGCCGATCGCCTTCAGGTACTCCTTGCGGAAGAGCCCGAACGCCCCCGAAATGATCAGGTTCCCGCCGAGCGCGTTCCACCCCATCCGCCCGAACAGGAAGGCCCGCAGGTACTCGACCACCTGGCAGCCCACGAGCCACGTGGTGGGCACTCGGGCGTCCGTGACGCGGCCATACTCGACGGTGCACGAGTTCACGACGCGGATCGTGCCGCCGACCGCCGCGATGTTCGGATAGAGCAGGAAGGGGCGCGCGAGGCGGAGGAGCGCGTCCGGCTCGATGATTGTGTCCGCGTCAACGGAGACGACAAAGGGATGGCGCGCCGCGTTCATCGCGGCGTTGAGGGCATCCGCCTTCCCGCCGTTCTCCTTGTCGAGCACCAGCAGCCGCGAGTGGAGCCGCGACCGGTAATACGCCTTCACCGGCTTGCTGGGGACGCTCACCGAGAAGGCGGGCGGCACCTGGTAGAGCTCGAACTGTTCGATGATCACCTGCATCGTCCGGTCCGTCGAGCCGTCATTCACAACGACGACCTCGAGATTGGGATACTCGATCGTCAGGAACGAGAGGAGCGAATCCCGGATCGTCACTTCCTCGTTGTGCGCCGGGACGAGGAGGCTGATTGGCGGCACCGCCTCGGAGCCGAGGAGCCGCTGGAGGTGCTCGTCACTCGCCATCCGCCAATGGTTCCAGAGCTCGGGGATGGAGAGGAGGAGGAGCGCGGCATAGCCCACGCTGAAGACGACGAGGTAGCGGATGGCGAACCAATCCGCCCAGAGCATCCAGTCGCGGAGGAGGTCGATGAAGGTGCTGCCCAACCCCGGCTCGGGCATCAGGCCTCCCCGATATCGAGGAGCGCGCCGTCCGAGAGATTCGCGACCATGAAGGCCATGTCACGGGCGTAGCGGTCCGGACCGTTACGCGCGACGCGGAGCGCGGCGCGGCCGGGTTCCCCGGCCTGCGCGAGCGCGACGGCGGCACGCACCCGCACGAGCCAGACCGGATCGGAGAGGGCCGCCGTCAACGCGGGCAACGCCGTCCGGCTCTCCATCAACCCGAGCGTCCGCGCGGCGGCGGCGCGCACGCTGACGTCGCGGTCACCGAGGAGCGCGATGAGCACCTCCTCGCTCTCCGGGAACGGGAGACGCCGGAGCGCCTTGGCGCAGGCGCGTCGGATCGGGACGAAATCCTCCTGCGCACGGCCGAGCGCCGCCTGCAGGGCCCCGATGTCGTTGAGGTGCTCGGCAAACTCGATCCAGGTCGCGACCTCGTGACGCCGGGTACCGGTCGCGATGCGCTGCGCGAGGGCGGGCCCGACCTGGTGCGCGAAGGGGTGCAGGACGAGCGTGACCCCCTGCCGGACCACCTTCGGCATCGCGTCCATCCGATCGAGGATGCGGCCGATGGCGACATCATCCAGCACGCGCGGGAGCGCGGCGCACGCGGAGATCTGCACCGCCGGATGGTCATCGTCGAGGAGGGAGATGACCCGATCCCGATCATCGGGCCCCGCCATCAGGGCGAATGCGCGCGCGGCTTCGAGGCGCCGCCACCAGAAGTGCGAATCCCAGCCCCCGAGGGCGCGACGCACCCAGAGCTCGCTGACGAGCCGGGTGCGGAGCTTGGCGGCATCCGCCGCGGCGATCGTATGCTTCGCGAGGAGCGCGAGGAAGCCGACGGCCGCTCCTTTCGGCACCCGACGGAGCTCGCGCAGCACCGCCTCGGGTTCGCCCCCGTCGACGAGCCACGCCCGCAGCGGCCCCGGCAGCCCTGCCCGGGTCAGCTCGAGCGCGCCGAGGAACGTCCGGTTCTGCGCGCGCCGGATGAGCAGGAACGCGAGCAGGAGGACGACGAAAAGCCCCTGCAGCGACGCGACGATGATGAGGAGTGCGCGGCCGCTCACGTGGCCGCCTGCCCTCGCCAGATCGCCAGCTTCGCGAACAGGATGCGGAGACTCAGCGGCTTCGTGAGGAAGTCGATCGCCCCAGCGCGCAGCGCCCGGAGCTGATCCGCCTCGCTCGACCGCACGGAGACGAACGCGACGCGGAACGATCCCGGCCGTTCGAGCTGCAACCGCTCGAAGAGCGAGAACCCATCGAGCCCCGGGAGGTCGATATCGAGCAGAACGATCGGCTGGCGCCGATGGGTCCGCATCGCGAGGAGCCCGTGCAGCGCCGCCGGTCCGCTCGCATACGCGACGGACGTGAGCCCACGCGTGGCGACGGCGTAGCTGATCAAATCGGTGAGCACCGGATCGTCCTCGACGATCACGACGTCCGGTGCGACCCCGGTGTCCGACTGACTCCACCGATGCACCAGCGCCTGATCGTCTTTCGCGATCAGCCACGCCTCTTCCGCCGCGCGCAGCACCTGCGCGAACGCCACGTCGGCGCCGGGCCGCTGCTCCGCCAGCCCCGCCCGCCACGACGCCGCACCCGAGGCGGCGGCCTCGGCCAGCGGGCGCAGCTTCTCCTCGGTCTCCTCGGCATCGCCGGGGTACAGGAGGCCGAGCGCATCCTCCGAGAGGAGCCCCACGCGGACATCGGCCCCCGCGAGGGCGATCGCGACCCGACGACAATCGTCCTGCCACGCGGCCATCGCCGCGCGGTCGCGTGGCGGTATGTCGGGACGCACGGTGACGAGGGTGACGGTCTGATTCATCGCGGCGCCGACCCGGAGTCCCTCCTCGAGGTCGCGGACCGCCCGCGCGCCCACGGGCAGGTCGGAGACGGGGTGGACCTCCCGCGCCATCGTCCGGTGCTTCCGCAGCTCCACGAGCCGGCTCAGTCGGCGGCCCAACTCCACCGAGACGATCGGCAGCGCCTGCAGGTCGTCCACCCCCGCCGCGAACGCCCGTTCACGGTAGGCGGGGGACGCATCGGCGGAGAGCAGCAGGATCGGGAGTTCCCCGAAGCGATCATCCTCGCGCAACATCCGCAGCAGGAGGAGCGTGTCCCGCCCGACCCCCTCCGCGACGACCAGCGCGGCGACCCGACGCTCCACCGCCACCGTCGCGAGATCCTCCGCCGGACCAAGCGGCACTACCACCATTCCGTGACCCGACGCCGCGGTCGTGAGCGCCGCGAGCGTCGGCGCGTCGTCGCCGAGGGCCGCGAGCACCGTGGTCCCGGCCAGGGCCCCCTGCGCGCGCCCCGCATCGAGCGCCTCGAAGATCCGCGCCACGGCGCTCCGCCGGTCGAGCACCGTCGCCGTCGGACCGTGCGGCGCCGCCTGCTGCGTCGGCGCACGGAGGAGGACGTGGGCGGTGCCCGGCGGCAGGGTGAGGAGCACATCAGCCGCCGCGACGACCCCGGCAGGGCCGCGGGCGTCGATCACCCCCTGCGCCAGATGCCCCGGCAGTCGCTCGACGAAGCGCCCGCGATGGAGCGCTTCCGCGACGATCGGCATCGCGACGTCGTCGTCGAGATCGACGAGGAGAACCCGGTGCGGCAGCAGGCCTTCCCCCGCACCACCGCGAGGACCGAGCGCCGTGCCGAGGAGCTCAGCAAACGACCGGACGATGCTCCCGCGCCGCGTGAGATCGAGCGTGAGCGAACCCACCCACCGCTCGAGCACCAGATCCGCCGCCGACGCGAGTCGCCCGGCCTCCGGGAATCCGAAGGTCCCCGCCGTCCCGGACAGCCTATGCAGGTCGCGACGGACCGCCGCGAGCACCTGCGGGGAGGCCGGCGCGCGGTCCAGCTGGTCCGCGGCAACGCGAAATCCCGACACGGTCGCACCGATCGACTCCGCGAATCGGACGCGGAGCGTGCTGATCGCGTCATCAAAGGCGGACTGTTCTGGTGTCGGATTGGTCTGCAGTCGACGGGTTCCGAAGAGGGGGGATCAGGCGGGGCGCAGTTGCGGAATATCGTCCCACCAATTCCCCCCAGCAAGGAAGATGCGCCTCGCGTTGCGAGTGCGGCGCCGCCGACGGCACATTCCGGCCATGCGCCTGCTCTGTGCCGACGACGACCCCGACATCCGCACGATCCTCACGCTGGCCTTGCGCCTCGATCCGCGGTTCGACGTCGAGACCTTCGCATCGGGCACCGATCTGCTGACCGCCGTACGGCAAACCGGTGCGGACGCCGTGCTCCTCGATGTGCAGATGCCCGACCCGGACGGTCTCGCGACCTGCCGCGCGTTGAAAGCGGATCCCGTCACCGCACAGATCCCCGTGGTCTTCCTCTCCGCCTCCACGGCCCCCGCGGTCCTCGCGCAGACCACGGCGGTCGGCGCGGTCGCGTGTCTGGAGAAGCCCTTCGATCCGCTCACCTTGGCCGGAATGGTGAAGCGGGTGCTCGCGTGTTGAGCGTCATCGGCGGGCGCGGCCTCGCGCGACTCCTCGGGGGCGCGGCACTGACCATGTCCGTGACGACCGGTGCCCTCTGGGCCCAGGAGCGCCCCCCCGCGTGCCCACGCAGCACGGGCCGCCTCCTCGAGGAGGGGTGGCGCCTGCTCCGGGCGGACTCGGCGGGCCCGAGCGCGGCGCGCTTCAGTGCCGCCCTCTCGGAATGCCCCGCCTCGGCCGATGCGATGGTCGGCCTCGGCTTCGCCGCCCTCCGGCGCGGCCAGTCGGCGCAGGCCGAGTCCCTCTTCGTCGACGTGACGCGCCGCGTCCCGTCGTATGTCGACGCGTGGGACGGGCTCGCGACCGCCCGCTTCCGTCAGAGCCAACTCGATGGGGCCCGCTTCGCGTGGAGCCGGGCCATCGAACTGCAGCCGACCCATCCGGGGGCGCGCGCCGGGCTCGCCCGCCTCGATCCCGACTGGGAACGTCGACGCCGTCCCCTCGCCAAGCGCCGCGCCCAATCGCTCGACGTCACGATGCGGGTCTGGGAGGAGCGCTTCGAGATGCGACGCCGCGGCCGATGGCAGCCCTTCTACGTGAAGGGCGTCAACCTCGGCCTCGCACTCCCTGGACGGTGGGCCTCGGAGCCGCCGACGGATTCCGCCACCTACGCCGGCTGGCTCCAGCAGATCGGCACGATGAACGCGAACACCGTGCGCGTGTACACGATCTTGCCGCCGGCGTTCTACCGGGCGCTCCGTGGGCACAACCTGACGCATCCGACACGGCCGGTCTTCCTGATGCATGGGGTATGGACCGAGCTGCCCCCGAACCACGATTTCTCGGACTCGACCTTCAGCACGGGGTTCGCCGCGGAGATCCGCGATGTGGTGGACCTCCTCCACGGGGCCGCCGACATCGCCCCGCGCCCCGGCCACGCGGGCGGGTGGTACGACGCCGACGTCTCCCCGTGGACGATCGGCTACATCGTCGGGCGCGAATGGGAGCCGTACTCGGTCGTCGACTACGACCGAAATCCCGCCGCGCCTCGGCGCTTCGAGGGACGCCACCTCACCATCGCACAGGGCACGCCGACCGACGTCTGGATGGTGCGCCAATGCGATCTCCTGCTCAGCTACGAGGAGAGCACCTACAACGCGCAGCGACCGATCGCCTACTCCAACTGGCCGACGACGGATCCGATGCGCCACGCGACGGAACTGACGTTCGCCGAGGAGCTCCGGGCGCGCGGGATCACCCCGACCGCCCAGCAGCTCGCCACGCAGGTGTATGACGACGAGGCGGTCTCGCTCACGCCGACCGCCGTACGCCGCACGGCGCGCAACCTCGCGGGATGGTTCGCGAGCTATCACGTCTACCCGTACTTCCCGGATTTCATGTTATACGATCCGGACTACAGCCGCGCCCGGTCCTCGCTCGGACCGTCGAACTACTTCGGCTACCTGCAGGACCTCAAGCGCGCCCACGCAGGCATCCCGCTGCTCATCTCCGAGTTCGGGGTGCCCTCGAGCCGCGGCAACGCGCACCTGCAGCCCCAGGGGTGGCACCACGGCGGCCTGAACGAGACGCAGCAGGCGGAGATCGTCGTCCGGCTCGAGAAGGAGATTCGCGAGTCAGGCGCGGCCGGCGCCATCGTCTTCTCGTGGATGGACGAGTGGTTCAAGCCGAACTGGCTCGTCGCCGACTTCATGCGACCGGCGGAACGAGCTCCCAAGTGGCACAACATGATGAGTCCGGAGCAGCACTACGGCATCCTCGCGGTCCGGCCGGGGTCGGCGCAGGGGCCGACGCTCGGCGGCGACCCCGCGCCCTGGCGCCGTCTGCCCGTGGTGATGCGTAGCGCGAGCGATTCCACGCGCCTGCGCCTCGGGGCGGACCCCGGCTTCCTGTACCTCGCCGTGGAGGCGACGGCCTGGCGGGGGGCGACCTTCGACTGGCGCACCCAACGAATCCAGATCGCGCTCGACACGCACCGCGGAGACGCTGGCGAGTTCCTCCTCCCCACCTCGGGGCTCGAGGCGAACATCGGCTTCGAGTTCCTGCTCGAGTTCGACGGGCCCGACGAGGCACAGCTCCGCGTGACCCCGGAGTACAACCTGTACACCCCCGCGCGGCTGGTGCAGAGCGGACCGCAGCAGGGTGTCCCGTTTCGGCGGCCCGTGCGGAGCGTCGCCCGACGCGATGCCACCTTCGACACCCTCTACACGATGACGAACCGCCCCCGCCTTCGACGGGACGGCAGTGTGATTCGTGGGACAGGCCTCAACCAGGGTCGCCTCCGCCTCGGCCGGTCGGAGGAGAACTCCTTGGCGGACTGGTGGATGGACACCGCCGTGGGGATGCTGCAGGTCCGAATCCCGTGGGGGCTCCTCAACGTGGGGGATCCCTCCTCACGACAGGTGCTCACCGATGCCGCCGTGCAAGGCCCGCTCCCGGAGACGCGCCCCACGGAGAGGACCGACGGGATCCGGGCCGCGGTGGTCGTGTGGTCGCCGGGCCCCGCGGTGCGTTGGAGCCTGCCGGCTCGCTCGCCGGAAGGGGTGTTGCGCTTTGATGCCATCGCCCCGTG
>JACCDG010334736.1_pt1 | contig 21828 bp, 18 predicted proteins | sample 7442471 | NCBI WGS metagenome assembly JACCDG01 (sample SAMN15323444, study PRJNA562643) | freshwater metagenome | isolation source: river surface water | place: USA:Blue River Watershed | collected 2017-08-17 | reverse complement strand
GGCCGGTCGCGGCACGCGCGGCCTGCCCGGCCTGCTGCTCCTGGCCGCCGGCACGGCGCTCGCCTTCGCGCCGCCGGTCGCAGGGGTGCCGGTGGCCGCCTATGTCTCCATCGCGCTGCTGCTGGTGGGCGGCATCACCACCCTGCCCTGGGGCGTGACTGCGGTCTACGACCGGCTCGCGCCGCGCGTGGCCGACCACCCGCTGCCGCTCCTGGCGGTGGAGCGCGCCAGGCGGGTGCGCGAGAGCGCCGCGGTGTCGGTGAGCGGGGTGGTGGCGGCGCTGGCGCTGGCCGTCGCCCTCACGGTGATGGTGGCGAGCTTCCGGGTGTCGGTGATGCGCTGGCTCGACGTGGTCCTGCCGGCCGACCTGTACCTGCGCACGGCCGAGGGCACGGCCGCCGGCGACACCGCCTTCCTCGACCCGGCCCTGGTGGCCGCGGCGGCCCGCGTGCCGGGGGTGGACCGCATCTCCACCCAGCGGGTGCGGGCCCTGGCCCTGGACCCGGCGCGGCCCCCGGTGATCCTGATCGCGCGTCCGCTGCAGGACCCGGCCCGTGAGCTCCCCCTGGTCGATGACCCCCTGCCGCCGGCGGCGAGGGCGCAGGGGACGGCGGACGCGCCGGTTCCGGTCTATGTGAGCGAAGCCGTCGCCGACCTCTTTGGCGCGCGGCCCGGCCAGACCTTCGCGCCGCTGGCCGCAGCGCTCGGCGTGCCGCACACGTCGGACCCGCGTTCATCGGGCACCGGAAGCACAGGCACAGGCACGGGAACCGGCGCCAGGACGCCGCAGGCGGTCACCTTCTACGTTGCCGCCATCTGGCGCGACTACGCCCGCCAGAGCGGCTCCATCGTCATCGACGCCGGCGCCTACCAGCGTCTCACAGGGGACCCGCGGGTGAACGACCTGCTGCTGTGGCTCGCGCCCCAGGCCGATCCTTTGCAGGTGCAGGCGGCGCTGCGCGCCCTGCCGGAAGCAGGTGGGGCCGGCGAATCCGGTGAAGGCGGCCGGCTGCTCGAGTTCGCCTCGGCCCAGGACATCCGCACCACCTCGCTGCGCATCTTCGACCGCAGCTTCGCGGTCACCTACTGGCTGCAGGCAGTGGCCATCGGCATCGGCCTGTTCGGCGTGGCCGCCAGCTTCAGCGCGCAGGTGCTGGCCCGGCGCAAGGAGTTCGGGCTGCTGCTGCACCTGGGCCTGACCCGGGGCCAGGTGCTGGGCGTGGTGGCCGGCGAGGGCCTGGCCTGGACCGCCATCGGCGCGGCCGCCGGCCTCGCCCTCGGCCTCGCGGTGTCGGTGGTGCTGGTGCACGTGGTCAACCCGCAAAGCTTCCACTGGACGATGGAGCTGTGGGTCCCCTGGCTGCGCCTGGCCGCCCTGGCGCTGGCGGTGATGGTCGCGGGCACGCTCACCGCCTGGGCGGCGGGCCGGGCCGCCGCCGGACGCGACATGGTGCTGGCGGTGAAGGAGGACTGGTGATGCCGGGACGCCGTCCGCTGCTGCGGGGATTTCTGGGAGTGGGCCTGGTCGCTGGCGTGGCGTCGTGGCGCGCGCTGGCGCAAGCCGCTGCGTCCACCAGACCCCGTCCTGCCTCCCCTCGCCAGGCAGCGCCCGCTGGACCGGAGGCGCCCGCCCGCATCCTCACGCCACGGCCCCTCCAATTTCCGCGTGACCACGGCGCGCACCCTGACCTGCGCACCGAGTGGTGGTACCTCACCGGCGAACTCGCGGCCGGCGAGCGCCGCTTCGGCTTCCAGGTCACCTTCTTCCGCAGCCGGGTCGACGGCGCGCAAGGCATGGCCTCGGCCTTCGCCGCGCGCCAGCTCCTGTTCGCCCATGCCGCGGTGACCGATCTGGCCGGCGGGCGGCTGCACCACGACCAGCGCATCGCGCGCGAGGGCTTCGGCATCGCCCGCGCGTCCGAGGCCGACACCGACCTGCGCCTTCGCGACTGGACGATGGTGCGCCAGAGCGATGGCCGCTACGCCGCGCGGGTGGAAGGCGGAGACTTCGCCCTCGAGCTGCTCGCCACGCCCACGCAGCCGCTGCTGCTGCAGGGCCAGGGCGGCCTCTCGCGCAAGGGCCCGCAGCCCGCGCAGGCCAGCTACTACTACAGCCAGCCGCAGCTGCAGGTCGAGGGGCAGCTGCGCCTCTCGGCCTCCGGGGCGGGCAAGGGCACCGGAGATGGACCGCGCCCTGGCGGCAAGCCGGCGGCGTTCTCCGCCCGGGTGCAGGGCCGCGCCTGGCTGGACCACGAGTGGAGCGAGGCGCTGCTGCACCCCGAGGCGGTGGGCTGGGACTGGGTGGGCATGAACCTGCATGACGGCGGCGCGCTCACCGTGTTCCGGCTGCGCCGCGCTGATGGCAGCGCGCTGTGGGCCGGCGGCTCCTGGCGGGCGGCCGGCGGCACGGTGCGGGCCTTCGCCCCGGGCGAAGTGCGCATGACCGCAGGACGCCGCTGGACCAGCCCGCTCACCGGCACCGCTTACCCGGTCGAATGGACGCTCGAGACGCCGGCGGGACGCTTCACCGTCCAGGCCCTGGCCGATGCGCAGGAACTGGACAGCCGGCGCTCGACCGGGACGGTGTACTGGGAAGGACTTTCGGCCCTGCAGGATGCAAGGGGCCGGGAGGTGGGCCGGGGCTACCTCGAGCTCACCGGCTACGGGCGCCGGTTGGCGCTCTGACCCTGCGGGGGCGCAGCCTCGCGCATCTCCAGCCCGCCGGTCTCGGGCGCCAGGCCGGCCGCCAGTCGCAGGCGCAGCGACAGGTCGGTGCGCGAGTCGGCATGCTCGAGCGCCTGCTGCGCGGTGATCTCGCCAGCCTGCACCAGCTCGTAAAGGGACTGGTCGAAGGTCTGCATGCCCACCACGCCCGATTTGGCGATCGCCGCGCGCAGCTGGTCGATCTCGCCACGCTGGATCAGGTCGGACACGAAACCGGTGAGGAGCATGACCTCCACCGCGAGCACCCGCGGGCCCTGGCGGCGCTCGATCAGCCGCTGGCCGATCACGCCCTTGAGGTTGAGGGACAGGTCCAGCAGGATCTGCCGGCGCGCGCTTTCGGGAAAGAAATGGAGGATGCGCTCCACCGCCTGCGGCGCGTTGTTCGCGTGCAGGGTGGACAGGCACAGGTGCCCGGTCTCGGCGTAGCGCAGCGCGTGGCGCATGGTCTCCTCGTCGCGGATCTCACCGATCATGATGACGTCGGGCGCCTCGCGCAGGGCATGGCGCAGCGCGTCGTGGAAGCTGTGGGTGTCCAGCCCGACTTCGCGCTGGTCGACGATGCAGCGCCGGTGGCTGTGGAGGAACTCGATCGGGTCCTCGACGGTGAGGATGTGGCCCGGCGAGGTGAGGTTACGGTGTTCGAGCATGCCCGCCAGGGTGCTGGACTTGCCGGAACCCGCCGAACCCACCACCAACACCAGTCCCTGGCGCAGCAGGGCCAGCTTGGCCACCACCGCCGGCAGGCGCAGCGAGGCCAGGGTGGGCACCTCGTGCTTGACCAGGCGGGCCACCACGCTGACCTCGCCCCGCTGCGGGAAGACGTTGAAGCGGAAGCGCCCGAGGCCGCCGACGCTGACCGCCAGGTCGCACTCGAGGGTGGCCTCGAAATCACGGATCTGCGCCTCGGTCATGACCGAATAGGCCATGGTACGGACGGCGCCGGGACGCAGGGGCTCGGTGCCGATGGCCACCATGCGCCCTTCCACCTTGGCCGTGGGCAGGGCACCCACCGAAAGGAAAAGGTCGGACGCGCCGACCTTGACCATGTGCTGGAGAAAGGCCCCGAGGTCAGCCTGCTCCGCGGGGCTGACGTCGTCGGGCTCGTGCATCGGGCGGTTCATCGTGGTACTCCTCGCTATGAACCATTCTAATTACACATTCTCTCCAATTCGATCTTTTGCAGGACATTCGGGTGAAAACCCGGGGGGTCTCCGGCGCCCGGGGCCCGGCCCTTTCAGTGCGCCCCGGCCGCGGCGTCGGCGCCCGCGTTGCCGCCCGGCCCCTGCCCCGGCCCGCCCGCGGCCGCCGGCAGGCGCGGCGGCGCATGACAGATCCAGACCAGGGCGATCAGGCCCAGGAAAATCCAGGACGACAGCCGGAACAGGTCGTCCACCGCCAGCACGAAGGCCTGCTGGTCGATCAGCCGGTTGATCTGCGCCAGCGCCTGGGCCTGGGTCAGGCCGGACGACATCAGCCCCTGCAGCGTGGTCTGCGCCACCGGGTTGCCGGCGTTGACCGCCTCGGCCAGGTGGGCATGGTGCAGGGTCGCCCGGCTCTCCCACAGGGTGGTGAAGACCGAGGTGCCCAGCGCGCCGGTGGTGATGCGCACGAAGTTGTTCAGGCCCGAGGCGCTGGGCATCTGCTGCGGCGGTATGCCGCTCATGGACAGCGTCATCATGGGGATGAAGAAGAAGGCCATGGCCACGCCCTGGATCAGGGTCGGGATCAGGATGGTGACCTGGTCGGCCTGGGTGTTGAAGTGCGACCGCATCCACAGCACCAGGGCGAAGACCACGAAGGCGAAGGACGCGTACTTGCGCGGGTCCACCTTCTGGATCGTCTTGCCGACGATGGGCGAGAAGACCAGGGCCAGCAGGCCCACCGGCGAGGTGACGATGCCGGCGTCGGTGGCGGTGTAGCCCATGAACTGCTGCAGCCACAACGGCAGCAGCACCACGTTGCCGAAGAAGAGGCCGTAGCCCACCGACGTGACCATCGTGCCCGCCCAGAAGTTGCGGCGCCTGAACAGGCGCAGGTCCACGACCGGGTGGTCGTCGGTCAGCTCCCAGACCAGGAAGTAGGCGAAGCCCACCAGCGCGGTGATGGCCAGCGTGGTGATCACCGGCGACTCGAACCAGTCCAGCTCCTTGCCCAGGTCCAGCATCATCTGCAGGCTGCCGACCCAGATCACGATGAGGGCCAGGCCGATGCGGTCGATCGGCACCCGGCGGATCACGCTTTCACGCTGCCGGTAGATGGCCATCACCGCGAAGGCGGCGATGATGCCGAAGGGCACGTTGATGTAGAAGATCCAGGGCCAGGAGAAGTTATCGGTGATCCAGCCTCCCAGCAGCGGTCCCATCACCGGGGCCACCAGCGTGGTCATGGACCACAGGGCCACCGCCATGCCGGCCATGGCCCGCGGGTAGCTTGCGAGCAGCAGCGCCTGCGACAGCGGAATCATCGGCCCCGCGACGAAGCCCTGCAGGGCCCGCGCCGCGATCAGGAGCGGCATGCTCGGCGCGAGGCCGCACAGCCACGAGGCCAGCACGAACAGCAGCACGCTGGCCACGAACAGGCGCACCTGGCCGAAGCGCTGCGAGAGCCAACCGGTGAGCGGCACCGAGATGGCGTTGGCCACCGCGAAGCTGGTGATGACCCAGGTCCCCTGGTTCGGGCTCACCCCCAGGTTGCCGGCGATGGCCGGCAGGGAGACGTTGGCGATCGAGGAGTCCAGCACGTTCATGAAGGTGGCGCTGGACAGGGCGATCGTGCCCCAGACCCGCGCCGAGCCCTCCAGGGGCTGGTGCTCGTGCATCGCGCCGGGTGCGGCCATGTCAGCGGCTTCCGGAAGCCGCGGGCCTGGCGACCGGCGCGGCGCCGAGGTTGGCGGCGATCACCTTGCGCACCAGCGCGTCGGCACCGGCGTCATCCACCGCCAGGGCCTGGGTCTGGCTGCCCGCCGCCTCGGTGGCCTCGTCCAGCATCCTGCCGCCCTGCTCGCGCACGTCGACTTCGGCGTGCATCGACAGGCCCACCCGCAGCGGGTGCGCCGCGAGTTCCTTGGGGTCCAGCGCGACCCGCACCGGCACGCGCTGCACCACCTTGATCCAGTTGCCGGTGGCGTTCTGCGCCGGCAAGAGCGCGAAGGCGGCGCCGGTGCCCACGCCCAGACCGGCCACCTTGCCGTGGTAGGTCACCTGGCGGCCATAGAGGTCGGCGGTGAGGGTGACCGGCTGGCCGATGCGCAGCTTGCGCAGCTGGACTTCCTTGAAGTTGGCGTCGACCCAGACCTGCTCCAGCGGCACGATGGTCATGAGCGGCGTGCCGGCGGCGACACGCTGGCCCAGTTGCACCGAGCGGCGGGCCACATAGCCTTCCACCGGCGCGGGCAGGGCCAGGCGCTGGGTGGCCAGCCAGGCCTCGCGCACGCGGGCGGCGGCGGCCTGCACGCCGGGGTGCTGGTCCACCGGGGTGCCGTCGGTGAGGGCCTGGTTGCTCGCCAGCTGCTCGCGGGCGGCGTGGACCGCGGCCTCGGCCGAGGCCAGGGCGCTGCGGGCGCCGGCCAGCTGCGCCTGCGCATGCTCGATCTCCTCGCGCGAGACCGCGCCGGTGCCGGCCAGGGCCTGGCGGCGCTTGAGGTCTTCGCTGGCGCGGGCGACGTCGTTCTGGATGCGGGCGACTTCGGCCTGGCGCAGGGTCACCTGGGCCGAGAGCGAGCCGTTGTTCGTGTAGAGGGTGCGCACCTGGCGCACCGCCTGGGCGAGCGCCGCCTCGGCCTGCTGCAGGGCCACCTTGGCGTCGGCGGGGTCCAGGCGCACCAGGGGCTGGCCGGCCTTCACATGGTCGGTGTCGTCGACCAGGATGGCGGTGACGGTGCCGCCGATCTGCGGGGTGATCTGCACCAGGTTGCCCTGGACATAGGCGTTCTCGGTGGACTCGTAGCGGCTGGCAACCAGCAGGTCATAGGCCAGGTAGCCGCCGCCCGCGACGGCGACGATGGTGCTCAGGACCAACAGGCCGCGCTTGCGGCGACTGGGCGGGGTGGCGGGAGCGGATGGCGCGGCGGCTTGGCCGTTGGAGGCGTTGTTCGGGTTCATGGCGTGTCGTTCGTTCAGCGGGCGGCGGCGGTCGGGAGAGAGGCCGGCATGGGCCCGCCCTCCTTCCAGCCGCCGCCCAGGGCGCGGGCCAGGGCCACCTGGGCCTCCAGCGCGCGGGCGGCGAGGTCCACGCCCTGCCGGCGCTGGGCCAGCACCGCGGACTCGGCGTTCAGCACCCACAGCAGGGTGCCCAGGCCCGCCTCGTAGCGCTTGAGGGCGAGGTCGTAGGCGGCTTGCGCGGCGGCCTGGGCCTCGCGCTGCTGCACGCGCTGGCGGTCGATCGCGCGGATCGAGGTGAGCTGGTCGGCCACCTCGCGCACCGCGTCCATCACCGCCGCGTCATAGCTCGCGATGGCGGCTTCGCGGTCGGCGGCCTTGCCGCGCAGGTGGGCGCGCAGGCGGCCGCCCTCGAAGACCGGCAGTCGGATGGCGGGGCCCACGCCCCATTGCTGGCTGTTGCCCTCGAGCAGGCGGTCCAGCCCCAGGCTGGAGAAGCCGATGAAGGCGGTGAGGTTCACGTTCGGATAGAACTGGGCGCGGGCCTGGTCGACCTCGGCGCCGGCGGCCTGGGCGCGCCAGCGGGCGGCGGCGATGTCGGCGCGGCGGCCCAGCAGGTCGGCCGGGATCACCGTGGGCGCGGGCAACGGGCGCAGCGCCTCGAGCTGGGGCGCTTTCGCGACCGGGTCTTGCGCCGGCTGGCCGACGAGGACGGCGAGCGCATGGCGGGCGATCTCGATCTGCTCGCGCACCGCCTCGCGCTGACCACGGGCCTCGGGCAGGGCCGCTTCGGCCTGGCGCAGCTCCAGGTCGCTGTCGAGGCCGGCCTGCACACGGGCGCGCACCAGGCTCAGGGCCTGTTCGCGCTGGGCGATGGCGCGCTCGGCCACCGCCTCCTGCGCATGCAGGCGCGCCAGCTGCAGGTAGGCGCGCACCACGTTGCCCGCCAGCAGCACGCGGGCAGCGTCGGCCTCGGCCTGGGCGGCACGGGCCTGGCCCAGGGCGGCCTGCAGCGCGGACTGGTGCTTGCCGAAGAAGTCGATCTCCCAGCTGCCGCCCAGGCTCAGCGTGCCGTTGTTGCGGACCGAGCCCGCGATCGGCGCCGGCACCATTCCCTGCTGGGTATAGAGCTGGCGGGTCGCGTCGAGGGAGGCGTTCACCTGCGGCAGGCGGCTCGCCTCGGCGCCGTTGACGCCGGCCTGGGCGCGCTCGACGCGGGCGGCGGCCACGCGCAGGCCGGGGTTGCCGGCCAGGGCCTGGTCGACCAGGCGATCGAGCTGCGGGTCACCCAGGGCGCGCCACCACTGGGCGTCGACCGGGTCGGCCTGGCCGCTGAGGCCGAGGCGGGTGGCGTCGGTGGCCGGGCGCAGGGCCGGCAGGTCGGGCAGGCCCGCGCAGCCGGCCAGCAGGCCGGAAGCGAGCAGGGCTGCAGCCGCGACGGCACGTAACCCGCGGGCGGACGGCAGGCGGGAGGATGGCAGGCGGGCGGCGTGCCGGGCACGCGCCGCGTCGGGAGACGAAGGGGTCATTCGGAGTCAGTGGCGGAAGCCAGCAGGTCCTGCCGCGCGTGCGCGTTGTCAAGCACACGTTGCAGCAGGGAGGTCAAGGTATCGAGTTCGGCGCGGCTGAAGCCGCGCAGGTGGGCGTTCTGCACCTCGCACAGCACCCCGGGAATGCGGGCCGCAGTGGCGCGGCCCTGCGGGGTGAGCTCCAGCAGCACCACGCGCCGGTCTTGCTCGGAGCGGGCGCGGCGCACGAAGCCCTTGGCCTCGAGCCGGTCGAGCATGCGGGTCATGGAGCCGGCGTCGAGGTAGCAGACCCGGGCGAGTTCAGCGGGCGTGGACGCCTCGCCGGTGTGCAGCTTGAGAAGCGGCACCCACTGGGCGTGGGTGAGGCCGTCGGGTTCGAGCAGGGCGCTGACCTCGCTGGCCACGGCGGCCGTGATCAGCCGCATCAGGTAGGTGACGCTCTCCTCCGGCCGGTAACTGCCGGGCCGATAGAAATTGGGCGTTCGCTGGGACATGGGCCGATTGTAGTTGCCTAGGCAATAATTGCCGAGGCTGTCATCACCCGAACGGTCCGTGCAGTAGCTCCCGCCTGCTGCCGCCCCGCGGGACCAACACCGGACGCCTCCACAAGGGACAATCACGCATGGCCCGAAAAGACCTCCCCGACGCGCCCAAGGGCGCGCCCCGCTCGCTCGGCGGGCTGTTGCCCTTCCTGCGGCCCTACCGTGTGCAGATCGCGCTGGCCGCCCTCTTCCTGGTCCTGGCCGCCGGCGCCACCCTGCTCTTCCCGGTGGCCCTGCGGCATCTGGTGGACGCGGGCATGGCCTCTCCCGGCCCGGGGTCCCCTGCGGCCGACCCTACCGCCACCGGCGCGCGGCTCGTCGCCCTGCGCGAGTACTTCCTCTGGCTGTTCGCAGTGGCCGTGGCCCTGGGCCTGTTCTCCGCCGCGCGCTTCTACACCGTCTCCTGGCTGGGGGAGCGGGTCACCGCCGACCTGCGCAATGCGATCTACGGTCATGTGCTGCGGCAAAGCCCCGAGTTCTTCGAGACCACCCAGACCGGCGAGGTGCTCTCGCGCCTGACCACCGACACGACGCTGGTGCAGACGGTGGTGGGCTCGTCCCTGTCCCTGGGCCTGCGCAACGTGGTCATGGGCCTGGGCGCGGTGGCCATGCTGGTGTGGTCGCACCCGCAGGTGATGGGCCTGGTGCTGCTGGTGGTGGTCGGCGTGGTGCTGCCCTCGCGCTGGTTCGGCGGCCGGGTGCGCCGACTTTCGCGCGCCAGCCAGGACCGGGTGGCCGATTCCAGCGCCATCGCCGCCGAGGTGCTCAACGCGATTCCGGTGGTGCAAAGCTATGTGGCCGAAGGCCGCGAGGCGCGCCGCTTCGATGCGGCCACCGAGAGCGCCTTCGCCACCGGCGTGCGCCGCACCCGGGCCCGCGCGGCCCTGGTCGCCTTCATCATCATCGCCAGCGCGGCGCTGATGCTCTGGGGCGTGTACGAAGGCACCCAGGCAGTCATGGAAGGCCGCATCTCCCCCGGCCAGCTGGGGCAGGCGGTGGTCTACGTGATCCTGCTGGCGGGCTCGGTCGCGGTGCTGGGCGAGGTCTATGGCGACCTGCTGCGCGCCGCCGGCGCCACCGAGCGGCTGATGGAGCTGCTGCACGCGCGCTCCCCGGTCGCCGAGCCGGCCGACCCGGTGAGCGCGCCGGTTCCTGCGGCCGGCAGCCGGGTGACGCTGGAGGCCCTCACCTTCCACTACCCCTCCCGGCCGCAGATGCCGGCGCTGGCGGAGGTGGACCTGTCGGTGGCGCCGGGCGAGACGGTGGCCCTGGTGGGCGCCAGCGGCGCGGGCAAGACCACGGTCTTCCAGCTGCTGCTGCGGTTCTATGACCCGCAGGCCGGAAGGTTGCTGGTCGACGGCGTGCCGGTGGGCCAGATGGCCCTGGCCGACCTGCGCGAGCGCATCGCCATCGTGCCGCAGGAGCCGGTGATCTTCTCGGCGAGCGCGCTGGAGAACATCCGCTACGGCCGGCCCGGCGCCAGCGACGCGGAGGTGAAGCAGGCCGCCATCGCCGCCCATGCGGACGGCTTCCTCTCGGCCCTGCCCGAGGGCTACGGCACCTTCCTGGGCGAGCGCGGCGTGCGCCTCTCGGGCGGCCAGCGCCAGCGCATCGCCATCGCCCGCGCCATCCTCAAGAACCCGCCGCTCTTACTGCTCGACGAAGCCACCAGCGCGCTCGACGCCGAGAGCGAGCGCATGGTGCAGGCCGCGCTCGAGACCGCGATGCGCGGGCGCACCACCCTGGTCATCGCCCACCGCCTGGCGACGGTGCAGCGGGCCGACCGGATCGTGGTGCTGGACCACGGACGGGTGGTGGAGTCGGGCACGCACGCCGAGCTGCTGGCGCTGGGCGGCACCTATGCGCGGCTGGCGCAGCTGCAGTTTCTGGAGTGAGCGCTGCGCGGCCATCGGATGACGATGGCCGCAGGCGGGTTGTCAGCGGAAGGCAATAGAGGGCGTCCCGGCGCTCGCGTGCCCGGGCGATCATTTCGGCCCGATCAGGCCGCCCCCTCAAGTGAGTCCGACCCGCCGCACTTCGTCATTCGCCACCGCTCGCGTCGGCTATGAGACCGTGCGCGGCGAAATCGTCTCGCTGGTGGAGGAGTCACGCCGAGAGGCAGCTCGTCGCGTCAATGCGGTGATGACGGCCACCTACTGGGAGATCGGCAGGCGAATCGTCGAGTCCGAGCAAGGTGGAAAAGAGCGCGCGGACTACGGGCAGGCCCTGCTCCAGCGGCTGTCGGTCGACCTCTCCGCCCGCTTCGGGCGCGGCTTCGGGGTGGACTCGCTTGAGTCCATGCGGCTGTTCTACAAAGCCTATCCCCCTCGTGCCATTTCCGAATCACTGGTTCGGAAATCTGTGGGATACAACCCGCCTCCGAATTCCGAAGCAGCGGTTCGGAAATTCGACTTAAAGCAATTGGCCCAGGCCTTCCCCCTTTCCTGGACCCATTACGTCCACCTGATCCGTCGTAGCCGTTCGGCCGAAGAGCGCGCGTTCTATGAAGCAGAGTGCTTGCGAGGCGGCTGGAGCCTGCGCCAGCTGGATCGGCAGATCAGCAGCCAGTTCTACACCCGAGCCTTGCTCTCCAGGAACAAGCGCGGATTGCTGGAAAAAGCTCAGCTGCCGCAGACAGGCGACCTCATCACCCCGGAGGACGCCATCAAGGACCCCTATGTCCTCGAGTTCCTCGATCTCAAGGACGAGTATTCAGAATCGGAGCTAGAGAACGCATTGATCCACCGGCTGCAGGACTTCCTCCTGGAGTTGGGCAGTGATTTCGCCTTCATCGGACGCCAGCGTCGCCTGCGCGTCGGAAACAGCTGGTTTCGGGTGGACCTGCTGCTTTTTCACCGTCGCCTGCGCTGCCTCGTCATCATCGACCTCAAGATGACCGAGTTGACGCATGCCGATGCGGGTCAGATGCACATGTACTGCAACTATGCCCGCGAGCACTGGACGCTGCCCGATGAGAACCCGCCAGTGGGGCTGATCCTGTGCGCACGAACCGACGCCGCTGTAGCCCACTATGCGCTCGAAGGGCTCCCCAACAAGGTATTGGCTGCGCAGTATCAAACCTTGCTTCCCGACGAGAAGCTGCTCGTCCGGGAATTGGACAAGACGCGCAGGGAGCTGGAGGCGCAAACACCCTCAAGCGCCTGCCATCCGCCAAGCAGCTCTCCAACCCAGTGAGGACTGAACGGCGAAAACTTCTGTCCTCCGCGAATTCTGCAAAGCGTGAGGCCTTCCGGCTGAGGGGAGCGGCGGGTCGCGGTGCGGGTGCAGCGGCGTCTACTGCAGCGGCCCCTTGAGCCCCTTCGGCACCGGCAGCGGCAGCACGCCGATGCCCTCCTCCAGCAGCTCGCGGGTCTGCTCCGGCGAGGCCTGGCCGCGGATGCCGCGCTCCTCGGACTCGCCGTAGTGGATCTTGCGGGCCTCTTCGGCGAAGCGCTCGCCCACGTCCTCGGTGTTCGCCATGACGTGGCGCACTGCCTTCATCCAGGCGGCCTGCATGGCAACCGGAACACCCTCAGGCGGCGGAGCGCCCGGGCCGGAGGGAACCAGGGCAGAAGATGCACCGGCGGGCTTGCCGGCACCCTCCTCCACCCGCGCCGCACCCAGGTTCAGGCGCGCCGCGGTGAGCTTCTTGGTGACCTGCTTGTCGCCGCAGACCGGGCACTCGACCAGGCCGCGCGCGAGCTGGCCCTGGAAGTCGTCTTCCGAGCCAAACCAGCCCTCGAACACGTGGCTGGCAGGACATTGCAGGTCCAGCACCTTCATGCGCCGGATTCTCCCTGCCAGTCCAAGACCCGCTTGCCCGAGAGGACGTTCTGCAGCCACAGCGCGCAGGACAGCGTCTTGCCGTCGGTGACGGTGCCATCCAGGCACCAATCGAGCAGCTGCGCCGGCGTGGCCAGGAAGACGTCGAGGAACTCCTCGGCATCGAGCTGGCGCTGTCCAAGCGTGAGCCCACGCGCGAACCAGATGTCGATGAACTCGTCGGAGTAGCCGATGCACGGATGCAGCACGCCGGCATGGGCCCACTCGCGGGCGGTGTAGCCGGTCTCCTCCAGCAGCTCGCGGCGGGCGCAGGCCAGCGGCGCCTCGCCGGCGTCGAGCTTGCCGGCCGGCAGCTCGATCATCACCCGGCCCACCGGGTGCCGCCATTGGCGCTCGAGCACCACCTGGCCGTCGTCGGTCAGGCCGACGATGCAGACGGCGCCGGGGTGGCGGATGTATTCACGGGTGGCGCGGCCGCCATCGGGCAGGCGGACGGTGTCGCGCACCACCTTCAGGAAGTTGCCGGCGAAAGGCTCCTCGCGGCCGACCTGCTGTTCGACCAGGTGGCCGTCGCGGGCCGGCTCGCTCATTCGCCGCGCCGCGCCAGGTAGCGCCAGACGAAGCCGGGAAAGGCCAGGGTCACGAAGAGCGCGCCGGTGACGGCGTAGAACTCCCAGCCCTGGGGCGCGATCTGGCCGGCACGCTTTTCCAGCAGCAGGCCGACGCCGCCGACGAGGAAGTACAGCACCACCAGCTCCAGGAGCCGCAGGGCCAGGGACTTGGGCCGCGCCAGGGTCAGCAGCCCGAACAGGCGGGCGGTGAGGAAAGGCAGGTTCGCCCCGGCCAGGGCCAGGGCGATCACGATCCAGATGGAAACGTCGAGCGAGGTCAGGGACATGGGCGCAGCTCCCGGTGCGAAAGGCGCTGATCTCCTGGGCCGGCGTCGGTCAGTCAGGCGGTCAGGGAGGGGCTCGGGCGGGCAGGCGCGCCGCGCCTCAGCCCGCCAGGGTCTTGACGATGGCCTCGGAGCACAGCGCCATCAGGCCGCCGGGCAGCAGACCCAGCACCAGCACCAGCGCGCCGTTGACCGACAGCACCACCCGCACGTCCGCCGGGGCGGCGACGGTGGTGGCGGTGATCGGGGCGTCGAAGTACATGACCTTGACCACGCGCAGGTAGTAGAAGGCGCCGATCAGGGAGGCGATGACCGCGAAGATGGCCAGGCCGATGTGGAAGCCCGAGCCCGTGGAGACCAGGGACTGCAGCACCGAGAGCTTGGCGTAGAAGCCCACCAGCGGCGGCACGCCCGCCAGTGAGAACATGCAGATCGCCATCACGCCGGCGTACAGCGGGCTGCGCTGGTTGAGGCCCGCCAGATCGGCGATCTCCTCGCTCTCGAAGCCCTCGCGGGCCAGCAGCAGGATGATGCCGAAGGTGGCCAGGGTGGTCAGCACATAGGTCACGATGTAGAACATCGAGGCGCTGTAGGCGCTGGCGGCATGGGTGGTCACGCCGCCGACCACGCCCGCGGCCAGGCCCAGCAGGACGAAGCCCATCTGCGAGATGGTCGAATAGGCCAGCATGCGCTTGAGGTTGGTCTGGGCGATGGCGGCCAGGTTGCCCACGGCCAGCGAGGCCACGGCCAGCACGACCAGCATCTGCTGCCAGTCGATGGCCAGGGGCATCATGCCCTCCACCAGCAGGCGGATCGCGATGCCGAAGGCGGCCAGCTCGGGCGCCGCGCCAATCATCAGGGTGACCGCGGTGGGCGCGCCCTGGTAGACGTCGGGGATCCACATGTGGAAAGGCACCGCGCCGAGCTTGAAGGCCAGGCCCGCGACCACGAACACCAGGCCGAAGACCAGCACCTCGTGCTTGATGCGGCCGGAGTTGATGGCCTTGAACACCTCGTTGATGTCCAGGGAGCCGGTGGCGCCGTACATCATGGACAGGCCATAGAGCAGGAAGCCCGAGGCCATCGCGCCCAGCACGAAGTACTTCATCGCGGCCTCGGTGGCGCGCTCGTTGTCGCGGCGCAGGGCCACCAGGGCGTAGCTGGAGAGCGTGAGCAGCTCCAGGCCCAGGTAGACCAGCAGCAGGTTGCTGCCGGAGACCATGATGAAAATGCCCAGGAGCGAGAACAGCGCCAGGGTGAACAGCTCGCCGCCGCGCAGCATCTCGCGGTCGGCGGCGTAGGGACGGCTGTAGACCAGGGTCACGCCCATGGCGAGGGCGGCGAAGGCCTTGAGCCAGTTGCCCATGGGGTCGCTCACGAACATGCGGCCGAAGGCATAGTGGGTCTCGCCCGACAGGGCGTTCTCCGCGCACAGCCAGGCGGTGACCGCCAGGGTGGCCAGGGACAGGACGTAGGTCAGGCCGCGCAGGCGGCTCTTCACGCCGAGGTCGGCCAGCAGGATGACGCAGGTCATCACCAGCAGGAAGATCTCGGGCGAGACGACGATCAGGCTCAGGGTGTCCAGCATGGGGCTCGTCCTGGGGTCAGTTCAGTTTGGAAGTCGCGACGTGTTTCAGGAACTCGGCGACGGAGACGTCCATGACGTCGGTGAAGGGCTTGGGATGGATGCCCATGTACAGCACCATGATGGCCAGCAGGGACAGCATCAGGAACTCGCGGCCGTTGATGTCGGTGAGGCCCCGCACGTCCTCGTTGGCCACCGGGCCCAGGTAGACGCGCTTGAACATCCACAGGGTGTAGGCGGCGCCGAAGATCAGCGCGGTGGCAGCCATCAGGCCCAGCCAGAAGTTGGCCTTGGTCGCGCCGATGATCACCATCCACTCGCCGACGAAGCCGGCGGTGGCGGGCAGGCCGCAGTTGGCCATGGCAAAGAGCAGCGCGAAGGCGGAGAACTTGGGCATGGTGTTGACCACGCCGCCGTAAGCCGCGATCTCGCGCGAGTGCACCCGGTCGTACAGCACGCCGATCGAGAGGAACATCGCGCCCGAGACGAAACCGTGGGCGATCATCTGCACCAGGCCGCCGGCCACGCCCAGGTCATTGAAGATGAAGAAGCCCAGGGTCACGAAGCCCATGTGGGCGACGGACGAATAGGCCACCAGCTTCTTCATGTCCTGCTGCACGATGGCGACCAGGCCCACGTAGATCACCGCCACGATGGACAGGGCGATCATCAGCCAGGCCCACTCGTGCGAGGCGTCGGGGGCGATGGGCATGGAAAAGCGCAGGAAACCGTAGGCGCCGAGCTTGAGCATGATGGCCGCCAGCACCGCGGAGCCGCCGGTGGGCGCTTCCACGTGCACGTCGGGCAGCCAGGTGTGCACCGGCCACATCGGCACCTTCACCGCGAAGGCGGCGAAGAAGGCGAAGAACAGCATCGTCTGCACCTCGGCGGCCAGGGGCAGCTTGTGCCAGGTCGGGATGTCGAAGCTGCCGCCGGACTTGTTGTACAGGTAGATCAGGGCGACCAGCATCAGCAGGGAGCCCAGCAGGGTGTACAGGAAGAACTTGAAGGCGGCGTAGATCTTCCGCGGGCCGCCCCAGATGCCGATGATCAGGTACATCGGGATCAGGGTCGCCTCGAAGAAGACGTAGAACAGCATCGCGTCCACCGCGGTGAACACGCCGATCATCAGGCCCGACAGGATCAGGAAGGCGCCCATGTACTGGTTCACGCGCTCGGTGATCGCTTCCCAGGCCGAGATCACGACGATCACGGTGATGAAGGCGGTCAGCGGCACGAACCACAGCGAGATGCCGTCCACGCCCAGGTGGTAGTTGATGTTGAAGCGCGGAATCCAGCTGGACTTCTCGACCAGCTGCAGGGCCGCGGTGCTGGCGTCGAATTGCAGGTAGACCGGCACGGTGACCAGCAGGCTGGCGACGGCGCCGATCAGGGCGATCCAGCGCACGGCGCGGGCTTGCTCGTCGCGGCCGAGGGCCAGCAGCACGATGCCGAAGAAGATCGGCGTCCAGATGGCGAGGCTCAAGAGACCCATTTTTCTTCTACTCCTTGAGGCCTTATTTACCGAGCCAGGCGGACCAGGGGGCCACGAACCAGGTCAGGAAGACGAACAGGCCCACGATCATCGCCAGCGCGTAGTGGTACAGGTAGCCGGTCTGGAAGCGGCGGGTGATGGCGGCGAACACGCCCACCAGGCGGGCGCTGCCGTTGACGGCGGCGCCGTCGATGATCGCCTGGTCGCCGCCCTTCCACAGGGCGATGCCGAGGCCCCGGGCCAGACGGGCCAGGATGTTCTCGTTGATCCAGTCCATGTAGTACTTGTTCTCGAGGAGCACGTACACCGGGTGGAAGATGCGCTTGATCGCGGCCGGCAGCGCCGGGTTGACCATGTACATGTAGTACGACAGCGCCACGCCGGCGAAGGCCAGCCAGAACGGGGCGGTGCTGAAGGCGTGCAGGGCCATGGCGGCGGCGCCGTGGAACGCGCCCGAGAGTTCGTGCATCGCGTGGTGCGCATCGCCATTGACGAAGATCGCATCCTTGAAGAACTCGCCGTGCACCAGCGGACCGATGGTCAGGTAGCCGATCACGACCGAGGGAATGGCCAGCAGCAGCAGCGGCACCGTCACCACCCAGGGCGACTCATGCGGCTCATGGTGGTCATCGTGGCCATGGCCGTGGCCATCGTCGTGGTGCGCGTCGGGGTTCTGGTCGAAGCGCTCCTTGCCGTGGAAGACCAGGAAGTACATCCGGAAGGAGTAGAAGGCCGTGACGAACACGCCGGCCAGCACCGCGAAGTTGGCGAAGCCGGCCGCGGGCAGGTGGGTGGCGTGCACCGCCTCGATGATGCTGTCCTTGGAATAGAAGCCGGAGAACAGCGGCGTGCCGATCAGGGCCAGCGAGCCCAGGAGCGAGGTGATCCAGGTGATCGGCATGTACTTGCGCAGGCCGCCCATCCAGCGGATGTCCTGGTTGTGGTGCACGCCCATGATCACCGAGCCGGCCGCGAGGAACAGCAGCGCCTTGAAGAAGGCGTGGGTCATGAGGTGGAACACCGCCACCGAGTAGGCCGAGGCGCCCAGGGCCACGGTCATGTAACCGAGCTGGGACAGGGTCGAATAGGCCACGACCCGCTTGATGTCATTCTGGATGATGCCCAGGAAGCCCATGAACAGGGCGGTGATGGAGCCGATCACCAGGATGAAGTTCAGCGCCGTGTCGGACAGTTCATAAATGGGCGACATGCGCGCCACCATGAAGATGCCGGCCGTCACCATGGTGGCGGCGTGGATCAGGGCGGAGATGGGGGTCGGGCCTTCCATCGAGTCGGGCAGCCACACGTGCAGGGGGAACTGCGCGCTCTTGCCCATGGCGCCGATGAACAGGCAGATGCAGATCACGGTCACCAGCATCCAGTCGGAGCCGGGGAAGGTCATCTTGGCCAGTTCGCCGGTCTTGGCGAAGGTCTCGGCGTAGTTCAGGGTGCCGGCGTAGGCGGCGATCAGGCCGATGCCCAGGATGAAGCCGAAGTCGCCGACCCGGTTCACCAGGAAGGCCTTCATGTTGGCGAAGATGGCCGTCGGCTTGTTGTACCAGAAGCCGATCAGGAGATAGGAGACCAGGCCCACCGCTTCCCAGCCGAAGAACAACTGCAGGAAGTTGTTGCTCATGACGAGCATCAGCATCGAGAAGGTGAACAGGGAGATGTAGGCGAAGAAGCGGTTGTAGCCCTCGTCTTCCTCCATGTAGCCGATGGTGTAGATATGCACCATCAGGGACACGAAGGTCACCACGCACATCATCATGGCCGTGAGGCCGTCGACCAGGAAGCCCACTTCCATCTTGAGGCCGCCCACCACCATCCAGGTGTAGAGGGTCTCGTTGAAGCGCGCGCCGTCGACCGCCACGCTCTTGAGCGTCATGGCCGAAAGGATGAAGGCCACCAGCACGCCCAGGATGGTGAGCGAGTGCGACAGGCGGCGGCCGATCCAGTTGCCGCCGAACTTGGTGCCGAGCACGCCGGCGGCGATGGCGCCCAGCAGCGGGGCCATCGGCACCGCCAGCAGGGTCGTTGCGTTGAGGGTCTGGCTCATGGTGTTATTTCTCTTATCCCTTGAGCGTGTTGAGCGCTTCGACGTTGATGCTCGACTTGTTGCGGAACAGGAGCACCAGGATGGCGAGGCCGATGGCGGATTCCGCCGCGGCCACGGTCAGGATGAAGAACACGAAGACCTGGCCGTGCATGTCGCCCAGGTAATAGGAGAAGGCGACGAAGTTCATGTTCACGGCGAGGAGCATCAGCTCGATGGCCATGAGGAGCACGATGAGGTTGCGTCGGTTCAGGAAGATGCCGACCACCGACATGGCGAACAGCAGCGCGCCCAGCGAGAGGAAATGTCCCAGGGTCAGGCTCATGCCTTGGCCTCCTTCACGGTTTCTTCGGCCGGCGCAGGCGCCGGGGCGGCCACGGTCGGGGCCATCTTCACGACCTGCACCCGGTCACGGGCCTTGACGCGGACCTGCAGCGAGGGGTCGAGGTGGCGGCTGTCCTTGCGCTCGCGCAGGGTGAGCGCGATGGCGGCGACGATGGCCACCAGCAGCAGCACCGCGGCCACTTCCAGGGGCAGCAGGTACTGGGAGTACAGCAGCTTGCCCAGCTCCTTGGTGTTGGAGTAGTCGGGCGCGGCGAGAGCGGCCTGGGCCGCGGCGTTGCCGGCGTTGGCGGGCTCGGTCAGGCGGAAGCCGCCCAGGAGCACCGCCGCCATCTCGAGGGCGATGATGGCGCCGATCAGGCCGGCCAGGGGCGCGGCCTTCCAGAAGCCGTCACGCACCTTGTCCATCTGGATGTCCAGCATCATCACCACGAAGAGGAACAGCACCATCACCGCGCCGACGTAGACCAGCACGAGGGAGATGGCGAGGAATTCCGCCTTCAGCAGCAGCCACACGGCCGCCGCCTGGGTGAAGGCCAGCACCAGGTAGAGGGCGGCCTGCACCGGGTTGCGCGCGGTGATCACGCGCAGCGAGGCGAAGAGCAGTACGGCGGAAAACAGGTAGAAGAAACCGGCTTTGACGTCCATGGTGTTTGTCTTTCTGTGCGGGCGTCGGAATCAGCGGTACTTGGCGTCCGCGGCCTTGTTGGCCGCGATCTCGCTCTCGTAGCGGTCGCCCACGGCCAGCAGCATGTCCTTGGTGAAGTACAGGTCGCCGCGCTTTTCGCCGTGGTATTCGAGGATGTGGGTCTCGACGATGGAGTCGACCGGGCAGCTCTCTTCGCAGAAGCCGCAGAAGATGCACTTGGTCAGGTCGATGTCGTAGCGGGTCGTGCGGCGGGTGCCGTCGGCGCGCTGGTCGGACTCGATGGTGATGGCCATCGCGGGGCACACGGCCTCGCACAGCTTGCAGGCGATGCAGCGCTCCTCGCCGTTCTCGTAGCGGCGCAGGGCGTGCAGGCCGCGGAAGCGCGGCGACAGCGGGGTCTTCTCCTCCGGGAACTGGACGGTGATCTTGCGGCTGAAGGCGTACTTGCCGGTGATCGCCAGGCCCTTGAACAACTCGATCAGCAGGAAGCTGGAGAGGAAGTCCTTGAGGGAGAAGGGAGCGGATTGGAGGGTTTGGGTGGTCATGGATCAGACCTCCTCATTTCCAGATGTTGTAGGGGGTCTGCATCCACAGTCCCACCACCACCAGCCACACCAGGGTGACGGGGATGAAGATCTTCCAGCCCAGACGCATGATCTGGTCATAGCGATAGCGCGGGAAGGTGGAGCGCACCCACAGGAAGACGGTCACGACCATGAAGGTCTTCACGCCCAGCCAGATCCAGCCGGGGATCAGGTTGAGGGGCGCGACGTCGGCCGGGGGCAGCCAGCCGCCCAGGAACATGATGACGGCCAGGATGGAGACCAGCCACATGTTGGCGTATTCGGCCAGGAAGAACATGGCGAAGCTCATGCCCGAGTACTCGATCATGTGGCCCGCGACGATCTCGGACTCGCCTTCCACCACGTCGAAGGGGTGGCGGTTGGTCTCGGCCAGGCCGGAGATGAAGTAGACGAAGAAGATCGGCAGCAGGGGCAGCCAGTTCCAGGAGAGGAAGGTCAGGCCCATGTCGGCGAAGTAGCCCTTGCCCTGGCCCAGGACGACCTGGGTCATGTTCAGGCTGCCGGCGACCATCAGCACGATCACCAGGCAGAAGCCCATGGCGATTTCGTAGGACACCATCTGCGCCGAGGCGCGCAGCGCGCCCAGGAAGGCGTACTTGGAGTTGGAGGCCCAGCCCGCGATGATCACGCCGTACACCTCCAGGGAGGTGATGGCCATCAGGAACAGCAGGCCGGCGTTGATGTTGGCCAGCGCCACGTCGGGGCCGAAGGGAATGACCGCCCAGGCGGCCAGGGCCGGCATGATGGTCATGATCGGGCCCAGGTAGAACAGGCCCTTGTTGGCGGCGCTCGGGGTGATGATTTCCTTGGAAATCAGCTTGAGCGCGTCGGCGATCGGCTGCAGCAGGCCGTAGGGGCCGATGCGGTTGGGGCCCACCCGGATCTGGGTGAAGCCGATGGCCTTGCGCTCCCACAGGGTGAGGTAGGCGACCGCGCCCATCAGCGGCAGCACCACCGCGACGATCTTGATCAGGGTCCAGACCACGGGCCAGCCCATGGTGGTCCACCAGGCGTCGGCCATCAGGCCGGCGCCGAAGCCGTAGATCTGGTCGATCATGCGGTGACTCCTTGCGCCGCGGCACCCTGGCGGGCGTCGGCGGTCAGTTGCAGCGAGGGCGCGCGGCGCACGATCCCGTCGAGCTGGTAGATGGCGGCGGTGGCCGGCCGGCCGGCGGCAGGCGCCAGGTCGATGGCGGCGGCCGTGGTGTTGTCCAGGCGCGGGCCCTGCACGAAGGCCTGGTCCACGTCCTGCGGGCCGCGCACGGCGGTGAGCACTTCGCGGCTGGACTCGAAGTCGAAGCCGGGCAGGCCCAGCATGTTGCCCAGCACGCGCAGCACCTTCCAGGCGGGACGGGCCTCGCCCAGGGGCTTGACCACCGCATGGAAGCTCTGGACGCGGCCTTCGGCGTTGACGAAGGTACCGGGCGTCTCGGTGAAGGGCGCGATCGGCAGCAGCACGTCGGAGCAGTCGAGGTTGGCCTTGAAGGGGCTCAGCGTGACGACCATCTCGGCCTTGGCCAGGGCGGCGACCGCGGCGGCGCCGGCGG
>JACCDG010455533.1_pt1 | contig 21831 bp, 6 predicted proteins | sample 7442471 | NCBI WGS metagenome assembly JACCDG01 (sample SAMN15323444, study PRJNA562643) | freshwater metagenome | isolation source: river surface water | place: USA:Blue River Watershed | collected 2017-08-17 | reverse complement strand
CTTGACTGTGATGCTGCTGGCTGTGTTGCCGCTGGCGTTGTACTCCATGGATGCGCCCGTGATCGCAGACACACTGAACGTGGTTTGACTTCCCTTCTTGCGGCCAATCACGCCACTGGCAATTGTGCAATAACCAGCGACATTGGTTGTGCAGCTCACCGAGCTGCCGCCCAGGGTAAAGCCCCCTTTGACCGTGGCACCAGACACCAAGGCACCCGACGCGTTCTTGACCGTCAGCTTGATGATGGCCTGCCAGCCTTGGCGCACTGACACAGCGCTGCCTTCAAGCCCGGCAACAGATACCGAGACCGCTGGCGGTGGTGGCTCGCTTAAGTTGGAAGACAAGAGGCTGTAGAGGAGAAGATTGGGCGATCCTGACCCTGTGCCTGACAGGACGCTGCTGGTGCTTTGGGTCTTGATGATGTTGGCCAGCTCAGCTGGCGTTGCGTTGCCATTGCTTTGAAGTGCCAGGGCCACCACGCCCGCGACGTGCGGGCTGGCCATGGAAGTACCGCTGATGGTGTTGGTCGCCGATATAGAGGTGTTCCAAACCGAAGTGATGGAACTGCCAGGAGCGAACACATCCAGGCAACTGCCGTAGTTGGAATAGGAAGCACGTGCATCGGTGGTGGTGGTAGCGCCCACTGTCAGTGCTAACGGCACACGGGCCGGTGAATACTGACAGGCGTCCGCGCCACTGTTACCCGCAGCCACAACGACCTGAATACCACTGTTGATGGTGTTGCTGACCGCCGTGTCCAAACTGGTCGACACACTCCCGCCAAGGGACATGTTCACCACAGCAGGCTTGACCGCGTTGGCGACAACCCAGTCCAAACCGGCGATGACACCACTCAAGCTGCCGGACCCCGCGCAATCCAGAACGCGAACCGGAACTAGACTCACGGCCTTGGCCACGCCGTAAGTCCCTGAACCAATGGTTCCAGCCACATGCGTTCCGTGACCGTTGCAATCCGAAGTGCCATTGCCATCGTTGATAGCGCTGAACCCGGACAGCACCCGACCGCCAAAGTCCGCGTGTGTGGCCAAAATGCCTGTGTCGACCACATAGGCCCTCACACCTGCGCCCGTTTCGTTGTAGCTGTATGTATTGTTCAACCCAGACAACTGATCGATTCGGTCCAAGCCCCAAGCGGCCGTGGTCTCAGTCACAGCATGACGCTGAAAAACTGCATCGGCCTCGACGTAATCGACATTCGGGTTATTGTCCATGGCTTCCAAAAAGGCCGGTACGGCCGCAGCTGGCAAGGTGACCGCGAACCCCTTGAGCGCGCGGGTATACCGCTGGGTCACGTTACCGCCATGTGTCGCCCCGATCTGATTGCCTTGAGTTGCGGGGTCAGTGACTGTGTTTTTAAAAACCACCACAAAGTTATAAGAAGTTGCGGCCGAAGTTGATTTGTCTTGCACTTGCTGTTTGGCCAAGTTGGTAGCCTTGTTGCTGACCTCGGACTTGAGTTTCGCAGTCAGGTTCGACTGGTTTTGCAACAATGTGCTGTCAGTAACCAACACCGGCGCAGTCTGACCGATAGACAGCGCAATCACACTTTGAACGTCCTTGGCATGCGCTCCTGTCAACTCTGTCGTCGCAGACTGTTTGGCCTGACCCAATGCAACAGACAGCACTTGTGCTTTACGCGCCATGGTCACATTGCCATCTGCTATGAAATTCGACATCGGGTCTGCGGTCAAGCCATAGGTAGTTTTCACTTGTTCACGCGCTTGCGTCAGGGTTTGCTCTTTGAAAACCACTTCGTGGGTCACCAACGTCGTGAAAGGACTGATGAATGCTCCTTGAACCACTTGTCCACTGGCATTGCTCGCGTCCACAAAACCCTGCGCTGGCGCCATCAAGCTGAACCCGGCCTTGTTGGCTTGTGCAAGCGTCAAGCCACCATCATCGGCATCTTTGGCGGTCTCAGGGATGTGTGTGACCAGCACCGCAGAAGCCCATTGCTCTCTCGATACAGAAGCCACATCGAGTGTGTAGGTGCCGTTGGCAGCGGTGTCCGCTGAAATGGGCTCGCCACTATCGTGCTGCAGGTTGCCGTTCAGATCCAGAAACACCTTGGCACCTTCGATCAGACCATCTGCAACGGCACCGCTGATACTGGAGACGGGGCCACCGCCACCGCCACCGCCACCGCCACCACCACCACAGGATGCCAATGCAAGAAGAGAAGCGACAAGAACAAAGAATTTGAAGTTTTTAGTGACTGAATATGTCATGGTCATACGCAACAGAAAATTGAAAGAACATCATATTTGACGACAAAGAAACAAATACAAACCGGAAAATTTTAATTTTGATGCAACAAAAATTAAAAATGCGGGGGCAGCAATCTGCTGCGATCGCAGCGGAAAATCTCAAGGCTCAAAAACGGCATGCAGCTCTTCAACGGCAGACAAGGCATCTTGACCACTGAGGGAGTACAAGCGCAAACGTGACATCAAATACTGGTAACGAGCCTGAACAAGTTCTTGATTTGCTTTGGACACTTGTTGCTCGACATTCAAGATATCAAGTTGAGTTCTAACACCAGCTAAAACTGACTTGCGCGTGGAGTCAAGCAATCGCTCGCTGGACTTGAGCGCTTGCTCTAAGGCACGGATTTTCAAAACTCCTTCGGTGACTCCGCGGTACTCCTTGTGAATGCGTACGCCCAAATCGCGCCGCAACGCCTCCAATGCTTCTGCATTGCGAGATCTTTCAGCAATCGCTTGTCTCTCCGTAGAACTGACATAACCACCTTGGTACAAAGGAATGGTCAGTTGAAAGCCAATCGATTTATTTTCGTACTTGGAATTCAAGCGCGTCACATTCTCACTGCCACTTTCAGACCACTGAAGAACGGCATCGAGCGTTGGCGCATGACCAGACTTGGCCTTTTTGATCTCATGATTTGCCGCATCCAAACGCGCAACCATCATCCTGACCTCCGGACTTTGCGCCATCGCCTTGTCCAACCACCCATCCAAGTCAGAGGCCAAGTTTGGCAATGCTTGAAGGCCGTTGGGCTTGATCGAATGGAGCCTTAAAACAGGGCGATTGAGCAAAATTTCGAGCTGACGGCGCGTGTAATCCTGGTTTTGTTTGGCTTCCAGTTCTTGCGCAAAAGTCATGTCCAGACGAGCTTTTGCTTCATCGATATCGGTGACAGTCCCTGTCCCCAGAACCAATGCTTTTTCGGCAGCTTTTAACAGCGTTTGAAATTGATTTTTCTGAACCAAAACCAATTGAACTTGCTCGGCACTCAAAAGTGCATCCAGATACGCCCCCACCACCCGAACCGTCAGGCTTTGCAAATCTCTTTCAAAGACGGACTCGGCTTCCGTAACGGAATCCTCAGCCTGTTTGTATTGAAAAAATTTGTACAAATTGAAGATCGGCTGACGTACTGAAACAGTCTTGTTAAAACTGAAATAATCATCGCGACTCACGACATCATTTCCAGCCGCATTGGTTGTTGTAGAAAGCAATTGATTGCTGTTGCGCAGCACGTTGGCAGAGACAGAGGGCAGCAACTGCGACTTGGCCTGAGGGAGCTTTTCGCGCCCGGCTTCCAACGCTGCACGTGCTCCCCGGATACTGGAGTCTTGCTCGAGGGCCGTCTTGTAGGCATCCAACAAGCTCAAGGCATTTGCTGAAAAACACGAACACGCCAACGAAAAAGCCCAAAATACTTGAACCATGTGCTTCGACATCATTCTTCCTTCATGGAGCCCGCCAATCGCTTCAACAAAGGATGAAGCAAATAGGTCAACATGGATCGCTCGCCGGTTTTGATCACAATCTCTGCAGGCATACCGGGTTGAAGCTGACGGGAACCCAACGTCCTGATGCCAGCAGGGGTCAATTCCAGCCTGGCCAAATAATGCGACAGGGCAGGATTTTGGGGGTCTACAACCAGATCACCCGAAACAGACAACACTTTGCCTTCCACCACCAATTGGGGTGAATGGGCAAACGTGCTGAAACGAACATCTGCAAACAAGCCCTCGTGAATTTTGTCAATCAAGTGCGGTGGAATGTGCGCCTCAAGCAACAAGTCCTGTTTTTCAGGCACGACATCCATCAATTTCTGACCCGGCTGCACGACGGCCCCAACAGTTTGGACAGTCAAGCCCATCACACGGCCTTTGGCCGGTGCACGAATGTCAACCCGCTCCAAATTAAGCTTCATGGCTGCAAACTTTTCGGCATCCGCTTTCACCTCACGTGAGACATCCGCCAGTTGCGACTCCACCTCTTTGCGATACTCAAATTGACGTGACAGCATTTTTTGATTCAGCTCTGCAATAGAGCTGGCAGAGCGCGAAATGGAACCGGTGAGATCGGCAATCGACGCTTGGGCATCGGCCTGCAGGCGCTCAATTTCCATTTGACGATTGCGAGGGGCATACCCCTCTTTGACCAAATCACGAATATTGCTTAATTCTTCCTTGATGATGACCAGTTGCTTCTGGCGCTCAGTCAGTACCTCTTGAGAACCCTTACGTTGTGCCTTCAAACCTTCGAGCGCATCTTCCATGCCTTTGATTTCTGCCTTGAGCGCCTGGCGGCGCGAATCAAACAACATGCGCTGGTTTTTCACCTGATCTGAAATCAAAGGATCGGAAAGCGCCGCAAGAACATCCTTCTGAAACTCAATGGTTCCTGAACCTTTTTGTTCGGCTTGCAAACGACTTTGCACAGCACTCAAACCCAAATACCGCTGCCGGATGGACTCAAAATCAGCCTTGCTCAGAGAGGCATCCAATCGGATCAACACCTGATTGGCCAAAACCTCATCACCTTCACGAACCATGACCTCTTGAACAATTCCGCCAGACAGATGCTGAACGACCTTGCGTTTGGTATCAATGGCCACAGCTCCGACGCTGGGGACGCCCTCGTCCAATGGAGCCAAATTGGCCCAAAGTAAAAAACCACCCAAACCCAAAATCAAAACAGACAAACCTTTTCTGGCCATACTTTGGGTGTCGGCAGACGCCATGAGCGCCTTTTCATCGTCCGAGCGAGCCACTTGCGCATCGTCAATCCCGGCACTTGATTGATTGAATATTTTTGAACTCGACATCAACAGATCCCAACAAAATTTAACAAACGTTCACTTGCCCGATGGGCTTGGATTCACGGAACCGACAGATGTCGGGGCCTGTGGTCGGAGCGCTTGCAACACGCTGTCCCGCGGCCCACTGGCCAATAGCTTGCCGTCTTTCAACACAATCACCCGGTCAGCCACAGACAAAACAGTGGGTCGCTGACTGACGAGGATCACCGTCGCGCCTTTGCTTTTGAGCATCAACATGGCGTTATGCAAAGCTTTTTCGCCGTCATCGTCCAGATTGGCATTGGGCTCATCCAGAACAACCAAGCAAGGGTCACCATACAAGGCACGCGCCAAACCGATCCGCTGACGTTGTCCACCCGATAGAAATGCACCTGCATGGCCCATAGGGGTGTCGTAGCCCTTGGGGAAACGCAAAATGATGTGGTGCAAACCGGCTGCTTGCGCAGCAGCAATGACCGCTTCCGAATCGACTTTTCCGTTTCGGGCTATGTTTTCAGCCACCGTGCCATCAAACAACTCGATGTCTTGGGGCAAATACCCCAGATAGGGACCCAAACTTTCACGAGACCAATCCCTGATGCTTCGACCATCCAGCAAAACGCGTCCCTCAGGCTCAGGTCCCACGCCGATCAGCGACTTGGCCAATGTGGACTTGCCTGAACCAGAAGGCCCCATCATGACAGTGACAGTGCCTGGGAGTGCACTAAAACTCACCCCCTCAACTGCAGGCTTGTCTCTGCCTTGAACCCGCACCGTCAAGTTTTCTACGACAAGCAATCCTTCAGGTCGCGTCTCCAAACGCTCGTTTTGCCCCACTTGAGACAACTGCAACACATGGCGCAAACGCAAGAAAGCGGCCTTGGTCGCTAAAAAACTGGGCCAAGTGGACACCAGCAAATCGATGGGGGCCAAAGCACGTGTCATCAAGACGTTGGCCGCAATCATGGCGCCAGGACTGATCTCGCCCACAACCACAAGCCAAGCACCTGCGCCCAAGCTCAGCGACTGCTGTGAATACCGGAAAAACTTACTCACTGCAGTCAAGTTGCCATTGATGCGCTGAGCATGGCCAGACAGGATCAGCGTTTTATGTTGTTTTTTGCGCCAATGGTCATACAAACCTTGAACCATACCCATAGCAAACAACACATCCAGATTCCTCAGTTTTGAGTTCAAAAAGAATTGTGTTTCACCTTGAGATTTTTGAGCTGCGGTCTGAACATCTTTGCTGATTCGGTGACTCAGCCATGCAATGACACCCTGCATGACAGCAAAACCTACAGCCAGGAAACCCAGCCAAGGGTGCAATAAAAACAGCACAGCGATGTAAATGGGCACCCAAGGCGTGTCAAAAAAGGCAAAGATGCCGTTGCCCGTCATGAATTGCCGAACAGCCGTCAAGTCGTTGAAGGACTTAGAAGGCGTTTCATTATCAGGATTCAAGTGCGCCAAAAAAGCGCCGCGAAACACATGTTGACTGAGCAATTGATCGAGCTTGACCCCTGTACGCACCAACATCATGGATCGCGCCCACTCAAAAAATGCCATCAAAAAGAACAGGAACAAACAAAGCAAGGACACCACCAACAGTGTCATGAAACTTTGGCTCACCAGCACACGGTCATATACCTGCAGCATGTAAATCGTGGGCGTCAGCATCAGTAAATTGACCACCATGCTGAAAACGCCCACCACCAGAAACTCACGACGCAAGCCCCAAAGTACCTCACTCAACCTGTCTAAACCATCTAAATGGATATTTTTCATCACAGACCTCATGCCCCCTGAACCGATGCAGTCGGCGTGCTCTGCACGCCCCGCAATTTCTGCAAAACTTCGGCACTTGGACCAAAGGCACTCTGCCCGCCATCACGCATGACCAAGATGAAATCAGACACCGCCAGCACATGGGTCCGGTGTGTCATCACGACAAACGTCGTGCCTTGGGACTTGAGTGCAGCGATGGCTTCACTCAAAGCCACATCGCCCGCCTCGTCCAAACTGGAATTGGGTTCATCCAAAACCACAAAGACAGGATCCCCGTACAAAGCTCGCGCCAAACCAACACGTTGCCTTTGACCTCCAGAAAGTCCGCCCCCATCGCGCCCAACCTGCGTTGAGTAACCATTTGGGAGCCCAGCAATGAAATCGTGCAAACCAACCCGTTGGGCAGCGGCCTCTACACGCGCCATGTCCAACTCACCAAAGCGAGCGATGTTTTCAGCCAAAGAGCCCTCCAACAACTCCACGCCCTGCGGTAAATAACCGACAAATGGCCCCAGCTCTGTCTTGTCCCAAGCATGAACATCCACACCATCCAAACGGACTTTGCCGGCTACAGGAGACCAAATACCCAACATCAATTTAGCCAACGAAGTTTTCCCGGCCGCCGAAGGCCCCACTACAGCAAGCACCTTCCCGGGCGGCACGTCGAATTTCAAACCGTTGAGGACCAAGGTGTTTTGTCCTGGTGGTGAGGCCGACAAACTCTCGACTTGAAGATGGCCTTTGGGCGCCGGCAAGGGCATGTTTTGTGAACGTGCCGGAACCACGGCCAAAAGGGCGCAAAGTCTTGACCATGCAGCGCTCACGTTGACGATGGCGCTCCATTGCTGAATGATTTGGGCCAGTGGTGCAAGCAATCGACCACCCAGCACGGAACTGATGATCATCATGGCCGCGCCACCATTGAGTTCATTGCGCAGAAAAAACCAAGCGCCCAAGCCCAGTAAAACAGAACCCACCAATTGCTGAAGCAACTTAGCGACCGCATTGAGCCCGCCTGCGGCCTCTGATGCATTGGATTGCAAAGTTAAAAATCCGTTCTGGTACTTTTGCCACTTCGTAGAAATGGCGCCAAACATGCCCATGGACGCCATGACGTGCGCATTTCGGAGTGCCGCCTCGGCATAAGTTTGTGCAGCCTGAGAGCGCTGCTGAGCCTGCAACATGGGTTCGCGCGAGACACGCTGCAGCCACCAAGCCACGGCAGATTGAGCGACTGCGCCAACGACAGCAGCCCAACCCAGCCAAGGGTTGATCGCAAAAATTAGTACCAAAGAGACCAATGCGATGGGCAATTCAAATGCCGCGGACAAGGCGGGGTTATAGAAAAATTCCCGCACTGACTTGAAATCACTTTGTACCGACATGGCACCAGAGACGTTCTTTTGTCTCAGACCATCGAACATGGCGTTGTAAATGCGACTGGAAAATTTCAATTCAAATTGAATGCCCACCCCCCAAAGCAAACGAGAGCGGATCTTCTCAAGAAACTCCATCAAAGCATAAGCAGTCAATGTGATGACCGTGAGTGACGCCAGAGTCGTCAGGCTGCGACTGTTCACCACGCGATCGTAAACCTCCAACATATAAACAGTCGAAGTAAAACCAAGCAAGCCGATGATCAGACTTAAAAAAATCGCCATTCGCCAAACAACATCAAATTTCTTCAAAGCCGAACCCAGCTCAGAAACAGACAAGCTCTTAAACATCAAAAATATCTCGCCGTTAAAGCAATCAAATAAAAATTCTTAAAAAGAAATTTCACGAATCAAAATGGACAAAGCGTGCTTGATGTAAGGCCAAGCAGGCACTTGCCAGGACACATGAATCATCAAATCGCCACGCCAAGTTCGACCCTGAAGTTCAGCTGGCAATGCCTCAGGGGCCAAGGTAATTCGGTAAACAGCGTTCTCTGCCCACAACTGCTGATTTTTCTCACGGGTCAAAACATGGCCACCCGCATGAGCAGACAATTCTGGTCTCGGCAAGACTCGGGATGCGTCTTCATCAACGGCAAGCACTTTCATTTTGATCAGCTTGCCAGCCACATGATCATTGACCCAAATAGCTTTATCACCGGGCTTGACTCTTTGCGCGGCACTTTCATCGAGCCAGGTTTCTGCGAACCATTGACCATCGTCGCGCACCAAGAAACCCAGACGTTCCTTGCGCGAAACCCATTGACCGACATGCAAGTCTGGCGCCAGATCTCGCAAATAACCAGAAAATGGTGCCCGTGGAGAAAACTGCATGGCCTCAGCATTTAATCCTGTCCACTCAGCTTCCATCATCGACAGCGTTTCCTGATTGACAACCCGGTTTTTGCTTAAATCCTGATTCAGTGTCGAGGTCTGCGCTTGCCAGTCTTGTTGAACCAATCGCGCTTGCAACGCCACTCTGCGCATCTCCAAATCAGGAACATGCATGCTCACCAAGGTTGAACCTGCGGCGACCTGATCCCCCTCCTTAAAAGGCAGCGAATCAATACGAGCACCGCCCGGCGCATAAACAGGCCAGATTTCGGCCGGACGCAATATGGCCGAGCCACTGACCCGTCCAGGCCAAGGCAACACCAAAAACAAAAACACCAATCCAGCAACAAGCCCTGTCCTTCGACTGCGTGGACGGGTTTTGATAACAGACCATCGGTTCTTCCATTCACGCAACTCCGAACGCAAGGGCCACGCTATAAACCACAACAATTCAACAGCAAAAAGAAAAACCCCCAAAACCTTGAAGAAGTAGAAGTAAACCAAAATGGCAATGCCGAGAAAAACCATCAAGCGGTAAATCCAAGTCGCCCACGCAAACAACACCAATCCAAACTGCAACTTGGCGCCGAACACCTCGGGAGGAGATTCGCGCAAATCGAACAGAACTTCCCTCAAACGCCAGCGTGCAATTGCAAAGCTGCGCGAATGCAAATTCGGCATGTCCAGTGCATCCGACAGAATGAAATAACCATCAAAACGCATGAAAGGACTGGCATTGATGGCCAAGGTGGCAATCCAGCTCGTGGTGGCCAAAGTAAAAAAAGCGGCGCGAACAGCGCCATCTGGCAACAGAACCCAAAACACGGTTGACCAAACAGCAACGGCCAACTCGGTCGCAATTCCGGCAGATGCAACTTTGAGTCGCTGATAACGGTCGGTCAAACGCCAAGTTTCATTGGTATCTGTGTACGCCATGGGCCACATGACCAAGAAAGCGACTCCCATCGCAGGCACGCGACAGCCAAATCTCTTGGCGGTAAAGGCATGGCCCAATTCATGCAAAAACTTCACCACTAAAATGGCAACCCCGTAGGCCAGGAGCCCTTCAAAAGTGAAGGTGTCGACCAAAGTCGCCTTGAAAATATCCCATTGCCGAAAGACAAAAACCAAACCTGTCACGAACGCCAGCGCCGTGAGGACAAGAAACGTTCGGCTATAAAACCAATCTGCGAACCATCGCCAACGGTCTAACCAAGCATCTGGATTTACCAGCGGCACTCTGAAAAACAAGTAATGGTGCAGCAACCATTTGAAGACACTGCCCTTTTGCTTTTCATATTGCTCAGACATGCTTTTTGCAGCGCCATCACCCGACGGCACCAACAACTGCTGCGATTCAAAAAACCGAGCCACATGAACCACGTCCTCTGCAGAAATTTGCAGGGTCGTTTGCAAGTTCACGTCAGAAACAATTGCAGGCACATTGCCAATGGACCAGCGCCGCAAAATTTCGAAAGTTGACCAATCAATACGAAAGAAGAGATTTCTCACCGGATCGTGAAGTGTCCAGCTGGGCTGGCCATCGGCCATCGCAGGGCCATCCAGCAGGTCCAACTCCTCTCTCAACAAAGGCAGGGCGAATGAAGTCATACGCCCAGGTACACCCGCGCACTGGCCAAAGGCCTGCGAAACACCCAATAAACCAATGGCACCCAACCGCCATGCAGTTTGGCCGTACCCTTTAAACCGACACGGTGGTCTGTCTTATCCAAAATTTTGGCGCGTACCCGATACGCGAACTGACCATCGGGTCGCTGCACAGCATCATGGGCGACGTACCGAACAGTCGCCCTCACCGCATTCAAAGGGCTGGCGTTCAAATACAAACTGACGTCTGCCCCCACGGGCAACACAATAGCATCGCTGATGGCCAACCAAGCTTCGACTTCGACATCACCAGGTGATGCCACTCTGAGAATGCGCTCACCCACCGATACCGGACGACCAATCCACTCCGAGGGTTCATCCATCAACACCACACCATCAAGTGGCGAAAGAACTCGGGTCCTCTGCAATTGTGCAGAGAGAAAGTCCACCTCTGCCCGTTTTTCCTCAATCTTGCCAGTCAAAGAAGACAGCTGGTTTTTGGCACGCGCGTCCACCATGGCCTGATGGACCGTCTGCCTGTACTCGGCCTCAGCCGTCACTAAAGCCTGTGATGCCACGTCAAGACGACTTTGTGTCAAGACTTCATCAAAACCAAACAAGAGCTGGTCTTTTTTGACCTGTTGGTTGGGGCTGACGTGAAAAACATCAATGACGCCGTCTAAAGGCGAACGAACCACCACCTGATTGGCTGGCGTCAACTCACCACTGGCAAGAACCGTCAAACGCACCGGGAAAAACAACACAAGCACAGACAACAGCACGCCCATGACAATGGGACGCTTCCACCAGACTTTGTCCGTTTGATGAGCAAACTGAGCACGCAATTTTTTAAACCAGCTCACGGGAGTCGAGGATTGACCACCTTGGCACCTGGCAAATTCATGCCCCCAAATGTCGATCCACTCCAACAAGACCGCCATCTCCGAATCTATCCAAGGCTGATCACGCACCAAAATCAAGACGCCAGACTCAAAGGGCAACCACAACGCATGAGATGGCCACCAAGCATCCCACTGCAAGCCCAGCGACTCAGGCAAATCGAAGGCTGAAAAACCACGAATGACCAGAGCAGATGAATCCGTCGCTTGCAGTGAGGGATCAACTCCCCCAAACCCTTTCGACTGACCGTGTTTGACAAGCTCGGAAACCCACTGAACATAAGGAACATTGGCTTCAATCTGAACAACACCCGAAAGTGTGAACATGCCCTCGCCGTTGACCCACAAAGCGGCCTGACGGTAATCCACCAAATGCCGCGTTTCGTTGGCGATCAAAAAGCCTGCTTCTCGCATGCTTTTGGACGCCCGAGCTTTCCTTCCCAGCGAGAAAAGTGTCTGCAAAGTACCCGTGCCTGGAGCCTCACTCATGCTGAAAAAGTCCTGTCCATCAACGAAAAGCGCATCACAGAGAAGCCCTGGCAACGAGACGCTGGTTGGCTACTTTGTCTCCGGCAGCCCGTTGCAATTTTTCAGTCAAGCCCTGTCGTCCCGGCAATGCAGGGTGGGTGTAGTTTTCGTGGTTGCGCACTTTGATCTTGAAATCAGCCACGGCACTCTGACCATCTTCACTGCTTGCAATGACTTGAACCGAGACATCGAGGTCTGAATATTCAGGCGCAGACACCTCAAAACGACCTGATCGCGGATCAAACTTGACCCATTCCGGCAACGCTGCCCCATTGGCCAAACGGGCGGTCAACTTCACTGGAACATCTGTTGGCCGAACTGAAAAAGCATTCAAAGGCACATCCATTTGGATGGCTTCTCGCGCCGAAACGACAAGATCCGAAAGCCCTGCCAACACCTTCAGCCTTGCGGCCAGACGCGACTCGCTGCTGTCACCGGTTGCCGATACCAAAGATGCAGGCTGCAACCACTCGTACGATGTCAGTCGCTGAGATGCGTCACTGGCAATCGGTTCTGTCAGCCCAAGATCCTTGACCGAGTCCAGATGCAGCAAGGGGAACAATGCAGAGTCAAAACGCAAAGGCTTGTGCTGGTCAGTGCCTTCACTTTGGTCAAGGTACTGACGATTCCAGAAATCAAACACACCCGCTGCGGGCATCCAGCGCTCAGGAGGTGGTGCCAAATCAAACTGCCGATCGTCATTTTTAACAGCCAGGGCATCCACAATGCCAATCGAGGTGAAGATGTCACCTGTTCCATCGTCCATGATGGTGGCCACACCCGTCGCAGCGCCGCCCTCCAATGGGGTGGCCGTCAAACTGAATTTCTCTGCACCTTCGTAAAAACCATCGTTCGCTATGGGAGTGCGAACGAGCAAGCGCCCATCGGGATCCAACTGCAACAGCTGGCCCGAGTAAGTCTCCCAAACCACACCACTGAAGACCTCCAAGCCAGGGCCAAAATCGGGCACAAGAGCCTCACCCTCATTCAAGTTGAGCCTCAAAACTTGGCTTGGCTCACCACGAATGGTGAAGACCGCGTAAGGAGATGCTTCGTTGACCGTGATGCTCGACACCCTCAAATCTGTGGATACAGGCTCTGGTGTCACGGGCAAAACAGGCGGCGTCGGCGGCAAAGACACCTCAGGTTCATTGATACGAACAGGCAAGCCCGGGTCCGTGATCATCCCCACCGTGAGATTGTTGTCTCCAAACGCGTTGTCGGTGATGATCAACTCTATGGCCGTCAAAAGACCATTGCTGGTGATGAATCTGGCCCCATCACCACCCGACACACGCTGTGTAAAGTCATACCAGCCTGCACCTGTGATGGGCGTTCCCGTGTTGTCCACCGAGCCTGCAGGCAATGCGGCAAAAGCGTCTGCAGACACATACTTCAAATAAGCATTGAAACTGTCAGCCGGCATCAACGACGCAGAAACATCAATCACCACACGCACTTGCAATCCAGACCGCTGCGCATCCACATCCATCACGTTGAAGTCAGCTGTACCTGACTGCTTGGCAATAGAGAACTGGATGGGGTCCCAAGGTGCAATCACCTCAAGGCCGTTGAGGGTGGCTGGTTTAGAGCCACCTACAGTCCCATCGGATGGTGCCAACACCTTGATATTTTCAAGCTGCGCGGTGGTAGAAACCAAGGCACCCTCGGCGTCGGGCATCACCGCCAGTGAAATGATCGGACGAATGGACGTCAAGGTGCCGTTCATAGCCTCTTGGTATTTGTCCACCGTGGTCCATGCCAACGTAGCCAAGGCATTTTGCTGGGCATCCTGGAAACCGTCACCGTTCAGGTCGCCCAAGCCGGCTGTGTTCCATCCGACAGAAGCGGCCATCGTGGCCAAAATTTCCTCAACTGTAGGTGCGACACCATCCTTGTCAAAGTCATCGTCCAAATCCAGGGTGTTGGTGTCTGGCTGTCCCTGCGTGATGGACCCAGGGAATTTCTTACCCGAACCATCGTCAAAAATGGTCGCCAAACCCACCGCCTGGAAACTGTTGGCCACCGTGGTCACCACCAAATTGAAGGTTTCTGCGCCCTCCTTCAATAGATCATTGTTGATGCCCGTACGAACAAAAAACTGACCTGACCCTGGGATTGTGAAAGCGCTGGAATAGTTCAGCCAAGTTTGTCCGCCGTCCAAGGTGTATTGCAGGGCAAAGCCACTGCTGGCGTCCCGCGTATCGCGGCCATCGCCTTGCAAAATCGCGTTCACATCCGTGGTGGTATCTGTGCTTCTCAGCTGCAGCGTCACCGAAGTCCCGGCTGTGCCGTTGACTGTAAAGATCGCGTAATCAGACCCTTCATTCACCTCGATGCTGTTGACCTTCAAGATACGGTCGTCATTCTTCACAGCAAATCGATCTTCAGCGCCACTCTCGTTGAAGATCACGCTGGTGCCATCGTCCACGATCGCACCCGTTCCGGCGTCCGAGATATCACCGGCCTCAGTCCTCACCGTCAAGACGAAATCTTCACGGTCTTCGAACACAGTGTCGTTGATCACAGGCGTACGAACCAGCGTGATCCGGCTGCCTGAAGGCACCACGTACACACTGTTCGGGGTGTAGTCCACCCACGACAACCCGTCGAAGTACTGCATGTTGGGCCCGAAATCCTGCGAGCCATCCAGCACATTGGCAGCCGTTCCAGTTTTGCCCGTTGCGGACCCATTGGAAAGCTCCAAAATCAATCGCATGCCAGGCACTGCCGCCACCCTGAACACCGCATAGGGAGAACCTTCGTTGACCGTGGTGTCATACACAATCAAGGATCGGTCATCGTCAAAGCCCGTGCCCGGCCCCGTGGTCTCTGTAGGGTCCTGGTCGTTCAGACCGTCAAAGTCAAACCGGCTGCCTGTTCCATCGTCCACGATGGTGGACGTGCCCAGACCGTTTTGTCCAGTGGCCACCTCGGCTTTGAGCACCAGAGTCTCGGCACCTTCAAACACGGGCAAGCCCACGTCGTTGATCACGGCCAGGCGAACCTTCAGTGTCGCTGCCTCGTCCGCTGTGGAATCCCCATCACTGGGCACCGAGACAAAACCACCGTTTTGTCCAGGCTGGTAATTGGTCCAGACAGAGCCGTTCCAATACTGCAGGGTCGAGCCGACATCAGCAGGATCACTTCCCAAGACCAACTCAGCATCGTTGTCCGTGGTCGCTGCCGTGTTCAGCAAAGACAACTTGATGGCCTGGCCCTCCACCACATCACTGACTGTCCACATCACATAGGGCGATGCCTCGTTGACCCTGGTGCCGGTCACGCGTGGTGCATCGTTATCTTTCTGGGCCGCGGGGTCAGGCTGGCCATTGTCTGCGCGATACACAGTGCCCGTGCCATCGTCCTTGATGGTGGCGGTGCCCTCAGACGATCGGGCAGAACTCGAAACCGTCAAAGTGAAGGTCTCGTTATTGTCCACAAATGCGTCGGGCTTGACCGGTGTGCGAACCAACAACTGCCCAGTGCCATTCAAATTGAAGTTCCCACCCGTGTAGGAAGTCCACGTCAAGCCGTTGTCAGTGGAGATGTCCAAAGAATCACCAAAATCCAAGGAAGTCGCTGTGCCGCCCTGCAGCGTCAGCCCAGTCAACGCCTGGTTGGCTGCACCATCGACGACGAAAACGGCGTAAGGCGAAGCCTCGTTGACGATGGGACTCGACACACCGAATCCACGGTCATCGTCTTTTGGCGTGGTGGTGTCCACCGAGCCATCCGGCTTGTAAATAGTCCCGTTGCCGTCATCCTGAATGGTGGCTGTCCCCACCACTTGGGCGCCACCCGCATTGCCAACGGTCAACTTGAAGGTTTCATCCACTTCGTTGACTGAATCTTGCAAAACCGGGATACGAACGAGCAAGCTGCCCGATCCATTCAAGTTCACACCATCGGTGTACGTGGTCCAGGTCAATCCACCGTTGACCGATGTTTCAACCAAGGCCGTGTAATCTGCTCCCGCCGTGGCATGCCCAGCCGTTGATCCGGTTGCCGACAAGTCCAAACTGACCCATTGGTTGCTCGCGCCACCGACCGTGAAGACGGCATAAGGAGAGGCCTCGTTGACAGTTGGGCTGGTGACAGTCACCGGGCGATCATCATCTTTGATGGCCTGCTCATCCACCGAACCATCGGGCCCAAAAATCGTGCCCGTGCCATCGTCCTTGATGGTGGCTGTACCCACGTCAGACTGACCACCTGTGGCTGCCACACGCAATTTGAAGGTTTCATTGTTGTCGGCAATCGCGTCGTTGGTAATGGCCGTCCGCACCAGCAACTTGCCCGCACCGTCCAGCGCCACAAAACTGCCCGCAGAATAAGTCAGCCAATTGGAACCTGAGCGGTATTGCAAACCACTGCCCGATGCCGAGCTGAAGTCAACGCCTCCCGCAGTGGCCAAAGGTGCACTGCCAGCCATGAGTTCCAGCGATGTCAATTGCCCCGCAAAACCTGTGACTTCAAAGACGGCATGGCCCGAGCCCTCGTTCACAGTCACGTCATTGACGGCAATAGCGCGGTCATCGTCCTTGATCGCACTCGGATTGACCGAGCCGTTGATGCCAAACACGTCGCCCGTGCCATCGTCCTTGATGGTGGCCAAACCAGACACCGCTGAATTGCCAGTGTTGGTGGCGGTCAGCTTGAAGGTTTCATTCGTGTCCAGCGTGCCGTCATTCACGATGGCCGTGCGCACCAGCAACTTGCCCGATGCCCCCAAAGACACGTTGGCATTGGCCGTGTAATCGGTCCAAGTGCTGCCCACCAAATATTGCAAACCAGTGCCAGAGGCGCTGCTGTAATCTGTACCGCCGGCCGTTGCCAGAGGCGATATGCCATCTGCCAAGGCAAGGCGCGTCAGCTGGTTGGCAGCTCCGGTGACTTCAAACACCACATAAGGCGATGCCTCGTTCACGGTCACATTGTTGACGGCGAGCGGCCGATCATCGTCCAACACCACACCGCTGGCATCAGAGGTCGAGGTGATGTTACCGTTGGCGTAGTAGCCGCCTTGGCCATCGTCACGGATGGTGCTCAGCCCAGGCGTGGCGTTAGCCGTGCCGGCGCCATTGCGTGCAATCAATTGCAAAGACTCAATGCCCTCGCTGACTGCATCGTTTTCGACAGCTGTCCTCACGAGCAAGTTACCCGCATTGTCCAAAGCCACCGCATCGCCTGGTGTGTAGTTGGTCCAAGTGCTGCCTGACAAATACTGCAGCACAAAAGTGCTGCTCGCATTTTTCGTGTCGATGCTCAAGCTTGCGTGCCCTGCCGTGCTGCCGGTGCTGGCCAACTGCAGGCTCACCTTCTGGTTAGCGGCACCGCTCACAGTGAACAACACAAAAGGCGATTTTTCGTTGACGTTGGTCCCGGTCACCGAGACTCGGCGGTCATCCGGGCCGACGACGATGGTCGTCGTACCCAGATTAGTCGACAAGGGCCCGTCCGACACCAGCACTTGAACATCACGGGGTGTCAAGTTGGCGCTGGTGGTGCTGAAAGTGATGGCGCGAATTGCAGCCTCGTAATCAGCCTTGAGGGCCGAGCCTGTCAATGTCACCGTGATCTGCCCGTTGGTGAGTGCACCCACAGATGCCGTGATGCCAGAGGGCATCGTGCCAGCCGTCAACACATCATTTGCTTGCGCGTTAGTCAGCACCAAAGTGGCCGATGCCATGTGGGTGTTGTCCACGTCGCTGACCAGGCGGTCGGTATCTGCCAAGGCCACCGCTGTGCCACCAATGCTGTAGTTCACGCGGTAATTGGCACCTGTCGCTGTGGACGAATCATCGGCATCCAAATCGAGCACAGGCGCATCGTTGACCGCCACCACAGAAATGGTCGAAGTTGCCGTGTTTGAAGTCAGGCTGCCGCTGTCGGTCACCGACAAGTTGAACACACGATTGCCCGTCACCGTCGGGTTGTCGGAGGTGTTTTGGTAGGTCAGCGCGTCAAGCAAGCTCTCTGCCTGAGCGGTGGTCAATGCAGCACCTGAAGGGCCTTTGAACACAAAGGTCAGGTTGCCAGAGGCGACACTGCGCTCGTACGAATAAACCAAGCCATCCAAGGTAACCGAGCCAGATGCTGCCGCAGAACCGCCCAGGGTCAATGTGCCACCCGCAGTGGCGCCGCGCACCAACAACTCTTCACTGCTGCCATCGAGCACTTGCGCTTGCGCAATCGACACAGTAACGTTGGCAAAGCTGGTGCTGTCCACATCAGCCAGGTTGACACCCGCAGCGGTGCTCAAGCTGACGGCATGGCCATCTTCGGTGAACGTCGCGGCAAAATTGGCCGAACCTAAGGCTGTGTTGTCCAAGTCCAAGGTCGGCGCATCGTTGGTGCCCGTGATGGTGATGGTCAATGTTGCTGCATCACTCAAGCGTTGATTTGAAACACCAAAAGGCCCGTTCTTGACTTGGTAAGTGAAACTCTCAGATAAAGTTTGGCCTGCCCCAAGACCTTGCACTTCGGCTACTGTATTGGTCAAGGCATAGCTGTAAGCGCCCGTGCTCGAGATGGTCAACACACCGTATTGGCCGTTGATGACCGTTTCGGTAGTGACGGCCGTGAATGTGCTGGCACTGGTGCTGCGGGCATCGCTGACAACCAATGGAGTGGTACCCGTCGGAGTGGTATCGGCATGATCACCTGCACTGACGCCGGTTCCGCCCAAGACATTGCCCGTTGCGGCCACGGCCGTTGTGCTACCGCCGGCCTCGACCACCGTGTTGGCATCATCCACGGCATCGGGGTCGTTGGAGCCAGAACCATACACCGTGATGGTGAGGTTGGCTGTGGAAGTCTGACCTGCAGCGTCTTGCAGGGTGTAGACAAACACATCGTTGGCAGACTGGCCTTCACTCAAGGCGGTCGAGTCAACAGCAGGCGTGTAGGTGTAAGTGCCATCTGCGCGGATCAGCAAAGAGCCGTGGACGCCCGTCAAGGTCACGCCTTCCGATGTCACCGTTGTCGCGCTCGATGCGCTGTTGGGTTTGGCATTCAGCACTGTTTTGGTGTCGTTGTCATCGACATCGGTGTCATTGGGCAACACGCTGCCTGCCGCCTTGTAGCCCAGTGGGTCATAAGTAGCACCAGCGGTTGTGGAGTAAGGCGTGATCGTTCCGCCCGTCAAAGACTCCTTGGCCACATTGAAGTCAGCTACTGCCACAGGCGTATCGTTGGCACCGCGTATGGTCACCGTCAAAGTGCTGGTGGACTCGCCACCCCAACCGTCAGAGACTGTGTAGGTGAAGGTTTCGGTCAGTGTGTCTGCAGAGGTCAGCAGCGCCTGAACATCGGCATTGCTGTTGGTCACCGTGTAGGTGTAGACCCCTGCATTGTTCACAGACAAAACGCCGTAGAGCCCTTGCACGTTCACCGCGCTCGCAGTAGGTGTAGCAACCGCTGTGGCCGAAACGGCCGTAATGGCGACAGACGACACAGTCAAGGTATCGCCATCGGCATCCGAATCAGCACCGCCCAGCACGCCACTCGCCACGGTACCAGCGATAACATTACCGCCGGGGTTGACACCGGCAGTGGCATTACCAACACCACCCTGCTCCACGGCGATCGCTGTGTCGGCGACCAAGGCAGGCCTGGCATTGTCCGTAATGCTGGCCGTACCCCGGCCTTCTGAGCCGCCTGTATTAGTGACCACCAATCTGAATTGTTCGGTGGGCTCTTCATCAGCGTCGCGAATGACGGGCGTGCGGACTTGCAGCACTGAACTATGGGCTTGAATCAGAGAACCAGGTGTGTAGGCGACCCATGCAGGCGTAGACAAACTTGTATCGAAATATTCAAGACCAGTACCAAAATCAACACTCGATGTTGCCGTACCGGCAATCAAGGCCAGCTTGACATATTGACCCGCAGCAGCATTCACATCAAATACCGCATACCCCCCTGATTCCGCCACGGTGATGTCTGCAACTGTCAAAGGGCGATCGTCGTCAAACGTTGAGCCAGGACCCGTGGTGAAGGACGGAGCGCCCGAGGTGCCATCAAAGGTGTAAATTTTTCCCAAACCATCGTCGCGGATGGTCGACAAACCGTTAGAGCTCACACCAGTGGTCGAAGCGATCAGCTTGAGCGTCTCGGCACCCTCGTTCAAGGTATCGTTCTTCACGGCCACACGCACTAACAAGGATGCCGATGCATCACCACCAGTGGGCAAGCTCAGGTAACCGCCCGTGTAGCTCTTCCAGGTTGTGCCATCCAGGTATTCGAGTTGACTCGCCAAGCCAGTGTCTGTGCCTACAAGGGCATAACCGTTACCTGAACCACTCTCGGTCAAAGACAACTGAACCAACTGCCCATCCAAGCCTGTGACGGTGAACAAAACATGGCTTGACGCCTCGTTCACCTCGGTGCCTGTTACCGCAACTGCACGGTCGTCGTCACGCAGAGCGGTGTTGTCGTCTGTGCCATCGTTCTTGAAAATGGTGCCCGTGCCATCGTCTTTGATGGTGGCAACACCCGCCGCCGTCACCCCGCCTGTATTGGTCACATTCAGCTTGAAGGTTTCATTGTTGTCCGCCACCGCATCGTTCACGATTCGAGTTCGGACCAGCAATGAACCCGTGGCATCCAGTGCCACCGTGCCCGCGTATTTGCCAGTGCCTGCACCAGGCCCTGCTGTTCCAGCTGTGTAGTCCACCCAGTTGGAGCCGTCAAAGTACTGCAAAACTGCACCGCTGCTTTGGCTGTAATCGGTACCGCCTGCTGTGGCCGGGCTGGAACTTCCCACCGCCAGTGCCAAGCTGACACGTTGGCCAGCCTCACCCGACAACGTGAACACGGCATAAGGCGAAGCCTCGTTCACTGAGATGCTGTTGACAGAGACCACACGGTCGTCGTCCAACGCAACATCAGCGGCGATCAATTGAGCGCCTGTCAGAGGCGTGGCATTGCCTGCTACCCAATAAGACCCCGTGCCATCGTCTTTGATGGTGGCGGTGCCTGTGCTGGTCGTACCGCTTTGGGTTTTGACGGTCAGTGTTTTGGCCTCAGGCCCGTCAACTGCAGTTTCCTGTTCAGCCGCATAGCTGTAGAAGAAGCCATAAGACCCTGTGTCACCAAAGGTGAATGAGTGGATCAGTGTGGACCCGTCGTAAATGAAACCGTTTTGACCTGGCGCACCCGTCAGTACAAAAAAGGCACTGGGAGAGCCCTCATTGACTTCCGGGTTGGTGATGGTGATCACACGGTCGTCGTCCTTGACCGTGGTGGTGTCTTCTGTGCCGTCGGCATTGAAAATCACGCCATTGCCGTCGTCCACAATCGTCACCGTGCCGGCGGCAAAGGTGTTGGCTGTGGTGGTTACCTTCAAGACAAAGGTTTCGTCAGGCTCATTGGGGGTGTCCTGCAAAACAGGCACCCGGACCAACAAGGTTCCACCTGCGCCGTTAAGCGCCACAGCCGTTGTGTAGGCTGTCCAGCTGGAGCCACCATTAGTCGAGTACGCCATGCTGGCGGTGTAATCGGCACCAGCGGTGGCGGAGCCGGTCTCCAGACTCAAGGTGACCATCTGACCCAGCTGTCCAGACACTTGCAAAACAGCGTAGGGCGATGCTTCGTTCACCGTGACGTTGTTCACCGTAGGCAGGGCCACGTAGGCGTCGTTGTCTTTGGTGGCCGTCT
>JACCDG011541624.1_pt1 | contig 21840 bp, 18 predicted proteins | sample 7442471 | NCBI WGS metagenome assembly JACCDG01 (sample SAMN15323444, study PRJNA562643) | freshwater metagenome | isolation source: river surface water | place: USA:Blue River Watershed | collected 2017-08-17 | reverse complement strand
TTAGCGGAAAGTGAAATTGTCACATTCATTGATTCTGATGATCGTTATAAAACAAATCACATTCGTTATTTGACAGAAAGCCTTTTAGAAAACCAACTGGATCTTTCCATCGGATCCTTTGACGTGATCCATAATGGACCCACACCAAGAGTGATCGACTATTTTGATTCTACAAAAACGATCACACTGGATGAGGTTGACGTAGCCACAGGACTGATTTGTGGAAGGAAAGATGCCATCCTGTCTGCAGGAGGTTTCCAGGGCGAACTTCATGATATCGATTTGTTTGTTCGTATGAAAAACCTAGGATTTAAAACGATGAAAAATCCACTCAAAACCTACGAATACCATTACGGATCTTGTCCTGATAGTCTCATCATCCAAATCACAGAAAAAATGAATGTTCTTCATTAAACAAGATTAGTTGTTCGACCACCATCAATAATAATATTTTGTCCAACGATACATTCTGATTTTTCGGAACATAACCATAAGGCTGATTCTGCAATTTCTTCTGGCTGCACAAATCTTTGATTTGGTTGAAGTGTGAGAAATTGCTGGCTTCGAGGACCCATCACTCGATCTAACATTCCCGTATCTGTCGCCCCAGGACTTATGCAATTCACACGAATACCAGCATGAATTTGCTCAACGGCCACAGATCGTGTCAATCCTATGACTGCATGTTTGCTGGCTGAATACAGACTTGAGTTCGCAACTCCTGTAAATCCAACAATCGATGCCAGATTGACCAGTGCGCCTTTCTTTTTTAGCGAGTGCAAGATTCGGACTTCGTGATGCAAACATTGAAACATGGCTCGCACATTGACATCAAAAACATCTTGAAAATGTTTTAAACTCAGATCTTGGATAGCAGCCATATGGCCTTCAATGCCGGCATTGTTCACGGCATAGTCGATATCCTTCACTTTCTGAAAAAAATCATCGACAGCTTGAGCGTCTTGTAGATCTAAAGATTGAATGCGAATTTTGACGGGATAATTTGATAATTCTGACTTCAGACTTTCTAAACGCTTTTGATTACGAGCCACTAAAATCAAATCACAACCTGCTTGTGCAAAAACTTTTGCGGTGGCTCGACCAATGCCTTCACTAGCACCTGTGATCAACGCAATTTTTTCTTGAAATTCACTCATGCGACAACTCCTGATTCCCCTCAAATTGAAATGAATCAAGATTATCTCGAACGGAAGTATTTCATCAATCCTTTTTCTTGAATTAAGGTTCCCAATTGCGAATGATGCGAATCACAACGCGACGGTTTTGACTTTGGTTTTCCACGATGGGATTCCCTGCGGAATCATTGTTCGGCAAAATAGGACGTGTATCTCCCCATCCCAATGCCTTTAAACGCGTGCGATCAAATCCCTTTTCTTCAAACAAGCGAAGCACAGAACACGCGCGCACACTGGACAATTCCCAGTTCGATGCAAATACACCACCGACCATAGGACGATTATCCGTATGACCTTCCACAACGATTCCAAAATCTTTGCCTTGCTCTGCGATCGTTGGGATCAGTCCCAGCAGCAACTGCTTAGCTTCCATTTTTAAATTGGAACTTCCCGATTCGAAAAATAAAGCTCCACGAAAAGTGATATTGATCCCCTCATCACTTTCATTGAAAAAAACTTGGTCTTGCAAACTCGCTCGCTTCACATCTTCTTTCAATCGACGCGAAAAGTTTTCAAAAGGGACTTTGTATTCTCCTCCAAAAACCTTGGTCGCTTCGCGTTTGATCGTTTCATATTTTGCAGTATCCACTTTTGAAAAACTTTGCAGCATCACAAAAAATCCAACAAGCAAGGTCATCATATCCGCATAGGATACCAGCCAGTTGCTTTCATCATCATGGCCGGCTTTGCTCATATGCTTTCGAGAATGACGTCGGATATTCACAACAGTTCCTGCTTTTTCAGGATGTGCTGGCTTTGATCCTGGCGTCAAAGGCAATCCATCTTTTTTTGCAATAGACAAGCCAGGCTTCGATATGGAAGCTCCGGGAGCAGGTCTTTGCGATGGATCCAAATTCTTTGCAGCACTCATAGTTTATGCAGCTCTTTTCATTTTTTCTCGATCTTTAGGAAGCAGATAACTCTTCAAAAATTCTTCCACAACAGCTGGATGTTTTTTTAAACGCACCAGTTTGATACCTTCGATCACAATATCTCTTAACAACTCATCATCTTTTGTCAGCTTTGTTAGATTTTCTGCCATTGGTAAAAACACTAAGTTGGCAAGAGCAATCCCCCACAATGTAGCGACCAGACCGATCGCCATGGACGGACCTAAGGACTTCAAGGAATCAGGATTTCCCATATTGCTCAACAAGGAAATCATACCCAAAGTAGTTCCCATCAAACCAAAAGCCGGTGGAAACTTCGCCATCGTTTTAAAAATGGATGCTTCTTCTTCATACTTTAAAAATAAAGTCGATGCACGCATCTCTAAAATCTGATCCACTTCGGATTCTGTGATCCCACCACGAACTGTCAATTCCACAGCTTCTTTTAAAAATGGAGTTTTAATGTTTTGAGCCGCTTGAGATAGAAACTGAGCATTTTCACGATAGCCTCGTGCAAGATCGACAACCTCACGGATGACTTGCTCATGGCGATGGGTAAATTTTCCAATGATCTTTTGAAAAACAATGCGAAATAATCCAAATAACGTTGGCAAAGGAAAACAAAGCATACATGCAGCCAAGGTCCCACCAAATACGATGAACATCCCGTGCGTATCAAAGAAAATATCTTTATTCCCACTGGTCATCAGCAAAGATGTGACGAACATCCCCACCGCAGCTAAAATACCTAGTATCCCTGATATATTCATATGCAACTCCGTCTACAGATAAACGTAAATACCCAACATCCAATATGACATACGCGTGTAACCACTTCCACCTGCTGTCATTGAAAATCCAAGTTCACTTCGCGCTCCAAATTGTCTCCATAAGGGCATATCAACACCTGTCTTCAGATTGATATACAAACCAACTGCCGCCGCAGGTTTTTGCCCTTTCACTGGAGGTAAAATACTGGATTGATCAAACCCAACTCCACCGCCGAAATAGGGTGCTAATTCGCGCATCGAAATCATGGAATACTGCAAGTCTTTCGTATCGGGAAGAACCTGAGGTTGAGCTGAATAGGGATACCATTTCATCTCCACTCCCGTGAAGGAAACACTGGTCGCTAAAGGCGCCAGACTTCCACTTCGCTGATGTTCCACACCAATTACAAAGCGATCATCCAAGGCATAATCGATAAACAACTCGCCTGATAAAGGATCTTCCGTCAGTGTATTGTCGGGAGCATTGGAATAAGCAGAACCAAGACCTCCCATAAGTCCAATACGAAGACTGGAGTAAGCAAAACTCGCCTCACAAAAACTCAGCAGTAAAATGAGAGCTATTAAGCTACGCAGCTTTAGCTGATACATTGGCTTCTTCACTCCATTGATAAAGGTCACTTGGTGATTGACCCATTTCATCCATCGCAATTTGCAAATAATATTTCAACTCTTTCAACAAGCGATCTTTTTCCGACGCCTTGGACTTATCCGCCAAGTTCAAATCATCCTTCACGATCTCTTGCAATCCTGCTGGCATCACAGGCATAACCTTAGCTTGCAAATCAGGGACTGCTCGAAGCAATGTGACCCAATGTTCGGGCTGAGTTCGTTCGGCCAACATGCGAATCCACTCTTCTTTCCATTCATCCATAAAAGATAAGGTCGTAAAAGCTAACTTCAAACTGACGCCACGATCTTTTAAATTCGGTGTGATTTCTCGAAGAACTGAAATTTCTTCCACTTCATCCATGTCTCGTAAAACTTGAGCTGCCAATGGAAGTACTGGCTGTTTATAACTTCCTGATTTGATCTTTGCAGCAGTGGCTTTGACAGCTTCACTCAAAAGTTCCATGTCTTTCGTTTCAACCATTTCTAAATTCAGAGCTTGTTTCATCACTTTTCGTTTGAGGTCCAAACTTGTTTCTTTCAAGAACGGCTCACGTAATCGATCTGGAAGATTCAATACAAGAAGCGTTTGCGCTTCTGCCGGTTGAGTGTCCACAAGTTCTCTGACTTCTTTCACAGACATACTGGAAACGTAACTGAAAGGTTTTTTTAAAGAATCATGACCCAAGACTTTTGATGCCATCAATTCCCAATAAACCTGCTTCGATGAATATAATTTTTCCTGCACACTGAGACTGGACATTTCTTGGAAAATACCTGCCAAAACTGATTTTTTTTCTTCAGGAACTGCGGGTAAATTCAAATTGGCCATGGCATTTTTTTCTTCATTCATGACACAATCAAGATAGGTTGCAAACTTGAACATACCTTCACGTGATCCCTCAAGCCACAAGCCGAACACATTTTTCATCTGAAGTCCGACCTCTGTATGAAGATCCATGATCTTCCCACGAATCTCTTTCAATTCTTGCAGATCGCGCATCGCCGTGATGGACTCATCACTGACTGCTGGTCGATCTGCAGCTTCGTCCTCTTTCTTTGAATCATTACTTGCAGAAGATGCTGGCAATGCTGCGGATCTTGCCTGCTGCGCCTGCTTTTCCATCATCGCAAGTTCATTTTTACTACCCTGCCACGAAATATAAGCCAAAATTCCAGCACCGATCAAAAGAGCCACAGCAATCATCGCAAAGCCAAGCATATTTTGGATCTTGTGCATTTTATCCAAAGCAGTTTCTGGCTTTTCCTCTTTCTTTTCTTCTTTTTTCTCGTCCTTCTTTTCTTCTTTTTTTGCTTCTTCAGCATCTTTTTTCTTCGGAGGAGGAGTTCGAATCGGTTTAATTTCTGTCGTGGTTGTCGTCCCAAAATTAGCTGTTGACCACTTTCTTAACCATGTACCCAGTTCATTTTTATATTGCGCAGGAAATCCCTCGTCGATCCCAACAAGAATATTCACTCCGCTGACATTATATTTTTGTAAAAAACTTTGAGATTCTTGTGGTTTCTGATTTTCCAATTGTTGAATGCGATCAACATACATTTTGATCAGAGGTTCCGCATCAATCACACCCAATGTCATATCCGAAGGTAAGGATTCAATCTTTGTTGGCAAAGCAGCTTCTTTTTTTTCTGTCGCTGGCTTTTCAACCAAGCGTACATCCACATTCACGGAATAAGATTCTTTGCTCAGTGTCGTCCCCAAAGCTTCATGAACACGTTCGGAGATTTGCTTTTCCATCATGCTTTTGGCTGTCATCATTTCATAGGATAACTGGGCATATCCATGCCTACTGGAAAAGATAAAAACTAAAAATGTCAAAAATGATATTTTCATTTTCATTGTTTGACCTCTTTTTTCAAGAGTTCATTCAAACGAGTGATCATTTTCACTGCATCCTGATATTGTGGATCGACTTCTAAAGCCTTTTCATACCACTTCAAACTTTCCGTATAATTTTTTTGCAAATAGTAAAGTGTTCCGCGCATCGATAAGGCACGTGTAAACTTTGGATAAATTTTTAAAGCTGCATCGATTTCCACTTGCGCACGATCAAACGCACTGGTCTGAGCAAATTGCTGAGCATTGAACAAATGTTGAACCAATTGTTCTGCCAACTCTGGCTGAGTCGGTGGAAGTGCTTCCAGTTTTGCAAACACTTTTGTTTCCAAATTTGCAAAACGAGCCACAGGAAGAAACAGAGTTTGTGGCTTAAATCCTTCTTTTTCAACAATCAGTTCGCGATATTCTCCAGAATTATTTTGCAATCTTGATTTTTCTTGCAGCTGACTTGTCTTCATTTCCATAGGAGTTTGCCCCAAGTCAACTTTTTCAGTTGTTCCTGGTGTACGCACATAGACCTTGGCATCTGCAGGTTCACTGGTCACAACCAAGCGAGATGCACATGAAGTCAATATCCATAAACTGCAGCAATAAATTGCGATTTTCATAACCAACTTTTCGGATGATTGACTCAATTTGATGATCCGACAAAGTACTAGTTTTGATCAATCGGACGATGGATCTAGTCCTGAAGAAGAACCTTCCAGGACCTACTTTTGAACTTGTTCTAAAATTTCGATATTTTTTTGATCCTTCAAAGCTCTTTGAAAATTTTCGCTGGTCATTGGTTGAATTTCAAATTGACCTTCAAAATCTTTGCTATCTTCCAAAACCCACGACCATTGACCATTGGATGTCAAATTCAAATCCACTCGAGCAAAAGGAGTCATCCCTTTATTGAACTTACGTTCAGCTTTGACTTCAGATCCTTGACGTATTTTCAAACGACAAGACTTTTCACATTGCTTCAGTGGCAATACAAGAATTTGACCTCGACCAAAGTGTAGAAAGACAGTCTTACTGACAGGATATGGAAATTTTTTTAAACCTAATTCTTCTGGTTTTAAATCTTCTTCAGAATCAATATGCAAGCCTGGTTGATCAGGATTTTTTGCAGAGGTATCCTCGGCGTCACCATTAGCAGCTGGCATTCCCATTTGCTGTTCTTTAGGAACAACCCCAACACGTCCCTCTTTGATGGGTTCCTGAGTCTTACTTTCTCCAACTTGCATCATCACTTCTTTTTTTGCTTTGACGTGAACCTCTCCTTTTTTCAAAACAATCAATAGTTTGTTTTGGAAAAACTGAAGACGAACCAAAGTATTTTCCTCGAGTTCCACTTTCGTATCTGGTGGAACAACCAATGTCATACGACTTCCACCGCGCACCCATAATGTATCTCCAAGGTAGACGGCTTTTTTTTGTTTCAAGGGAAGCCAAAGAGAATCATGAATGAAGCGACGATCCACGCTGCCTTCAAGTTGGTAATTTTCTGATAAAACTTGAAGCCCTTTTAGCTCCACAGGAATCCAAACAGAGGCCAAGTTATCACTGATTGTCAATGCAAAGGCATAGATGAGTACAAGGACTAAAATAAAAAAGAAGAACAAAAGTGTTTTATTGATCGTACGTAACCAACTTGGTAGCATCATATATAAAGTCTGCTTGATAATTTCAAAAAAGGAAAGCTTTGTGAATCTTCGCCGAAAAATTTTAAGCTTGCTGACTCTGTTCCCTCTGCTTGGCCTTCTGGGATATTTTATTTTCGGTACCAATTTTTATATTCAAGACAAGAAATCCTATATTCTTGATACAAATTTACAACTTTCTGCCACTCAGGCCTCATTTTTGGATTTAGAATGGAATGGCAAAGGAGTTCCTACCTTTGGAACTGTGGAACAATTAAAGACAGATGCTGCACAAAAAGTTTTTATCAAAACATCAATGAATGAACTCTATCTGATCGATACCCAGGGACGAGTTTTGATGTCCTCGGAATCTAATCCTCCAACGGACTTACAAAACCTGCTGGATAAAAAAAGCATGGAACCTATCCTTAATCAGCAGCTGAGTGAAACTTCTTACGAGGGAAAATCCCCACATGGAGATGGCGTGTACATTTCATTTTCCAATGTTGGAAAAAGGCCCTTGGTTTTTTTAACACTCACGGATAAAAAAGCCATTCATCGATCCAGTCTTATGTTTCTTATTAAGTCTTTTGCGATTCTTATTCTGCTTGTTGGGATTGCGTTTTTTGCAAGTTTTTTCCTTGCTCGTAGCTTAACAGAACGTTTGCATTCCCTTGTCAAAACAATGGAATTATTTGGCCAAGGAAAAATGGATGCAAAAATGCAAGTTTCTGGAACTGACGAAGTGGGAAGGGCCGCCTCTGTCTTTAATAAAATGGTTTCAGATCTTCGCAAACTCATGAGTGACCGCGAACAAAGTCTTCGTCATGAAGTCGAAATGTCCACAGCTCGCGATGTCCAAAAACAATTTCTTCCTGAAAATTATTTTGAAACAAAAGATCTATCTATTGCAGGATTTTACGAGTCAGCCAACGAGTGCGGAGGCGACTGGTGGTATTATGTCGTCAAAGATCGCAAACTGATTGCATGCATTGGAGATGTCACAGGCCATGGAGTGAGCTCTGCCCTATTAACTGCTGCCGCCCGATCTGCCATTGCCGTCATTGAGGATGATTACCATGGTCCTGCTGACATGATGAGAAAATTAAATCTGGCCATCTATGAAACCTCCCGCGGTCAACTTCAGATGACCTTCTTTATTTTGGAAATTGACTTTTCATTTCAAAGAATTTGCTACAGCAATGGAAGCCATGAGGCCCCGATTGTCTTGCCTTCTAAAAACTCTGCAGAAGGAATTGCAAATCTTAGTTTTAAAAAATCAGATCTACGTTTTTTAAATGAAATTCACGGTCCTCGTCTGGGTGAACGAAAAGACGCTAGCTACAAAGAAAGTTACGTGGATTTTCATTGGGGAGACACCGTCTTTCTTTACACCGATGGATTATTAGATTGTCGAAATAAAGCTGATAAAGTTTTTTCAGAAAAAGGTTTGATACAATCACTACTTAAAGTGAAACCTACAAGTCGGCCTAAAGACATTTCCGACGCTGTTCAAACCGATGTTGAAAAACATCGGTCGAATCAATCCTTACCAGATGATATTTCCTTTTTGATCGTTGGAATTAAACAGCCTTAGATTTTTTAGCCACGGATTCTGAACATAATTCTAAAATCTTATCGGCGATATCCCCCAGGGGAAGTTGATATTCTACGGCTCCTAATTTCGCAGCCTCTCTAGGCATTCCAAAGACAACGCAAGTTTCTTGGTTTTGACCAATCGTTCTTGCGCCTTGATTTCTTAATTTCAAAAGTCCTTTAGCGCCATCGGCACCCATCCCCGTCAGAATGACTCCAAGCACACCACTTAAATTCAATTGATGGACGGAATCAAAAAGGTAATCAACACTTGGTTTGTGACGATTCACAGGCTCTGCATCCGCAATACGCACACGCAATTCAGTCCCCTTTTGAACAACTCCCATCTGAAGTCCTCCTGGAGCGATCAAAACACGATTCGGTTTGATCAAATCACCATCTTGAGCCTCTTTGACTTCGAAGGGACAAAGATCATTGAGACGATTCGCAAATGCCAATGAGAACACAGCAGGAATATGCTGAACGACCAACATTGGAGGTATATTTTCTGGCAATTCTGCCAAAATATTTTTCAGAGCTTCTGTTCCTCCAGTTGATGAACCAACAACAATCAAGTGGTTTTGATCCACAGATCCACCGGCAAATCTGACCGTGGATTTTTTCACAGGAACTGTGGATTTTTGACTGACTTTCGCTTCTGCCGCCATCTTCACACGATCCACAATCTGAGGAGCTGCTTTATCCAAATCTTTTAAACTTGGTTTCTGAATATAATCGACAGCACCATTTTCCAAGGCTTCCAAAACCTGAGGTCCTTCCTCTTTACTGATGGAAGAAATCATCACCGTTGGAATTCGATAAAGGGGAGAAATCTTTTTCAAGAGAGTGACCCCATCCATTTCAGGCATATGAATGTCCAAGGTAATCACATCTGGAGAGTGTTTTTTGATCAAATCTTCGACCTGAGAAGGAAGTTCGGCTTTACCCACAATTTCAATTTGAGGATCAGCAGACAAGATGCTTGTCAAAAGATCTCGAATTGTTTTTGAATCGTCGACAATCAAAACTTTGATTTTTTGTTTTGGAACTGAAGTCATTTGAACAGATGAAGGTATGACCGCTTCTTCCTTTTCTTTCACTGGTAGTGAAGTCATATCTTTCATCGCATCTTTTGAAAGACGAATTTTATTTTCATGTGCTAAATAGTAGGCTTCAAAATGTTTTTCGCGAACAACTTGATTCAGAACCTGAATTCCTTCTTTTTTCCAAGCTGGAACCAGAAGATCTAAACTTTCCTTGGGTCCTATAAACTTCGCTTGAAATTTTGAACTACCAGCCCCTAGAGACTGAATGATCCCCTGAAGGCATTTTTTTTCAAAAGCAGCCACTTGGTTTTTAGGCAAAACAGCCAAAACGACTTTTTTATCTTTTTCTGCAAAAATCAAAGTTGCATCGGTCAGATCAAAACAAAGGGCTTCATTCCCTTGAATTTGACATAAAGTCCAGTCCCGCACGTCCTTCGATGATATTTTTTTTACTTTTGACTCTGTCATATTTCCCTACCCGAAGTATTCTTCACTGACGCTCATGTAACTTGTAGCTGGAACAATGCTATCTGCTTTATCTAACAATGGACCGTAGATTTTTTTAGCTTCTACACCCATATCTTCCAAAACAACCTGAGTGTTCTCGGTTGTTTTCATCACAAAATCAGTGATAAGTTTTGTGGGCATTCCTAAAACCATCAAAGAAACCTTACGTCCTTGAACGACGGCTTTTAAGGCTGCAAAAGCATTTTTGGATTCAACAAAATAAATCTGACCAACGGCCATCTTCGTTAAATCATTTTGAAGCAGATTGATTTTTTTCCCACACTCTTTTTCAAAGCTTTGAGAAAAGGCTCCTAATGCTTCCTGGGCACCATCAAAAACAATCAATAAGCTGGGATCAGAACTCTGATGATATTTCACCACAGACATTAATTCTTTCTTGTGTCCAAGACCTGCAAAAACTACCCGTAATTTTTTTTCTGGATTTGTGATTTTAATATCTTTTTTAAAGCTTCGATCAACCTGTGACACAGAAGGTTTAGATAGGCCCTTCATAAACATGGCTGTTTTTAATTTCGAACGGATTTCATCACCACGCTCATTTAAATTTGCCAAGGTTGGTTTTTCAATATAATCCGAAGCTCCTAATTCAATGGCATGAACAGCTGTTGTGGCATTTTCCCTTGTCACAGAAGAAAGCATCACAACAGGAGGATGAGACGCATTGTAGTGTTTTTCTAGATATGTAAGTCCATCCATTCCTGGCATATGGATATCTAATGTCATTAAATCCACTTTGTTCTTGGATAAAAACTCAGCGGCTTCAAATCCATTCCCAGCAGTACCTACCACTTCAAATCCATCATCTTTTGTCAGAATCTTTTTCAATAATGTTAAAATACTTCCGCTATCATCCACACAAAGAACTTTTAACGGACCTGATGTTGAAACAGATGAAGCCACAGATGTCACAGCAGAAGAGGTGGGAGCTAATGGTGCTGGAGTTGCTGGTTTCTTATCCACGGGCTTCAATGGAACAACATTTTCAGCAGCTTGAGTGCGTGCTGACACTGTCGACGATGCTTTGGAAGTAAAAGCAGCTTTGCCAAAGCGATGTTCGTAGACAGAGGGTCCAACGTAATCAATCGGAAGACTTAAACCTGTTAATGTTTCAGAAATTCCAACAAATAAATAACCTTCTGAATGCAAGTGCTCCAAAAATGTTTTCGCACAATTTGCAATTTGCTCTTGTGAAAAATAAATGAAAACATTGCGGCAGAAAATAATATCATACTTCTGACCTTTGATCACATGATTGGGCTGGTGCAAATTCATTGTATCGAACTTCACCTTTTCTCTTAAACTATTTTTTGCTTTGACGTAGTCAGCAATTTCCGCTTTTCCACGGGCCCAATGATCCGCTAAAAACGGAGCTGGGACTTCCTTAATTTCACGAAAGTGATACACACCATTTTTAGCAATTCCAACAGACTCAGGATCCACATCAGTTCCTAAAATTTCAAAATCTAAATCAGGAGCCATTTTGGGAAGGACTAAACTCATGAACATGGCTAAAGAATAAACTTCTTGTCCTCGGCTGCATGCGCCTGACCATATTTTTATTTTCTTTTCACCACGGGATCGAACGCCTTGAATGGCTCTTTCCAATCCTTTATTTTGTAAAAATTCAAAATGTGAAAACTCTCGGAAGAAGTAGGTATGATGAGTTGTCATCAAGGACAACAAAGCCTGACTTTCTTGCTCGGTATGAGTTTTCATGTACTTTAAGTACTCATCAGCCGTCTTCAGACCAAGCTTGATCATGCGAGATCGTAACCGATTCTCCACCATGGCATGCTGGCGATCACCTAATTGAATCCCTGCCATTTTAGAAACCATCGTTGAAACTTCCTTCACAACATGAATAAAACTTGGATCATCAGGAACCAAGTTCAAATTCAAGTTTGGCATTTTCATTGCCGCAGAACGATCATCACGACTCATATTACGTCCCTCGCTGCCTATGCAGCTTTTTGAGTACTTTTTTGTATGGCTGCTTTATCTTCACCCGTCAGTGCTTTTTCGATATCCAAAAACAGCACCAAATGCTTATCTCGACGATAAACAGAGGTAATAAAATCCGTATTTCTATTGCTTTCAATGCTTGGCTTCGCTGAAATATCATTTTCTTTGGGAGTTAAAACTTGATTCACAGAATCAACAACGACACCCAAAGCAACATCCCCTAGATCGCAAATAATCACGGATGTTTCAGCATGCTCTCTTGGTTGAATGGCAAATTTCTTGCGTAAATCAATTAAAGAAATCACATTTCCCCTCAAATTCATAATGCCCAGAAAGTGCGGGGGCGTATATGGAATCGGAGTGACATTCGGAACTGCAATCACTTCGCGCACAGACAATAATGGAATCGCATATTCTTCTTCACCCAAAGAAAAACTTAAAAATCGCGAACCATGATGAATTTTACTATGCATTTCAGACATTAGACCGCCCTTCTTACTTCCGTTGGCCGTGGAGCTGGAGATTTTCGATCTCTCTTCACTAAATCAACAGGTTCTAAAATTAATGCTGGTCGACCATCACCCAAAATTGTGCTTCCAGAAATTCCACGAATTCCTTGAACCTCAGGTCCAAGTTGTTTGATCACAACTTGGTACTGACCAATGATATCATCAATCAAAATGGCGAAAGGAATTTCACCCGTACGCACAACAACAGCAATCATCTCATGAGATTCCAAAGTGCTTTTGCGACCTAAAAGATGGGACAGTCGGTACATCGGAAGATTTTCTCCCCTGAGCATGAAAACTTCACCCATTCCCGTTGTGAACTTAATATCTTCAATATTTGGTTTCACAGACTCATGAACATGAGATAAAGGAATCACAAATCTCTCATCCCCAAGCTTGATGACCATTCCGTCGATGATTGCCAAAGTAAGAGGCAAAAAGATTTTAAAAGTTGTTCCCTTTCCAATTTCGCTCTCGATTTGGATCTCTCCATTGAGTTCTTGAATATTTGTGCGAACAACATCCATCCCCACTCCGCGACCAGAGATATCAGTCACTTCTGCTTTGGTTGAAAACCCAGGAGCAAAGATCAAATTATAGGCTTCTTTTTCAGTCAAAACCGCACCCGGCTTAAGAATGCCTTTTTGAGTTGCAATATTTTTCAATTTTTCAGGATCTAATCCACCGCCATCATCTTTCACTTCAATGACAAGTTTTCCTGATTGATGATAGGCGCTGAGAGTGACACGCCCTTCGGGGTTTTTACCACGACTACGTCGAACATCTGCATTTTCAACTCCATGGTCCACTGAATTTCTGACAAGATGAACCAAGGGATCATTGATTCGCTCAAGAACTGTCTTATCAAGTTCCGTATCTTCTCCCACAAGAATCAATTGAACTGTTTTCCCCAAGGCTCCAGCCGTATCACGAACAATCCTTTGCATTTTTTGAAAGGTGGGTTTTAAAGGAACCATGCGAAGACTCATGGACATATCTTGAACTTCTTTGGTCACTTTTCCTAATTGATGAACTGTTCTTTTTAACAAATGTGAATTTGAATCTGCTGCTTGTTCACGCAAAACAGCCTGTAAAATCACCATTTCACCAACAAAGTTTAAGAGTTTTTCCACGCGAGACAAACTGACACGAATACTTTCATCCACAGCACCTTGTCCCATGGGTGCAGCTTTTTTAACTTCCTTCGGTGGTGCTGCGGCAGGAGCTGGTGCCTCTTTTTTAGCTGCAGTGATCGGTGTCACATTCGATACAGCTGGTGCTGCGGCAACGGGTTCTGCCTTTTTAGCAGGAGCACTCATGGGAATCGACAAGGATGGATCATCAAAGAACTCAACAGCCATGGGCTCATCACTGACGGCGGATGTTGCAACAGCGGGAGCACTGACCGCAGCAACAGGAGCTTCTTCTTTTGCTTGTTCTGTGAAGCGAGCATCCACTTCAACTGGAGCTTCTTCCTCAAATGCCTCTGCAGAAGGGAGTCCTGAAGATTCTGGCACATAATTTGGATCTGACATGCGATGAATTTCAGCAATAAGGTCCACACTATCGACAGACGCGGATAAGTCCACTCTCAAGCTATTGATCATCAATAAAATATGATCGTTACATCTTAACAACAGATTGACTGTCGGAGATGTCACTTTGATTTTTCCTTCTTTTAACTTCAAAAGATAGGATTCCAATTCGTGAGTAAATGCGCCCATTTCATCAAAGCCAACTGCTTTCGCTGATCCTTTGAGATTATGAGCCAATCGAAAAATTTTGTCCAAAACGGGTCGATCTTCTGGGTTTGTTTCTAACACCAGAAAACATTGTTCAACATCTGCTACCGCTTGGGCTGCTTCTTCCAAGAAACCAAGCTTGAGTTCCTTTTCAAATTCATCCATAGAACACACCTCACTCAATAAATATCTGCAACAACTCTTCGGTTTGATGAGCTTGGAAATGAAGGTCTAGGTCATAATCCTGGACTTGGCCCTTCATTCCAAGCTTTGACCGTTTCAATTTGAAATGATATCTTAACTCATACTATCCGAGGAAAAATATGTCGTCTCAAGTCGAACCCATTAAAAGAACCACTGTTGGAAAATCTTTACAAATCAACCTGGACCCTCAAATTTATGGGACTTTCGCCGAGATTGGAGCAGGACAGGAAGTTGCACGTTATTTCTTTCTGGCTGGAAAAGCTTCTCAAACCATAGCAAAAACAATCTCTGCTTACGATATGAAATTCAGTGACGAAATTTATGGTCGAGAACGATCTGGTCGTTATGTTGTGGAATCCCGTTTGAAAAAAATGTTGGACCACGAATATCAACTTTTACAAGACCGACTCGGATCCACACGTGGTTCTGAAACTTGTTTTTTTGCCTTTGCAAACACTGTCGCCACAGGAGATACAGATAAACGTTATTGTCATGGATGGATGGGTGTTCGATTTCAAACTCGACCTCTGGGGCCTAGCAATGACATCATTTTGCACGTCAGAATGTTGGACAAGCATCGCCTGACTCAACAAGAAACTTTAGGTACATTGGGCGTGAATCTTGTTCACGCATGTTATTTTCATCGCACAGATGAAAATAATTTTCTGCACCATCTTGTTGAAAATATCAAAGAGGATCAGTTAGCAATCGACATGATTCGAATTCAAGGCGAAGATCTTCAAGCTCTTCACCCCAATACTTTAAATTTAGCCCTGCTTCGTCAGGGATATGCGGATGGTGTTCTTTTTGCTCCCAATGGTGATTTATTAAATGCCTCCGACACACTCTACGGAAAATCTTTACTTGTTCAGCGCGGAGAATTTCAGAAGGTGATTTCTATTCAAGATCATCTTTTTGAATTAGGTAAAGCTCAACTTTTAAAAGATTTTGGAAATAAACAAGAAATCATTCCTCTATGTGAAATGAGTTACAGGCCTGCGACAGCCCTTGGAAATGTTGAAGATCAAGATTTCACAGAGCGTATTCGTTCATTGAACCAAAAGGGCTATCATGTTCTTGTTTCACGGCTGTATTTATTTTTTGAACTCAAACAATACTTGCGACAATATACTCAAAAACCACTCGCGATGCTGACAAATGCATCACAACTTTCGACTCTGTTTAAAAATGAAACATACAAAGGTCTTGAGGGTGGAGTTCTTGAAGGTCTTGGAAAACTTTTTGATCCAATGACCCGCCTGTATATCTATCCTCATAAAACAGAAACTATGTGTACGACAGCAAAAACCTTTTCTCCTGGAAAAGAACATCAGTTGATCTATGATTATAGTCTTCAACATTCTTGGATCAAAGATATGGCTGGTTGTGATGATGTTCAAATCCAAGACGAGACTGTCTAGTCCTTCGTCATCCTTCAATATCCTTCTTTATTTTCTCAAATTAAGATTCACAAAGAAGTTCGACACTGTCGAACTTTCTGACAAACTATTTTTATTTTTTAACTGTATCAAAAAATCATTACCAATCATTTCAACAACTTAAATATCTGCTTCAAAAAAAATTCACTTTTTCTTCAAGTAATTCTTAAGACTTAGCAAAAATTTCCGAAGAGTCCTATGCATACCTTAGACTAGTCTTATCGCGCAGTGTTCTGGACGTAAAGACAGGAGAAAGAAAATGAAACAAGTTACAAACCACATGAAATCATTCCTGACATTAGGCCTGATGGTAGGACTTGCAGCTTGTGATAAAAAAGTGAATGGAAACTTTGCTCTGCTTCCTGAAGAAGAGTCATTCAAACAAAGTGTTGATTACAGTCCACGTAAAATAGATATTCTATGGGTGATCGACAATTCAGGTTCGATGGAAACCAGTCAAACCAATGTGATCAATAACTTCCAGAGCTTTATTCAAAAATTTCAGACACTGAATTATGACTTCCAAATGGGTGTGACAACAACAGATGCCTATCGTTTTACAACAACAAATCAAGCCAACTATGCCCTTCTTAGAGATGGCCGTTATCAATGGATGGATATCATTCCGGGTCCAGGATCAAACTACCAATATGCCAGTGCTGGATCCACCTATATGTCTGGCGTCAGAATCATGAAAAAAGATACACCAAACTTGAGCAATGTTTTTATGAAAAATATTTCTCAAGGAATTGATGGAAGTGGAGATGAGCGACCTTTCGATAGTATGAAGGTCACTCTTTCTCATGCTGGAAATGCTGGATTTGTTCGACCTGGGGCATATCTTGCCGTCATTATGGTGGGTGATGAAGACGATTCCTCTTCCATTGTCAATGAATCCGACAAACCACTGGTCAGTAACTTTGTGAATTACCTTACAACATTGAAAGGTGCAGGAAATTATTCGGTTTCTGGAATTTATATCCAAGACACAACTTGTTTAAATACTCTGAATGCTTTCTACTCAGGAAGATCCATTGGAGTTCGTTATGATCAACTTGTAACGGCAACTGGTGGAACAAAGACAAGCTTGTGCGATGATTTCGGAACATCCTTAAGCCTTCTTTCTGACATGGTTCTTCAAGCAACGAACAAATTTCCACTTGATCGCTTACCGATTGTTGACACGATCGTTGTGAAAGTTGATGGATCCATTATTCCTCAAAATGCTGCTTCTGGATGGACTTATGATGCAGCTGCCAACTCTGTCAACTTTGCTGGAAGTTTTATACCCGCTCAGAATTCAAGCATCAATATTAACTACGACCCCGTTAGTTTCAAATAAGAAGGGATGAACGTCATGAGCAGCAACGCATTGAACGACATTCAAATTCACGACGAGTGGTACATTTTAAAAGGTGAAACAAAATATGGTCCCTTCACTTATACGGAAATGATTCAGATGATGCAGCAGAAGTTATTTTTTAACTTCGACTATGTTTGGGCACCTCATCTAGATCAATGGACAACAGCTATGGATCTTCCAGATTTTTCGACAGATCGACTGACTCGACTGATTGAAAAATCTCCCGAAGCGGAAAAAATGTTCAATCGACGTCGCTACCGTCGGGTGCTTTTGCATGTTGATATATTAGCTCATAACAATTTGAATTTATGGACTGGTCGTATTGAAAATCTCAGTGAGGGCGGTGCCCTTGCCTTTATCGGAACTCCCCTACTACTTCCCGGAGATATCATCTCATGCCATCTGCGTGGACATAGCGAAAGAAAAGATCGTGCTTTCAATTGCACTGTAGAAATTATTGCAAAACGCTTAACCAAACAGCGCATCGAGCATGATACCGGCATTTACTATGCCGTACGTTTTGTACATATCGAGGACGAAAATTTAAACCAAGTGCGAACTTGGGTAGAAGAACAACTAAGATTGCAAGAAGAATTACAAAAAAACAAGGAGAGCAAAATATGATGGGCATATTAAAATTTATCAACGATGCAGGTTTTATCGGATGGTGCATTCTTCTGGTAGGAGTTTTTTCTCTGGGAATACTTATCGAAAGAACGCAAGTTCTTTACTTTAAATACGGCTTGAATGTCGACGAATTTTGGTCAAAAGTTCAAAGTTTAGCTTTAGGAAAAAAAATAGATGAAGCACTTATGGTTTGCGGTCAACTTCCAGGAAAACCCTTAGCTTCTGCTTTCAAAACAATTTTAGAAAAAGCAGATCGTGATGATGATGCTATTTTCCAAGCACATGACATTGCCATGTCGGAAAATATTCCACTGTTTACAAAACGTATTCACTATCTTTCGATGCTTGCCAACGTGGCCACACTTCTTGGTCTTCTGGGAACCATTCATGGTCTGATCTTATCCTTCCAAGCGGTAGCTTCTGCGGATCCTGCAACGAAACAAGCTTTACTTGCAAATGGTATCGCCGTTTCGATGTATACGACAGCTTTAGGTCTGGCTGTTGCAATTCCGGTGATGGTATTCTACTCATTTTTGATGTCTCGACAAAATCAATTGGTCGAGCAGATGACTGAGAAATGTGGAAAATTGACCGAACTTCTGACTGGCGCTCATATCCCACAATTGAATCGCCAAAACTTATTTCCAGATAATATGAAAGCGGATGCCTTATCCAATGGACCTAAACCACCAAGCCCCAGCACACGAGCTTCTTAATCTGTAGAGAAAGGACACCTTGATATGGGACGCACAAAGAAAAACATCCATGTGAATCACAACTTTGAATTTGAATTAGATTTAGCGCCACTGCTTTCGGTGATGGTGAAACTTGTTCCGGTGCTATTGCTCTCCAGCGCCTTCGTACAAATCAACATCATCGAAACCGAGCTTCCACAAGTTGTCAAAGAAGCGATTGCAGCACCTGATAAAGATCCTGCCAAACAAAGTTCCTTAGAATTAGATGTTTCCAACAAAGATGGAATCAAGATTGTTTTGACAGACCCACAAGGGTCTGCCGAAGAATTTATGGTTCCAATCACAGCAAATGGTTTTGACTACAATCAATTGCATTTAAAATTGGTTGAAATTAAAAAAGCACACCCTGAAATTTTTAAATTTCATATGAGACCTGATTCCAATGTTTCATACAAAGATCTGGTCAAAATTATGGATGCCGCACGTAGAGCGAAGGACCCACAAATTAGCTTCCCTGTTTTTGACAAAAGGGCCAATAAAGAAATTCAAACACCTTATATGTTTCCAGATGTGGCCTTTGCCAACATGATGGAGGGATAACACCATGGCACGCAAAAGATATTCACCACCGAAAGCAAATACAAGTACATTTGGTCTCAATATCACGTCGATGACAGACATGTTTACAATTTTACTTGTCTTCCTACTTCAATCTTATTCGACAGCAGATGTTCAAGTGAATCCAATCACAGGAATTGATCTTCCCATTTCAAATGCGGAAGTCAATCCAGTGAAATCCATTGAAATTGCATTATCCAAAAAAGCTTTGATTTATGATGGAAAAGAAATCGCCACCATGGATCAAAATGGATTTGCAGCGAAAGATCTAGATCCTAATGATCCAAATTTCATTTTACCCTTATTCAAACAATTGGATCAGATCGCTCAGGGACAAAAAGAAAAGAAAGAAGTCAAAGAAGGACGAATCCTCTTGCAAGCAGATAGCTCTCTTCCTTATTCTGTGATTAGGAAAGTTATGTATACAGCATCAATGGCTGGATTTCCTCAATTAAAAATGGCCACTGTGGTTGGCAACTAAAGATGAAAAGGATTTCAACTTATGTTTCACACTCGTACGTACTCTTCATTTTTTCTTGCCTCCTTACTTATTATCTCAGCAAAGACATGGGCTCAGAAAGTTGATGAGGCGTCTGAAGATGCTCAACAGAAAAAAGCTCTTCAATCGGAACTTTTGATTCGGCAAACAGAAAATAAAGCCATCGATGCTCTGCAATCTCTTCTCAAAAAGCGCAAAGGCTCTTCGGATGAATCAACTCTTATGTTTCGTTTGGCAGAACTGCATATGCGAAGAGCTCGATCGGGCCGATTTTTTGATCTGCACCGCGAATCAAATACGGTTCTGAAGTTTGCTCCCCAAGTGGCAAAGGAAGAATCCGCAAAAAAATCATTGAATCAAGCGATTCAAATTTATTCTGAAATCGAAGAACGCTTTCCAAAATTTCAAGAGATGGATGCCGTTTTATTTAATAATGCTTTTGCCAACCAGCAATTGTCGCGCATCAATATGGCAGATCAGCTTTACACAACCTTGATTGAAAAATATCCCAAGTCTGCTCTGATCCCAGATGCTCTTCTGTCCCTTGGAGAATTGAAATATGACCGTCTGCAATTTGATCAAGCCTTAAAATATCTTGAAAAACTGGATAACTACCCTGAATCTAAAGTTTACAGTTATGGCGTTTATAAAAGTGCCTGGGCTTATTATAACTTACGAAAAACAGATCCAGCGCTTGAACGCCTATTAAAAGTTATTCAATATCATTCCCCTGAAAATACTGCCAAACATAAAGATGCCCATAATTTACGCCAAGAGGCTTTTCGAGATATGGCACTTTTTTATGGTGAGACAAAATCAGCTCAGGATGCCTATACTTTCTTTCGAAAGATTTCTGATGATGAGGAACTTGCAACGGCCATGCTAAATTTAGGAAATCTTTTTCTATCCCATAGTCGCTTTAAAGAAATGAATGTTTTTCTGAATGAATATTTAGAAAAACAAGTGCAAGGATCGGCAGTCGTCAAAATTCACCTTCTTTTGCTTGAGGCCAATGAAAGTTTAAAACAAAGACCCATCGTGATTGAACATCTGCAAAAATTATCTGAACTTTGCAAAAGCGATTCTGTCTGGTTATCGATGAACAAAACTGCCGCAGCCATTGATGACTGCAAAAAATCATTTCATTCCGCATCTCTTGAACTGGTCCGTAAATGGTGGGAAATCTATCAAAAGAATAAACAGCACCAGGAATTTACAAACTGGACCCGCCAAGCTTTTCAATATTATTTAGATTTTGAAGATCCAGCAAAACCAGATACAAAAAGCCGATATGCCTATGCTGAACTTCTGTTTCAGACAGAAAATTTTCGAGAAGCGTCTGTTCAGTATTCCAAAGTGGGTTCTCTTGCAGATGATCCACAAATGAAACACGATGCCGATTATGCGGCACTTGTTTCATTAGATAAAGCAGTGAAAAAGGAAAAACTTCCAAGCGATGATCATTTAGTTTTAAATGTTGCTCAAAATTATGTTCGTCAGCATCCACAGGGTATGTTTGCACTTGCTGTCCGATTTAAAATTGCGACACTTCTCTATGACAAAGGCGAGGATCGTGAATCAGAAAAAATTCTTTTAGCTCTTTTAAAAGAAAAACTTCCATCGGATTTTCAAGATAAGTCACAGGATGTCTTATTGGATATCTATAATCTACGCAAAGATTTAAAAAAGTTCCAAGAAGCCATCCAGTCCTTTTTACCTCAAATCAGCAACAATGAACGCAAAGAAAAACTGACAAAACTCAGAGATGAAGCCCGCTTTGCAGAAATCCAAGAACATCTCAAGCAAGTGGATAAGATGTCTGCGGCTAAAGAGTTGATTCAATACGCCAATGATTTTCCATCCAGTCATCTAGCCTTAGCTTCTTGGGAGCAAGCTTTAAGCTTATATTTCACTTATGATAAATCTTTAGCAACGGCCACTGTCGCACGTGAATTTAGTCAAAAATTTCCAAAAAACAAAAACTCCATTCAAGCCTTGAAAGATGCCATTCAGATCTACACCCAGGCGGGTCTACTGATT
>JACCDG010336521.1_pt1 | contig 21842 bp, 43 predicted proteins | sample 7442471 | NCBI WGS metagenome assembly JACCDG01 (sample SAMN15323444, study PRJNA562643) | freshwater metagenome | isolation source: river surface water | place: USA:Blue River Watershed | collected 2017-08-17 | reverse complement strand
ATACACCCCTCCCCCCTACGTATCCCCCCTCCCCTTCCTACCATTTTGGGGGTCAAAAAGGGGGGATAATGCTTTTGAGAAAGCGTGTAACTAAAAAACCTAAAAAAATTTCTGGAAAAATTTTTGGGGAAAAAGGTCCCCCTGTTTATAACGGGGAGATTGTATATATTTATCGATATGAAAAAGATAATAAAACTTACAGAATCAGACATAACCAATATAGTAAAGAGGGTTATTACAGAATCAAAACACGACAGGATAGTAAATCATCATATGATTAAAAATAATCATTACAGGAGTTATATTTCGGAGGGATATGAACCATACTATTTGGATTTGAGTAAAGATGGGGATTATAGAATTGTTAAGTTAAATAATTTAAATGGTGACTTACCTAATACAACATTTTACTTTTTGGATGATAGGGAAGTTGAATTACTTAGTAAATTAGTTAATAGTACGAATAATTTAATTTCTGACTATAAAGAAATGATTAATTTATATAGGAAACAATTAATCGGAGTACTTGAACAAAAGATTATAAAATAAATCCCCAACTAACTAATAGTTATCAATATGAAGATTATAATTACGGAATCCCAAATGAATGGGTTATGGTTAAAGAGAAGATATGATGTTGTGGAAAAATCTTATAACGACACAGTAGAAATGTTTGATGGTGTTGATATTTGTACGAGATATGATGGGTTAGATGAATTTATTGATATGTTCTTTTGGTGGTTTCTTAGGACTTTAGAAGATATCTATTATTATGAGGAGGGGGGACTTCCTGATAATATAAAGGAAAAATTAATGGAGTATTATAAACATAAAGTAATTGAGATATACGACGAAAGTTGTTCATAAAGTAACCCACCTCATCAGGTGGGTTTTTTATTATATGTTTATTCAACGTACATATTGTGGGGATATGTTTAAATTTCCGGAAAAAATCGACATATCCTAAAAAGGGGTCTAAATGTTAAAAAAATTTCCGGAAAATTTTTTATGTATTTATAGGAAAAGTATATTATGAAGAAGATTGATTTTAAGACGATAATAATATTTGGACTTATAGTTGGGATATTATGTTTAAGGTTTTGTAGTGTTAAACCTGATGGTAAGGTTGTAACAATAGATGGGAAACCATATGAGGTTATTAAACATACGATTGATACAGTATATACCCCCATTGTTCAAACTGTCTATAAGAAGGGGAAAGATATATATAAGGAAGTTCCTGTATATGTTCAATTACCTGGTGATGTTGATACTGTTCAGGTGGTTAGGGATTATTACAGTAAGGTAGTTTATAAGGATACATTAAAGTTGAAGGATAGTTTGGGATATGTATCAATAACTGACACCATCTTCAACAATAGTTTATTGGGTAGGGTTTGGGATTCCCACATTAATAAGATAGTTGTTAATGATAGGATGATAGTTAAGGAGTTACCTAAGAATGAGATTTACCTTGGGGGTAATTTAGCGTTGAGTAGTAAGAGTTTTACATCTATTGGTCCATCGCTTATGTTAAAAACCAAGAAAGAGAGGGTGTTCTCTGTTGGTGTTGGATTGGGTCCGAATAACACCATTCAATATGGTGGTGGTATTTATTTTAAGTTGTGGTAATATGAAAGTAGTAATTAGTGAGGAACAGTACAATCGTTATTTGGCTAGAAGGGTTGATTGTATGAGAGATTATATTGGTAAATTAAAGAGAGGTGAGGTTGAATTACCCATTCCAATTTATGATAGTGATTGGGTTAGTTATAATTTTATATTTTCAGCAATTCTTAGACTTAATTGTGGTGATGTGGGTGGTGCTAATTTTAATAAAGAAATCCATGAAGAGATTATGAAATTATTTAAGGATGAATTGTTAGATATCTTTATACAAAATAAAAACCCCCGTTCTTAATTGATGGGGGTTTTTTGATTGTAGTATAGTTCCCACAGTTTAATTAGTTGACTTCTATCAACTCTTTGACCATTACCTCTTGAGGTATTGAATGTTTTGGTGAAACCACCCTCAAAATACACGGTATAAGACCCTGAGACATCCGTAATTTCGGTAATGAATACTATCTTCCCCAGGTTCAGAGTTATATCGCCTAGTGTGATAATTGGGTTAATTCTTTTTGATATAACAATATCTTTCCCCATTTCTTCTAAATTCTTTTTTACTGTTTCCATAGTTTTTATTTAAATATAGTGAATTTATATATGTGGGACAATAAAAATTGGGGATAAAAAAGTAAGAAAATATCTTATTTACCGGGAACCGTTTCCGACCTTCGGTCGTTTTTTCCCCCTACCCCCTTTTTTTGTTTGGTTATATATTTATTGTTATGAATAGATTTGTAATAACAGAACAAGAAAGACAACACATAAAGGGTTTGTATGAACAATCAACACCTAATACGTGGTTATCATATCCTAATGATAAAAATTATCAATATCAAAAACAGGGTAATAAGTGGATGGGTAAGAATGTTAAAACAGGTAAAATTATTGATTTAGCAAAATATCCAACAACAATTCAAAAATTGGAAACACAATTTCCGGGTGGTAAATCTCCTGCAGGTACAACACCGGGTTCATTAACCTCATCAACGAATAATGTCGTTAGTACGGTAACTACCAATCAAGGTTCTACACCAACTAATAATCAGGTTGTTGGTGCAACTAATAATGATGGTAAGAAGGTTGAAAATTCTACACCTGAAGATTTAAAAAACTTAAAAACTACTATTAAAGCCGGTACTTATGCCAGAGGTGAAATGTCCGATGAAGCTGAAAAACGAAGAATTTACATTAGAAATGTTATTAAACTTAAAGATTGTAATCTTTATGAAATAGCTTTTAATCAAGTTGGTAAAAGTGGTCAAATAGTCCAAGGAACTCTGTATATGTATAGTGAACAAATTGGTACATCATTTAATGGTCAATATCTAAATGGTGGTGCACGATGTGGAAAACCACAATCTGGTGATAAATTACCAAAAGCTAATACTAGTCAATGTATTCCATGTAATGGTTGGAAGGATACATCAATAAGAAGTAATGCAGGTGAGTGGACTGTATATAGTAAGTTGGTTCCGGTAATGTAATAATTAACAAACAAGATTAAAAACCCCATTCTTAGAGTGGGGTTTTTTGTTTGACCTCATCAAATAATTTCCGTATGATTAAATAAAAAAATATTATGGACGAAATTAGAGAAGAAAGGGCAATGAACCCAGTAATGGAAGAATCATTAACGAGAGAATATGCCGAAAGGAATATTGAACCGATGGTAAGGGTAAAAGAGTATAAACCTAAGAAACAGGAGGTACTAAGAGAATACGAGATTGGTATTCGATTTTTAAGTGTCGGATGTGTTATAAGGATTGGATGTAAGGAGATTCCATTTAGAAATATAAAAGAAGCTATGGAAGAACTTAATAAGTATGTTGAGAATCCATATGAAGAAAGTAAAAGATGGAATGATATCTTTGATGGTGAAGAATAAAAAAACCCCCTCTATTATAGTGGGGGTTTTTTTATTATATTTGTTTTATGGGAAAATTAAAACAATATATGTTAACCACAAAAATCAACGGTGTTGAAGTTAATGTGGTATGTCTAACTAATAGTTTAAAGAAGTTTTCATTACTCTTAGATAAACCTTATAATTATGTTAGGGAATATGGTAATGAAATGGGTTATATTGTTGATGAGTGTTTTGAATATCCCCACGTTTTATTCGTAGAAAGAGGGTTAGGTGGTGAGACTCTTGATATTTTTGAGAAAGACCTGGTGTATGATTACGATAGAGCCGTTGAGTTAATTGGTATACATAGGGAAAAATATCCAAATACTCGTTCTTGGTACGACTCCAAATCATAATATCTTCATATTTATTAATATGAAACTAATTAAATTAACCGAATCAGATTTGGTACGAATTGTTAAGAGGGTTCTTAATGAACAAATTCGTAGAGATTGGAGAGATGAGGAACATGAGGAGATATTTGATAGGACTAAGAAAAATGTTATTAAGAGTTTAAAAAGAAAACTTAAATCATATTATGAGGATGATGAACGTATTGTTTTATATGGTGACGAAGATGGTGATGATAGGTTAATGGATTATCGTAAGAACTCTAAGGAATTATATTACAATCGTACATTATCTAACTTATATGGAAAAGTCTTACCACATCCATTGTGGTATGTAAATGGAAAGTATTATGTGTACGATACATTCAAAGAATTATTTCCCGACGTTCAAGTAACTAGGGTTACAAGTGCTAATATGAGTTAGAAATGAAAATAATCATAACTGAAGATAAATTAGATAAACTTCACAAAGTAATTGAAGATAGGGGTGTATTACCTACTATTAAGTTATTTGGTGGTTTTAATAATTTTAAAAAAATTACACCCGATTATTTTAAATCAAGAGAACATAAGATTGATTTAATTAATGAGTTAGTTAAATCCGATACCGAAGCTGAGGGTAGAATTTATATGAGTGATATTGCGGACCGATATGATGATTTGGTTATTAGATATGAAAATCGTAATAATGGTCATACACTTCAACACGAAATTGATTATGTTCAAGAAGATATCCTAGGTGTTACAATATGGGAGATTGATAAAGATGGTGGTCTTTTAGACGACCCTTGGGATTATTTTGAATATTCCTTTGACTCATTAAACAATGATATGATTGAAACCATATTCAATTTAATGGTAAAATATTATTTAAGATGAAAATATTAATTAGAGAAAATCAGATAGGTAAGTTATATCCGGCATTAAGAAAATATTGGGATAAAAGTTCATATCCCACCTATAATTCAAGAACCCCTAGGTTATTTGGGTTAAATTATAAATATGAAAATGAGTTCATTGGAATGTTTATGGACTATTTGGGGACTGATGAGATTATTGAACGATTAGATAAGATAGTTAATTCCTATTCAACTTGGACACGAAATGGTGATTGTGGTACATATGATTTTGAATATGTTATAAGAACATATGAGATTGATTATGATGAATATGAGGTTGTATTGTATGTTAATTGTAAGGGTGATGGTAGAGTTACTATTGATGATGAAGAAATGTCAATAATGGATGCACTTGATAACCATGATTATGGTTGGGAAGTTGAACAAGAAATTAAAGATTGTATTTTATATGATGTTATTTATAATAAAATAAAAAGTGAGACCGGATTAGATAGTAGAATCCAATTTATATAGAATGGACATTAAAATAACTGAGAAACAAGCTGACAAACTAAAAAATTTGTTGTTGACTAAGAACCCTAAAGAAGTGTTTAAATTATTTGGTGGATTGGATAATTTTTTAAAATTATTCAATAATGACTTAAATGAATTTTATAAACACACAGGTTACATCCCTTATACAAAAGACGAAGTTAATGGTGGGAGAATGCTCATTGATAAAATATTAATTGATAGATTAAATTTAGATGATAGACAACATTGGAGTAATGGTGAAAAAAAATTAGGTAATTTTATATTTGGAACAAAAAATGGTCCAAAATATACCTTTAACGCTAGAGCCACAGGTAAAGCCATTAATAATAAAAACGGTCAAGAGTTTATGCAAGTAGCTGGAATGTGTGTTGATTTAGGTTTAGGGTTTGGATATGGTGACCTAAAACAAAAAGAACTTTTAGGTAAACGAGCTAGAACTCAGATATTCAAACAAATTATTGATAAATATAATTTAGACAGTTACAATGGACATTAAAATAACTGAGAAACAATTAGAAAAAATAAACAACCTTATAAATGAGAAGGGTGCTAGTTTCGTTATTAAATTAATGGGTGGTACTCAGAATTTATTAAAACTATTTGGTGGGGATTTAAAAACTTATTATAAATATACGGGTTACGTTCCATATAAGTTTGATTCAACAGGTGAGAATATGTATATAGACAATCTTTTAATTGAGTCACTTAATTTAGAAGATAGTTGGAATAAGAAAGAAAAGAAACTTGGTGATTTTAGATGGACTAGTAGTGGTATGAATTTCAAAGTTACCGCTTATGCAACCTCACCATTTAAAAGTCATTTGGGTCAAGAGTTACGAAGAGTTGCTGGGATAAGTGGTGATTCAGGATTTGGGTATAATTATGTAATACATAAAATAGGAAAACGAGGTAGAGCTCAGATTTTTAAACAAATCATCGAAAAATACAATTTAAAAAGTTATTTAAATGAAGATAATAATTAGTGAAAATAAACTTGAGAAACTTAATGAGTTTCTTAATAGCCGAGGTCCATTATTTGTTATAAGAATGATTGGTGGGTATAATAATTTTATTAAATTATTCCCCAATTATTTTGATAGTAAGGAAAATAAAATCAAATTACTTAATGAGTTAATTGAAAATGACGATGAATTAGAAATAAATGGTCGAATTTATATGTCCGATATAACTGAAAAACTTATTTTAGTTGGTACTGATAAAACAGAATATGGTACTGACCTTAAATTTTATATTGATTATATCAAAGAAGATTGGGCAACTATTCAGGTATGGGAGTTTGATAAAAATGATGAGTTGGTAGATGAGGATGGGTTTGATGCTTATAACATAAAATTTGATGAATTGGATAGAAGGGTGTTTAACCAAATATTCGAATCAATGGTAAACTATTTATTATTATGAGAATATTAATTTCTGAAAATAAAGTTGAGAAACTAAAAAACCTGATTGAACTTAAAGGTATGAAAAAGGCCGTCCAATTAATGGGTAGTTTTAACAATATTGTTAAAGTTTTAGGTTATGAAGATGTTGAAAAATACATATATCAGTATTTAGCTGATACAAAATATCCTGATTATGGTTGGCAAACTCACGAAGATTACAAAGATGAGATGGGTATTTATGGGTTAATTCAATTTTTTATTAATGATATTGAAGGTTATTATATTAATGATAGAGGTACGTTGGATATTAAACCTTGGTTATGGGATGAGTTGGAAGAACTTTTTGATGGTTATAATTGGAAAAGAATATTTCAACAATGGTTTGAAGATAATACAGGTCTTGAAGTAATAAGAGTAGAATGAAAATAATAATAACTGAAAATAGATTAGAGAAAGTTCTTAAAAAATCCGGAGTTGAGACGACCGTTAAATTATTAGGTGGTTGGGAAAACTTCCGTAAAGTTTTTAATATTAATTCCTATGAGGATTATTTACATCTTTTTGATGATTTAGATATTAAACAATCAATTGAAATCCCCAAATATAGATTATATAAGTATAATGATGGTCAAAACATAATTATATATAATACAATTGACGACCGTGTGGGTATTAATGATGAAGAGATTCTGAGTGTATTAGTAAATGATTTATTAGGTTTAAAACCAGTAGTTAAGGATTCAAGAGTAATAATACAAAAGTGGTTGAGTGATATTTATAATATTGATGTTGAAATACGTAGAATCCATCGAATGTATTCATGGGATAGTATTGCACATATTAAATAACGATATGAAAATAATAATAACAGAAAATAAAGTTGAGAAACTTAAAGGTTTAATTAAAACTCAAGGTATTGAGAATGTATCTAAATTAATGGGTGGGTTCGATAATTTAATTAAAGTTTTGGGTGTGAACGGGATTAATGAAGTAATTTATGATTATCTGAATGATAATTTAACCCCAACTAAAGGATGGAAAGATACTGAAGAATACATAGAATTAGCTAAAGATATTCGTACAGTTCATTTTATTATTAATGGACAGGTTGGATATTCATACACACTATATCCTATTAGTGGTAATACCCTATTATTTCTTTATCCTGCAACTGATAAAAAATTAAGGGAAACTTTTGAAGGTGAGGAAATTTGGGGTGATGTATTAATTAATTGGTTCAAAGATAAAACAGGACTTAAAGTCGATAGATTAGGTTAATTATGAAGATAATAATTAAAGAAAATAAGATTAACGACCTAATTCAATCTAAAGGTTTAGAAAAGGTTATCAAAATAATGGGTGGGGTTAATAACTTTGCTAAAGTTATGGGTTACGATGATGTTAAATCCTACATTTATGATTATTTAGAAGATAATTGGTCACCTGATAATGGATGGAAAGATAGTGAATATTACATTGATTATTTTAAAAGTTACGGTACATATCAATTTAAGGTAAATGGTGAAATAGAATATACATGCACAATGAGTAGAATTACTGGTTATACTACGTTACATATATTATCAGAATTATATATTCAAATGAGAGATTTATTTGGTGAAGAGGAAAATTGGTTTGATATATTTAAAGAATGGTTTGAAGATAAAACAAATATGGCTGTTGATGAGATAATATGAAAATAATAATTACCGAGGAACAATATAATTTCCTAAATGAAATGATAAAATTAGATATAAAAGTTGGTGACACCTTAATGGGTGGTAAATTCAAGAATAAAAAAGTTGTCGTTAAAACGATTGGTAAGAACGACAATGGTGATATCACAATAAATGGGAAACCATTATTACGATTTAGAATTATAAAATGAAAATAATAATTACCGAGGAACAATATAGTCGTTATATGAGACGAAGATATGAATGTATGAAAGAGTACATTGATAAATTAATTAGTGGTGAAGAGAAAATGGGTGTTCCTCCTGGTGACTTTGTTTGGGATACTTATAAATTTATTTTAACGGCATTTGTAAGACGTTATTGTAATGTAAATGAGCAGTTTTATAATGAAGATGTTCATAACGAAATAATGGATTTATTTGGTGATAAACTAAGACAATATTACGACGATAATAAATAAAGTTCCCCCATCCTAACAGGTGGGGTTTTTTATTTAAAATATTTTTGGTATTTTTATTTAAAATACTGAGATATGAGATTTGATGATTGGGATAGACCTGTATATAAACACAAAGATTTACCACCTTGGAATGTGTATTTAACCGAGGGTCAGAAATATCGTTATAACTTATTAATACCTAGACTTGTTAATTTGATTGGAAAACATGGATTTAACAAGACAATAAAGTTATTGGGTCGTGATATATTCGTTAAGACATTTATTCGTAATCCTGAAGAGTTTATGGAAATATTTAATCGTCATAATATGAGGGAGTTTAGAGTATTATTACCTAATAACCAAGGTTATAGTTATGGTGTTATGGAAAATTCCGCATATATTTTTAAAAATTCGGTTATATGTCTAATAGATAGAAATGGTGTATTAAAGATTGATGAATCATTACATCATTTATTTAGATATGGTTTTGGAATGCCTGAAAGGTATTTATATACTTTTTTAAAAAATTGGTGTCAAATTTATTTAAATGAACGTATAACCAAAGTACATAGTGTTACTGATTTATGTCAATTAGTTGATATTAAAAAAATTGACGTAAGAAATCCATTAAATGAAGATTTTATAAATGATTTTCGTTTCGCTTATTACTGATATTTATAAGTATGAAAATTATTATTACTGAGAGTCAATACAAAAAAATATTAGAACAGGAATTGGATTTAATTGATGATGTTGATATTTGTCAAACGGGGATTGATTATGAAAGTTTTTATCCTCACTACAATATTGTTATTATAAATTTACCTAACAATAATGTACAGGAACGAGAGGATTTATATAAAAAAATTGAAAACCTAAATTGTGACATTAATTTAAATAATATTATCACCGATGAGGTATTTACTATTAATTCTAAAGATATTAGAATAACAAATTCAGAAAAAAAGAATTTATTTATTTCTAAATCTGTGTATGAAAATAAGATTTTCCCTTATCTTACCAAAATAGAACAATTTGAAAGTTTTATTGATTCCACACCTATTAAAAAAGCGTTAGAACTTGCCTTTCCAAATAATTGGAAAATTAAAACTACAACACACGTTGCAGGTGTCGTTGGCGTTTTACCAATAAAAACCGCAAAAAATAAGTGGTCTATTGTTAATTTCTTCAATAGTAAACAAAGTGTTATACGTAAGATTAAAATGTTTTTGGTTAGAGATTATAAAAACGGCACGTTTAATCCGGATTTAAAAGATATAAAAGGTTCGGTAATTAATTGGATGGCTAATTTATTTAGTGATATCAATAGTAGTGATATGATAGAATTAGTTAAAATACAAGAAACTTCTATCAATGATGCTTATAGTCAGGAAATAAAAGATTCCCAAAAAATAAGGAATGTTCTACATCCAGGTAAAACGGTTAAAATATCAGGTTTTGGTACTATAAAAGATATAAATTTAGGGATTGATGTAACTATAGGGGGTGTAACATATCAAATAAAACCTTGCAGTCAAATTAAATTTGAAGATAAGTTTATCAAAGTAAGTATTGGTGGGTCAAACCCTAATGATTATACTAAAAACCCTGTTAAAAGGATAGCTTTCTTTAAGGATGAGGATATGTATGTATTCAATAACAATGCAATATCCCTTAACGGTAATACATATACATACAATAAAAGTGATATGATATATCCTAAAACAATTTAACCCCACCATAAATAGTATTTATGGTCCGACCCAAGGTAATACTTGGGTTTCTTTTTTTAAATTAACTATATTTATATATAAAAAAGAATATGAAACATTTATTAAATAATTTGAGTGAGGAAGAAAAAAACTCAATTAGAGAACAACACGAAGGTGGTAAAACAATTGATACTTCAAGATTTAAATCATTGTTGGAAAATAAAATGGGTAATGTTAAACCATTGGTTGAACAGGAAGAAGATGATTTTGGATATGCAACACATGATGGAAGTTTTGGTGGTGATGATTCTGAATATAAAAAACCATTAAATTCACTTCAAAGACATTTTTTAAAGAAGTTAGAGTCAAATCCTAATATAGCATCTAGATATGGAATGAGTGATGAAGAATTTAAAGATTTCGTTTACAATGAAATAGATGATGACATTTATAATCTTTGGGATGAAGATGAGTTTGGTGCCAATGAAGAAGATTTAGATGAAATTGCGGGTGTTGATTATATGTCTGATGAAATGGGTGAAGAAGAATTGGATTTAACTGAATTCGATGATTTAGATGAAGATGAAACTTGGTAATAATATGAAGAAAGTAATAAGATTAACTGAATCGGATTTAGTTCGTATTGTGAAAAGAACAATTAACGAACAATTGGAAGATGAATATGAGGATGATTACACCCCAACTTTAAAAGAGAAGATTGAGAGTGTAATTAGAAATTCTGTTACTAACAGAGAAGAGGTTATTCAAGTGTTAGAAGATTTACTTCGTGAGAAAAAATCGGCTAACAGTATGAGAGACCGATTAAGAAGATAATTAATTAATATTATATAAACCCCACCTCATCCGTGGGGTTTTTTGTTTTATAATGTATTTATAGATAAACAAAAATTATGCGTAAATTTGTTATAACTGAACAAGAAAAGAAAGAAATCTTAGGGATGTATAAATCCGAAGATGATATTCAATCACAGATTAAAGCTGAGGTTGAAAAATTAGGGTATGACATTGATGATGTTGAAGTATTAATGGATGATGAACCAAATAAAATGAATGAGAATGTTATTAAGAAAGCAATTGTTATTTGTTCAATAGTTGGTGGTGTTGTTAGTTGTAATAAACCTGAGGCTAGATACATTTATCAGTATTCATATGAAACTGAAAGTAGTCAAGAGTATTCACAAGAACACGGTTACGATGTTAAAACTACTAATTTCCACACATATGACCATAAATTAACTGACCAAGAGGAAGATGAGATACAAGACAGATTGGATTCTCAGAAAACTATTCAAGGTGAAGAGATTTTAAACAGTGATTTTAAATTATATGCTATTGACACTAAAGGTGAGTGGGGGTAAAATATGAAAGTAGTTATTGACGAAGAAAAATTAATTAAAGGATTTCAAAAATTAACCGACAAATTTTTGGTTGATTTAAAAGAGTATGCCGAAAAATGGTATGAAGATGAAGAAATACCTGATTGGATGTCAACCGGTATTATTGAGTGGGTTGATGCCGTTGATAAAATCAAAATTACACACCTTCAGGTAAGAAAAGATGATATAGGGTCAACCTATTATATTTCGGTTGACGCAATTTTAGATTCAGTACAAAGATTTGATATTGATGAAATACTACAACATATTTCATATCTTATAATAAAAAGAATGTTTGGTTTTAGGTCAGGTAATACGGTTATTATGATTAGTAATAATGTAGAATTAAAAAATACGGACCCCCAGTGGTAAATGTTAAATTTTAGTTTTATAATTAACCTATGGAGAATTATATTAAGATAGGTTATGAGGTTCGAGACGATGGTCGAATGTATTTAGATTTATCGTCAAGTAAAAGTAAGATTGAATATGAGGAAATGTTATCAGTAACCGTAGGTGCGTTAAGTATGATGATACGTATTGCTGGTGAAAAAGGTCATAATACGGAGGGTGAAGTATTTGAATCTGTTATCAATCATTTACATAATGAATTTATCAATTCCGATTCATTTAAAGATTTGAAGATAAAACGATAAACATATATTTGCTACGATAAACTAGGTTGGTTTATTATAGCAATAACATATTTATTAATATGAATTATAATGAAGACCCTTTAAAAAAATTACTATTCAGTATATGGGATAAAAAAGGATATGCAACATCAGACCCATCATTCCTTAAATTATTTAACATACCTTTAAATTCTCAGTATATTGCTGAAGAACTAGTTTTAGAATGGAATGAACTAAATGATACTGATGTTTTCAAATATTTTAGTGATGAATTTAATACACAAAAAAGAGAACCGTTTGGACATCATTTCAATGAATATTATGAACTAAAACCCAAAAGTAATGGTTATATTAGGATATCCAACTCCGATGGTTTAAAATCGGATGTAATACTACATTCTGTTGATATTGACTTGGAACGTCAAAATATTGTTGCATATATTGAATTTGATAGTTCAAGGACTTACCCCCCAAATCAAAATAATTTAAGTTTTGATGAAGTATATCCATATGATGAGGATGCTGATGAAGATGAATGGTATGAATATTATAATGAATATCGTGAAGATGTTAGGTGGGCATTTGAAAAGTATTTCTTTAAAAAATATGTATCTAAAACGGGTTATGCGTTTGAGGTTGAATTTGTATAAAAATATATTATAATTAGTTATGAATGAGTCAAGTAAAGCACAGATGTATGGTAAGTTATTAAACGAACATACAAGAGTCGGAAATTTAATTTCAGAAATTAAAGCCGAGAATTTTGAAATGAATGATGAACAAAAAACGAGAATACGTGTTTTGGAAAATCAACAGATTCAAATAATGATGGCAGTAAAAAAATTAATGTCATAAATAAAAACCACCTCATCGGGTGGTTTTTTTCATTTATATTTATTATAATTTATATATGAGTTGTAATATCCCAAATATTATTAATCTACCAATTGAGTTGAATACTATTATGATTTCTTCTAGTTCGAAATCAAATAGAAAAATTGATACTCAGATTGGTGGGGTATATATACATCCAAGACCTATTATTAGTGATTTAAATCTTGATGAATTTATTAACGACTTTAATATAATGCTTAATAAATTAATTAACACTTCATTACGTATTCACATTGAATTTGATGAATATTATAATCATTTAGAAATTACTGTACATACAACAAAAATGATTAATTGGGATTACATTACCAAAATGGAAAAATGTGTTAATATATTATTAAAATTAAGGGGTAAATATAAAAAACCCCCAACATTTAGTTTTATAGAAAGTTATACACCAGCAGCTTAAAGTTTGGTTGCGTCTTTTAGAATTTTTAATGCAAATTTATAATTATCATCAGTTAATGCCGATTTAAGATTAACATAATTAGAATCTGAAGTTTTTGCCTCCCACTCTTTATTATCGTTTAATCTATAAGTCCACATTTTATCTTTTTCTAATTTATATTCACCTGTTGACCAAGTTTTAAATAATTTTTCTAATGTTGTTTTGATATTTTCATCATCAACACTAACAATATCATCATTCTTTTTAATTTTCTTTTTAACAAATGAACCTCCATCGTGTGGTGGATATTCTTTAGGTTTGGTGAATTTGTAGAAGTACTGTCTAATATAAATTCCTGAAGGATTTTTGAAGTCTAAAACTAATGTATAATCTTTAGCTCCAGGTTCCCACCTTTTCATACCTTCAATTTGTCCTTGGGCTCTTGAATCAGCACCACCTCCGGCTGAACCAACACTTGAAACACCAACATATGCTTTACCGTCTTCACTTTCATCAATTGTTGCGGACCATTTAACTGTATATGTTTTTGAATCAACTTGAATTTTTAAATTAGTAATATCAGGATTAATACCATCATTCCAAACTTCTTGTAATGCTTGATTAATACTTTTACCTTGATTGAATTTAATATATGGACTCCATTTAGATGGTGGGTTACCACTTAACATATAACCACCAAAACCGTCAGACCTTCTACGATTAAATGAGTGTAATGCGTCACCTTTGTTTGGTGTACTATTAGGGACTGTATATTGACCACTAATTTTCATAGGTAAAGAAACTTTACTTTCAGTAACAATACCCATCATGGTTTTCATTTTATATATTTCTTCGTTTATATAACTTTTCATACAAATAAATATCGCAATTAGAAGTAATAATTGTTTATTATACATTTTGAGTTAAGATTTGTTAGGTCCGGAAAGGTAACATTTCCAATGTCATTATTATCAATATGACTAATATACAATTCTGTAAATAAATGACAATATTTCTCATATGTTTTTTTCCCACCAATACACCAATCAACATCGGTTATAATTTTGTCTCTTTCATCTATGATTAGAGTTCTATCTTTCAATGGGGGTAATCCATTAAATGTTCTGTGACCAACCAATAAAGTTTGATTTATTGTAAGGTTTTTGAAGTGTTTAAGGTCTTCTGATGATTTCCATAGTAATTTATCGTCTAAACCGATAAAACCTAGGTTATTTACTGCGATTATTGCTTTCATTATTCAAATAATAACATATTTATTAAATATGAAAATAATAATTACAGAAAGTCAATATAAGAGATTTAAACATCTGTTGGAACAGAGTGTTTATGATGAAGAAGATTACGATAGTAATGAGGATTACAGTAATGGGGATTACGATACTAAAGAAGGTATGGTAGTTAAAGGTGAAATTAGTACATTACCAATTAAATTCACATATTCAGAAGAGAAAGAAAATGAAAATGGTGAAATAGAATATTATGGAGAAATTCAATTTAATGGTGACGAATATTTTGGTGTGATAGCAACAGATAAACGTGGTTATTTAATTGATGTTGACTTTTATTCTGTTTTATCCGATGATGATATTAGAATACAAAATGTGATGAAAGATATGAATTCAAGTATTTATTACGAATTTGAACATTGGTTAGATTCTGAAGTAATTCCAAGTTTACAAGATTAAAATATGGTTGAAAAGTTTCATAAAATAGTAGAAAAAGTTGGTTTATATAAAGCCATTAAATTATTTGGTGGATTTCAAAAATTTAAAGAAATTGTTGAGTCTCAACCTGAGTTAACACAATATCTTGATGAGTTAAAAGGTAGTTGTAGTGTTTCATTAGTGAATACCCCTGATGCGTATTTTGATTTTTACATATTGGATTATGACATTATGGATGACGATTTTGTTGAATTAATTGTTGATATGACAGTTGATTTTAAAAATCTATCAGGTGAAGAGATATATCAATTAAAACAATGGATTGGAGCGATTGCCTATAACCATGAATTTGAAATTTATGATGTTGAAAATCTACCAATTCACAAAAATCTATTTATTAAATCATTCAATGGTAAACCATATAGTTGGCCTGGTTATGATATTATTACTGACCAAGAAGCTATTGAATTACTTGACAAAACAGGTTTGTGGGAAGGTATGATACGTGAAGAGATATTTTTAAATGAATCAATTCATTTTTTTAAAAATGAAAAATATGATAACGACCCTAATTATATAAAATTTAAAAATGTTCTTACACAATTAGAGAATAAATCCGGAAATAAGTACACCGATTTCACTGACTTAGACCGTACATTGAAAATCAAATACGTTGAACCTGATAATGACCGTATTAATATTTATGTTTACGTTGAAGGTATTGGTGAGTCCGATAATGAGTTTGAATATTTTACAAAATATGGTGATGATGAAATAAGTCACGAATCTGATTTAAATATAAGAAAATATTTTTATCCATATATTGATACTAGTATTAGTGAAGAACGTCAAAAACCATTTAAAGAAATAATTTCAAAACGATTATATAAATTACGTTCATTAATAGGTATGGATAATAAGTTCTACCGGATTAATATAATTCCTTAAAAAAAAAATAACCCCCAAATCTAAAAAGTTTGGGGTTTTTTATTTATATTTGTTTTAAAATCTAATTGAAATGAAATATAGAACACATAACGACGAACACATCAATCTTGCAGGTTCATCCTACAAAGGTGAGATAACGACAACTTATGCTAAGTTGGTTGAATTATTTGGAGAACCATCCAAAAATAGTGGTGATGGTAAAACCGATGTCAATTGGAAAGTTGAATTTGAAAATGGTGAAGTTGCGAACATCTACAACTATAAAAATGGTGCTAAATATGGTAACCCAAATATTGAAACCATAACTGAATGGACTATTGGTGGTTACAAAAGTGTTGTTGTTGAATTAATAAATGAATTGTTATGACAGATGGTTATATGAATAAATTTGATACAATAGTCGGTATTATTGTAATGATAATGATTATTGTTTGTTCGGTGTTATTCGTAAAATGTGAAGATAACAAATACAATCACTGTAAGTATGTGATTATAGATTCACATAAATACAAATATCATGCAATATCGTATAAGGTTATTGATAATACATGTATTAGTATGATTAACGAAGACCACAAAAGAATTATAATTTGTGGGGAATATACAATTGAAGAAACAAATTAAAAGTATGGATAAAGTATTATTTATTGTTAGAGGATTACCTGGTAGTGGTAAATCAACATTGGCAAAATCATTAGGTTCGGTTCATTTTGAAGCTGATATGTATTTTATGGAAGGTAATGAATATAAATTTGACATTACCAAAATTAAAAAAGCTCACGAATGGTGTCAGAATCAAGTTGAGATTTCAATGAAGAATGGTAACATTGGTGATAGTAGAATTGCAGTATCAAATACATTCACTCAAGAGTGGGAAATGAAACCTTATGTTGATTTGGCGGAAAAATATGGTTATACTGTATTCACAATCATAGTTGAAAATAGACACGGTGGTGTTAATGTACATAATGTACCTGAAGAAACTTTGAATGCTATGTTAAACAGATTTGAAACTAAGTTAATATGAACTCATTAGATAAACAATACACAGATTTACTTCAAACCATATTAGATTATGGGGTTGATAAGAAAGATAGAACCGGTACGGGAACTAAATCTATCTTTGGTTATACCATTCGTCATAATATGAAGGACGGATTTCCTCTTCTTACAACAAAGAAAATGTATATGAAAGGAGTTATAACCGAATTGTTATGGTTTTTACGTGGCGAAACAAATATCAAATCACTTGTTGATAATGATTGTCATATTTGGGATGGTGATGCTTATAAGAATTATTTGAATAAGTGTTTAGATAAGAAATGGATGAAAGAAAATGTCTTTTTAGATGGGAGTTCTAATCATCACTTATATTTACAAGAAGAATTCATCAACAAAATCAAAACAGATGTAGAGTTTGCTAAGAAGTGGGGTGATTTAGGACCAGTATATGGTAAGCAATGGAGAAGATGGACTAAAAAGAAAATGTATTTTTCAACTGACGGTTCATATGAAAACATTTATGAAGAAGCTGACCAAACAGTTATTGACCAAATCTCGTGTTTAATCAACGAACTTAAAACAAATCCTGATTCAAGACGTTTGATGGTTAACGCTTGGAATGTTGGAGAATTGGATTCAATGGTTCTTCCACCTTGTCATTATGGATTTCAAGTTTATACAAGAGAGTTAAGTTTAGAAGAGAGAAAACAAATATTTGAAGATAAAGGATACGTTTGTGATTTATGGCCATTTAATGGTGATTGGCACGGTGAATATGATGGTTTTGGAATATCTCGTAGAGCAATCTCTTTAATGTGGAATCAACGTTCAGTAGATACATTCTTAGGTTTACCATTCAACATTGCTTCATATGGATTATTATTGGAAATTATCGCTAAAGAAGTTAATATGGTTCCTGACCAATTAATTGGAAACTTTGGTGACGTTCATTTATATTCAAACCATATTGAACAAGCAAAAGAACAAATTGGTAGAGAATTACGAGTTGATGAAAGAGTTTGTATGTGTTATGAAAACCCCAATTTAGATTTGTCTAAGATACAGGAAGGAATGAGTGATGAAGAATTCACAAAAGTTTGTGATGAATTTAATATTCCGACAAGAACGAGAACACCATATCCATTACCTAAATTAGACATTCATCCTGGTATGTTAGATTATGATTTAGATAAATTGGAGATTGATATGTTTAAAATTTTAGATTACCAATCACATCCAACAATAAAAGCACCATTATCAAATTAATTTATTATATTTGAAGAAATGAAGACACGGATACACGTTAATCAACATCATATAAGGTCAAACAAAACAAAAGATACTGAATTACCCGTAATTACGATAAAACAAGGACGTAAGAACACTTATTGTAATGAAGTTGAGATACTTGGTCCAAGTAAGATAATATATTGTGGTAGTGGGGATAAAAAACCTATATTGAGTTGTGGTGCAAGAGTTGTCATTGAAACAGAAAGTGAAATAAATATAATAAGTTAAATTATGAAGAAAAACGAAGTGAAATTATTGAATAACAAATTCAAAAGTATTGAATTGTTAAATGCCGAAGGTTGTATTTTAAAGGCTTTCAAAACTCAGGATGGTTACATAATGTTAGATGAACATCGTGAATTAATCGCTATCTTGAATGATAAAAACATATTCAAATATGTTAGTGGTAATCTTAGTTTAATTGATTCTGAAGGTAGAGATTTAAAATATACCGACTACCCTAGTAGTATGAAACCTGAATTAAGTAAATTATGTGAGTTTTTAAGTTTAGATTCTTTAACTTTGTAATATGAAAGTGTTATTATTTTTATTGTTGATTAGTTCAACAATCTTTTCACAAGAATGTGAAGTTGTTTTAGAAAGATTTTATGAATATAAAATAAGTAAAAACGTTATCATCACTAAGGATTATGATGTGGAATCTGAAGTGGCGTTTAATTATATCCAAGATGGTAAATTTATTCAAATAAGTACTGATAGAGGAATTAATTGGTACTTGTCCGATACATTAACCAAACAATTCTTAAAAGGTCGGGAAATCAAACAAAAATCGGTTGATAAAGTGTTAAGTTATATGGTTCATAATATTACTATTGATTCCAACACTAACTTACTTTATAAGGAGGTTGAAAATACTTGTTCTGTATGTATGACATCAATATATGATATGTTAATAGGTGATACTACTTTAATTAGAGAATTTAAGAGTAAAGGAGTTAAAAGGATTATAGTAAATTATGTTCAGGTTAAACGTCGTGATAGAATTGGTTATATATATGTAACCATCCAAAAAAGTTTTCGTAAGGATGAAGAATATTTGTATTTTGAAAGTATGGATTAATAAAAAACCCCCATTATTTTTGGGGGTTTGATTTATAATATATTTTTCTAATAATATCACCTTGTGGAGTATCTTCACTGGCAATTGAATAAAGTTTACCTATTCTTCTAATCATAGTATCACCAACTTTATTTAGGTGTTTAATTTGTTTTTTAAAATATTCAAGAGGTTTGTTTTCGTATTTACTAATTTCGGCATAATACTTTTCAGTAAATTCGTGACCTTTAGATTTAACACCACTCATTTGATACATCATATCTTCAAAAAAATCAGTTGCAAATTTTGATACTTCATCTAATTCAATTTGAGACATATTAACATAAACAGCTCTTAACACATTATTCGGATTTACACCTGATGTTTCATCACCAATACCAGTAATTAGTTTATCTAAGGTATATTCTCTCATTTTTTTAAATTCTTTAAAAGTGTCATTTTTTAATAAAAATCCAAGGAATTTTTTTTGATTAACACCACCAAGAGTCATTTCAGAATAAACTTCACTTGGTTTTACTAATAATTCAGTTTCAGTTGCCAAATATAACAAGTGTAAAAAATCATTAATAACATTAAGGTTAAATCTATTTGCTCTTGTAATACCCATATAATGTGCGAAATCTTTAACACTTTCTTGTGGTTTTACATAGAAATCATAAGCGTGTTTTAATTCGTGAGTTAAACTTGAAATAAGTTGAGTTGAGTTTGATATACAATAATTAATTACATCGGAAAATTTAGTAGTGTGATAATCGGTATCGGGATATCCAAAACTTAATCTAACATATAATTCTTTAGGGTCGTTGTTGTTAACTAACACCCATCGGTTTTTATCAATCTCAGGTCTTGGGTTATAACCCGCCGACATTAATACCAACTTATCGTGATTAATCTCTTTAAAATCCACTGTTAAATTAATATCTGTTATGTTTAATTCTTTTCTTGGTTTTTCACTAATAACTAAATTAGCGTTAAAATCAACTTCAAAATTTGACGAATCATCAATCACATCATCGTTATGTTTTTTAAATTGTGATAAAATTTCATTATATAAAGTTTCACCGGCTTTCTCAATATTTCTTGGAACTCCGACTTCTTCGGTCATTTCAGTATATTTCATTATGCGATATTATTAATTAAATTTTTGTCTCTCATGGCTAAAGCTACTTTATCTTTACCAAATAAACCTGTATTACCTCTATCGGCAATTGCGGAATCAATTAATTCAGTTTCAGACATATTTGGTTTACTTTTAAGTTTATCAGACAAACTTTTAGCGAATTTTTTAAAGAATCCCGGACCATTCCAAGTTGCGTATGAAAAATGTAGTGTTAATCCTGGACTATTCTCAACACGTTTTTTTAATTCAGGTGTGAAATAATTAGAAACATTTCTTTCATAATTTTTTTTCATTATTTGAACTGCTAAATTTTTTAATTCATTTTCTTTTTCACCACCTTTAAAACCGTGAGTCCACTTTTTACAGAATTCGCCCATATTAAACCATTTTCTACCAAGTCTATGAGCACCTCTGTCTTTTTTCTCTTTATCAATAATTCCGAAGAATTTTTTACCTTCATCGGTTCTTTCAATATTTCCATTGTATCGGTCAAGACCAAACATAGTTTCAGTTGAAGAGCCTCCAATTGATTTGTGATTACAATATGGATTCCAATAACCACCTTCAAATTTTTTAATTACAAAATCAGTTACTTTATCAAAAGTATCTGAGGCGTTTATAGTTTTGTTATTTGTTTCGGTATCGTCAGATTTTGTATCGTCAGATTTTGTATCGTCAGATTTTACGGGTTCTTTACCTAAATTTTCAATTTTATTTTTAAGTGAGTCAATATCAATTAAAGTATCTAGTAATGATTCATCAATTTTATATAATTGTCTAATATCTTTTTTTTCAGATTCTGAAATAACGATTCTCTTATTCATATTTATAGTATTTATTAATAAATATTAAAAAACAATGAAATTAACTGTAGT
>JACCDG010599098.1_pt1 | contig 21849 bp, 31 predicted proteins | sample 7442471 | NCBI WGS metagenome assembly JACCDG01 (sample SAMN15323444, study PRJNA562643) | freshwater metagenome | isolation source: river surface water | place: USA:Blue River Watershed | collected 2017-08-17 | reverse complement strand
GGCTGCGGCTGCGGCTGCGGCTGCGGATTTCTTAGCTTGCTCCGCAAACTCCCTGGCCTTCGGTGCCCATACCTCGCGGGCTGCTTTGGCGAGAATCGCACGACGCTCTGGCTCGCGGTCCGGGTCATTCGTGCCAATCGGATCGAACAAGCCGAACGCCAAGATGCCTTCCGTCCGCCCCGCGTCGTCTCTGCGGTAGGCGTCGTTGATCGCAATGCACAGACGGTTGATCGCTGGTGACACACAATCGCAGCGGTCGGTCCACTCGCCGCCCAGGTGCGATTGCAACGCGGTCATCCAGCAGGCTTGTTTGCCTTCGGTCCCCTTGCCATAGCCGAGATTGATTGTTCGCATGTTCTTTTCCTTTCGGTTGTGAAAAAAGTGGTTTAAGTCGAGTTTCGCCCCGATGGGGCTGGGTTAGTTCAATGGCTTGATGCCCCGATACTCTTTCATGATCTGAAAACACAGGCTGCACATTTTGTCCGACTGCTCCCAAATCGCCTCAGCGCCTTTCAGCATGGTTCCACAGCCGCGGCCAATGATTCTCGATGCGCACTTGGCACACACATGGCCGTCGTCAACGGTCCAGCCCAGTAAGCCAAATGGCTGCTGATCGTTCGGCGGCGGACAATGTTCGATCACTTGTCGCAGGTCGTTAATCGTGGCCATGTGGCTTCCCCTTCTCCCCGTTAGTTGCTTAGTAAGGCTGCGGCGACTTTTGGGCGCTCCGTGTAATCCAGATATCTCCCAGGGCCGTAGCCGTGGATCACTTCCGATTGAGCAAGGGACGCTTGAACCATCAGGCATTCGCCACCGCTATTCACCATCGTCGGTTCAAGGTGCGACGTAGGCACCATCCTCATGCACCCCTGCGCGTAGACTGCCGTGTGGTACAAATACCGCTTGCCCCGCCTGCGATCCGTGAAGTGGTATGTCTTAATCAAGTCGCCGTGGTAAATCGGCACGCCGCGCATATCGTGTAGCTCGCCTGGCTGCTTGAGCCACGGCTTGCGATTCTCTCGCTTCTCGCCCATGGTCTTTCGATTCCCCCTGTTAGTGATTGATGGACGCGACTAGCCACTCCCCTCCCCAATCGCACACATCACGGACACGGTGAAGAAACTACCGAACGATCGCTAACTGACGACGCCTTGCATACTCGGCAATCAGCAGCGCGTCGGCTCGCGCGTGATCTTTCTTGCGAGACAAGTCGCCGGCCAGCCACGGAAACAACTGCTTGGCTTTCACAATGGACGCGCCTTTGTCTTTGGGCATGTCGGCCATCAGGGCTTTCTTCCAAGAGACTGGGGCAACCAGTTCAAACGGCAGTTCCAAAGCCGACAGCACGCCGATCAGAATCCCGAAGCCAAGGCCGGTCTTGAACGTGGATGAAACGCCTTGGTCCGGCATGGCCTGTTGCCGCTCGATTGCCACAGTGACCGTAATCGCGTTGCGGCTGGCTTCGTTCAGGATCGAAATCACCCCTTGCACGTCGTAATCGTTACGGCGTTTTTTGCCGGTCGCTACTTCGATGGTGGGCATGTCGTAGAACTTGCACGAGCTACCGCGAATGGCCGCAAACGCGCCGGTCACACCGGGATCAATGCCGATCCAAACTTGCGTCCGTGTGTGCTCTGAGTCGATCATGCTTCCGCTCCCTGATTCCAGGCGTCAAAACTCCGTTCATGGTTCGCCGGCACAAGCTGCCCAACAAACTCCACCAGCTCGTCAACGTGCTCTTGCTTTGCGCCTCGATACGGCAACCACCGATCCGAGTGGAAGTAAATCGGGTTGTGCTCGCGGGCGAATTTCTTGGTCCGAAAATCCCACCCCTTGGCCAGCGATTCAAACTGCCTGCCAGCAGTACACGAACAAACTACCGCAGTTCGGTAGCAACTACGTCCGGGCTTGAGACGGCCCTGCGCCGCCAGCTTCATCGAGTCGGGATGCCAGCAAGTCACCATGCCGGTGTCTTTGCAATTCAAGCAGCGGTAGCGCACTTGATCTTCATCCGCCAGCGGCATGAGTCGCGCAGCCAACGCAGCCACGTCACCACCAGCAGCGGCGCAATCCTCCAACTGCTTGGCGATGTCGCAACTGTTCCACTGGGCAGGATTCAGCGGGGCCTCGAATGTCTCGCGCGGTAGGATTGTCCGGGCTGCCACCAAACGCTCACAGATCGACGCTACGTGCCTGGGGAGCGCGGCCCGGTTGTACTGGTCAACTTCCGGTTCCACGCCGCTCAGCATGAGCCTGGTGGCTTGCTTGGCGTCTGAGAGGGAATGCTTGCCGATGATCGCTTGCCAGTGAGCCAGCGTGGCGGTTCCCTCGCCGGCCGCGTCCGCCTTGTTGACGAAATCAATCGCCCACGGGTAGGCCGCGCAGAAGTCCAGAAACCAGGCGTTGAATTCTTTGTTGGTCATTCGGGTAGCTGGGGGATTGAGCGTTGTTGGGTTTTTTTGGGTTCGTCGCTCCAGGTCGATCGGTCGTCGTCGTAGCGACCGCCATTGAGCCAGGTGGCTGGGTGTGGGCAGAACGGTCCACGGCCAACCGTGCTCTGGCCAAATGCCTTGGCGGCTTCGAGGATGTGCGCGGCAGCGGCCTGCTTGTCGCAAGAGCGTTCGACCATCACACGCTTTCCGGCTGACTTCCAAGCGATGAACGCGTTCTGCTTTCCGATCCGTCTCGGGTATTCCGACCAGAATTCAGCGAACGAAGCCGGATACACACTCGCTCCGCCTTTGGCGAGCGGTAGTTTCTGTTCTTGCTCTTGTTCTTGCTCTTGTTCCTGTTCTTGGCTTCGAAGGGGCTTGCAAGGGGCTTGCCATTCCAACGGCGATGGCAAGTGGAATGATTTTGCGTACCGATCGTGGAACGGCTTATAGAATCTACACTTACGCATGGCCTGCCACTCTTTGGCGATGCCCTTAACTCGGTTGTCTTTTGGTTCCAACGGCTCTCCCACCTGCCATGCTGCCATCTCTTTGACAAACACCACTTCCGAGTCAGCGTCCCACTGCGCAAATCCCGCTTCTGAGAGGCTTGCAAGGGCCTTTGAAGCCCCTTGCGGAGTGATGCCTACTTCGTGGCACAGGATCGGCAGCGGGAGATAGTAGAGGCCGATCATGCTCGACATCGGGCCGGTCATCAGATAGAGCGCAACGCGTTGGGCATCGCCTCCGTAAGCGCGGATCGCGCGCCCGGTTTCGCCAGTCCAAAACGTCGATGCGACCTTGCCGTAATCGCGGGCCATCCATGCAACTCCATCCGTGACACACGCGCCACCGTGGCGCACTACCATCCATAAACAGACCGACTCACTCAGACGGCGCAAGGGCCATCTGCTTCAACGCATTTAGCGTGTCCACAATCTCGCGCGGAGTGATTTCAACCCAACCGCCCAGCTTGTGGCGCAGGATGCTCAGCTTGAACGACTCGAAGGCGTCGTTGACGTCCGGTGGCATCGGCGGCAGTTGAGCGAACGGCCGTGGCTTCTCAGCAGATTGGTCTTCCGGGTGCTTCCTGGATAGGGTTGGTACTACGTGCTTGGGGACTGAGCGGCCCATGTCGTCGGTTTCGTCGACATCTGGTCGACAACCTGAATCCGAATCAACGATAGGACTTGCGTCGAAATCGCCGTCAGAATCGGCACTTTGGTCGACGTGCGTCGACGCGGCGTCCACAACCACGCGCGCCTCTTCTACCAACTGCTTAGCTAGTTCGTGAGTGATCCGAGTCCCGCGGTTCGCTAGCTCTTTGGCACGCTGCGCAGCCGGCTCGCACTTCGCCAGCACGTACAGGGCTGAGTCTTGAAAATGTCCCAACTTTGGGAAGTTTCCGAACCGCTCGGCCACCTCCATGTAGCGGTACGCTGTAGACTTGGAGAAGCCGCATTCACTTTCAACGAACTCGATGAAACTGCTGTCGATGGTCTCGCGCAGTCCAAGCAGCTCACGGCCAATACTAACTGCCCCATTGACCATATCGAGCTTGGCCTGGTCGATGGCTTCGAGGTGCTTCTGAACTTTCTTTTCGTCCGCTTTCGTCAACGTCCCGGCTGCCATCGCCGTGCCCTCCGTGGTTAATCCAACGAATCAAATCCCCACCACTTGCCCCGCGCCCTAACGAGGTGAACCCAACTCAGTGCCAGCTTGTTAAACTTCCAGCACGCTCTCAGTACTTCCGGCAGTGGCTACCTATCGTGCTGAACTCGCTTGTGGCACTTCGAGCAACACATGCAGATATTGCCCAAGAAATCCCACCGGCTAACAACGTGGTGCGCTTCGAGCGATAGAAAAGCCTGCTCGCTGCTGGTGGGCGAATTGCAACACCGCTGGCCGTTTCAAGTCCGACATCGGACGCTCGCGGCTCCAATCCTTCGCCATCTTCGGCAGCCACAACCGAGACTCCGCGAACGACACTCCGAACGAATCCCGATAGACCAGCTTGGCTAGCCGACGCTTGGCGGTTCCGTTCGCCCGCTTCGCCATTGGCACCTTGCGCGCAGGCATCGAGCTATAGGCCTTCACCGGCCCTGGCTCTCGATACCGTCCGCCTGGGTTCAAGATGTGTGCGTAGTCGGGCATTAATTAAAACTCCCCCTGCGGGTCCGGCTTTCAACAGTTAGGCGCGGCTGGTGAACTGACCGGAGCCACGCAAGGGGGTTAGGTCAAAGACTGCTGTACGGGTTGCTTCAGCTCTTCGCGGGCTTGCTTCACCGTCTGTTCGATGATGGCGCGTTGTGTGGTTTCCAAGGTGGAATCAGGGCCGCAGTGATCGCGGTAAAGCTGGTTAATGCGCGGCACGTCGTTGCGCTCAACCGCTTCCATGATCTGTTCAATGATCTCGGCAACCACGGCGGTCGGGTCGTCTTTGGTTGGCTCGTCGATGGCTTCTGGCTGGCTCGGCTCGTCGTGCAACTGCTGATCAACACGCGGCATCAGCATGTCTGTCACCGAGGATCGAAGCGGCCTGCGGCTGCCGTTGCTCTCGCCCGCAAACTCTTGCTCATCGTGTTGCACTGCCATGATAAATCCAGGATCGGAGCAGTACCGCTTGAGCGCCCGACGCAACACGGTTTTCAAAAACATCTGATCTGTGTCGGTAACCCACGGCCCGTTGCTCTTGGCCTTGGAGCGGTTGCGAATCGCTTCTAACTCGCCCATTTCCATTAGCTCATAAGTCCAGCCACCATCGGGAAACTCGACCACGGCATAGGCTGCCAATTGCTCGCCACGCGGCTGGCCTGGTTTCCAGGTGTGCTCCAGCTTGCAAGTGATACCCGTGCGCCCGTGGTCAAAGTGATCGTTGCTGTAGACCATCCCCACGTAGGCGTCTTTGATCTGACCGGAGCGGCGGGCGACTGTGAGCAAGCCCAAGTAGCTGGCCTGGAACTCGGCCTTATCCCTGTAGGGCACGAAGTAGCCCAGCTTCCCGTCGATCGGTATGCCCAGTTCCGCCCCCTTAATCACCGCCATGATGATCGAGTCGCCGGTGCATTGCTTCAGGTTGTAGGCGTTCTTGCTGGTGGTCAGTTCCAGCATCGCCCGTTTGACGAACCAGTCGCCTTTGCCGCGAAGCTGGTCGGGCAGCAACGATTCAATCTGCGGAATCTTGCCCTCGACACGTGAGGTAAGTTCCTGCGGCTTCCAGGGGGCAATTGCGGTTCCCATGTTTATTCCTCGATTAGTGCTTGGGTGTATGCCCACCGTGGCAGTGAAACTCGGTTGACTTGGTTTTCGTGAGTAGCCGACCAGTCGCCTGTTTTGCGGCAGTGCGCGAGACGATTCAGCAGCACTCGGTTCTCTAGTGCCCCTAGTGCCAAGGCCTCTTCGTCCAGTTCGTTGATAACTACGCTGAACGGCTCAACCTTGCCGACACAGATAAACAGGAATGTGGCATCCTCTCCGGTCAATGCGCGATGCCCTTCCAAGTAGTACGGAGCTTGCCGGTAGTAACGGAAGTTGTGCGAGTCTCGCGCGAACGCTTCCGGCCGTGGATCGTTCGAGGTTTTCAAATCCGCGATGATCGTTCGGCCCGCGTTGTCGCTGGTGATCTTGTCGCGCCGGCTCTTGCATTGCAGGCCGGTGACTTCATCCCGCCAAACAATCGAGTGTTCGACTGGTCCGGGTTGTGAAAGCAGCATCGAGGCCAGCGGGTGTGCCAACACGGCTTGCGTCATTCGCATCACCAGTTCGTACCGCTTGGCTTCCGGCTTCGTCATCTTGCCGCATTCAGTCACGATCTCGGCAAACTTCTCCGGCTCAAGAACAGCCGCATGAAACCACGTCCCCAGCGTCAGCGCCTCTGTCGGCTCTGGTGCCGGAATCGTCTTGGCAACAAACCGCCCGTGATACAACCGGGGCGAATCCGCAAAGACTTTCAGGCCAGAATGGCTCACGTAGTCCGTGTTCGCGTGGTAAGTCTCGTTGTCCACGTTCCACTCGGCTGCCTTCACCGCGTCAATCATTGCAAACCTCGCAGGAATCAATCCGGCAGTTGACCGGACCAGAGACAATCACCGGCTTCGGCCTGCCGTTATTCTCCCAGTGCTCAAGGCACTTGGCGTCAACGGCGGCTGCTACGTCGGATTCGTACCAATCCCACTCGCCATGTCGCAGGTCATACCGCTTCGTAATCATCTTGCGGAACAGTTCTTCGACCTGCTCCCGGTAGTGCGGGAACTTAATCAGGTCGATGTCCGCGCCGTAGTCGCCACACCAGTCAACCGCCCCTTGCAATTCAATCCACTCAATCTGCGGCGCTTCGCCCACGCTGTAGCCGATCGTGAACGTCCATTCGTGATAGTGCGGGCTGGCCGGTGTGAGCCGTGTTGCTCCGCAGTAATCGGAGTAGGTGAATTCGGTGGTGTGCATGGTTAGGCCTTTCGTTTCAAAAGCAGCGGGCCGGAATTGCACCGGCTTTGCACCTATTCCCTTCAAATTCCGGCCCTGTGCGTTGCCGGTCCGGGAGGCCGTGTGATTGAAGGTAGAGCTTGGATTAGCCCAGACGCGCACGCCGCCAAGTATCCAAGTTGCCCGCAACTCTCCACTGTGCTTTGCCTCGTCATGCGTTTCACTGTCAACGCCGCCGCTGCTGCCAATTTCCAAAAAGCCCCGCTTGCCCTGCTGCCGGAACTTAGAAACCGACCGTTGGAACACCCAACACAGGGCCGAGCGGGACGACGAGAAACTACTTGTCAGTTAGCGCCTCAACACCGCTTTGCATTCCAGCAGGTCCGATCATCATCGACGGAGCGAACCCGCGATTGATGGTCGCAAGCCACTGCTCATAGGTCGCGGTCATGTCGCCAAATGCGCTCGCGTTGTTGTCGGCAAGCCAGTGGGCCAACTGCTCTGGCGTTTCCATCACCGGAGAAATCGGTGTTCCTTCGCTGGTGCTTTCATACATCTGCCAATGGGTTCGTTCTGACTCCGGCCAGTCTGGCATGTAGTCGGATTCAACTGGACGCTTGCCATCGAATTCTGCATAACTAGTTTCGGAATACTTCGATTCAATGTCCCGATAAACCTCGCCATCTTGCGAGTAGTCGAGTCGCTTTCCTTGCGACCACATCTCTGCGCCCTTATCCCATTCCGCAATCCGCTCTGAAAATCCACCACAATGAAGCGGGATGTATCTTCCATCAGCGTTCTTCGGATGTTCCCAGTTCGCCGGCACTCGTCTAACTTCGCGTCCCATCCACACACCTCCTGAGTCAGTTAGTCAGACTCACAACCGTCACGCGAATACCTTCTAGCCACAGATCGGCCACAGCTCCCACCGCAATCAATCCAATCCAGTAGCACCACAGCCGCCAATCCGTTAGCCGCTTCATGGTCCGCTCCTCCGTGTTAGTGACCAGTAAAAGGCCGGTTCTCTCGACAAAAAGCCGTTGCCTGTTCAATGCTCTGTTCGATTCGCTTTCGCATTTCTGCTGGCGGGTCCAGGTCGTCGATCAGTCGGAACCGTCGCAGTGATTTGAAGAACAAGTCCGCATCGTCGGGAATCGTTGGGCATTGCTTCAGGTAGGCGTAGGTATCGGCCACTGTCAGATGCCCTCACAGCGGGCCGATTCGTGCTGCCGCAGCAGCGGAAAGTCAGCGTGCAAGTATTCGAACAAATAGGCGTCCTCGTCGGGCGCGTGATCGAAGTGGCCACGCAGAATCTGGATCGCGTTGAATCCCATCGCCCTAAGGAACAGGTGAACGTGCAGATCGACTTCGCCACTCAATGCAGTAATCCGCCGTCGTCCGGTGCTAGACAGATTGCGAATCAGTTGCTCGACCATTTGCCGGCCAACAGTGCGGCCAACCCAACGCGGATGCACAACGAGGTTGCTTATCGAGAAGCGATCATTGAACACGCCGTACACCATGTACCCGACGATCTGATTTCCGCTCTCAGCCACCAATCCGCGATATCCCCCCTTGATGAAGTTGGCAAAGTCTTCACCGCTCCACGGGTCGTTGCATGTTTTCTCGATGGCGAACACGGCCGGCATATCTCGATTAACCATCCATCGAAGTCGTACTTTGACTGGTTCCATCGCTCAACCTCCTGTTGAAACAAGCGTAAAGCTATTTACTTACAAGAAGTCGCTGCTTCAAACGCGGCCCTGAACGCACCAGCCCTGCCGACGACTGCTTTTTCAACGCACAACCCGGCATCTTTCAGCGCCTTCCATGTTGTTTTTCCACTCTGTACACGCCTTCTGGCAGCGGCATAGCAATTACGACAAAGCCCACGGAGTTGAGCGTCCCTGTCGCAACCTTCAATCATGCACTGCATTGAAAATCCTCCTGTTGAAACAAGCCGGCTAGGCTCTCCGTCGCTTCGCCGGCCGAGTTAAACCGTCCCTGCCTACGCCGGTTCCACCGGCTCTCCTGTTGCGTGCCAACCCGTTCCGTCACGCTTACCAGCCACAGCCATTTCACTGATCACTTGTCTCGTACATGCGGATGTAATCCAGAACCGATTCGCTCCAGCCGTTAATGCGCATCCACGGCCCATAGCCGACGCCGTTCTGAGCGCTAGCCACGTTTACCATGTAGCCGCGTCGTGGCGGGGCCGGAACTGAGTCGTGCGATTGTTCGTCGGTAAACACGATCAGTCGGTCATGCTGGTCAACAATGCGTGCGATAGCAGCACCTAGATAAGTTCCGCCGTGCGGCTGGCTGTTCAGGATGGCGTCTCGCAACGCGAAGCCACGACGGGCCGGGATTTGAACCAGTGCGTTGCTGAAGCTGTAGATCAGTGCGTCGTCGCAAAGTTCACGAGCCAGCACAGCTACACCGCAAGCCGCGTCCATCCGAGTCGTTTCCGACTTGGCGCTAAGCTGGCAGTCCATCGAGCCGGAGACATCGACCAGCAGAGAAGAACGACCAGGCAGCTTCGGCATATCCGCCAAGCAGCGAAACATGGCCGATTCCAATTCTGGCTCCAACTGCGAAGCGTATCGCGCGGCCGTAATGAACCGGAACGGCAACACTCGGTCCGTGCGGCATTCCAGCAACGCCCGACGAATCAGGCTCAAGTCCACGCCGGCCGCTTGCATGTTGCGCAGGTTGCGAATCAAGGCCAACGCGCCAAGCTTGTTCTCTGACAATAGCCGCTTCCACGAGGCCTGCTTGTCTTTGCTGGCAGACAACTCGACTTCCCATGTATCCGGGGTTGGTAGAGTGTTCGCCGCCAACTGCTTGAACACTTCCGCTTGTTCAGCACTTCGCGGCTTCGGGTGAACCAGGAACATCACGTCGCGCAGTTTGATAGCGCGGTCCTGGTTGTACTTGGCCAAGCTGTAGGCGTTGAACTTCTCAAACGCCGCCGCCAGTCCCCGCTTGACTGCATTGGCCAGCGGGCTCTTGGGATCGCTCTCGCCGGCCCAATACAACGCCAGAAACTCAGACAGTTCGTCCGGCCGCTGAATCACCTTGGCGAGCGTGTCCGCCACATACGGACGATGCGAAGCATGTCGTACCATCTCCCGCACAATGGCCAGCGGAACGTGGCGCAGCTTCATCTTTTCGCGGGCTTCGATGGCGATGCTGGCGACGATCTGCGGAGCGACTTCGGGAACCAGCCCGGCAATGCGGCCGTGGATCGACTGGCCATCTTCATAGAACTCATTCTCGAACAGCATGTTGGCCATCACGCTACGGCGCAACTGCTGCTCGGCATTCGCTCGATAGGCAACCGCCCCTTCATGGGTTCGCGGAGCCGGTTTCTCGGGAGCCTTCACATTCGTTCGCATTGCAGGCACTCCATGCAAAAAGGCGGGGTCGGGAACAATCAGAACCGGCTTTGCATGCCCCGAGGGGCACTTCTTAACAGGAAGATGCAACCGACTCTTACACCACGAACCCCATTCGATCAGTTAAAAGGCGGGAGCCTGGAACAGGCGAAAACGGTTAGTTTAGCGCTCTACTACTGAGCTACGTCCAAGTGAATGGACGGCGGGATTTGCACCCGCGACCTCTCACTCCCAAAGTGAAGTAACCGTTCTCTACACCAAGGCTCCCATACGTAAGGCGGGCTCAGGGAACAAACGGAAAGGGTCGTTTTCATAGCAAGAAGTAACCCTTACCTACACCACTGATACCCATGTTTCGTTTCTGTGCCAATCGTTTCATCGATCAGCCAACAAACGAGACTTTACAAAACGTCTGGACAATTGCAAGTGGAGAATGACAAAATTTTCGGAATAGTTGCAAGTGCCAATCCGCACTAGCGTTTGAACGTCGGGTTTCCGCGTTCACGGGGCACACTCTTGAAGCTGTCAAGCGCGGATTGCGAGATAACCCAAGCCGATCCGTACTTGCGAGCCTTGATGCGACCGAGCCGGCAATAGCGACACACCAGGCTCAGTTCCAGCTTCAATGCGCGCGCAGCTTCCGTAGCGGTGTAAATCTTCTCGGTCGGAAAAGTGGTTGCCATAGCCATGCCTCCTAATGTACACTCTGCTGGCAAATTGAGCAAGAAACAAACGCGTCGGCGCTCCTAAGGTCTATCGCGTAGAACCTTTGCGGGCCTCGCGGCTTCCGCACACCGACGCGTTTGTTTCCAATCTGTGCGGCAGTGGTACAGTTTCGCGGCTTGTCAGAAAAAAGGATCACTTTAGAAAAGAAGTCTGATGGGTAGGGCCATCGAAGTTACCGTCAGGCTCCCAGATTCGTACCAGAGAGACCGAATGGGAGTGCGTTAGCTGTAGTGAAAAGTGAGTGCCTGGGATGGCGTCTGGAGTGGCCAATAGATCGCCCCAGGCCCCAGTTATAGCGTGGCATTTGTCGAATGCCTTGCGCTTATGAAGAGCGCGGCTTAAGATCACGTGTGTAACGCGCTGCTCCCTGCATATGATCGGCAGCTTTTCGCTTTTCTTGCTCTGTTTGCCGGCGTCCGCCGTAACAATGATCCACCCTTCCCGTGCTATTTGGGGAATCCAGTCTCGGTCCGGTGTGCCGGGAGGGAATCGGGACAATAGGTGCGCAATTTCAGCGCCGGCCCCAAAAAGTCGCAATGAGTCAACTATGTGACTCTCGACAACCGGCCGTGGCAAGCATTCGTCGAATAAGAACTTTGGCGTGCGTGTCACGCAGCATTCGCTGGACGCAGATAGTCAAAGTATTCAATCGCGAGATTAACGTCAGACTCTTTGACTCCATAAAGCTCCGCTACGCGCGCCGGCGATCCTTCTACTTGGTACGCGTCAAACAGCGTTTTTGCGGTGTAGCCACACGACTCGATAAAAGGCTCTCCGAATCGCACAGCGGGGTTCATGAGCACATTGCCCTCGCTAGTGTCGAAAGCCTTGTACTCCTTAGCTAGTCCGTCTTGATCAAACACAAGGCGTCGCGAGTAGGTCAGGACGACTTCGCCAATCAACTGATTGTGGCGTTTCTTGCCAGTCAGTTGAAAATACTTTGCCGCGCCGTCGGCATCTTCGCCGATGGAAATCCAAATCTCCTGCTTCGCCTTATTGCGCGGCGGTCCGAACAGCCCAATCCGTGTGCTGGCAAGCGCGAAAGGGTATTCGACCCCAAAGTCTTCACGCGCCACGTTGTACGCTTGGCGGATCTTCTCCAGGGAGATTCTGCGCTCTTGGCGGATTCGGCGGATTGCAAGAGTTTGGACAAAGTCTAGGAATGTAACGACCCGGTCTTGGTCTTCAAGCTGCGGGTCGATGACTGAATCTCCGGACTTTGTGCCGTAGATCCAACGCGTGACCAACTGAGTAGGCACGCGGGCATACAGCGCCGCATCAGCCGGGCTATACAATCCAACGCCTAGAAGTCTGTCTGCTTTAATCATCGCGTGTCCAGGTTTGGGCGAACCGCTGGCCGACTGTCCGTGTCAGGACCCAAATGCAATACATCCATTATGACACACGCTGGCGCGCGAGTCGCCTCCGAACGGAGAGCGGTCCGCGTCTTGGTGGCGCAGGCGTCTTATAAACGTCCGTAGGTGGCAGCGCGCACGCTGCCCGGGTTCGATTCCCCTTCTCTCCGCTACTTCCGCCTGGACTCTCGCTTAGCGGCCTTGCCCAGCCTGTCCCGAATCCACTCAGACAGAGTCATTTCCGCAAGCTTGGCCGCCGCTTTGTATGCGTCTTGCTCGCTTTCAGCGGTCCTGATGGTCAGGTACTTGCTGGGATTGCCATCCGCATCGAGTTTTGGTCGTCCCCTGGTTTCCATGTCGGCCAGTGTACCAACAAAAAAGATTGGTGCAATACGGACTTTTGTGCTTGCGTCGAGTTATTTTGTTGGTACATTAATTCCAGCGGTTGGGAGTAATGAACCCAACAAAAAACCCCGATTCGGCCCGGCAAGGCTGAATCGGGGCAACAACAATCCGGCGGTTAAGCCAGAATGCTGCGTGACAACACCATTCTAGCACGCTTAGCCGCCCCAGTCCAAAGGGGAATCGAAATGGCTAACGTGTTGAAGCGTGAGAAGCAGATTGAAGTCCTGAACCACTTGGTCGAAGGTAACACCCTCCGATCCACCAGCAGGCTGACCGGCGTTCACCGGACAACGATCCAAAACCTGCTGGTGGCGTTCGGCCAGTCCTGCCAAGCGTTCATGGATCGTGAGCTGCGCAACCTAACCTTGAAGCATGTTGAGTGCGATGAGATTTGGACGTTTGTTCAAAAGAAGCAATCCCGCCTGACCATCAATGAGCGCGCCGAGCGGTCGGACATTGGTGACGTGTTTGTGTGGACCGCCTTGGACGCGGACACCAAGTTGATTGCCAGCCACATTGTCGGCAAGCGTTCGGCAGACAACGCCCGTCGGTTGATGATGGACTTGGCGAAGCGGTTGGTCATGCCCAAGCCGCACGTGAGCGATGCCCAAAGCTTCAAGCGTCCCGGCTACCGGGCCGTGACTCAGATCAGCACGGACGGCTTTGCGGCCTATCCCGAGGCGGTTGACCTAGCGTTCGGCCCCTATGTGAAGTTCGGCACGATCATCAAAGACTATCGCAATGCGGTGATGCCTTACACGCCCAGCGAAATGGTCGGAACAAAGCGCAATGGGATCATGGGCATAAACGAAGATGAGATTCGCAGCATATGCACGTCGCACGTCGAACGGAACAATCTGACGATCCGTACGCTGCTCAAGCGGTTCACGCGGTTGTCGTTGGGCTTCTCCAAGAAACTGGAGAACCTGCAAGCGGCCTGCTCGTTGTTCTTTGCCTATTACAACTGGGTCTGGCGGACGCGGGATTCGATCAATGGACGGATGCGATTGCCGGCCGCAATGCTGGCCGGCGTGACCGACCGGCTGTGGAGCTTTGAAGATTTGTTCGACGCAGTTGCGAAATAGTGGCCTCCCACTATTGGCCGATGCGCGCCCCACCTGATAAAATGCAAAAGCCGCGAGTTGGCGCTCGCGGCTTTTACAATTTCTCTGGCCTACGGTAGGTCCATGCGGACTAGACACTTGCATGGTACTCCGCTCGGCCTGCGCGGTCAAGTTGAAAGGAGTCATGCAAATGATCAAGGTCTATGTCAATGCGTTCGAGTTGGATGTGACGGATGCTGTGCTGTCTGTAAATGACATGTGCACGTGGTTGCTACGTGAAGAGTTTGTCGAACTGGAGCATGCCGGCCGCCAGCGCGTGATGGGTTTTGGTGAGCGCGATGGCTACCTTTGCGGCATTCTTTTGTCGGCACGAAGCCACAAAAACTATATCACCCTAAGCAACAAGGATGGCAAGACGGTTGCAAGCGTCAGGCGCACGCGTCAAGGCGAACTTATGGCCGACGTTAACTATTTTGTGTTGAACAAGGCAACCGGATGTGGAGTTCTGTCGGCCTACTACGGCTCTGGGGGAATGGGTGCGTTTGGAAACATCTTGGCCAAGCTTTATCGAACTGAAATCGAGAGCATGCGAGACACTGAAATATCCGAGCTTGGCGAGGTTGAAAATGATGCCGTGAGTGATGCCGATGAGGCACGTATCCGGAGAAAGTATTGGCGTGCAAAGCTGTCACTGGTGCCAATTATGGCCGATACGAAGTTCTCCGACGGCCTAAAGAAGATCTCGAAGTTCCAGAGATTTGATTTCGTGGAGGCGGTTGTACGCGAGCATCGTTTTAAGCCAATATCCGGGCAGGTTACAAAGCAGCGGCGATCAATGGCCCTGACGATGGAAGGAACTACCAAGACCAAGATGCGGGAGTTTATTGATAGCTTCGTCGTTGACTACGGCATTACTGAGGGCGCGGTTATTGGGAGCACATCTTGGGGCGATGAGGTGCAGGTGACCATTAGTCCGGATGTCTTTTGTTTAGCCAAGTATGACCATGATGAGGTGGTCACGCCCGACAACATTCGCTTGGACGAAGTCGCGGACATGCCGATTTTCGGCACACTGATGCGCGACGTTAACGACCGTCGCGAACTATTTGCTTAAGGATAAGCAATGCTCTGCCAGCTAGCATCATTTCTGAGCGAACACGATGCCCTGACGGAGTTCTATGCGACAAACCTGCGGCCCAGCCTTTTTAGCGGGTTCATGACACTGGCCGGCTTTCTATTTACGGTCAAGTCATTCTTGATCGCGCGCCTCAACCAAGACGTCTACAGTGACCCGGACTATCAAGACTGGATTGAGGATACCGGGAAGAGATACAACCCATCGCTGACGGTATATGGATCGCTCAAGCGGCTGGGTCGCGTACTGTTCGTAACACTGTGCCTGGCGTTCACTACAGCCATAGCGCAATTCACGGTAGGCCTGAGCGGGCAGCGCTGGGGAACGTGGCTGGCAATGGGCCTAGCCATGACAACCGTCCTAGTATTCGGATGGACGCTCTTCATCGTGCGAGGTGCGATTCAAGCCTGGGTCGTTTATCTGGAAGACAAGATGGCCAAGCGCCGCGCGAAGGATAAAGCCGACGCTGCCGCCGCCAACGCGAAGGATGCGACTGCCGTCTAGGAACGGATTTTCCCTATACATTCGGGAAACTGTACCACTACCCGGTAGCCTTTTCGTACAGCGGGCAGCTTCGGCAGATCGGCAATCCGACTGACCTGCTGATCGTGCATTCTCCGCGCAATTCGCACGCGAAGACGAATACCCGCACGTTTCCGGCACAGGTGCGGCATTCTTCCTCGCGTAGCCTGTCTCCGCGATAGCAACATAGCTCCGGCTTCGCGTTGCTGATCGTGGTCGATTTGTGGCCTGGGCAGTTGCGATTCTGGATTCTGCTTCTGCAAGTCTTACCACAAGCCGGGCACGCCTCGGACTCGTTATCACAATCGCAGTTGATGACTGACTTGTACAACGTCACGGAATATCCACCAGGCATGTGCCGTCAGTTGTTGATTTGAAAACAGCCGGAGTGCCAACTGACAAATTATCGACCTTACACACAGCGCCAGACCCTACCGTTCGCCCGCCGCCGGTGATCGTGAACGTCGTTCCAGACAGTCCGCAGGGGATGTCGCCACCACCAGTGGGAAATGACTCCCAAGCTACAATCAAGTTGCCGACAGTTGTGCCGCTTTGCTGGCCGGCGAAAATCGCGTAAGTATCGGTAACCGAGCACATCCACTCACCGTTTTGCGTCATCAAGTAAACGCGCAAATACTGACCGCAGATCGTTGATGGGAAATCGTATCTCCAGACACAGGTCCGCCTAGTTGCGCCATCCCATTGCATGTCCAGCTCGCCAATGTATCGGACGGTAAAGGTGGTCTCTAGGTCGCTGACGCACGTTCCACAACTGCCGTTGTCAATCCCTCCTGGCGTGATGTCGATGTCTAGCGCGATGTTGTCCGTATACCTTGCAATGTCGCCGATCTCGTCGCAGTTAGAACCCTCGCAATGAAAAATATAAGGGCAGTACCATTCCAGCGGAGTTGCATCGTATCTAGGAACAGACTCAGCGGTTCCGGAGTATACGTGAATGTCGCTGATCGTTGTTGTGCCAGTGCCAGTGCCGAGCCAAATTCCCATCGTGTTTGTGGATTGGGCCGGAATATCAAAGGCAACCAACATTTGAAAATTGGGGTTGTTGTCTACGACGTTTACGCCTTGCGGGTCGCCGGCGCCAAATGGAATTCTTGCAACAATGCATCCGTACTCGGGAGAATAAGACGCACCGTAGATCGGCCGGTCGGTGAATTCCTCAAGTATGATTGTTTCGCTGCCTGAGGATCGCTGGCTGATGCGAGTCGTATAGTACGTGCTGGTTGGAATGGACTCGACAATATAAGCGTTGTCTCCAGCAACGTCCCAGCACAGGACCAAACGAATCGTCCTGGCAACGCCGGTATTAGACGACGATTTGAACATAATCGTAGACATAGCGGCTGGGTCGATCGTGCCAGATGGCTTGTATTCGATCTTTGCACCAGTCGTTGTGCTGGAGGATAAATTCGCTCCTGTTCTAGTCCACGTCCCTAGCCGAACGGTCCATGAACCACTTCCGCTTGGCTGTTCGTGGTGGCAAGCGGTTGGGGTTGTTGTGTTGCAGCAGCACGCAAGCACGTTCATCAGGCATTGCACTCCAACGGCTCAAGTACCCAACCGTTATTGATCCAAGTGAGCTTGCACCACAGTCCGGAGTCGATGTCAACGCGGCTGATGGCACCAGGGACGGTTGTAAAGCCAGCATCCGCTTCGCTGCCGGATGTGCCCGTGTAAATCTTGTATGCCGTCGTGGTGCTGCTGCCGCCAGTTATGGCGCTAGTCGTCTTGGCCAGCAGCGTGGTGGGCCAGCTATTGAGAAGTCCCGCAAGAACCTTGTTCGTCGAATCGACAATGCCGTGAACCAGCACGATTCCCAAGAATCCCTTGCTGGCCGACCACTGGCTAGGCTTTGGGCCCCAGCCCTCATTGGCAGCCGGTGTGCCGGAGTCGTACAGCACGCGGACCAGCTCGCCCTCTTGGACGGTTCCTAAGCCGCCGGTCTCAACTTCCACGGGCCCATTGACGACATACCGCCGCCGAAACGTCGTGCCGGGCTTCTCAACTGACAGCGCCTCGAAGTCCGTGTAAATCTCCGCGTCCACCACGGCCATGATGGCATACGCTGGAATAGTCTCGCCGGAGTCGTTCAGAAAGAACGTACCACGCCACGCCACGTTCGGCCGGGCAGCGCGATTGACCACGCCCCGAAAGCCAGGCTGCTGCTCTACGTACTGAACAACGTCGCTAATGCGCCGGCGCGAGTCTTTCCGGAATGGGTTGATGTCGGACATTATGCCTCGAACAATGCAAACCCAAGTTTGACGGCAGCGGTGTTAGCCTTGGCGTAGAACGTGGTAGTGGTCAGACGCACCACGCACGACTCGCCGGCCAGCAGCTTCAACAGGTACGGCGTGCCGTTGCTGGCGCCAATCTCCACGTAGTTGGTCGCGTCCAGGTTCGTGAACACGCACCAGCCGGCCGTTGACATATCGGAACCGAGCACAACCTGCTCGACTGTCGTGCCGATGTCCTGAGAACCGGCCGAATAGCGGCTGCCGCTCAGATCGATCTTTTGCGACTGGGTAGGGAACTGATATTTCAAGCTCGACTTGGTAACGCTCAAGCCGACCGTGGCTGTGATTTCTTGTGCCATTTAGAAAATCCCCAATGCGGAGAAAGGTAGTGATTCGTAGACTTCAAATTCGTACCACTCGCAATCCTCGCTGTACTGTCCAGTCGTGGCGTCGATGTCGAGCGGTTGTCCGTCGTCAATGTGGTGCAACACCGGAACGGAAGACGGCGCACCGTTTTTCATAACCGGCATGGCACGCAGCTTGCCGTCTGCTTTTAGAACGGCCGCAAGGAACCCCTGCGCCTTGACTCGCTTCCACCATGCTTTGGAATCTGTCGTGCGCGGAGCGCCGCGGCGGAACGCGACTTCTAGCGTCACGGTGTAATAGATCAGATCGTTGTCGGTGACCGATCTGGCCGAGATGCTTTCGACGTGAACGCAGCCAGGCGGCTGGCCGAGCACCGTATCCGAATTGACAGCCCCGCCGTTGCCTGTGTACTTGACGATAACGCTTGGATCGAAGTCCAGCACGTTGCGCGTGATGCGCAATAGTAGGTCGCGCTTCGTGATAGTCAGCGGGGGGTCGAACTGCTCACCGAGTACCGTGGCAATAGGGTCGCCGTTTACGTCTTCGTCAATCGGTTCTTCTGAAGCAATTGTGCTCCACTCGATTTGCGGAGCGTTGTCAATCGGGTTCGCGTCTGGATTGTTGGCAGAATTAACCGGCGAATCATAGTTGGCCGTAACCAGAAACAGAACCGGAGAAACGCGCTGGACGTTGACGCTGGTGCAACGCAGCCACGGCCGAGACGGGTGCGACGATCGCACTACCGGGATCTGCGGATCGAGCTGGACGGTAGCTTCGTCGTCGTTCGCCGGGTCGGTTACAGTCACGTCGTATTGAATCTGCGCAGTCGAGTTATACGCCTGCGAGTCGCGTGAGCTGGTTCCGATGTCGGCTGCTAGCCGTTTTGTGATTAGGTCGATTGCCATTACTTGACAAGCTCCCCAAATGTATCCGCGAGGAACTTCATGTTGCGTGCATATTCCGCTCTGTCTTTGGCGGCTTGCCGATTGGCTTCTCGCATCTCGTTAAGCTGGGCCTGCTGAAGCTCGGCAGACGATGGCTTCATGCCGCTTGTGGTTGCACCGCGCAATAGGCGGGACTCGACTAACGGAGCACCGCGGCTTTGCAAACGCATCTTTTGTTCGGGCGGTTCGCTTTTGTCTCTGTCTGGACGGTCAGCCACGAAATCAGTCTGCGTGGCGATAAAGTCCTGTTCGGCCTTGATCTTCTTTTTGGTGTTCAGGAACTCAGCCAGCCCGGCCGGGTCCGATCCGTGTTGCCGTCCGCCAGCGGTCAGCGCCTTGTTGAACTCAGCAGTCCACTTTTCAACGTCCGTTGCGAAGACGTTGAATAGTTCTTCCTTGGCAGCTTCCTTGAGCTTCCAAGCCGGCATGACCGACTTCCACTGTTCCTCAGCCCGCTTGGCGTCTGCTGCATCACGTGCAGCAACCCGCTTCTGCTGGGCTTGTCGGTCGCGTTCGTTTTGGTTGTGAATGTCTTCCCATGCAGCACCCCAGCCGTTTCCGTTCTGCGCGTTCTTTTGGAACTCGGCGTCTAGCTGCGCGGTCTGGTGGTCGATGGCATACTTTGTCAGTCCGGCAAGTGCAGTGGCCGCTGCGCCGATCCCGGTGACCGTGCCGAACGACTTGAAGATCTCCAGCAGCGACGAGACGGCAGTTGTCGCCTGACTGGCAGACGAAACAACGTCATCCATGCTCGACGCAACGTCGTCCAGGCCGGAACCGTCGATTGATTTGATTCCGCTGGACAACGCGCGAACTGCTTCGTTCGCTTTGTTGCCACCTTCTGCCATGCCCTCAAACGACGAATCGAAGTTGGCGCGAACCTGCGCAAAGACAGCGCTGGCCGCGTCTTCCGCTGCGATTCGGATGTTTACGTCATCTCCGGCCATCTCGTTGCGCTTAACGCCTCCTGGTCACGCCAGAATGCGTTGCACGCCTCCATAAACCACGCCGATTGATCCAATGCACCGCCTGCCACAGGCGGCACGCCCTTCTTGTACAGATTGGCGAAGTAAACAAGCTCACAGACTTCCGGCGTCAAATGCGTTTTGTAGGGACATTCGGTTAGCAGGAACTGGCCGCGCTCTTGGCACTGTTCGCACCCCTTTCCGTCACACTCCGGGCAATCGATACAACACGGGTCTTGATCTGTCGGACACTCAACACAACGGTTAGTCGTGCATCCCGCACACAATTTCCCGGCAGTCACTAAGGCTGCGATTCTGGTTTTTTTTTATCCACCGATGACAGCTTCTTGAACAACTCAAGCCCTTCCATCGGTGACAGTTCATCTTGCAACGCATCCGACGAAAAAGGCTTGTCGATGTTCTTCCAACCAACACAAGCCGACTCGATCACTCCGAAAGCGGCTTCCACGTAATGCCCCTGCGACGAACACGCCTTGCGCCATTCCCGCATGGTCATAACACGAAACAGAAACACGGGCCGAGACTCAGCAGGGAGCGAATCATGCTCATCCAAACTCAGTTCGATGGTCGCCCCTGGATCAACCCTGGACATGCTCACTCCTACGCGAAAGTAATGGTCAGTTCGTCGCCGTCCGCGCTGGAACGGTTCAAAGCGAACGTAATGTCATCCGTCAACAGTCCGTTCCGGTCTGCCTCTTGCACGTTCGTAAACTGCAAGGCCGGAGCACCAAACGAGACTTGGTTGTTCGTCGAGCCGATCGTATTGACCAGCGCAGCCGTCGTGCGTGCCAGCCAAATGCCGTACACGTCCTTGGTGGCCACCAGCACCGATTCGGGATCGAATGAGCCGGTCGGCTTGCGACCAGTGATTAGTGCCGAGTGAATGCCGCTGCCATCGCTGGCGGTCGGGTCTTCGCGGTACATGATCTGGTTGCCCAGGTCCAGCGTGAACCGGCTCGGCTTGAACGCATAGCCGCCGATTGTGAACGTGGAGTTGGCCCAACGCAGCGGGGTTTCGCTGGGATAGGTGGGCGACAGAATCGCCACGTCGGTCGGCGCAGTCCAAGCGCCCATAAACGTCCAATTGATGTCAATGACGTTTCCAACCGTTGCATTGACAACGGCAGTTCCAACGCAGCCACGCATGGCACGCTTTTGGCCGTTGTAGTACCCGCCCAGCGTCAGCGTCTTGACGTTGGAACCAGGGGCCTCAGACAAGCCGGAGTAAACGCGAGACGTGGCCTTGAATCCGCACGCCGGCAGAAACACCGTGGCCCAGCTTGGGTCGCTCGAACCGCCGCACAATTGCGTGCGAAAGGTACAGGTCGCCGCGTACTTGCCCAGCGTTCCTGGCAGTTGCGAGAAACCGCCCTGGCCTTGCCGCTCGAAGTATTCGATCGTCGGCAGCATCTTCAGGTCAAAGACGTTGAAAGCGCCTTCCGTGCCCGACAGGCTTTCGGCCGTGCCCACGGTCGATTCAACCTTGGCCGCTAATACGCGAAGTTTGCTCAGCACGTTATCACCTCACGGTGTAAGGGTCGTTTTCGGATGTGCGGTATTTCACGCGATAGGTAAGCCGGACCTGGCGAGTCTCGCCGTCAGCGTAAATGTCGCGTCCGGTTTGTTCGGTCAGCAACGCCAGGCCATCCATCTGCGCCCAATCGTCGGTGCCGTTGTTTGTGATTGCCGATTCCGCATCAGCCGCCGCCATGTTTGCTACCGTGTCGAGCGGAGTGCTGGTGTCTTCCGGCGAGACGTAAATCGTGATCGTGAAGTCCTGATCCCAGCAGACCGACGGAGGGTTGCCAGGGAAGCTGTTGTCGGGGTCGCGTGCCGCTT
>JACCDG011904626.1_pt1 | contig 21851 bp, 23 predicted proteins | sample 7442471 | NCBI WGS metagenome assembly JACCDG01 (sample SAMN15323444, study PRJNA562643) | freshwater metagenome | isolation source: river surface water | place: USA:Blue River Watershed | collected 2017-08-17 | reverse complement strand
TCTTGGATGGCTAAAGGATATTTCTTTTGCTCAATATAAACTCGAGACAAATTGTTTCGAGCATCAGAATATTTCGGGCTGAGTTCCAGTGCTCGAAGAAGATATTTTTCTGCTAAGTCGTATTTTCCGCGCAAGAAATACACAAGTCCCAAGTTATTTTGTATCGGAGCACTTTGAGAGTCTAATTTTTCTGCGGTGGAAAGTTCTTCCAAGGCCTGAGGGTAGGCTCCGTTGGCTAAAAAGGATGTCCCCATTCGAAAGTGCAATTCTGCAGCCTCTCGATCTGTTTGTAAAAGACTGGCACAACCAGTGATCAACAGGCATCCAAGAGTCAGGATGCAAAAATTGGTCACCTTTTCAGTTGCAGAAGAAAGGTATGAAAACAGCCCCATATTTACCTCGAAGAAAGTAGATCTTCTTCAAGGGTAAGTAGAAGCTATGGGACAGTCAACAACCCTTCCTTAGTTTCGACGAAGGGTTGCGACACTTTCAATATGAGAGGTCTGTGGAAACATATCAAATAACTGGACGGACTCCAGTGTGTAGGCCTGATCTTTGATAAAAGGCTTAAGGTCCCGGGCTAAAGTTGCGGGATTGCAGCTAATATAGATCAGATGTTCTGGCTTAAGACTGACCAAAGACTGAATCACTTGATCAGAACAACCAGCTCGAGGAGGATCCAAGACCACCAATTCCGTGGGATTTGTCCATCTCCATAAAAAGTCTTGAACGTCTGCTGAATAAAAATGAAAAATCTTAGAAGAGATATTGGAAGAAAGAAGTTTCTTCTTTGCCTCTGCGACAGAATCAGAACCTAACTCCACCGCATGCAGTTGGATCTGAGGATGCTTTTCAAAAATGGGAAAAGAAAAATTCCCAGAACCAGCATACAAATCTAAAACATGACTATTTTTAGGTAGCTCAGGAATTTGTTGCAGAACGTACTGAATCATTTTTTCATTTTGCAAACTATTGACCTGAGAAAAAGCAGGAGCTTCTTTTTGTTTTTTCAGGAAACTTTTAACACTTCCATTTCGAATCAATTCCCGTAAAGGTTCTTCCGCCAAGTGACAGTCCTTGATGGGAACAAAATCATGGGATTTTAAAGCAAAGTAGCCCAATTGATCGTTTTCAACTTTCAAGCTGACACGATTTCGATAGGAATATTGTTTGGGACTTTCTTGAATCTCTGGAGTGATTTTAAGCTTCAGTTGTTTTTCAAACTCCGAACGAACAATTTCTTGCTTCGCTTTCAACTGAGTCGGGTAGTCCATATGTTGCCACTGACAGCCACCACATTTGCTAAAAACAGGACATGGGGCTTCAACTCGGTGGGGACTTTGCTTCAGCACTTTCAGCAGCCGCCCTCTTGCAAAATTTTTATGAAGTTCGGTGATTTTAATCAGAACTTCTTCGCCGGGGACAACAAAAGGAATAAAGACAACTGCTCCTTGATGACGAGCAACACCATCCCCTGAAGAGGCAAGGCCATCAATTGTTAAAGTGAGTTGCTGTTGTAATGAAAAAACCGAAGGAAAAGTTCCTTCGGTTTTATGAGATTCAGAATTCTTAGACATTAGATATTAACAAGTTCTTGTTTTTCGAAGAACAAAGCAATTTCACGAGCAGCAGAAGTTGTGCTGTCTGAACCATGAACTGCATTTTCACCAACATTGTCACCGAATTTCGCGCGAACTGTTCCAACAGTTGCTTTTTTAGGATCAGTAGCGCCCATGATTTCTCGGTTTTTCAAAACTGCGTTTTCACCAGAAAGAACCATCAAAAGAACGGGTCCAGAAGTCATGAAGCTAACAAGTTCGCCAAAGAAAGGACGTTCTTTGTGTTCAGCATAGAACTCTTCACATTTTGCTTTAGAAATAACAACAAGCTTTGCTGCTGCAATTTTCAATCCGTTAGATTCAAATTGAGAAACGATATCGCCGATCGCGTTCTTTTTAATAGCATTAGGTTTAATGATGCTAAATGTTTGTTCGATAGCCATGGAATGCTCCTTTTTTCAGTTGAAAGAAACCCGACGTTTCAGCGCCGGGTTTGCTATGTTTATTTGACTTGAGAGCCTTCTACACTATTTGAGACAAGATTTCAAAGTTTTCCCCATGTCGGCAGGGCTTCTGGCAATTTTACAACCAGCACTTTCCAAGGCTGCAAATTTTGCTTCTGCAGTTCCTTTTCCGCCACTAATGATGGCTCCAGCATGGCCCATGCGTTTTCCAGAAGGAGCAGAGGCTCCAGCGATGAAAGAAACCACAGGTTTTTTGAACTCACGTTTGATGTATTCAGCAGCTTCTTCTTCTGCGGATCCACCGATTTCACCGATCATAATGACTGCATCGGTGTCTGGATCTGCATTGAAAAGCTTCAAAACGTCGATAAAGTTGGTTCCATTGACAGGATCTCCACCGATACCTACGCATGTGCTTTGTCCTAGGCCCAATTGGCTTAATTGATGAACAGCTTCATAGGTCAATGTTCCAGACCTTGAAAGAACACCAATACGGCCTGGCTTATGAATATGACCTGGCATAATCCCAATTTTACATTGTCCTGGAGTGATCACGCCTGGACAGTTTGGTCCTACCAAACGCGTGCGTTTTCCTTCCATGAAGCGCTTTACTTTCACCATGTCCAAAACAGGGATTCCTTCAGTGATACAAATCACCAAATCCAAATCCGCATCCACAGCTTCCATGATGGAATCCGCAGCGAAAGGAGGTGGCACAAAAATCATCGAAGCATTGCAGCCCGTTTCTTTTTTTGCGTCCTTCACTGTATTGAAGACGGGAAGATTCAAATGTTTTGTTCCGCCTTTACCTGGAGTTACTCCACCGACCATTTTAGTTCCGTAAGCAAGAGATTGCTCGGAATGGAATGTTCCTTGGGCGCCAGTGAAACCCTGACAAATAACACGTGTGTCTTTATTGATAAGAATCGACATTATGAACCCCGCACAGCTTTCACGATTTTTTGTGCCGCATCTGTAAGATCATCGGCAGGAGTAATATTCAAACCACTTTCACGCAGAAGTTTTTTTCCTAATTCCACATTGGTACCCTCAAGACGTACAACCAATGGAACTTTCAAACCCACTTCTTTGGATGCTGCAATCACGCCTTCAGCAATGATGTCGCATTTCATGATTCCGCCAAAAATATTCACAAGGATGCCTTTGACATTGGGATCTTGCAGAATAATTTTGAATGCCGCAGTCACTTTTTCTTTATTAGCGCCACCGCCAACATCCAAAAAGTTTGCAGGGTTTTCACCATGCAATTTGATGATATCCAAAGTGGACATTGCCAAACCAGCACCATTTACTAAGCAACCGATATTTCCATCCAATTTAATGAAGGAAAGATCAAACTTACTTGCTTCAATTTCAGAAGATTCTTCTTCCGTCAAATCACGGTATTCCATGATATCTTTATGGCGATAAAGAGCATTGGAATCGAAGTTCATTTTTGCATCCAAAGCCAGCATATCTCCCTCTTTTGTAAGAACTAAAGGGTTGATTTCAGCGATGGAACAATCTGAATCGATAAAAGCTTTGTATAAGCCAACAAAGAAAGAAACAGCTTTGTTGATGCTTTCATTGGGAATTCCAATAGCAAAAGCCAATTCACGAGCTTGATATGGCATCAAGCCAGCAACAGGATCCACATCCACTTTTTTAATGGCATTGGGGTTGTGAGCTGCAACTTCTTCAATATCCATTCCGCCTTCACTGGAAGCCATCACAGCCACACGGCCTGTTCCGCGATCCACCAAAGCAGCAACATAATATTCTTTGGCAATATTGCATCCCTGTTCGACAAAAATTTTGTGAACTTTTTTACCTTGTGGTCCCGTTTGATGAGTGACCAAAGTCATCCCAATCATTTTTGCTGAAATGTCTTTAACTTCGTCCAAGGATTTAGCAAGTTTTACTCCGCCGCCTTTTCCGCGTCCACCGGCGTGAATTTGGGCTTTCACAACCCAAAGACTTCCACCGATATCTTTTGCCGCTTGAACAGCTTCGTCTGCACTGAATGCAACCTTTCCTTTAAGAGTTGCAACTCCGTATTTACGAAGCACTTCTTTGGCCTGATACTCATGAATATTCATTTTTTAGCCCTTCACTGAAGATGATTTAGTATTGAATGTTTTTTAAAGCGCCGACCAATTCTTCCACGGCACGAGCTGACTTTTGAAGTCCAGCCATTTCCACGTCGTTCAATTTCAATTCCACAACGCTTTCCATTCCTTTGCCGCCCAATTTGCAAAGCACGCCGATGAAAAGACCATTCATGCCGTACTCACCACTCAACTCAACAGCGCAAGGCAGGATACGTTTTTGGTCTTTCAAAATAGCTTCAGCCATTTGAACCGCTGATGCGGAAGGAGCGTAGTAAGCAGATCCTGTTTGAAGAAGTTTTACAATCTCTGCTCCACCGTTAACAGCGCGTTGAACAAGAGCATCAATTTTATCTTGAGGAAGCATTTCCATCAAAGGTACTCCACCCACAGAGCAGTGGCGAGGCATTGGAACCATTGTGTCGCCATGTCCACCCAAAGTGAAAGCTTGAACATCTTTCACAGAAACATTGCAGGCTTCCGCGATAAAGCTACGGAAACGAGCGCCATCCAAAACTCCAGCCATGCCAATCACGCGTTCACGAGGGAAGCCAGTCACTTGTTTTGCAACATAAGCCATGGCATCCAAAGGATTGCTGACAATGATCAATACTGCGTTAGGAGCATATTTTTTAATTTGCTCGCAACCTTCTTTGACGATTTTTGCATTGATGGTCAAAAGATCATCACGACTCATGCCTGGTTTGCGAGGCATACCTGCTGTAAAAATAATCACATCAGAGTCGGCAACATCCGCATAATTGCTGGTTCCAACAATACGAGAATCAAATTGCTCGACGGGAGAAGCTTCATACAAATCCAAAGCTTTTCCTTTTGCAGCACCTTCGTTGATATCTAAAAGAACAACATCGCCTAGCTCTTTTTGAGCAGCCCAGTGTGCACATGTTGATCCAACAAATCCCGCACCAATGACGGAAATTTTCTTTCTTTTATGAGACATTTTTTTCTCCTTGCGTTTGTGGCCCCATTCAAACTTAAATCATAAAGAGAGACAAGTTTCATTTATGGAGTAGGGCGTGGCGTTAGCTCTGATAGAATTAAAAAATATAAGCCTGCAATTTGGCGAAGAAGTGATCCTTCAAAACGTCAACTTTTCTATTTTTGAAAAGGAAAATTTTACCCTGATAGGCCCTAGTGGACAGGGGAAAAGCGTATTGATGAAAATGATGGCAGGTTTGATTCCACCCACTTCGGGACAGGTGCTGATTGCAGGTGAATCCCTGTATGAATTACCACTTGAAAAGAAGCAGCAACTGATGAAGCGCATGGGGATGCTGTTTCAAAAAAATGCTCTTTTTGATTCCTTATCCAATGGTGAAAACATTGCTTTTCCGATGCGAGAAGTCACCCATCAGAGTGAAAGTGAAATCAACTCGACGGTGGATTATTTTCTGCAAGCCGTTGGTCTATCTCATGCAAAGAATCTTTTTCCGGATGAGATTTCAGGAGGAATGCAAAAACGTTTGGGAATCGCGCGGGCTCTGGCTTTGAACCCTCAAATTATTTTTTACGATGACCCCACGGCCGGGTTGGATCCCATTACAAGTCGTAAAATTATTGATCTGATCTGCGAACTACAGAAAAAAAATGGATCCACGGTTGTGTCTGTGACGAACGACATGAATCGAGCTTATCAAATGGCCAATCGTATCGCGATGGTTGTGGATAAGTCTGTGGTTGTTTGTGGAAATGTTCAGCAAACAAAGGAAAGTACTGATCCACGAGTGTTTCAATTCATTCGAGGTGAATTGAAAGGTCCATTGACCCAACAGGCGGGAACCTAATGATTGAATTTAAAAATCTGGTGAAAAAATTTGGCGATCGCACTGTTTTAAAAGGTCTTAGCTTTTCTATCCAAGAGGGAGAAATTCTTTTTATCCTTGGCACTTCAGGGACTGGAAAATCAGTCTTGCTGAAGAACTTAGTTGGACTATTGCGACCAGATGGTGGCGAAATCTGGCTGGATGGACAAGAGCTTTCCAAATTAAGTGAAATCGAATATCTGCCCATTCGAAAAAAATGCGGAATGGTTTTTCAGCAACCAGCATTATTTGATTCCTTGACGATTTTTGAAAACGTGGCCTTTGGTTTGCGCCGGCATGAAAGACTTTCAGAGATGGAATTAAAAGAAAGGGTTCTTAAGGCCCTTTCTTTGGTGAATTTAGTCGGGGTCGAGCAAAAATATCCACAGCAGCTTTCCTATGGAATGCAAAAGCGTGTCAGTTTAGCCAGAACAGTTGCTTTGGAACCAAAAGTACTTTTGTTTGATGAGCCAACAACGGGATTAGATCCTGTGACGACGTCCGCAGTGAATGCTCTGATTCAGGATCTTTCAAGAACTCTGAAAACAACGTCGATTGTTGTCAGTCATGATATGAATTGTGCTTTGAAAATTGCGGATCGGATTGTGGTTTTGGATCAAGGGCAAATTGTTGATCAAGGGACTCCGGATCAACTGATGAAATCAAAAATTCCTTTGGTTCAAGATTTTTTAAGTGAAGCAATAGAGGGGCGGGCTTAATGTATCAAAGATTTCTTCGAGGGCTTGAAAATTTAGGCGGCGGCCTGATGTTTTTGGCGGAAATTTTGAAAACTCTTTGGAAATCGCCGTGCTCTCTTCATGAAATCTTTGTGCAAATTTGGAGAGTCACTTTACAAAGTTATTCGACAACAGGGATGGCTGGATTTTTTGTTGGCGCCATCATGACCGTGCAGTTCACTTTGCAGATGAAGGAATTCGGAGCTTTAGGATATCTAGGTGGTCTTTCCACCAGCGGAACAATTCGGGAAGTAGGTCCACTTTTGATCGCCTTCATGTTGAGCGGAAAAATCGGTGCATTTACTTCTGCAGAATTAGGAACGATGCGGGTCACTGAACAGATAGATGCCATACGATGTTTGGGGGCAAATCCTATTCAAGAGATTATTCTTCCACGTTTTATTGGCATTGTGATTTCAAGTTTTTTCCTCTTAGGTCTAGGTTTGTTGATGTCTATCTTCGGTGGTATTCTGATGGGAAGTTTCTTGGCGGGAGTGAATGCTCAGGAATATCTACGTCACGTTCCTACAATTGTGACTCCATTTTCCATTGCGAACGGATTATTTAAGTGCTTTGTGTTTGCGGTGATTCTTGCCACCATTTGTACTTACCGTGGATTTACCACCACGGGCGGAGCAAAAGGAGTTGGTCTCAGCGTTGTTAAAACCTCTGTTGCGACAATGATTGGAATTGTGATTGCAGATTGGGTGACAACATTTCTTGGAGATATTGTGGTTCGTGTGTGGACGGATCATTTCTAGCCTTTTTGTTTGCAAAAAAACGGGAACGACCTTCATAATAAGATGTGGTAAAGTCAATTCGTACGACACCTTTGTTTTTATTTTTTGATTTAGTCCAGCAAACATTGCGCGGAGTTTTTCGTCGTCCCTTTCGGAAAGCAGATTTTTTTAAACAACTCTATTTTATTGCCAATGAAAGTTTAGTGATCGTCTTGTTCTGCGTTTCATTCGCAGCCATGGTCACAATTTTGGAAAGTTCTTTCCATATGCGATTAGTGATTCAGAACGATTCTATGGTTCCAGGCTTTGCAGCGATGCTTATTTTACGAGAGCTGGGAGCTGTTGTGACGGCGCTTTTATTGACCTCACGTGTGGGAGCTGGATTTGCCGCAGAGATTGGTTCCATGCAAATCACAGAACAGATTGATGCTCTTCGTATTCTAGGAATTGATCCTGTCAGATATTTAGTTGTTCCCAGGTTTTTGGCCTGCGTGTGTGCGGGAATTATGCTGACAATTTTAGCCAACATCGTATGTCTTTACTGTTCCATGTTGGTCAGCGAAGTTTATCTTGGTTTTTCTTTTGGAATGTTCCAAACATCGATGCGTCGCTTTGTCGAATTCAAAGATTTAATCGATGCCACGATCAAGGGGGCTTGTTTTGGCGCAGTGATTCCTCTTGTCAGTTCCTTTTTTGGATTTCGATGTCAATCAGGAGCCGAAGGTGTTGGAAATGCGACCACTCATAGTGTGGTTACCTCGTCTGTTGCGATCATTATCATTGATTTTATTTTATCCTATATTTTTACTTATTCGTCTTAAGGAGTTGTTCATGAAAGTCGAAGCCAAGGTTGGAGTTCTGTTTTCTGTTTCTGTCATCTTTGTGCTGGGGTTTGCCTACTATATAGGTGCATTGACCCCCTTTTCAAATTCTTACGATCTGAATGTCATGTATAATTATGCAGGAGGTATCGAGGAAGGATCTCCTGTGCGGGTGATGGGGATCAAGGTCGGGAAGGTAAAGAAAATAGAATTTGAACCCGGATTTAAGGCAGCCAATGGTGAAGAAGTTAAATTGCGAATAGTCATTTCGGTTCAGAAGAAAGCATGGACAACCATTCGTAAAGATTCTCGATTCTTTATCAATCTAGCCGGAGTGATCGGAGAAAAGTTTTTAGAAGTATCTCCAGGCACTTTAGATCAGCCAGAATTTAAACCATTTGATGTTGTGCGTGGGGAAGACCCTCCTCGTGTGGATCAATTGATTTCACAAAGTTATGGATTGGCAGGTCGAATTTTAGAAGTCGTCAATAAAAACGAGGGTTCAGTTTCCAATATGATTGCCCAGCTGGATAAGATGATTACCAATTTAAATCGCACCTTAGTTTTGTTGGACAAGACATCGAAGAATCAAGATATTGCTCGATTGATTGATAATTCTGTGCGTATTTCTGATGATCTTGTCTATCTCACCGGAGCTTTGCGAAGTAAAAAATCAGAGGACACAGTGGCATTGGTTCAAAAGTTAATTCAGCGTTTAGAACATATCGATGGTCCAGCACTTCGCAAGTTTTTACAAGAAGAGGGCGTGAAGGCCCGTGTTTTCTAAAAGGAGTTATATGAAATTTTCCAAGAACAGTATTTTAGGACTAAGCTGCTTTGGCCTTTTTGTTTTTTCGCACTTTTCAAAGGCAGCTGTTTTGGTGGAAGAGCGCGGTCGATCTGTGAATACCAGCAAAGCCAATGTGCTGACTTCATCCGAGTCCTACCTGTCTGCTCATCAGTTACGAAGCACTCGTCGTGTTTCCGTGGGAGCCCAATTTGGGGGATCTGTGGGGGCCGCGGGTTTGGGAATTGAACTCAGTTTTGCTCCACAAAGTATTGCGGTGATTCAGTTTGGTGGAGGAACTTCGATGCAAAGCTTTGGTGCAGCTTGGAAGTATGTTTTTGGAGGCACAACTTTGGCGCCATATTCTCAGTTGGGATATTCACATTGGTTCGGGGGATCGGATGAAAAGAAACCGATTCAACGGACTTCACCAAGTTTTTTAGCGGACAGACTTTTGACCAAGGAAGAAAAAGCGGCGGGGAAGTTTAGTAAAGACTTAGCTGTGGGTGGTTTTGGTCTTCAGTATTATCAACTGAATGGTCCCTATGTGGGAGTCAGTTTATTTGCGGAAGTGGATCTTATGTTGGATGTGACGAATCCAAATCCATTGGCAACAGGAGCCCTAGGTCTTCAATATTTCTTTTAAAAGAAGGAAGTATTTTTCTAGCCCAGAAACAAAAAAACCCTCGGAAATCCGAGGGTTTTTTGTTTTTATTAAAAATAAAAACTATTTTTTCGCAGCTTTTTTAGTCGCTTTTTTTGTAGCTTTCTTAGTTGCTTTTTTAGTTACTTTTTTTGCTGCTTTTTTTGTAGCTTTCTTTGCCATTTGATCCTCCTAGGATGCAATCGTTGTTGTTGTTACTGTTCAACATAATGTCTTCTTGCCTCTAGTGTTAACAATGTGACTATGAACGTCAACAAAAAAAATTAATTTGCTCGATTTTTGCAAAAAAATTTTTACGGAGGTTGCCGGATATGACCCTTTTTTTCATCCATATGATTTCAATGTTCTTCTGGATTCGATATCAAATTCAAAAAAATTGGAATGAAAAGTTTTTGAATTCTTATCGATGGGTTCCATATTTGATAGGAACTTTTTTTATTTTCATGGGTTTTCTGTTGTCGAAGCATCTTCTGCTTTTGGCTCTAGAATTGATTCTTACGTCGCCATTGATTTTTCTATGTCGAAAAATCATTTTTGAAAAAATCCTTTCTGATTTTCAAGAAAAGACAAAGTCGATTTTAGATTCAATGATTTTATTCGTGGGACAGGGGCATGGATTGGTGGAATCATTGTTAGAAACTTCAAAACTTTTAACAGGACCTCCGCGGGGGCTTTTAGAAGAAACTGCAACGCTGCTTCACTGGAAAATCCCGATTCAGGGGGTTCCTGTCGAAAAATTTTCATTCGCTGCGCAAATATTGAGGATGGATTTAGATCATCGCATTTTGGATCAACTCCAAGCATGGAGAGAAGCTGAAAAAATGAAAATCGAATTTCGACGTAAGTCGAGACAAGCCACCGCAGGGCTTCGTGCGCAGGCGCTGCTGTTGTCAGGAATGTTTGCTTTGTTAGTTACTTATGTTTTGATTTCAAAGGGTTGGGATGGAAACGAAAAGTTTTTGGTTCCAAGTTTTTTGATGTTTGTCATCGGACTTGGATGGATTTTTCGATTAGGGAAGAGGATCAAATGGAATATTTAGCGCCTAGTTTTGAATTATTATTAAGTGTTCGTCAGTCCATTCAATCGGGTAGATCTGTTCGATCCGCTCTCTTTCACTTTTTAGAAGGACGTGATTTAAAATGTCCTTTGGCTCAACAAGTGCAGCAGTTGGTTTTTTCTTTTGATGCTGGCGGCGAGTTCGAAAACTTAGATCCGAATCTTCCAATATTAAGGAAGGCACTTTATCAAACATTATGGCAGGGATTAATGGGGGTCAGTATTTCCGAAAGATTGGATCAGCTGGCACAGGAGTTTCAATCTCATTGCCGTGATCATATTGATCAATATACAGCAACACTCCCCATGAAGGTGATGGTTCCCCTGTTATTGATGTTGTTCCCCGCCTATATGCTTTTAATGATAGGGCCCATCTTACAGGAACTTTTGAGGTCCTTGGATTCTTAAGATGTGTCTAACCTAAAAATAGACATTTAGTGGTTTGGGTCATAGGCTAAAGTATTAAGGAAGGATTGTTTTTATATGCAAATTCTAAAATACACTGGAGAGGCCGTAGTCGATCATATTCAACGAATCTCAGAATTTCGCATTCTGTATTTCAAAGAGTTTCCGTATTGTTACCAGGGAAATTACGAATATGAAAAAGAATATTTTCTTGGTTTTTCTCAAGAGAAAAAAGCTCTTGTTATAGAGTTGTTGGATAAAGGGCAAACGATTGGATTATCCACAGCAATGCCATTGGTCAGTGATGCTGATATATTGAAAGATGCAGAAGCTGCTTTTGTTAGGGCGGGGTCTAATCCATTAGACTATTACTATTTGGGTGAAGTTATCCTTCATCCTGACTGGCGTGGGAAAGGTCTCGTAAAAAAAATCCTTCAAATGAATGAGGTATTTGCTCTAGAAAATGGGTTTAGTAAAATGTGCCTTTCTGTTGTTATTCGAGATAAGTTTGACCCAAGAAAGCCTCAAAACTATAGATCGTCTGATCATGTTTGGGAAAAGGCAGGATACTTAAAAAAAGATATTTTCATCGATTATCACTGGCCGACGATTTTAGATGATGGATCAGTGAAGGAGTTAACGAATCCAATGGTTTTCTGGACAAAGAGTCTGAGATGAAAAAAGAAATTTTTTTTGGTTTATTTGCAATAATGTTTTTATTTTCTGAGATCTGCATTTCTTCGCCAGAGCCGATTCGTACTTTAATTTGGTGGGATTACTTACCTGAAAAAACAATTCAAAAGCTGAAAAAAAATGGTTTTTATCCCGATGTTTCTATTTATAACTCCAATGAAGTAGCATCTTCCAGGCTGTTTTCTAAGAGGGAAGAGTACGATGTAGCTATCATATCTAGTGTTGTGGTCAATGCGGCAAAAAAAGCTCAAATATTTGAAGATAAAATTTTAGAAAACTTTACACCATCAAGGAGATACAAAAAAGAAGTAAATATCCATTCAGAGTGCATACCTTTATTGTGGGGCGTGACAATTTTTGGCTCTGATAGTACATCAAAATTAGAACCGAAAAGTTTTAAAGAACTTATAGAATTACAAGCTTCTGGTTATAAGATTGCAGTCTTAGACGATCCTTTTGAAGTCGCGGCGAGGTTGCTTGCAGATGGTTTATTTTTCTGCGAAAAGGAGATATTGCCCGCAGGTAATACTTTTCACTCATTCCAGACCTGTAAGAATAAAAAACTTCAAATACCCTTCAAATTGGAGGTAAAAGATTTTAGATCTTCTGTTGGGGAGTTTTTACTCAATAAGCAGGTTGCTGTTTATGGGTGGCATGGAGAAATTGCACAAGCAGCCAAAGATAATCCAAAAATAAAAATGGTAGTTCCCGCGGAGCATCCTGTTATTGGGGCAGATTATGTTTGTATACCGAAGAAAAGGGCTCATTCAAAATTAAGCGAAGCAAGGCTTCGAAAATTTGTTGAACTCCTTACGGATCAAGAAAGTACGCATTGGGGAGTGCAAGCTACACAATATTTTTCTCCCTATGAAAATGATACCCAAGGATTGCGGCCTGATGTTTTAGAACTTTATAAAAAATTAGTGGCGACACTCCAGCGTTCGGCACCTGTGATGTTAACAGCTCCTTCTCAGGAAGAACATCAACTGATCAATGAGTGGTGGAGGAAGATAAGATATGAATCTGCGAAATAAGTTTCGAGAACGAAGTCTTCAGTATCGTTTCCTATTGATTTTCTTTTTAATGGCAGTCCTTCCGATGATAGCGGCGACGAGTTTACTTTGGATCAATAATGTTCAAGAACGACAACGCCAGGAGGTTCTGAAACAATTTTTTGAACAACAATCACGTTCCTCAGTGATTAGCTATCTAAAAGGGTTGGAAAATTTATCAACAATGCTCCAACAAAGTTCTGATTTGATTGATTTTGTTTTGGCGCCAAAGAATCTGCGTGAGTTTTCAGAAAATCGTTTATTGGCTCGCATCCAAGATGTCAGCAAAGACATCCGACCTAAAGTCCAATGGACTATATTGAATGATCAATTCGAAAGGATATTAGAGATCCAACAAGCTCATACTAGTCTCCATCAAGAGATGAAATATCATGAGGAAGGATTATATTTTGATGGGAAAAAGCATGTTTTTCAAATCATCAAAATGATTAATTATGATGATCAACAGCTTCAAGGCCCATCTGCAAAGCTCAAGGGTTATTTGGTTGGAATTGTCCACTTGGAAGACTTTACTAAAATGCTTGGAACAAGCCTTTCTATTGACCAAGACGGTTTTATTCAAGATTTAAACAGTTTGAAAATGCATCTGCAAGAGCACTCTTCTTTTGCTGAAATGTCATATCCATTCATTTCTATTTTTTTACTTTTACTCGTTGCATTTGCTGTCTTTGCAGGTTCATTGATTGTTCAACGACAGGTTATTCAGCCCTTGGTGGGAATGACAAAAGATTTAACCGAACCTATGTATGGCGTTCATGTTCCAGAGACGTCCAATGAAATAGAATTTTTACGCAGAGCCCTACTCATGTATAAGGACTGGATTAGGCAAGCGCAAATTCAGCTCGAAAGAAAAACAAGACAGTCCACGATGGTTGATATAGCAGCTCAAGTTGCGCATGATATACGATCGCCGTTGTCAGCCTTAACAGTTATGCTTTCTGATTTGTCTCAGGTAGCAGAAGAAAAGAGAACTGTCATTCGGGCTGCCGTGCAAAGAATTAATGATATATCCAATTCATTGCTGAAAAAAAGTCGTGAGAGTGCTTCCAGTTCTTCATCCGAAGAGCTGGAAGCAAATGCGGCTCAGACTATTTTGTTGACCTCACTGATTGATGATTTGATCAGCGAAAAGCGAATTCAAGCGCGTGAAATGATAGGAATTAGTATTGATGCCGATATTAATAAGGCGTACGGATCTTTTGTGCGACTACCCCCTACTGAAATAAAACGGGCTCTCTCAAATATCTTGAATAATTCCATTGAAGCAATCGTAGATAAAAAGGGGCGAGTGATTGTTTCTTTAGAGAGAAATAAAGAGCATATTATTTTAAGCGTTAGGGATGATGGTAAAGGGATTCCTCAGGGGGTACTAGAGAAATTAGGGGAAAAGGGCTTTAGTTTCGAAAAAGAGTCATCAGGATCGGGAGCTGGTTCGGGGCTTGGTGTTTATCATGCAAAAAAGCTTATAGAAAGTGCCGGAGGACAATTTTTCATTCAATCTCAACAAGGAATTGGAACTGAGGTTAGATTTCAACTTCCAGCCCAGTCGGCTCCATTTTGGTTTGTTGAAAAGCTAGAGATTTCTCAGGGGCAGAGTGTTATCGTTGTGGATGATGATCTTTCGATACATGGCATCTGGAAGGGGCGATTCTCTTCTGCTGGATTGACAGATAGAGATGTGCGATTTTTTAATTATACGTCAGCACAGGATTTTATAAATGAGTATAAACAAGGGAAAGTGACTTCAGAAAAAGGATCTTATTTGTTTTTGGTTGATTATGAATTTTTAAATCAAAATATTCATGGATTAGAAATCATAGAACAGTTAGGAATTCAAAAAGAATCGATACTTGTAACAAGTCGGTACGAAGAAGCTCATATTCAATATCAGTGCAAAAAAATGAGTATTCCTCTTATCCCAAAAGGGATGGCGGGTTTTGTTCCAATAATTAGGAAGGAGTCCTGAATGGATAAAGTGCAGGAAAAGGAATTTCAAGATGATTTTCAATGTCTTGTGGACGAGCTTTTGAAAAAAAATCCCCAGGTAAAGTTGGTTCAAAAGTTGATGACAAAGTATGACTTGCCTTATTCCGGGGACGCGATTACCGAGATGAACACAGTCATCCAATATTTTAATCGAACCCTGAAGGGTTCGCAGGTGAAAAGGCGTCCATCATGAAAAAGGTTTATGGTAATTTGATCGAGCTCGTGGGAAATACTCCGATTGTGCAGTTAAAAAATATGTTTCCAGATTCTGAGCACCAATTTTTTGCAAAAATCGAGTACATGAATCCAGGTGGCAGTGTCAAAGATCGTTTAGGCCTAGCAATTATTGAAGATGCAGAAAAGTCAGGTCGTCTTCAGCCTGGTGGCACCATCGTCGAGGCAACTTCAGGCAATACCGGTCTTGGCTTAGCCATGGTGGCGGCGATTCGTGGGTACAAAACTGTGTTTGTTATGCCCGATAAAATAAGTGAAGAAAAGCGAGCCATCTTGCGTGCCTACGGAGCTCAAGTTGTGATCACAGTTTCCGGAGTAGATCCTGATGATCCTCGCAGTTATTTAAGCACAGCGAAAAAAATTGCGGCAGAAACTCCAAATTCTATTTTGGCCAATCAATTTAATAATCCAGTGAATCCATTAGCACACTATCGAACAACAGGACCTGAAATTTGGGAACAAATGGGTTCAGAACTTGATGCCTTTGTTGCGGGAGCAGGAACAGGTGGATCCATTTCTGGAGTTGGAAAATTTTTAAAAGAAAAAAATCCTGGGGTAAAAATTGTTTTGGCAGATCCCATTGGAAGTATTTTGTACGACCTTGTTCATCATGGAAAAGTGATCACACCCCCAGCCTCCTACAAAGTCGAGGGTGTCGGTGAAGATATGCTTCCTGACAATGTTCATTTGAATGTGATGGATGATGCGATTCAAGTGAATGATCGAACTTCTTTTGCTTTGACTCGAGAACTTGTCAAAAAAGAAGGCTTATGTGTTGGGCCATCTTCAGCGATGGCTTTGGCTGCAGCCTACGAATATTCGAAGAAACTGAAGAAACCATCGAAGATTTTGATTTTATTTGCAGATCATGGTCGTGCCTATTTAAGTAAAGCTTTCAACGCTGCTTGGTTGAAGGAAAACGGATTGATCGATTCCGACACAATTTAATTTATCACCACGGAGATCTTTTATGAAAAAGGATATGTCTCAAGGTTTTTCCACACGAGCTATTCATGCAGGACAACAGCCTGATCCAACGACGGGAGCCATCATGACTCCTGTTTATTTAACATCAACTTATGTTCAAGCATCGCCTGGGGTTCATAAGGGGTATGAGTATAGTCGAACTCACAATCCAACCAGAAAAGCTTTCGAAGCCTGTATGGCAGATTTAGAAAGTGGAAAATTTGGATTCGCTTTTGCTTCGGGATGTGCGGCAACGACAACTGTTTTGCATTTGTTGCAAGCCGGGGATCATGTGATTGCAGCAGATGATATGTACGGAGGTACCTTTCGTCTTTTTGATAAAGTTCTTCAGCATCATGGTTTGCAGTTTAGTTATTTGGACTTAACCAAGACTTCCAATTTAGAAAATGCCATTCAGGCAAATACAAAAATGATTTGGTTGGAATCTCCAACGAATCCAACTTTGAAGCTCAGTGATATTCAGCAAATTTGTCAGATTGCGAAGAAGAAAAATATTTTGGTTGTTGTGGATAACACCTTTATGAGTCCCTATTTTCAACGACCTCTGGAATTAGGTGCAGACATCGTTGTTCACTCTGCAACGAAGTACATCGGTGGTCATAGTGATGTGGTGGGCGGAGTGGCTGTGACTTCCAATCCTGCATTGGCAGAAAAGTTGGCTTTTCTTAGCAACTCCATGGGAGCGATCATGGCTCCGTTTGATGCATTTATGTGTTTGCGCAGTTTGAAAACCTTGCCTTTGAGAATGAAGGCCCACGAAGAAAATGCGATGAAGGTGGCTCAATTTTTAGAGACTCAAAAATTGGCAGAAAAAGTTTTATATCCAGGCCTTTCCAGCCATCCTCAATATGCTTTGGCAAAAAAACAAATGAACGGTTTTGGTGGCATGATCACTTTCACTCTTCGAGGGGGATTGACGGCAGCCCGAAAGTTTTTAGAAAACGTGCGGGTGTTTTCTTTAGCTGAAAGTTTAGGCGGAGTAGAGTCTTTGATCGAGCATCCTGGAATCATGACGCACGCTAGCGTTCCTGAGGAAAATCGTCGTGCTTTAGGTATTGATGATGGCCTGATTCGCTTGAGTGTAGGCATTGAGGACATTGATGATTTGATCGCAGATTTATCACAAGCATTTGAAGCTGCGGGACGCTGATCAGAAAAGTTGGAAAAATATTTTGACTTAAAACGGAAACTTGAAGTAACTAAATGCTTTCCGTTTGTTGGCCAGGTAGCTCAGTCGGTAGAGCAGAGGACTGAAAATCCTTGTGTCGGGGGTTCAATTCCCTCCCTGGCCACCATCTTTTTTCTAAGATGGTGGCTTCCTCTGGCGCAACATCATCACTTGGCTCTTCTCGGCCCTTCTCATTTTACTGTTTATCACTAAGCGTATTTTAATAAAAACAAGCATTAGAGTTTTTGCAAGAGAGTTTGACTCTTTACTCATAGAAGGGGCAGCCTAATTTTTCATAGAGATTTTCTTCTAATTTTATTAAGGGGATAAATATGCAGTATATACTTTCTGTGCTTATGTTCTTAGGCCTTACTGGTTGTGCAACTCTTACACATGATGTGCAAGAAGTTGGGGAGAACAAATATACTGTGTCTTCTGTGGGGAATTCATTTGCCAGTTCGAATGAAGTTTTTAATGCAGCTCTTCAGTCAGGTAAGAATTTTTGTTTGAACAAAGGCAAGAAAATGGAACTTCTAGATAACAACGGAAATGTAAACGTTGCTGGTGGATCTGGAATTGTGGGAAGCAATGCCGAGCAAAGAATCTTTTTTACCTGCAAATAATAGCTGCTTAATTTAGGATCACCATCAGTTACGTTTTTTCAGACTGGATTTGAAAAATAGATTCAGGGAAGTCATGTTTTTTCTTTCGAAAAGTGAAGTGTCTTTGAACGGAATCCACTTAAAGGACATGAATGAACGAGTGTGATTTACAAACAGCCAAGTACTTCAAATAAGAATGAATTCCAATTGAAATGAATTTCAGCAGAGAGAAAAAGACCCTGATTTCATACGATTGGCCAAGTTGGATTGGCATTCCATTTTGGTCAAGATCAATTCAGCATCCCATTTTAAATGGTCGGGATGCTGGGGGGGGGGTGAATACTTTGAATAGAAATATTCACTTTCACCTCTTTCGGAGGTGATATCACTGCTCAAAGAGGTGATGGCTTCATCACTCAATTTCCACTGTGCAATACTGTTGCTTGGCTTGTCTAACTAAGGCTTTGCGTGATGCTAAAAATGTCAAATTTGATTGGACTTCATCGATGTAAGCTTGCAAGCGATTTTCTTCCTGAAATCCGCCCGTTATCAAATGCTTCCAAAGAGGTGTTGGTTCTGCATTTTTAATTCTTAGGTTTTGAGCAGCAGGGATGGATTCTTTCAAAAATTGCAGTTCTTTTTTTATGGATTCTGTGACCAGGGGTAGATTTGATAAAGGTTCTACATATGCAATGGCTTTGTTCGAATGCATTTGTGTAATCAGAACGATTTGTTGATTGGATGAGTTTGGCTGTTGCGGTGGGTTTAATTGATTTAAAGAAGGTAGTACAGGGACTAGTTCATTTGTTTTTTTTAATGGTGAATAAGCAATATATCCAACTAGCGCAGAGGTTGCCGTTGGAAGAATAAAGGGAAAAATGATAGGTAATAAGAGAACCGCTGGATGATCAACAGCACCAACGGTTGCAGCATCTCCAAGAACTTCGGCTCCAGTGACAGCGCTACCTACCCAGAAGTTATGAGGAAGAACTGCAATCCAACCAGCCAAATGAACTCCAACAGCGAAGGCCAGCCCCTTTTCTTTTAAGTAATTATCTTGAAACTCAGTTTGTAAAGATTTTTGAACTTCCAACTCATCATTTAACCGACTTTGTAAACTGATCACTTGGTCAAGATAGCTCTTTGCTTCATGGCAAAATATTCGAAGATCTCGAGAGCTAGTGACCTTGGTCAATTTTGATTCCTCTGATTTTTTGGAAGCGAAAGCCATTCCTTGATAACTGGTAAGGAGAAGGCAAAGAAAGAGGCGAAATCCATTTGATAACATAGGGTCTCCTTATTCGTGATAAGTTTTTCAAAATCAGGTGAAACCAATCCTTTTGAACGATTCACAGCTCTAATTCTCATCAAAGTCCTTGTCAATTGATTGGGGCGTAACTGTGTATAGATATTTAGAAAAAATGTAAAAGTTACGAGAAAAAATCAGCCTATTTCTGCAATCCAACTAAGAATTGTGAAGAAATCCCCATTATGTTAAATCCCCGGCCGTTGTTATATTGAAGCCGCTATAAAACAGTGTCGAAGGCGACCTTGGAGGTTCTTATGTCGTTGGGTTTTTCTTCTCTGCCAAGAGTAAAATCATTGTCTTGGATTTTCAGTTCTTCATTGATCTTACTTGGGACGGGATCGAAGTCCTACGCCAGCAATAAGCCACTAACTTTACCCTCATGCTCTTTGGTGTTTGGAAAATCTGGTGCAGGCTCTGCAGAAGCTCAGGCGAAAACTTCAGGCGCCATCAAAGCCCTGTAAGGTCAAATCAAGCAACTTTCTGAACAGCACCGCATTTTCTTCGAAAAAATTCTAGTTCCAGATATGCAAAATTTTGGAGCTGAGTCTGTCGAGTCCGTAAGCTCAGCAAATTTCCAAAACAAAGCAGCCTTAGAAATTCGTTTGAATCATCGCGAAGATTTGCGTGGTCCATTTTACATCCAAATCAATCCAGAACAAAAAAAAGCGTCCATTCAAAGACTGGGTACAACCAAAGTTTTAACAATGAATGGACATGAAACAGAAGAAAGACAAACTCAGTTGGTGCGACAACTTTTCATCGGAACTTTGGTCAATCCTTTCACAACACCCAAAGATTCGAACTTGATTCGTCCTTTGCGATTGAAAGAGGGGCAATTGGATGGGATCGATGCTGCACGCGAGGCCGACGCAAATGGAGACCGTCTTTTTCTTTATGTAGGAACAACCAGTCTTGGGAAAACGGAAGTTTTTTTGTCTGAATTGAAACGTCGTCTATTTAAAAGTCACGGACTGACTTCCAGTGGAGAGCAGCGAAACTTTTTCCTTGTTGTGAATGATGGTCTTCATCTGACGAAACAATTGGAAAGTGATATCCGTGCAAAGCTTGCAGGGGCTACCTTTGAATTAAAAATCTGGGGTGGGGAAAATAAAGCTTCTTCCATTGTGAAAATCACCGAAGAGGCTTTGAAAACAACGAAACCCACGGTTTTGGTGACGACAACAGCTTCTTTAAGAAATGCCTTTTTCAAAAAAGGGGATTTGGATCTGAATGTCGATTTCATGAAAAAGCATTTGCACACTCTATTTTATGATGAAGCACATCATGCAACAGCGGAGATGATGAAGGAGTTTTTTGAGTTGGTGATTCATCCTGAAGATTCCAAAGTCAAAGCTCTTGGATTAACAGCGACTTCAGACAGTAACCTTGTTGACCTTTTTAAGGGGAATGCTTTTTACGCTTATTTAGATACGGTAGATAGTTATTTGGATCATGGACCTACTAAAAAATCTGCGCAGCAAATGTTTCATCAATTGCAGATATCTATTGATCGCGGAGAAATGCCACCCGCCCATGATGTGGTGATTGTGACACCTGAAGATTTAGGGGTCCAAGATATTTTCAGCCGTCATCCAAATGCCAATCGCTTCATTGTGAATCCAGATCATTATGATCGTCTGCTTGATTATTTATCTCCCATTTACTTTCAAGGGGGTGTTTACACGACAGCAGGAACAATTCAAGAGTTGAACACCGTGACTCATTTTATGGAACAGAAATTTCCAATTTTAAAATTCGGAAAAACAAGTTCCGAAGTCAGTGAAGATAAATCATCCAACCAAGACAACGCCCTTGAATTATTCCGACAGGGCGAAATCGACAATATCAATGCTGTTCGCAAACTTGTCGAGGGCATTAACATGCCTCGTGCACGTGCTTTTGTGAAGCTATCTCAAAGTATCGATGCCAGATCCTTCTTGCAAAATATCGGTCGAGTTTTGAGGAACTATCAAGGAAAGGATACGGTCGATATTGTTTTGCTGCTTCCTTATAATGAGCAAATGATTCTTCAAAGCTTAGCTCTTCTGGATGAAGTACAACAGGAAAAGCTTTCTGGAGTTGTTCAACGTGGAAACAACCAACCCACCTATGTGCGCGGAGACCTTCCCTTCGATCCGAAAAAGGTTCATATCTACAACCGCCTTCCCAGTGATTTTGCGAACAAAATCGCTCAACTGGAGCGCATGAAGAAGAAATTGATTTCTCCTTTGAATGAACCCGCAGTGGTTGCACCTGTGGTAATTCCACCTGTATCCACAGAAGTTTTATCTCAGAAAATCCTCAATTTGGCCTCACCTGAAGGAAAGACTGAGGAATCACCAGCTGATTCGCAAGCACTTCCAGCTGAACGAAATAGACAAGTCAATGTTGAAAAATTAAATTTGGATAACAAGGATCCTCTGACTTATAAGCAAGTAGTATCAAGCATCGGAGTACAAGAAATTCTACTGTCAGGAAAAGCAAAATCAGGCAGACAAATCAACTATCTTGAAGCAAATCCCATGCAACAGAGAGTGTTTAGAATTGGGCAGAGTGAACTTTATGGACAGAAGATTTTAACTGATAAACTTCTGAATATCGATCAGCATGATTGGTCAAAGCCTGTGGAATTGA
>JACCDG011297358.1_pt1 | contig 21862 bp, 17 predicted proteins | sample 7442471 | NCBI WGS metagenome assembly JACCDG01 (sample SAMN15323444, study PRJNA562643) | freshwater metagenome | isolation source: river surface water | place: USA:Blue River Watershed | collected 2017-08-17 | reverse complement strand
TTTCAATCATTGGCGATCGACAAAAAGGAATTCCTGGTTGGTCTGTTGAAGGTTCTGCTAACTTTTATGGTTTTGCGATAGCAGCACTCATGGCAGAGCAACCGAATGCAGCTTTTGAGAAAGTAAATACTCAAAATCTTCGCCGCTCTTACTATGAACAAGGGGCACTAGTTCCTCATTCACTGAATAAAGACGACCTTTACAAAGCGGTCATCACTTCGGAAAAAGGTGGCGGGGGAGATGGCACCACTTGTGCTGAACCAAAAATACTTTGCTATACAGCTGGTGCCCTATTCACTGAAGTTCTTGTTGCCGATTATGGTCACAACAAATTTGTTGATTGGTGGAAATTGAGCCGAAAGAAGAATTGGGAAGTTGCTTTCGAGGAGGTCTATGGAATTCAGATAGACAAATGGTATGAAGAAGTTGCTATTCCATACGTCATCCAACAGTCGAAAGGTGCTATCCCCGAAGTTCCAGCACCTGAATCATCTTCGACATTCACCCAGCATTCTGCGCGCCTGCCTCGTCCTTTTGTAGATCCAAGCATTCAAACTCAAAGACCGTAGAAGTCTCAACTAAGCAAAGTAATTTTCAGCCCTGGAACTAACCGTTGTAGTCCCACCAGGTCTTTGTACCCTTCCAGTCAAATTCACATTCAAGGATCTTGGCACAGAAGGCATCAAGGGACACAGCGCCGTTGTATTGCTGCACCTTATGACCCCACGATACAACTCCAATAACAAAGCCCTCATTATCAATAAGTGGTCCTCCGCTATTGCCGTTTGAAATGTTGTTAGTGATAAAGATTTCATTGTTTGAATCATTGATCACATTTCCAAATGAAACTGATCCTGCATATCCATCTGCACTTCCCAATGCCATTACCCAGTATCCAGGCCAAGGCGCATTGTCTGACAATGCTAAAGCTGGCAATTTTCTGCCTGTCGCCAACACAGCCAAATCATTTTCTTTATCCCATTTGACTATGACAGCTTCAGAACGGTCTTCATAAGGCAACGCAATTGTTACTGATCCATCTATTCCAATGCAGTCATCAATTACATGGTGATTTGTAATCAAGGTCGTCGGATGTGTCTTTGACTTAGTAGTTTCCAAATCGATAGCCCAACCAGTTCCGAGACCACCCTTGATTTCTGAAGGATCACACCAAACCGTCACAGTTGATTCTTGAGTTCTCTCAACCAATCGCTCAATACTGCGCGGAGACACATACCCATCACCTGCAGGATTTTCACTTTCAAACTGCGCAGATGGAGCCCAGGTCAAAAAGAAAGCTCCCAATGCAAAGGGAGCAGCGATGATGGCTAGGTAGGTAGCGAACTTATTGGGTTCTTGTTTCATAGGTAGAACAGTACGGAGAGTGACTGACAAAAGTGATTTTTGTGGGCAAATCGCCTCAAGAAGTTAGCCTAAAGACACACCCAATAATTAGAATTGTTGTATGAATCGCCTCTATGGGCTTTTAGATCGTCTTCAAATCCCCAGAAGGCGCGCTCTTTTGCACCTGATTGCTTCAATAGTTAGCGGGGGAGTCTGGTTTATTTTTGCGATCGCCATTGAACTATTTCTGGCGTCGGAGCGCGGTAATGCGATTGCACTGGCCGATGCCCATCACAAGAAAACAACAGCTGACTTGCTTGCCGAAATTGAAATCAAACAAAGCCAACTCGCCCAAATTGAAGAATTTAAGAAAAAAGCAATTGCAGCTCTTGAATCTAAATTCGAGATTCCCTTCGAGATTTCAGATGTTTCACTTTGGGAATCGCGCGAGAAAATCACAACAGTGACAACAGGTACCTCAACTGGAAAAACCAGAGCCGGCACAGTTGGGCTTGGTTGGAGCGATGGTATAGGTCTAGCTGCAACGCAAGGGGTCACAAGAGGTACTTTCACTTCAGGTACAACAGAAATGATGAAGAATGAATTCACGGAATTGGATAAAGGCAATCTAAGGATTGGAAAAGAATTTGCAGCCTTTATCGGCGATCAATTCACTCGTACCGCAAAGTACCCTGAAGTTCTATCGATCAATGATTCATATGCTTACTCAATTGGACTCAATGTCTTGAATTCCGAAAGAGCTTGGTTAGTACGATTCGTGGGCGAATACGAAACAAAACTTTCCTTACAAATGCTAAATGCCGCATACATGCAGAATAAAGAGGGAAAAGCTGTAGACCAGTCATCACTGTTAAGTGAGTTTGACCAGGAAATCCTTGATTTACAAGCAGAAGTTAAGAAACTAGTCATGGAAATTGAAGAAATTGGTAAAGCTAATATCCCCAAAGTTGAATAATTTGGTTACCCTTATCGGATATAGGGAGAGAGTGAGGTTTGGTGATGCTTCGTCGTATATGGACTTGGTTTGTTGGACTAAACACTAAAACTCGAGTTTTCATTCTTGCAGCTTTTGTAATTCTTGGAATAGGTTCTAGTTTTACCGAAACAGCAACAGAGACATCCAGTGATGTTGTGGCCACGCAATCTCCGACACCGTCACCATCAGTATCTGCCACACCCGAAACAAGCGTTACGCCAGACCCAACGCCTTCGCCCGAAACTCCGCTGGAATTTCGCTTTTCTGCACTCAGGGATTTAGAAGACCTGAGAAAAGATGTAAAAGATGCCAGAAAGGGAATCAGTGAAAATGGACTCGGTAAGTTTTATTGGAATGTAATTGAAATCCAATTCAATCTAACCCAGATAGAAGGACTTTTACCACGGGAAGAATACGCTGAAAACTGGAATGCAAAACTTGCCGTTCTTTCAAAAGCGGTCAATGCTATTGATACTGATGATGAAAATCTAACAATTAGTTCTGCAAAAGCGAAGCTGGATAAAGTTCTACAAGCAATCCCACCTCTCGAAAAAATTGCTAAATCCTTGGCAAATTAACTAGTGATTGGACTAAAAATGTCGAAACGTCTATTTGGCGCAATTTTGTTGTCAACCGCGCTCACGATGACTTTCATTCCTGCGCCAAGTGCATTTGCTACACCTCAAACTTTTTCCGGCAGCACTGATGACATCATCGATATAACTCCGATCACTGCGCCCTCAATCATCACATTTACTTATGAAGGTGAAGGAGTGTTTTCAGCCTCTCCGGTTGATTCAACGGGCAAAGAAGGACTTCCATATCAACTAGATATTGGGTCATTTACAGGAACCTATTTTCAAGGAAAGCCCACGAGGCCAATTGTTGCGATAGCCATAAAGGGAACTGGTGAGTGGACCGTAAGTATCAATGCACTGAAGACAGCCAAGAAGGTTTCAGCAAAATCAGGTTCAGGCAGTTTTGATGATGTAATAAACCTAGGAAAGCCGACCACTGGAATTAAGCGCATCACCCTCAGTCATGTCGGTGAAGGCGTTTTTTCTGTAACGCCAATAGACGCAAAGGGTAAATCTCGTTTCCCTCTCATGTTAAAGATCGGTGATTACAAGGGAACAGTCTCCCTTCCAGCCGGTACGCAGTATCTTGAGATTAAAGCTGGCGCTGATTGGACCTACTCAATTCGATAACGGTCTATCAGACCAGTCAATGAATCGCGTCATGTGATTTTTTACTTGACGTCTGTCTCATAATTGAAGTGTGACTGAAAATCTCAGTCATATTTATCGATTCGGGGTTAAACATGCAGACTCAAGGTGAAATGGGTTTTTTTAAGTCTCTATTCGACTTTAACTTGACGAGTTTTATAACTATGCGCGTTATACGTGTCATTTATGTAATTCTGACAGTAATTGTTGTGATTGCCGGCTCTCTCGCAACGCTCGGAGGAATTGTTATGATCTTCACTGAGGGAGCATCTGGATTGCTTTATGTGATTCTTGCACCGCTGGGAACTCTTCTTTATCTAATCCTCGTGCGTCTTTGGGTTGAGTTCTTGGCTAACTTGTATCGAATTGGTGACAATACTCAAAAAATGGTTAGGGCCCTTCCTGGGGAGTAGAACAACTTCCTAGGAGATCTAATGGTGGCCGTGGCTGGGAAGTTCGTCTCGCAAGCCTTCCCAGTCACATTCCCTACATGAAATATCCGGATCGTTGCCGTCACCATTCATGCAACAACCACCCACCGCATATTTTTCGAAGTCAAAGCTTTCAGGGTCTGGCATGCCATAGATGATCTTTCGTAGCGTTCCAGTTTCCGAACATCCCGGACAGACCAAACCGCTGATTCGCTTGCGTCGCTTTGTTGTCATGACACCACCATAAAACTCGCCACTGACAAACTCACTGCGCCAACTCCTCAAACTCATTCACCCGCAGATAATCCTTGAACGCCTGCTCAGAACGACTAGTCGCCTTTACCTTCGATAAATGAAACTTCGCCTCCCACTTAGCTTGCGGGATGATTCCCTCCTTGGCCCATGCATGAGCACTCTCAAAGAGCAGTCGCGCTTGCAGCTTTCCCCAATCAGAGAGCGCACCTGATGCCCTCACAAAGTTCAAAATCGATGCAATACCAGCAGCCCGCTCTTCTTCATTTGCACGTAGCGGAACTACGATCGAGTTCATGATCGAGTGTCTGCCCAATGGCAACGAGAAGCCGTAAGTCCGTCCAAGGTATCGATTGAACTTCAAGCAACTCTCACACGCATTCCACGAGTAACGTGATGTTCCACCGGTAACAGTTGTAGCGCAGATGTAGCAAAGAATGAATCCACTAGGGCAATCAACCCCGGGATAGCTCTTGTGCCCTTCGCACATGCAGCGCTGCATGCCAAGACCCAAGGATGTAAGTGCAAAGCAAGTTGTGCAAACAAACAAAGGTGCAGTAGGAAACATAACAAACCAACCCAACTGGGTTTCTACATAGAAAAACCCGCTACTTCTGGCGGTGTCTTTCATCGCCAGCAGGTCTTCCTTCAGACCACCGTGCGCGAGTTGCGCGGTTGGTACTAAGCAAGCCGAAGGGCTTGGCGCTTAGATTCGTTGACCTAGGAGAAATGTAGCAGAGGGGAGTGACAAGAAACCTATAGATGTGTCATATCAATGGCAGTTGCAAACTGTGGCACATTCGGCACGGAATCAGAGACGCTGCAACAAACTATTAGTGACTCTATGTTGCCATCGATTGAATCAGGCCACGGTGTGTATCCATCGGTCAAAACTATAATGATCTTTGGTTGTGGTCTAAGCGCTTCAGCAGCTGCAATCCCAACTCGCAAATCAGTTCCGCCTCCACCTTTAAGTTTGATTTCTGCAATTCCAGAAATTGTACGAATCTTTTGAATTTCACCCACTTGAGAATCACATGGAATCACCGTAATTCCTTGTGCAATTCCATTTGCTGTTGCTATTCCATCCACTTCGGACAGGAATTCAGTAATCTCTTTTTCTTGGACACTTCCACTGGTATCAATCACGATCGCAATTGTTGGCGGAGACGGCTTTCTCATAGAAGGCAAGATGAATTCAGGATCACTTTCTGCCATTGAACTTTGCCGTCTTGAAGGACGGGAAAAGGTGTAATCCCGTCGACCCAGTACAGTTGCAAGCGAACTTCTCAGACAACCTGCTAGTTCACGCTTCCAATTTATTTGAGGATTCAGTAACTCATTCGCCCATCTCAGCAATTCACCTGGTACCGACCCCATGCCTTTTTCCCGCGAATGTTTAATAACGTCTTGCGCAACTCGATCACGAATTACATCTTGTTGATCGCCTTTGATTGTTGGGTTTTCAGCGTTGTTTTTTGGAAGTTCGTATCCACGCGAATTGCCACCGGTAACGCTGCCACAGTCGGAGTGATCTCTTTCCTTTGAAGGATTGTCTTCGAAGTGCTTCAACATGGTGAAAAAAGTTAACTCGGTTGTCATACCTTTCTTTACGCCGTACTTCGCCAAAGTGTCATATCGAACCGGCTCAAATTCTCCCCACGGCATTTTTGCATCATCCAAAATTTCATTGATATTCGAATCGCCAGCCAAATTCCAGGTCTCGTGGCTCGCATCTTCCCTACCTAAGGATTGAAACCTAGTGCTGTGTTTTGAAACGCAATGTAAAGCTTCATGAAGAACCATCGTTGCCAGTACTTCTGGAATCTGCTCCAACACAAATGTTGGGTTGTAATACATCCGCCAACCAGCATCAACAGCAAGTGTGGGTAAATCTGGAGATTCAACGATTCTTAATGAAAAAATCAAGGTTGACATGTAAGGCCATCGCGCTTGTGCGATTATCTTTGCGGCCATGATTCTTAACCGAGCTTCCTCGGTACTTACAACCTTTAACTCTTCTAACATCCTTAAATCATTTTTGCTTCAGTCAGAAGCGGAATCAATGCTTTCAGTAAGTTGGAATCAGGAGTTGCCCCTTTAGGACGTTCCCGCAACCAGTCGCGAGCGAAGGTAACCGCTAAGTCTGGGTGACCCCCCGAAGCAATTCTTTCTAGTACAACACCTACTGCTTCCCATCGTTCTTGTGTCATGTTGTTTCGCAACACCGCCATAAGTGAAGCGCCGACAACATAAACTTTGTCCATCCGGTTTGGCAGGACGAAATTCTTTGGTGCTGCAATTATTTCTTCAGGGTTTGGTAGATCGATATTCTCTCGATAAGTAATGTATTCGGCTGCTGGCCCGGCACCGACACAACCCATTACGGCAACTCTACGTACGCTTGCTTCAAGCTCACAAGCAGTTATCCAGCCCGAAAGAATTGCAACCATTTCCCATGATCGCGGTGTAGGAAATGCGCGACCTTGTTCTGCAGAGGACTTAGGAAGAACGGTTGTCAGATCTGGTCTAGATGCCAGGAATCCTGCTAAGGCTGCGCGCTCTGCAATGAGTGCATTGCTTAATTTTTTGGCATCTGGAGTTTTTATGCTGAAGCTAACCCAATTTCCCGCCAATCCATCACGTACAACTTCGGCAGGAAGTTCCCAATTAATGTGGCAAAAACGATTTGCTAATGGCGGTGCTAAATCCCAACCATCGGCTGCCTGCTCTGGCGGATTAGCCGCGGCGATAACGCTTGTGTCATCTCCGAGATGACAATCGCCAGCAACTTTGTCCAAACACACTCGTAATAGCGCTGCTTGCACACTTGGGGGAGCGGTATTTACTTCATCAGTAAAAAGAATTCCATCTTGCACTTCCGCTAAGCGCTTGGCCCAATCTGGTGGCATCAATGTTGCTGTACCTTGCGAAAGCATGGGCAAACCTGCGAAGTCTTGGGGCTCACGAATACTGGCAAGAATAACTTCTAGATGTCGGCCTTGGTCTGATGCAATTTGTTTAATCACCGAAGTTTTACCTTGACCAGGGGGACCCCAAAGAATTACGGGCACACGAGCCGCTACACATGTAATTAATGCTTTGTATCCAGATGAGTATTCATCGATTGTGCTCAAGTTTGCCTCCGCATCAGTAAATAGATTATTGCCTAAAATATTAAATTAGGGAACACTTCCGGATGTGGCAATCGAAAGAAATGACATTACCGATCCAGCCTTCGAGGCGGAGATTTTCAACTATTTAGTTGAATTCGGATTCGCACCCAAGCGCACGGGCGACGTTATTCAATTGTCTGGCGTAGGGGTTGGTTCTGGCGATAATTCAATCAACATAAGCATGAATCTTGTTGAAATGGATGGTCATAGAATTCTTGAGATAACTTCCTGTCTGACCGCCCCCGGAGTCTCTTTTGAAAAAGCGACCTTAGTTTCTGCGCAAGGTAATCTCTCGTGTGTAATTGCTAAATTTGTCCCAGTAGAGCAAGTCGAGAGAGGAATCCACTTGGTGCGTGCGGGATTTGCGTTGTATGCCGATCACCTCTCAGGCAAAGAGCTCAAATCAATCCTTTATTTATTTATCAAGGAAGTCGATGCAATTGATAATTATCTTGTAGATTTGTTACTTAACTGAGTCTTGGAGAAAGAGTTTCACAATGAGCGATCGTCGGCATCTAGAAATCAATGATGATGTTCGTGCTGAAGTCTCTAATCCGAATCTTGATGTCAAAGAGATGGAATATTGCGTTCTAAGTTCACAAATTGAACTTAGAGAATTAATTGCAACAAATCCCAAGTTACTTGCTCGCTTTGCACAGTGGATGGCCAAAGATATCGAACACACAGTTCGTGCAGCTTTGTCAGGAAATACATCAATAGACCCCACAATAATTTTGGAACTATCAAATGATTCTCACATTGCAGTCGTTGCTGCTGCCTCCGAGAACCCTAACTTGGACCTATCCCGCTTGTCAGAATTGGCTGAACATCGAAGTTACATAGTTCGAACCGGAGTGGCTAGAAACACAAGTGTAACTCCAGAAATTCTCAAGAAACTTGCCAAGGATTCTGAGTGGGGAGTTCGACGAAGCGTTGCCGAGAATTCTAAAGCAGGTACTGATCTGCTCGATGAACTTTCCAAAGAAGAAGTAGATGAGATCCAAGTGGCAGTTGCGGAAAATAACAATGCAACGATGCAGATTCTTGAATACTTGTGGGGAAATTCAAACGCTGCCCGTAACACCGTTTTGAAAAATCCCAACTGTTCTGAAGATTTTCTCCTTGCAGCGCTCAAGCAGGCATTACTACCAAGAGAAGATCAGGACGAGACTTGGGATGATGACATACGTGGTGACACAACTGCGCGAGAAAACATTGCTGAGAGACCAAATTTAACTCGCAAACTCATTGACGAATTAATTGTTGACCCAAGTCACTATATTCGCCAAAGGTTAGCGGCCAATATTTCTCTCAACGAAGCAGATTTAGCAAAGCTATCGCTGGATGAAAACGAAAATGTAAGGCAAGCAGTTGTGGACAATCCAAATACATCCAAGGAAAGTAAAGCTGCCGCGACTTTGCTCGGACTGCCATCAAAGGGGTCAGATGATGAATAAGATTCTTATCGGTCACAAAGCCCGAGGTTCATATTTTGAATCAGTAGGTGAACCTGAAGAAGCAGTCAAAAGTTATCTGAAGTGCCGTGAATTACCAGATGTTTTGAGAGCGCTAGCACTTGCTTATTCAGATCTGGATGATTTAGAAAACGCGGTCACAACCTTTGAAGAGTCAGTACAGAGCGGTGACATGAAATCAGTTCCCTGGTTATATGCCTTACTGAAGATTCATCGACCTGATGATCCCCAAATCCCGATTCTTAGTAAGCAGATCGAAAAAGGTGTCGAAGAAGGGAATCTGGACTTCGTTTTCAGTCTTGGAAATCTGCACTTAATCGCTGGTGAATTTGAAGAAGCGTATACATGGTGGTCTGAGTACATCAATTTAGAAAGCTGGTTGATTAACCGAAATATCGCAAGTTCGATGACTACTCGTTATATGCAATTTGGACATTTAGTTCCTCCTCCTTTAGGTCCTTTGGAATCCCTAGAAGATGCCTTGGACTTTTTCATGCGAGTAAATGAGAAAGGTTTCAAGGAGGGCAACACACTGGCTCTAGTGGATATTGGACTGAGATATGCAGAAAATCCAGACCTTGATATCTTTAAGGATTATTCCCCAAATGATTTTTTCGATTCATTCCTAAGTTCAGCACAAGCAGGAGATGATCAATCAATTTTGATGGCAATTCATTTTGCCAGTGTATTTGAACAAGATATCCCGGATGATTCAGAACTACTAAAATTAGTTGGTGAGTATGGTCTGACAGATTTGCTTGAAGTAATGAATTATCGCCGTTCTAAACAAGCGGCAATTGCAGATATTGCTGCCCGATACGGCACTGGCAGTAGTCAGAAAAAATTTGATGACGCGATACAGGAAATTTTTGATCGCGCAAATGCGGCACAGAAAGCAGGCGATTCATTTGGTGAAATCGCTGCCTGGATCGAGGGAGCAGAACTAGGCGATGAAAATTGTTTCCATAATGTTGGAGTTTCCCTCTGTAACGAACTTGGAATAGTTCAAAACTTTTTTGGAGCACAAGGAGGCGATGGCAAAGCTTGGACGCCACTGGCCAAGGGAATAGGTGCCAGCGAGCAACGTCCAGGCCGAGGTCCGCTTTTCAAAATGTCACGCTTGCTTTCTGCAAATCAATTGAACAATACTCGCGCCAGATATGGAGGCGCGGCAAATGTAGAGCTCGAGCTTTTAAAGCCAGGCCACGAGTCATCACTTGTAAAGATCTGCGATTTGTTTGAAAAATGCGGATTCAAGTATTCACAATTAGACCAGAATTTGATTGTCCTGCCATTCGGCTCCAGATTTGGAAACTTCTTGATCCTTTGCGAATTGGTTGAGGATGATGGACGAGACATGGCGCTGATCTACACATGTATTCTCACCTCGAAATTTGATAAAGCAGGAATTCCTGTTTCTGGCCTAGATGGAACCAATAGAATTCAAGATAGAGTTTTGGAAGTGCTTATTAGAGACCAGGAACTGGTCTTTCCTTCCATGATGATGGATATCGGGAATATCTTCAATTTAGTGCCAGAAGAAAAAGCACCAGAATCATTCATCAATATCACTAAAGCAAGAGAATATTGGCACATCGTTGGGGCAACTCTTGGTTCGATTTTCTACGAAGCTCTACCTACCAAACATGAGTTTGAAAAAATTGAATTTGGATATGGTGTTGATTTAACTTTGCAATCAGATCACTTTGAGACTGCAATTAGAGCAATAGCAGGTTCAATTACTGGAATGTTAGATGTGATTTCAGGGATGCAGGTTGAATCACCCGAACTATTTGATCTCATCTTTGGCCACAGTCCATCAGCCCAATTTGATTTTGAAAAAAATCTTGTTGACTACAGTGAATTAGCAATGCTTGGCAGCAAAACAGCACAGATAATTACGCAGTACAACGAGAAGGATCAAGATAAGCGACTAGAGAAACTCTTGGCTTTATCTGAAGAAGGTTTACGTGTTGCCAGACGAGTAATGCTTGAAGCAGTTGAATTAACGCCGGCGAATATTGACATTATTGCCAAGGAGATCTTAAAAGAGGCAGACATTGATGAAAATCATTCACAAGTCAGAGATGCGTTAAATAATGTTGGTTGGAGATATGACGAATTTGGGTATCCTGAAAAAGCCCGCCCATTGTTTGAAAAAGCCGCACGACTTGGAAGTGGAAATGCGCTTTCAAACTTGAATTGGGCATTGCTTACAACGGGAGAACACGAATACGCACGCAAGGTATTCGATGAGTCTTACTACAGAATCATGACAACTCGAGAGACTGAAAATGACTATGAACAAGGCGCAAACATTAGAAGTAATGATGCTTTGCACAGATTCGCATTAGGGGCATCACATGATGAGTTGCGAAGCATTTGGCTGGACTCACACTTCCAAGAAAATCATCTTGAATCGAAGTTTTACCCCATATTGCTTGATCATTTAGAAGGAAATAGTGAGCAAGTACAAACGGGACTAGCTGAATTGAACGCTTATCAGAAAAAGGAACTGGTTGAGATCTTTAAATCGTTACTTGATACTCATGAGTGGATCTCAGGAATTGCTCAGACTTCTTTACAACTTCTTGGGGAAGAGCCCCAAAAGAAAAAGGGGCTCTTCCGCCGTTAAGTTTTACTCTTCCCAACCGAAGTATTCTAGGCAGCGCTTTCCGCCGAACTCCTTTTGGATCTCTTCATCAATGCCATCAGCAATTACTGCGGTCGACATAATTGCAAAGTTCAATTCGGATGCATCAAGATCATCAATTAACACACGGGCAGTAAGGTAAAGATTTATGGTTCCATTTTCTTCACCTGGTTCAATTTCCCACTTGTTAAAGATGTAAGACTTATCGGTCATCAAATACTTGTAGAGCTTTAGATCATCCTTAACATTAATTAGAACAAAAGCAATGACATCTACAAATGGCTTTTCAGGGAAGTCCTCTGTGTTAACGACGACCTTTACTAGGACGGACTCATTACGTGCCCCCCAACACCCTGGACCTTCGTCAACAAAGCTAACGTCAGGCAAAGCTTCACGTAGCAAATTCTCTACCTTCGTGTGCAGTGCGTTAGAACTGGTTTTCTTATCAAATAGACCCATTAGGCCCTCTCCTTGTCTTTGGCCCACGTGGGCGAATTGCCAAAATCATAAATGCTCCTGCTGACATTTGGAATACCCCACGAAACATCCATCGCAAAGGTGTCACTAAATGACCAGTGATAGCAAATCGAATGACTATTAGGCTCAAAAAGGCCTTTTTCATCTACCCATGGCAATGACTGGCCGTTAGAATTCCAAATCAGGTAACAAGGGGGATCGCTTGACGTCGCTAGAGAGTAGGACCGTTGGTGATTATGTATTCACCATAGATTCTGACAACTTCATTACTTACGCGACCGCCTTTAATGGAAAATCAATCATTCGAGCGCTCGAGATCAGGTCCACATCTCCGAAGACTTCTTTGAATGTCACCATCGAAGTCACTATTCAATCTTTAGGTAAGTCGCTTTCACATCCGTGGACCGCACAGGTCGGAACATTTGACAACAAGCCGATTCGTTTTGAAGACCTTTCGCTAGATTTCTATTCAGAGCTGCTATTCCAACAAATTGAAACAGTTCCTGCGGAATTAAAGGTTCGGCTTTTGGAAGAAGGCACGCAACAGTTGTGTGAGGTTATTTGGAGTTTAGATTTCTATAGCCCAAGTACTTGGTTATTGACTGATTCGACAAAAGAAACCCTGGCAGCCTTTGTGCAACCTAATCATCCTGTACTACGCGGCGTACTGGATGAAGCTGTTTCAATTCTGGGAAAAGAAACAAAAATTTCAGCCCTTCCTGGTTATCAATTGCCGGAATTGGTTCGGCCTATGGTTCAATCGATTTATCAGGCTTTGGTGAATCGCAAAATTACTTATTCAGATCCTCCTGCTTCCTGGGATTTAAAAGGGCAACGAATTAGAAATCCCCAAACTGTTCTTGATGAAAAAGTTGGCACTTGCTTGGACACAGCTATTCTCTTTGCTTCACTACTCGAGGCTTCTGGACTTCATCCAGTAATTGCTGTTATCCCAGGTCATGCTTTTGTTGGTTTCTGGACCGCTGAATACTACGAAGAACAAGCCGATCCTCCGCTTTGGACCGAACTTCCTATATCTGACGTAATAAATTTAGTTGATAGCGGATACATCGAATTAATTGAAACAACCACCATCTGCGACGGACTTAATCAAACTCCCTACGCTCAAGCAGTAACCCAAACACGAAGAAGTATTTCCTCTACGGATGGATTAGGCTCACTTTCAAGTAGAAGTACTTTAGTAAATGTAGTTGCTTGTCGCGTGCTCAGGCCAAGACCGATTCGTCCAATCCCTGCAGTCTTTACCTCTCCTGATGGAACAGTTCAAGTTATTGAATACAAGCCAGTTGAATTCAGCGTCAATCTATTAAAGAAGCAAATTAGCGATGAGGGTGGACAAGGTGCTGCTGCATCAACGCTGGATCTAAATGTGCCGCCTGTTGTGCGACGTTGGCTTGATTCTTTGCTTGATCTAAGTTTACGAAATCCACTCATTAATTATCGTGGATCGAATTCAGTTCGAATACTCTCTGCCCCCGGTATCTTGGGTGTTTTGGAAAACTTACTTCAAAACAATCAAACATTAACCCTTGTACCAAGCCGCCCAAGCAAGGGTTCAGCTGCCACCGCCGATAGCACGATCTTAGATGCGCGCGGTGAAGTAGCTGGAAGCGGTGATTCAGCCTCAACGATTGCTGAAGCCCTGTCAAAAAAGATAGTTATCACTGATTTTCCTGAAGATTCCCACAAAAGCACTCTGCGGAAACTGGCTTCTTCGGCAAAGACTTTTGTCGAGGAAACCGGAAGCAATGGTCTTTATCTAGCCCTTGGAACCCTGAACTGGTCTGTGAAAAACAGTAAAGGAGAAAACCAAGCAATCACATCACCTTTGATCTTGGTACCAGTCAATATTATTTCCAAAAACAGGGGTCGAGAGTATTTCTTGGCTATCGATGAGAGCAGCCAAGTTGTCCCTAACTTCTCATTAGCTGAAAAACTGCGTCGAGATCTAGGTATTGATTTAGAAAAACTGGTAAATCTTGTCGAAGATGAATCTGGCGTCGATATTGACGGAACTTTCGAATACATTCGGAAAACTTTTGCCGCTGCAGGTATCAATAACTTTAGAGTTGATGAGAAAGCCAATTTAGGTATTTTTAACTTCAGTACCTATCGAATGTGGCGAGATTTGTTAGATAACTGGAAAAAATTCGAAGAAAACGCGCTGATTCATCACTTTATCAACTCACCGAACTCAGAATTTAAAGATCCAGTTCAAGGGGTCCCCGAGGAAGATCTCGACTACTTAGTTTCGAGGTTGCCTATTTCTTCAGATGCATCGCAAGCTCGTGCAATTTCAATGGCCATGGCTGGCAAGACCTTTATTTTACAAGGCCCACCAGGAACTGGAAAAAGCCAGACGATTACCAATCTGCTTGCTCGGGCATTAAGCGAAGGAAAGCGAGTTTTATTCGTTGCTCAGAAAGAAGATGCTCGTGATGTTGTCGCAAAGCGTCTTGAATCGGCAGGATTAGCAGCGTTTAGTCTTAACCTAGGTGATAAGAAAACTAGTCCGCGAGTAATTAAGGAACAATTAGCCAAAGTAATCGATATCGCAATTGCAGCTGATGAAGTCGGTTATGAAACCGCTCGTGGAGAGTATGAAGGTGCGTTGCTTCCCCTTCAGAAGTATCGAACTCGCTTACATGAAAAAGGACGTCTTGGAGAGTCCATTTATTCAGCTTTGGACAAAAAACTTGCAGTCCAGGGATCTATTGCGCTGCCAGTATCTGGTGAATTCATTGCAAATTCAACGGTTGAAGATAAAGAGCTTTTGCACCGAAGCACTAAAAACTTAGCCGACTTGGGTCCGCAAACAGGAATTGCATCTTCAAACCCGTGGTCTTTCACAACTAGAACCTCAGATTTTTCCGAAACCGAACTGTCAGAGTTAAAGAATCTGGCTAGATTCTTACGAGATTCACTTTCAGTGATTCAAAAGAGTCCACAATCGTTGACTTTCCTTAATTCAATTTCAAGTGTTGAAGAAATCATCGGGGTACGGTCTCTTCAATTTGATGAAGCTAAGTCAGTTCCCCAAATTGATTTCACCTCTCCGACATCTCAAGATGCCCAACGAAGTGCACGAAAGTCATTGGAGATTTTCGCAACTGCCCTAAAAGCAACTCCATTTGATGTCACTCGGCTAGATTCACTAGAAATAGATGTTTGGATTACCAAAGCACAGGAAGCGGACACTTCCTTTGTTCTCTTTAAAGGAATGAAACAGGGGGGAGTGCTCAAAAAGATCACCACCATTTTGGGAAGTTCTGTTACATCCGATAAGACAAAAACTGTTGCTGCATTAGAGAGCCTTCGTTCACTTAAGGCTCGTAAGAAGCAGGCTGTAAATGATTTAACTCAAATTCCAGGTGTGCGAATTGATGAAACAGTTAACTTCTATACCCAGGAAGTTCTCCAAACCCACTTTGACATGCTCGCTCGTATCGAAGAGCTAACCTCTTTCCTTTCCCTTACTAAATGTGATTCCCAAACTCTTGCCGATCTTAGGTCACCTTCATCAGTTGACTCTTTAGCAGCCTTAGTTGGATTAGGTGAAAAGACCAAGAGAGTATTTGAGATTCTTGCCAGCAATGAAGAATCTGTTGCAAGGTGGTCTCATGGAAACAAATTTGGGACTAAGTTCGCAGAGGCGATCAATCAATGGGCAACTGATGGCCTGGAGCACTCCTTCTCGCAATTGACTAGATGGGTGGCACTTAACGCAGCAGCACAGCCTTTTGTTGAGAAATCGTTAACCGAAGCACTTTCACTCTTGCTTACCGGAGAAGTGAGTTACATCGATGGGCCTAATTCATTCTTGAATGGCTACTACGAAGCTTTGGTGCAAAATCTGAAAGTTGAACGTGGATTCAACACATTCGAGGCAATGACAATTAATAACCATGTTAAAAATCTTGAAACTGCACACACGGAGATTCGAGATCGACTTCCACGAATTACTGGAGCTGAACTGCTCGCCCGCCGCGGCTTTGGAAGCTCCATGAAGGTGGGAGCAATTGGCGATTTAGTTGCCGCCATTAAGCAACCAAAGAGTCGCACCCCAATTCAAACTTTATTGGCCCGACACTGGGGAGTAGTCACAAAAATAACTCCATGTGTCATTGCCAGCCCAGATGGCTGTACGCGATTCTTGGATGCATCCTTACCGCCCTTTGATCTGGTTGTTTTTGATGAAGCTTCGCAAATCCGAGTTGCACATGCCGTAGGCGCAATCGGTAGGGCTAAGGCAGTAATCGTTGTTGGAGATTCAAAGCAAATGCCTCCAACATCTGTCGCTCAAGTTCGAAATAACGATACCGAGGAAGAAGAAGAAAAAGCAGCAGATGGTCTACTCGGCTTTGATATGGAAAGCATCCTGGATCATTGCGAAACAGCCTTAATTCCAGACATTATGCTCAACTGGCATTACCGAAGTGCTGACGAATCCTTAATTGCTTTTTCTAATCTGAAGTATTACGACGGTAAGTTGAATTCCTTCCCATCCCCGTCGACCGACAGATCTTTAAAGGGTTTGAGCTTTGAGTACGTCCCTGGCGGCCAATTCCTTCGCGATGAAAATAAACCTTTCTATAAGTTTAGTAAGACCCCAAAAGAGTCATACCCGGATGGAACTAATCAGGAAGAAATTGATGCCATCCTCAAACACTTAGCTAAACGACTCAAGGACCCTGAAACCCAAAACGATTCAATCGGTATAGTCACATTCAACAAAAAACAAATGGATGCCATTGAAAACCGGTTGTCTGATTCGACCGATCCAGATATTCAGCGTGCCTGGTCCGAGGGCGTTGGCGGAGAAAGCATATTTGTTAAGAATCTTGAAACAGTTCAAGGCTCAGAGCGCGACGTTATTCTCTTCTCAGTTGCTTTTAGCAAGAATTTAAAGGGTGAACTGCCACTGAACTTTGGCCCACTAACAATTGCAGGTGGCGAACGAAGATTAAATGTGGCGATAACCCGTGCAAGAAAACAAGTTCGCGTGTTTTGTTCATTTAAGCCTGATGATCTTGTTAATAGAAAGCCATCCTCGGTTGGTGTTTCTCACTTAGCCCAGTTCCTTAAAATGGCTAATAAAGAAACAGAAGATTCCGAAGATCTCTATGTTATCCGCGAGCCACACCCTGATCGCATGCGCAAGGTAGTTCTTAGCGCATTAAAAGAGGCAGGCTTAAACGCTGTCGAAGAGGTAGGACTCAGCGACTTCAAGGTGGACATCGCAATTTATGATCCAAAGGACAGCACCAAGGCGGTTCTAGGAATTCTGCTTGATGGTCCGCGCTGGAATGCACGTGAGACGGTTTCTGATAGAGATTGTTTGTCGGTTTCATTGCTCCGTGACCGAATGGGATGGCCGGCAATTGAGCGTATTTGGCTGGCTTCTTGGCTTCGCAATCCAGCCGATGAAGTACAACGCATTAAGGACGCAGTCGAGAATGTTTTGAAATCAGGCGCTGCACCTGTCAAAAAGGCTCAAAAAAAAATTGAAGTAGAGCCCATCTTCACAACTTTGAATTCAGATGAGGTTGAAGAGGGAGAAAACCCAATTGATCGCCTGCTGCAAGAGGTTGATGAATGGATTCCAATGTATCCAGCTGTTATTGCCGACAAGAAATATTTGGACTATCTATACGACCAAGGAGTTCAAAAAGCTGTTCACGACATTGCAGTCCAGCTAACAGATGCGGAAGGACCAGTTAGTCCTGGCCGACTGGCAAAGTTTGTTGCTGGTTGCTTTGGATTAGAAAGAGTTGTGGCTAATAGAGTCGATGCCATTAATGGCCTGCCATATCCAGGACAAAAGCGCGATGCCGAAGGTTTCTTGTTCCCGAAAGGGGAAACTCATTTAACTTTCTCTCTCTGGAGGCGTGGTACCGAATACTCAGCGCGACACATCCAGGATATTTCCTTAACTGAGATTTCAAATGCTATGAAATCAATTTGTGCAGTTGCACACGGAATCCGACCTGAGCAACTTAACAAAGAAGTTTCTCGTCTATTCGGTATAACGAAAGTTTCAGCGGCAAGTAATCAGCGTTTAGATCTGGCAAGAACATTTGGGCTCAAGAATGGTCGACTTGTTCAAGATGGTGAGTACATACAAGCCGCGACGTAGTGTCTGTTTCGGTTTCAACTTTATTTTTGAAAAGTGATGTGCTATACTTACGACATCACAGAAAAAAGGGGGTAAAAATGTTTAATTCACGCATTTCCCCACGCTCAATAGCTCAGATAACCGGCTAGCACGCTACACGCAGGGCCGCCAAACCAGGCCCTACTGAACAACCTCCGAATAGTGGTCGGAATCCGACCGCGTCTGATAATCAGACACTCATTCGGTTAACCGAACACCGCAAATCCCTTCGTACGATAATCGTACGTTTTTAGGATTCCTAACAGGCTCTTTTTGCCGCCACTGTCTGGTTAGCCAGACAGTCACATTAACGATGACAACACCTTTATTTTGCCTTCCCAAAAATTGGAGATTCACATGAATGTAAAAGCACTGCTCGACGTAGACATGGTTGCCCTTGAAGCTGCCGACAAGGTCACCCTTATGCTGGATCTGACCGCTCCAGAAAATGCAAAGCAGGCAACGCGACCTGGCCAAGCCGTTCAAGTTGTTCTTGATCGTTCGGGATCAATGCAAGGCGAGCCATTAAATGCCGCGAAAGGCTCGCTACTAAAGCTAGTTGATCGCCTTGCGCCACAAGATGCCTTTGGTCTGGTTGCCTTTGATGACACCGCACTTGTAATTGTTCCAACGCGCACGATGGCAGATCACCACATGCCATCTCTACGCAAAGCAATTCGTGACCTAAACACCGGCGGATCAACGGATATCTCCGCTGGATATCTGATGGGCCTGCGTGAACTAACACGTGTTAACGCAGCTGGTGGTTCAACATTGCTGTTGATCTCAGATGGCCACGCAAACGCTGGCGAGCAGAGCCCTAAGTTCTTCCAGGAAGTTTCAACTAAGTCGGCAACTGAAAAGGTAACTACTTCCACCATTGGTCTTGGTAATGGCTACGACGAGACCATCTTAGAAGCACTCGCACAAGGTGGTGGGGGAGCACACCGCTTCGCAGGGTCGATTGATGAAGCAGTCGGTGCAATTGCAGCTGAAGTCGATGACTTGCTTGATAAGACAATTGTTAACGCTGTTCTACGGATTACTCCCACACCAGCTATGTCAGGTGTCCCAGTGATCGAGATTGTTCAACGTCTTCCATATTGGAAAGATGGCGAAACCTTTGTTGTTCAGCTGGGCGATCTCTATAGCGGTGTGAACCGTCGATTCGTTATTGACCTAGATGTTCCGGGAATAGCAGCCCTTGGCCTATGCACAATTGCTGACATCACCATCGAATACTTAGATCTGGCACAACGCCAAGAGATCACTGTTTCAATGCCGGTAAACGTAAACGTTGTACCCGGAGATGTTGCAGCAGGTCGAATCGCTGATCCAATCGTTCGTGCTGAGCGATTGATTCTGGAAGCACAAACTGCAAAGTCGTTAGCAGTTGAAGAGATCTTAAGTGGCAAAGTTAAAGAAGCATCTAGTCGACTTAAGGGCACGGCAGCCAATCTTCGTCGTGAGGCTTCATTAATCCCCGTTACAGATGAACGCAGTGCGGAATCACTGGCAATCATTAAAACTGAAGCAGACGAGATCGATGTGCTGGCTCAGACCGCTGAAGAACAGGACGTCATGTACTCATCAAAGCGCATGACTGAATCCTTCTCACGTAAAACCCGCGCTCGCAATGTACGCAATCAACCTGAGGATCCATCAATCGATCCAGATACCTATTTGAACTAAGGAGAAAATATGAAATACGAACTAACACCGCTTTATTCAGAGGTCGCACCAAACCTGTTTATGGGCGGCACTGATGAGAACGCAACAATCGATCAGGCCCAAAAACTTCGTCACTTCGAAGGCAGTAATGAATTCGACTGCGTGGTAACTCTTTATGCCTGGGCAGCACCTGCTAACTGGGGTGTTGAGGAACGCAGATTTGGTTTTCCCGATGCCAACATCATCGAGGAATACATTCCAACAATCATCGAACTTGCACAGTGGGCACATGCCAAATGGGTTGCAGGCAAAAAGGTAAACATTCGTTGCCAAGCCGGACTTAATCGTTCTGGTTTAGTTACAGCTTTAACTCTAATGCTCAGCGGATTATCTGCCGAAGAGGCGATTAAGACTTTGCGTACCAAACGTTCAAGCTATGCACTGTGCAATATCGAATATGAACATTGGTTACTTACACAGGCAGATGCTTACCTTGTCCAATCAAACTTGAGAAAGAGTGCATAACATGAGAAAAGTATTTATAGCCCTGGTCTGTGTCGCCCTTGTCGCTGCTGGATTTACACCAGCAGCACAAGCGAACACACAGAAAACTTTAGTAATTATCGATTCAGGAATCGCAGCAGAATTGCCATTTGCGAAAGAAATGATCGTTGATGAAGCATGCTTTATCGAATATGGACGTTGCCCTAACGGACAGAGCACAATGTTCGGAAAAGGTGCGGCCTCACTACCCGTTGCAAGGGTTAATCACAAAGCAATGCACCACGGTACTCAAATGGCCTCAGTGGCATACCAAATTGATCCTTCCATAAAGCTAGTAATGATCAGAATTGTTGGAATGTCAGATAAGGGGTTCGCAAACTCTTATACAACTCGTGCAGTGACAAGGGCACTTACTTGGGTAAATCTCAACGCCGAAAGATTAAATGTTGGTGCAGTCTCTCTTTCAATCGGAAGGAGCTATAAAGAATCGTCGTGTCCCATTGAGTCTGAACTCCAGACACAAGTTCAGCAACTCGTAGCTCTGAATATTCCTGTTGTTGCTGCAACCGGTAATGGTTCAAATAAGCTTAAAGTCGACTACCCGGCATGTGTTCCAGAAGTCCTTGCAGTTGGTGCAACTGATCGCAGATATACAGTGAAGGGCATCCAGGGTTGGGTTTATCCAATCATGCTGATATCAAACTCCGGTCCAGATCTAGATTTCTACACCCTTGGTCGGTTTCCGACCACCGACATTTACGGGCAACAAACAATCTCAATTGGCACATCATCGGCAACGGTTGCATTTGCAACAAACCTTGTGCGTTTGAGAAATACCGGTCTTGATTATCCGGCTGTCCTTTCGGGCATTCAATCCTCTCTTGTAAATGCCTATAGAACAGTTACAGACTTTGCTCGACTTCATTATCAGATTGGAGGGTAGTCAGGAAATTTCAAGGAGCGCTTAGGGAAGATTTGCGCATCAATCAGTGCAGTTGTTACCTACAGATTGGGCTTTGCGCCCTATATTGATAGGACTGGAACATTAACAAATAAACGGAGGTGTTGAAATGTATGAGGAAAGAACCAGTGAGAAGCGAGTAATTGAGCGAATCCAATCGAAGTTTCTCAAAATTGAAAGCTCAGAGCTGCGTCAAGAGATTATTCCTGACACAACACCGGTTCCATTTTTTGGAGATTTTAGAGAATCAGAAATAGTTTCAATTGCGTTAAATCCAAGTAGCAATGAGTTTCCCTCTAAGAAATCCAACCGAAGATTGATTCACTTGTCGGACTTAGGTTTAAGTCCCAAGCATTATCAACAAGGACTGGACTCCATGACCGAAGAACAAGCCTCAATGATTCTTGAGCAGTGCGTAAAGTACTTTGAAAGCAACTCTTACAAATGGTTTGACACCGCATCTGTAGCGCTAAGAATCGGTTTTGGAGCCTCATACTACAAAAGTGATCATTCAGAGATT
>JACCDG011730768.1_pt1 | contig 21863 bp, 18 predicted proteins | sample 7442471 | NCBI WGS metagenome assembly JACCDG01 (sample SAMN15323444, study PRJNA562643) | freshwater metagenome | isolation source: river surface water | place: USA:Blue River Watershed | collected 2017-08-17 | reverse complement strand
GTATGGATGACGCGGGTCTGTTCCTTGAGCGTCAGCTTGAGTACATCCGCCCCCAAGTGTTTGAAGTGCAGTATGCGGATATTAAGTATCCGACCATTCTGCCTGTCACTAGTGAAGCTGGCCCTGGTGCTCAGACCTTCACCTATCGCATCATGGACTCCACTGGTGAGTTCAAGCTGATCGCTGATGCTGCTGACGATCTGCCCCGTGCCGATATCAGCCAAGTTGAGAAGAGCATCAACATCCGCTCCTTCGGTGGTTCCTTCGGTTACACCGTGCAGGAACTGCGTGCCGCTCAAATGGCCAACATCGCTCTGGAGCAGCGTCGTGCTGCTGCTGTGCGTCGCGCCTATGAGGAGAAGGTTGAAGAAGTGGCTCTGTTCGGCGAGAGCACTGTTGGCCTGTCTGGTTTCTTTAACAACTCCACCGTGGACGTTGTTGCTGCTGATAAGTGGTTCACCGATAGCGGCACCACTGCTCAAGAAATGCTGGAGCTGCTGAACTATGGCGTGAGCGCCATTATCAACGCCTCCAAGATGAAGGAGCAGCCCGACACCATCCTCATGGCCTATGAGGACTACAACAAAGTTTCCACCACTCGCAACTCCGACTCTTCGGACGTGACTGTGCTGGAATACTTCCTGCGCACCAACCCCTACATCCGCAACGTTGAGCCTATCAACCAACTGGATGCTGGTAACAGCGTGCTGAACACCAACCGCATGGTTGTGTACAAGCGCGATCCCGAGAAGGTGCAACTGCACATTCCTCAGCCCCTGGAACTCTTCCCGCCTCAACAGCGCGGTCTTGAGTTCATTGTTCCCGCTCATGCTCGCGTGGGTGGCGTGGCTCTGTACTATCCCAAGAGCGTTATCTACGTTCAGGCTTCCGCCTGAGGATAGTTGATCAAGGGAGGGGCGTTAAGCTATGGACAATTGTTTCTTTTGAACAATGCTCATTGCTTATCGTCCCGAACTTGAGAACCCGCCCCGTGAAGGCGGGTTTGGCATTATTACGCAAACAGGCATGATTCAACTCACGCCTGGCCTTAATCAAGATATTCCAGAGTATCAATGGAAAGTGGCTCGTGAAAATAAGGCAGTTAAACGCCTTATGAACATTGGAGCTATTGAGGAAGTGCGCGAGCAGATCATGGTGGAAGACATTCCTCAAGATGTGCAAACGCTTTCTCAAATGCCAATGGTGGAAGCCATCCGCATGATTGAACTCATTCATGACCCGGATCAGTTGAATGGCTGGAAAAAGATTGAAGGTCGCGTAAGGGTGCGTAATGCTATTAACAAGCGCATTGAAAACATTCGCATTGGGAAAGCCTGATTATGGCCGTCACTTATGCGAGTTTTCTTGAGCGGTTCCCTGAATTCACTCCCCATCCATCGGGAATTGTGAATGGTGCCATCTCAGAGGCTACTTACGATGCTTCTGCAGATGTATTTGAGGAACAAACTGATAGGGCAGTTAAGTTTCTTGCTGCTCATATCATTGCCATTCAACTTGCGCAAATGGGCATTCAAATTGGTGCCACTGAAGGCAAGGTATATGGTGAGGGGCTAGATGCCACTCAATATGGTCAAGAGTTCAAGCGTATGTTGAATACGCTCCCTTCTTCTTCTGTTGGTTTCGTTGTATGAGCAACTTCCTGGAGCCACTTGCTAATTCCACATTGGTATGGTCAGTGGCTTCAGGCTATGCGCTTGACAGTGAAACAGGGAATTACGTGGCAGTTGCAACTGGCGTCACTTATTACGCATCGTTAAGACAAAAACGCAATCCTCAGTACGATTATTTGCTTGGTGCGGACCAGACGGCTGTCTATATGGAAGGCCGTCTCACTTCTCCGCTTACGCTCTCCGGTGTAACGCCTGGTGATTCCGCCCAAGCAACAATCAATGGAAGAGAAGGTCGCTTTGAACTGTTACCAAACGAGGAGATTGCTATTCATTATTGGCAGTTCCTCGGCACGCCAATTAGGGGAATTTTTAGACTAATTGGCAAAGGAAGCGTTGACAATGCTTGATCTAATCAAGCCTTCGCCGCTTAATCATTCTTTCCATCGCTGAGGATCTTCTCATGCTTTACCATCCCACAGAACTGGTGAAGAGCCAAGACGTGATTGTGCGCGTTGGCTCGATCAACGGAACTGCACGTCCTGTGATCACCCAGAGCGGCGCCACCTTCACTGTAAGCGGCGCTCCCACCCTCTACACTCTGCAAGCCGCTACGACGGCTTCCGTTGCCTTTAACGATGGCAACCAAGAATTCTACCTGCTTGGTGGCGGCGGCTTTGCTGATAGCGTGATTGTTACCAGCCAAGCAACTGCTTCCATCACTTCCTACTTCCAGAAGGATGTTGATGGCACTGTGTTCCTGCCCAATAGCTTTGACGAAGCTTTCCAAGTGATTAGCGCTTCGCGCTATGACAAGAACCACGAAGTGTACGTGGAAATCAACAAGCAGCTTGGCGCTTCTGGCACTACTTATTACTATGATCGCGTGGCATTTACTGCTTGCGTCATGAACTACAACGAGAGCTATCCTGCTGATAACCTCGTGGAATGCACCTTCGATCTGATTAGCCGTGGTCGCATTGGCATCCACCAGAATGCCTCTGAAACTGGTTCGATTATTCCGTCTGCTCCCAATAGCTGATTCATCTTTCCATTGTTCTTTGCTAGCCTTCCTTTACGGGAAGGCTTTTTTATTGTGAACATTGCACAACTTCGGGAAGTTGTTACTGAACTACTTTCTGCATCTCCCAATTTAATTGGTACTTATACGTTGCCAAATAATTCAACGCTTCCTGCTGTTTACGTAGTGGGAAGGCAAAGCGTGCCGCACGAATGGAAAGTGAAGGGGCTGGAAGTGACAATGAGAGAGTTTCCAATTCTTAATCCTGGCTCTCCATTGGGAGGCACTGTAAAAGTAAGTCAAGTGTGGGAGGTGGTTTTAACGCAATTTACACCCAGTAGCAATACGCTCGCTACAGCGATGGACAGAATGGTTAGACGTTTTCCTGATGCCACGCCAAGATATTTTCAGGGAGATGATATTGCCTATGAGCGCTGTCGATTTTTGATTCCAGACTTAATTCTTCGTAATTTAATTGCGCCATGAGTGGAATCATTAATGGAGGCTCAATTATTAACGGAAAAATTCTTGAGCAGAAATTAGCCCAAGCTTTTGAAACTTGGGCACGTTTTGATGCGAACGATTATTTTCGTGGACAATTCACGGAAGACAAGTGGAACTATCCTGGAGAGACAGAAAGGAAAAGCGGAGAGCTTGCCAGGGATCCACGTAATATTTTCGATCTTGGCGATCTTTATAGAAGTGGTATGGATAGCTTTAAAATTACGCAAGGAAGCATAGATATCACTGCATCGTGGGACTGGGATGCAAAGAATAGTTCAGGAAGAGGCTATGCGTGGTATGTTCATGAAGGACTGTCAACTAATTTGGCGCCAAGGCAGTGGACAGATGTGTTTCAGCAGCGCGATCTATTTGCAAGTAGTAATGTAAGCAAGGAGCTAAGATCGCGAATACGTAAAGCATTGGGCGGATGAACATCGATTATCTATGGAGCCAGGATAATACTGTGCATGCCATTAATTGCGAGCTTAACGGCATGGCTCTAGACGTTGGCATATTATGCCTTATTTCTTGCCGGGAAGAGACGCTTAGAATAAGCAACGAAATTCATTCAATGTTGGTTGAAGTGCCTAAAGAATTTCGCTCTAGCAGCGAAAGAGTGAAGGTATTCAACGCATTGTTAAACGTTCTCGATCATGAGCAAATACAGCTTCCTTCTGCAGACCAAGGCTGAAGAGTATTGCGAGCTTCTGCCGGGTATCCGCCTGAAGAAATATGGCGGCTGGCTAGTTGCCGAAGCTATTGAGCAAGAAGAGATTAGCAAGCTTCAAAGTCAGGCTACTATTCGCGCTGTACAACTTGCCAAGCGCATTGCAAAAGACAAAGAGATTCCCCTGGATGAAGCTTTTGGCCTATTGCAAGGTGGTGGTGGTTCTATCACTGAAGCAGAACTTCTTTCGGAATATACGGAAGAAACATTAAGCATGATTACTAGCGGCTCGTCGGTAGAGAGCACCAATGCCCGCATGGTGACTGCTTTCATGCGCTCTCGTGGTCAGGGAATGATTGATGGTGAATGGCAAGATTTGTCTGACTGGGACATGGAAGATACAAAAAATCTTCCGCGCAAAGCCATTACTAAAGTGGTTGAGTTTATTGCTGAAGAGCAAAATGCTGAGACGCAGGAGGCAGTGGCCGCAAAAAAAGCAACGAAGAGGAATTCTCCTCAGTAGCGGAAATGCTGGAAGCGCGAGCGCGTAACCAGCTCAAAGGCTTAACGGATTGGAACGAGATTTATTTCCGACTTTCTGCATCGGATTTTAATGATCGGCGATGGCATGCCGATCAATTTGGCCTGCAGCAATTATCTGATATTAAGCGTGCATTGAAATATTTAGATAAGCACGACATTGCAAAATACAATGTGCAAAGCGTTGCTATTGCAAAGCTTGGCACAATGGCTGCGGGCATGATGGCTGGACGCAAGTCTAAGATTAAGCCGGAAGACTTCCTGCCGTTTGATACAAAATCTTTACAAAAAGATACGGGCGTCACTGATGCAAGCTTGATTGTTCTTCAACGCTTAATGAAGACTAGAAAAATGGATGGCAGAGTTATTGCTTTATTGGCCGATGATTTAAAAAGCTTTTCTGGACGTAATCAATAGCAATGATTATAGAATGAAGGGACTGTGATTAGAAAGCAAGATGGCAGCTCAAGACGCCGAATTGAAGCTTAAGGTAAGTCTTGACCTAGCCTTCTTCAGGCAGCAATTAGCGGGCCTTGGGCAGGCTGCTGCTGGCACTCCATTGCCGGTGCAAATTAGATTTGATAGGCGTAGTGTACAGACTGAGCTTAATGCTCTTGGTGCGAATATTAGACGCAGAAATTATACGCTTAATGTCAACACTAATTTAAAAGCTGAAATTGAGAATGCGTCTAAGCTGGCTAAAGCTCTGAATGAGCTAGGAAGATCTAGGGGCGCCACTCAGCAAGGAATTAATCAACAGCTTGGGCTTGGTCAATTATTAAAAGGCCCACAATCTGGAGGCATTGGTAGCAAAGATGTAGAAAGGCTTTATCGCGCGGCGGCCAGGGCCGGCATTCTTGAATACAGCAAAGAAGTAGCGAGAACAAAAGCTTCTGCGGTGGCAGCACTAGAAGAGGTTGGCAGCGATAGTGTAAAAGGTCTTCTTAATGGTCTTAAAAGCGAAGATGAAAAGTTGAGAGCAGCAGCCGAATACCTTGGAGAATCTTTAATTAAGACGGTAAAGAATATTCTTGGGATTGCATCGCCTTCTCGTGAATTTAAAAAGATTGGCCAAAACGTAGGCGAAGGCTTCCAGCAGGGCATGATGTCCTCGATGGATAAAGCCTTCGATGCAGTAGAAGGGCTAATGCGGGCACGCATGAAAGTGCTTGATACCATTGCTCGCGGCATGTTTCGCATGGCGGGCATTGATCCTGCTGCTCTTAGGGCTGAAGCCGCTCAGCGCCGTGCATTGCCCGGAGTTAATTTTCCCGCAACAGTACCACCTCGCAATATTCCAATTGGTCCGTCTTCCAGTGGAAGAGCGCTACCTCCTGGAGCTATTCCTTCTGCATTGCCTGGCACTGCATTTGGTGGTCAAAAATATCTACCCACTGGATTAAGCGATGAAATGCAGCGCATTATGCGAAGTGCTGCATATGCTTTTGTTGATTCTGTTAAACAACAAATCAGAAGCGTTCGTATTGGACTGGCAGCATCACAGCAGCCCTTACTTGGCGCCAGTCGCATTGCTGGTCTGCTTCCTGCTGGCGTTGGACGCGCTCCTAATATTTATTCGACAGGAGCAGTTGGCGGCGAAACACGCGCAGAAATGATGGCTCGCCGTGAACGTGAAGCTCGCATGCGTTCCGCATTGCGTGGCATGGATGTGATGGGAGGTGGTGTTGGCCGCACTCCTTCGCCTTACAGCTACGCTTATCGTGGGGCGCGTCCCACCAGCGCCATTGTTCCCTATGCAACTGGAGGGGCAATTGTGCCTCAACCGTCGATGGCGGGAGGCGGAGCGCAGCCCCCCGCGGGCGGAGGTGGCGGACGATTTGGTGGCTTTGGCGGTATGATTCCAGGTGCTGGTGATTTTGGTCGGGCCGTTGGAGGAGTTAATCTTCCAGGCACTGGAACAATCAGAGAGCTTGGTGAAGAATTTGGCTTTGCCGCTAAGCAAGTGGTCTTGTTTGGGCAAGCTTATAAATTGCTTGCATTCATTCAAAATCTTCCTGCACAAGTAGGTGCAGCAGTTGGCCAGCTACAAAGCTTTAGAAATACGCTGAATGCAGTGACGCCTTCAGCAGAAGAAGCGCGAGCCTCTAACGAGCTTTTGCTTGGGCTTATGGAGAGATATAACGTGCCCTTGCAATCGGCGCGTGATGGTTTTACCAAACTATATGCTTCCATGGCTCCGGCTGGTTTTAGTGGCGATGAAATCCGTGATTTATTCACCGGCATTACAAAAGCTGCGGCCACGTTTGGCATGAGCGCAGATAAAGTTGATCGCGTGAACTATGCCTTTGCTCAGATGGCAAGCAAAGGACAAGTGATGAGCGAAGAACTCAAGGGGCAGTTAGGTGACGTACTGCCTGGCGCGATGGCATTGTTTGCTGAAGCGGCAGGATTTGAAGGGCCTAAAGCTATCCAGGATTTCTCTGCCGCCCTAGAAGAGGGCGCTTACAAAGGTGAAGCGATGGTCGCATTGTTGAAAAATGTAACCATCGTAATGAATAAAGAGTTTGGTCCCGGCGCTGAAGGAGCAGCACGAACCTTCCAAGGCGTAATGAACCGCATGCAAAACTCAATGGCTCTTTTCTATGAGAGCCTTGAACCCATTGCAGTGGGATTCTTGAATAGTGTTGTTGTTCCGATGACGGATGGAATTAAGCAGCTTACTGATGGACTTAATGCATTCTTTACTGGCACTGCAGCCAAAACAGCAGGAGGATTTGCCATTGCGCAAGAGCTGGAGAGGTTGCGCCCAGCGTTTGATGGCATTGGACAAAATGTTTCTACTTTTGTTGTTCAGTTAGGAGAACTCGCGAGGGTTGCTCTTGACGTTGGCAAGGTATTCTTGCAAATTGCTGGCAATCCAATTGTTGGTTATCTTGCAAAGCTTTATGCAATTGCTCTCCCCATCAATATTGCACTTGGCGTGATGCGTGGATTGTGGGCTGCTAATGCGTTGCAACTGTTAATCTTCAATGCAAGAGTTGCTTCTGGTACTTCGACTTTATCAGCGTTCAGGGGGATGATGGCCGCAACAGGCGCTACAGCGCAGACTACTGCAGCTTCCATCCGCACTGCTGGCATCACCTTGCGCACTTTCTTCGCGACAACTGGCGTTGGCTTGGTTGTTGTGGGCATCAGTATGCTCATTGAAAAATTCCTGACAATGAATCAGGCGCTGGCTGATACCAAGGCAAAGGCGATGGGTGCAGCACAGGCCATTCGCTCCATGTCTCAGACTGAGGCTCGCGCAGCGGAGCAGCAAGCACAATCGGCCTATCAGACAATTGGAGCAATTGCTGGACGCGGTGGTGCTCAGCAGCCAGGTGGGGATCGTCTTGTGCCCGTAAGCGAAAAAGAACTCAGGCAGCTTCAAGAGCTTGGCCCCATTCGTTCGCAACAGGCCCCAGGCGGCCCAATCTATGTGAAGAGAAGCGAAGCTATGGCTTTAGCGCCTCAGGCGCAGCGGTTGCAGTCTGAAGCTGCTTTTAGACAAAAGCAGATCAGGTTTGAAGAACAGCAAGCTCAAGCTCCTGCTGTGCTTGGCGCAATTCCACCTAGTGAAGGGGAGGGAAAAACAAAGAAAGGGAAAGAGCTTGATGAATACAACAGAAGTCAGCTCCAGTTTATCCAAGATCAGTTTGACATTGAAAAACAGCGCCTTGACAAACAACTGCAAGGTCAGCTTATTTCGCAAACTCAGTATGATATTTCGTTAGCAGAGCTAGAGCTGGAAACTGCAAAGCTTGAAATAGCTGAACGCTATCGTCTAGAGGTTGATAAGACAAATAAAGATAATTTAAGCGCTGCAGATAAAGCTCTTAAGTTGAAAGATTTAGAAATCAATAAAAACAATGCTTTAACCATCGCCGAAGACAAGCGCAATCTAGCGATTGGAGCGGCTCGCCAAAAGATCATTAAGCCCATCATTGATGAGATTGATCGCGAGACGCTAGGAATTCAGAGGCAGGCCCTGCAAATGGAGGCCCTGAAAGATGGCCGTCTTGAACTTACTTCCGCTCAAGAAGCTGAACTGGCAGTCAAAGAAAGATATGCGGATTTGGCTGCAGATGAAAGAGATATTGCGAAGGGAGAGCTTGATTTACTCACTCAAATTATCGCTCAGCGCCTTGAAAATGTGAAGCTTTTGGAAAAGCAAACTGCTTTAACTTCTGCTCAAAGAGGACTGGAAACAATTGGCACTGGCTTGCAAGCTGGTTTCACTGGTAGTGCCGCAAACGTCTTTGAGCGAGCGATGGAGCAATATGGTGATAGAGACTATGCCACTCAACTCGCCAATATTGAAACAGCAGCTATGCAGCTCCGCAGCGTTTTTGAGGGGCTACAGGGCGCCATTCAGGGAGTGAGCGGAGCTTTCGCTAATGTCCTTACGGAAGGCGTTGCAAACATGATCAGCGGCACCGCCACTGCCAAGGAAGTGTTTGCAGGATTCCTAGAAAGCGTTGGCCAAGCGCTTTCTCAAGCTGCTTCACAAATGATTGCCACTTATATCGCCATTGGCATTGCAAAAATGTTTGCAGGTCTTGGAGGAGGCGGAGCGGACATGTCAAAAACTGGCATTACAGAAGGCACTCTTGCTCCTATGCGGCAATATACAGATGCGGCTGGGAACATGGCTCCGAATTTTGCAGGCTTTGCAAACGGTGGCATTGCTTCCGGAGGTTTCCGCGCCTTTGCCAACGGTGGCGTCGTTTCCGGTCCCACTCTTGGCCTTGTGGGCGAAGGGCGTTACAACGAAGCCATTGTTCCTCTTCCCGATGGCAAGAGCATTCCCGTGCAGCTTGGCGGCAAATCTGCCCGTGATCTAATGGGAGGAAATACCCCTGGCATGCCTCAATCTCCCACGTTGAACATGAAATTTGAGACCACCAAGATCAATGGCGTAGAGTATGTAAGCCGCGAACAATTAGAAATGGCCATGGCAGAAACGCGCCGTGCATCCATTGCAGGCGGCGCTGCCAGAGGCATGAGCATGACCTTAGATAAGATACAACAAAGCCCCTCCACTCGCTCTCGCATTGGTATGCGCTAATGGCAAATTTTCCTTCTATTAGGCCAACTGGACGCTCCTATTCGCCAGGACAATTTCCTACAAAAATCTATCGAGGGCTTTCTGGTGCCACTGTAAAACGCATCTTCGGTAATCGTTCATTTGGTCATTCCATCGAGCTGGAATTTGCAAATATCACTGATGCCAATGTAAAGCTCATCCTTGATCATTACTATGCGCAGGGTGGAAACTACACGCGTTTTGCATTGCCAAATGAAATTTTCTCTGGCATGAGCGATAGCCTTCGTGGCGTTGTGCAAGCGCCGACTAATATTCTTTGGGAATACGCTCAGCCGCCGCAAGTAGAAAGCGTATTCAATGGCAGAAGCACTGTTACAGTTAGCCTGATTGGCGAACTTGATTACTGAAGAGCCTAATTATGCAAACTTCTGTTCATATTGGGCATTTTCTTTTCATTGAAACTGCCAATGGTCAAAGCCATTACTACCAAAACTATTTCTTCGGCAAGGATTCGGCCTCTGTTCCAATCCCAGGTAGTTCCTCTCCCTCGTATCGCCATGCTCCATTCAGGGTGGAAGGCGCTTTGTCCTCATTGAATGGAGAGAATAGCCTGTTGCGCGTTCTTTTTCCACACAGCGTCTTTACCATTGCGTTGGTTGAAAACGGAGAAGGCAATCGCCTTAGCAAGCTTTCGCTTAAGACAGTGTGGATGGCCACATCTGGGACGATCACTGATTACAGTTCTTATACTAAAACTGCTGAATACGAAGAATTCTATGTGGGAGTAGGGGCTTCTTTTGACGACACCACTGTTGAGCTTCGTTTTAGAAGCGCAATGGACAGCGTAGGCGCTTCTTTCCCTCGTCAAACATTCTCTTCTAAAAATGTTGGTTTCTTGCCATTAAACGCTGAAGTGTCGCTGCGTTAATGAATGATCTTATTGGCCTTGAATATCAATGGGGAGCGAATCCTGATAAAAAGCCAGGATATTGCGATTGCTTTCAATTGTTTTGCGCTGTAAGGCGCAGGCTTAACATGAAAGATTATGCCCAGCAATTTGCGTGGGTATACGAACAGTACGAGGAGGCTTCGTTCTCATGGCGCATCATGAAAACTTGGCTTAAGCAAAACTGCTCTTCAACCATTGAAATAAATAATGGAGATGTTGGAATATTTATCAAGCGACCAGCCTTGGCGACAGCGGCACACGGGCGCATCTATTGTATTGCTCCTAGAGGCAGAAGCGTTAGCATGATTAGCAGCAAAGACACCTTGTCTTCAATTAATTGGTTTAGGCCGTAATAGTTAATCATGCGCAAGCTTCTTCCTTACGAACAGCATCTGATTGAAGCTCTTGGTATTACAGAGGAAGAATATTGGCGGTTTTATCTTGCTCGTCTTAATTACAAAGACGAAAAACAAGGAACAGTTTTAGATGTAAGAGCAGAAGCAGGAACAATCGCCCTTATTCTCACCATCGTTGGTACGCTCGCACAGGTTGGAGCGGCACTGCTTGCGCCACGGCCCGAGCCTCCATCGCAAACAATGGGCCGCCGCACGCGCAATACTTTCTTTGCTCCGCGCTACGGCTTCAACTCCTTCCAGGAAGTGGCTCGTTATGGCGACCCGGTAAATCTTGTTTACACCAATGTCTCCGAAAATACTGCCGGCGGAATAAGAGTTAATACGTCTTTAGTGTGGTCAGCAGTGCATAGCCTTGGCAGTAGTCAATTCATGCAAATGCTTGCCGTAGTTGGAGCTGGCCCTATTGAGGAATTTGCATACGGTCGAACTGCTTTTGGCCAGACACCATTGCGAGACGTACCGGCGCAACGATTCTGGCTGTACTCTAAACCCGAAGGCGGCAGGCTTGTTTTTGCAGATAATCAATATCCTTCCCCATTGAATACTGACGATCCGTCTAGAGAAGGTATTGCTCCGGGAGAGCTGGTTTACAAGGCAAATTATTCGGGCACTAATCGACCAGAAGGTTTTAGTCAAGCATTTTCTCCTACTACAGCAACATCGCTTGGATTGTATGACGTAGTTCCCATTAAAGTGCAAGTGGAGGACAGGGATGACGAAGGCAATGAAGAGCGTGATCAACTTGGTATTATTATTCCAGAAGGGAGAGGGATATACTGGCCGAACACGTGGCCCACTATCGGCACTCGCCCCTTATTTCCAAAAGATAATACGTTAACAATTCAATTTAGAGAAGAAGACAACAAACCAACTGATGACGTTGAAAGGGCAGCAGTAGATCTTCGCAGCTCTTACATTACAGTATTTGATTCATCTAGTTTATACAAGCTTGGTGCTGCTAAGTTTAAGATGATTTCAAGCAATATTGCGGATAACAATGATATAGAGGGATCTTTTAGCTTTAGATGCGTAGAGGCCGGAGTCTTATGTGAAGAGGATTACGGTACTACTAATTACCAGCAAAATGGCGAAGATCTTCGGCGCCAAAAGAAAGAGCTAGAGGATTATATTAATTTGACTCTTCTACCTGAAAAGGGTGAAGCTTACTCGCCTCGCTACAAAGGACCAGGCGCCGATCTGATTGAAGCCTTTGATAGTCGACTTGAGATAATTGACAATAATATCGAAAACGCCACTGCAATTATCAGAGGAGATTTATCAACTCAGCAAATTTATGATATTGTCAAGAATGAAGGAGAGTATGCAGGGCGAGTGAATGAAATCAGGAGCCTTGAAAATGACATTCTTGGGAAAGAGCAAGAAAAGAAAAACGCAAGAAATGATATAAGTGTAAAAGATGATGACATTCAGGCAATTCTTGAAGAAAATCGCCCATTAAGTAATAACCAAAAAGACAAAATTAGAAGGCTTCGTGATCAAAAGCGAGCACTTAGGGATTCTATTTCTGCATTAAACGAGCAGATTAGAGGGAAGAGGGATCAAATAAACGATAAGCTTGGGGAGTTGAGCAATATTGTCTTAAAGAAGGGTCTGTATGATAATAATCCCAATACAAATTTGCGAGAAGAACGCAGGAAATTAAAAGAACAAAAAAGAAGACTTGAAAAAGAGAGGGAAAAAATTGCAAGTCAGGTGGAGAGGGACTTAGCGGCTGAATCAACTGCTCAAAATACGTGGCAATCTAAATATGAGACGGCCACTCGCCAGCTCAGCGAAGTGATTAGACAACTAAAAAACAAAGACAACTGGAATGACTATTTCAATACAAAATGTATAGCAAAAATCAATGAGATAGGTTACGAAACGACAACGAAATGCGACATTGTTAATTTCTGTTTCAAAAGCAGAATTTTCCAACGCATTCAGGGGCGTCAAAGCAAATATGCCGAAGAGGATATGCAAGGGCATAAAGATAGCGACAATGGTGTGCGCAATAGGACATCGCTATTTTGGATGCTTTATAGAAAGCCGTCAGACGGATTCAACTTAGACGGAAGCCCTAAATACACTCGCGCAAAATACGTACTCGCTATTCGCAACGGAAAAGAAGTGGATATTTACACCCACTTGCGCTTTGCTGCATCGTCAAAAGAAAAATGGCAATTTAAGTTTGAGCCAATCATAGATCTTCCCGCAGAATTGCGCACTCACAATGATGGACAGGATATCCAAATTTTATATTTACGCACATTTGGATACGGGCTGAATGACCAGCAAAAACAAGTGTCTCTCGATGGGGGTCATAATTTAATTTTCCGTGGCAAACAGCGAACAAGTATTGGCCTGCGTCCCCGTATTAACCGTACACCGGCCTTCGTTGATGAGTGGGGATTATTCTCGCTGCGTTCTGACACTCAAATTTCTTTTTCTTTTGATAGCGGTCCGGAGAACACATTGGTGGCAGTTACAGAACAACAGCAAGAAGCATTTTCAGGCAATTTATACGATGGGCTGACAATGCTTGGTTTGAATATTTATGCTGGCCAAGGCATTCAGGATCTTCGCTCTCTTAGCGCCTGGGTGAATAAAGGCAAGAAAGTCAGAAAATTAAATGAGGATGGAAGCTATCAGCTTAATGTTTCATCTTCTACAAGTTTTGCGCCAGAAATCTTTCTTGATACAATCCTCGATACTGATAATGGTATCGGGGCTTACGCCAACGCGAATGGTATTGATTCGACAAGGCTGGGCGAAGCTTTGAAATTTTGCAAAGCAAATAATTATTACATGGACTGTGTAATTGCACAACCACAATCTTGGCGTGAATTTTGGAGTACCGTGGCTCCATTTTCATTGCTTGAATTTGCTCGTATTGGTGGCAAAGAAACATTAGTGCCAGCCGTGCCATACGACACTCTCGGGCGAGCCAGTAGAGTTGTTTCTATTTCCGCGCTATTTAATCAGGGTAATATTCTTGAGGAAAGCTATAAAGAAGAATTCATTGACTACGGCGACAATACTCAAGATTTAATTGCGACCATTGTCTATCGCAACACTGAAAACGACAACGTATTCCCTGGTAATACCAGTATTACAGTATCGCTTGCGGACAGTGCTGACGCGGAAGGCGCAAGTATTAGACAAGCTTTCGATTTGTCTGACTTTGTTTCCACTCGCAAGCAAGCATTGCATTATGGAATGCTATTATGCCAACAGCGTCGGTGGTCAAAGCGTGCAGTAGAGTTTAAAACATTCCCCACTGAAAGTCCTATTGAGCCGGGAAGCTACATTTACGTGCAAACTGATCAGAATCAATGGGATGATTTTTACAGTGGAGTTATTGAAGACAATGGAAGTTTAAATACACCACTGGCTGAAAGCCCTATTAATGGCACTTATACTGCACTTTTATACAGTGGCAATCCAGACGACAGCATCGTGAGACTTTCGTCCGTTTCCATTGTCGATAACCAATCTGCCGCATTGGCAAATTATGAAAATTGGCTATTTGTTCTCGGCAATGCGATTACAACAAAGCGCGTATTTCGCGTGACGGAGGTTTCTATGGAAGAAGAAGGTGAGATTACGGTAAGAGCGATAGAGCATCCATGCGAGGAAATTAGCGGGCAAACGCTCTCTAAAATTGCCAACTTTGATGAGGGCTTGTTCAGGATTGATTAGTGTTAGCATTAAAACAAAAGCTTTAGAAACATGCCTTTTTATACTGGTCGTACTGGCAAGCTTAAGCTTGGCGGAAGCGAAGTGTCTAAGGTGAAAAACTGGACGCTTGATACTTCCGTTAATCTTTTAGATACCACTGCACTTGGTGATACTGCCAATGCATACACGCCTGGCTTGTTTAGCGCCACTGGAAGCGCATCCTTGTCTTATTACAATGGAGCCACCACTGATGTAACGAATCTTCTTGAGAAAATTGCAAAAACTGGAGCAATTACTGATAGCGATGAAGTGAGTTTGACTTTTGAAGTGGGTACTGACCAATTTTTCACGGCAAACGCTTTTATCAATAGCGCAAGCATCTCTTCCTCAACGGATGAACTGACTACAGTCTCATTTAATTTTACGATTAATGGTCCGCTAACAACTGTAACGTTGGCAGGCATTTCTTGATTATGGTTAAATACAGAATGACAAAACGATGGTGGTGAAATGACATTCTTTGTTGGCCACACTGGTGCAATCAAGCTGCAAAGAGGCGGCGAAAACTCTCTTCGCGCCACAGTGTCGCCCGATGATATTAATACATCTCTTAATAGATTTAGCTTTGAGGGAAGTGAGGATAATTTAATTACTGGCGACTTGGTTGAAGTGTCAACCAGCGATCCACGCGGAATTGTTTTTGTGTCTGGCGCCACTGAAGACTTTCGCGCCTATGTAAATGTTAATGGAGTTGGTGGAATCAGGCTTTTTGAAAGCTTTGGAGATGCCGTTAATAATGAAAGAGCAAATGAAGTGCCATTGCTTTCTTTTGCTGGCGATCCGGTTTTAATTGATCTAGGGATTAGAGACACACGGCATAATACACTTGGCAGCGTAGTGTCTTTTGAGATTAATACAGACCGCGCAGCCATTGATACAACTAGCCTCTCCGATGCATTTCGACAACAATATTCCGCTGGACTATTAAGCGGCAATGGCAGCATTGAATGCCTGTTTAGCTATGAAACAATTAGCCCGCAAGAAACGCCATTATTTTTGCTGCAAGTGATTAATCGACTTGACGTAGGGAGCACATTTAAGGCATTACTATCTTTATCCTCAGTTGAAAAAGCACCTTCTTTTGTTGAAGAGGTTTATTACGATATCGAAGCCGTTGTCACAAGGGCAGGAGTGACTGTATCAGCGGACGCCCTAGTGAGCTGCTCAATAGATTTTGTTACAACAGGAGAATTTAAGCTTCGAGTTGGCGTGCCTCCTGAGTACATCCTTAAGGAAGATGATGATGCCATTTATCTTGAGCAAAGCTTGGACTACTTGCTGCAGGAAGCAACGGACTGATAATAGCTAGTATGGCATAAGACTAGACTATTACATAGCTGCTTCTGTTGACAAATGGCCGACCAAAGAATCACGGAACTGGTTGAACTTTCTCAAGTTGCTGTTGCCTCTGGGGACGTTTTGCCTATTGTTGACATTAGTGCTAGTCAGACGAAAAAAGTCAAAGTAAAAAGTCTCGTTCAAGCTGGACTGAATTTAATTGATGATTCAGCGATTGATATTGCGAAGATCAATCAATCAAGCGCAACCAAGATTGGCTCTGGCGCCATTGCAGACAATGCAATCAGCTATGCAAAAATTCAACAGATATCGGCTACAGGTAAGATTTTAGGCAGAAGCAGTGCCGGCTCCGGAAATATAGAAGAGATTGATTGCACAACATTTGCTAGATCGCTACTAGATGATAGCGATGCTGCAACTGCGCGATCCACCCTTGGCCTTGGTGCGCTTGCCACAGGAGAAACCATCACCAGTGCGATGCTGTCAAGCGGCATTGTTACCACAGAAAAACTAGCTTCTGGTGCAGTTACAGTAAGCAAGCTCGGCATTGGAAGCGGAGAGCTATCTGGATCTTTACTTGCATCTAGCTCCATTAGTGCAGGTGCCTTTGCATCAGGAGCAATTGGTACTGCTGATATTGCAGGCAATGCTGTTACTTTCGCCAAGATTCAACAAGTAGATTCTGGTGTTTTACTTGGCAGGGCAAGTTCAGGATCTGGCAATATTGAAGCGATTTCTTTAACCGCTGCCGGGAGGGCTTTGCTGGATGATGCTGACGCAAGTGCGCAAAGAACCACCCTCGGCCTGGGCACCTTGGCCACTCAAAACGGCACTTTTTCTGGTACATCGACTGGTACAAATACTGGCGATCAAACTATTACGCTTTCGGGAGATGTCACGGGAACTGGCACCGCTGGTTTTTCAACCACCATTGCTAATAGTGCAGTTACAACAAGCAAAATTCTTGATGCGGCGGTTACCACAGCGAAGATTGTTGACAGTGGCGTAACTGCGGCAAAGCTTGCCGATAATTCCGCCGTTATCGTAGCCGGCTCTGCCCCGTCAAGTGATGGGGAATTTATTGGCCAGCAATATTTAAATACTAATACCGGCATTGAATATACATGGACTGGAAGTGCGTGGCAACGTCAATCAGGCCTTTCAACTGCCGTAATTTCTGGAGATACTGTTTATAGCTACACGTCTTCTTATCCAGATGCTTTTAGTGCTTCCATTGTTCCTTCGCTGAATACGCAAGTAGCATCACGATTTTTTGCAGGCCCTGCAAGTGGAAGTGCGGATGCAGCTCCTGCTTTCAGGGCTATTGCATCGAGCGATTTACCACAGGCAACCGACTCTTCGTTGGGAGTGGCTCAAGCAGGAACGGGACTTGTTGCTTCTGCCGGCATTTTCAATCACTCCAACAGTGTTGCTTCTGGCACGTATTACAAGGTAACAGTTGACACCGAAGGGCACGTAAGCGCTGGTGAAACCGCATTAATCGCAGATGACATTCCGGCATTGCCAGCATCAAAAATTACAACCGGCACCTTTGGAAGCGGCTTTATCGCCGATGATGCCATTCTTGCATCAAAGCTTGCGAATTACTCCGTGAGTCAGTTTGGTGAAGCTCCGCCAGTTGCCGATTTTATCGGACAATTCTTTTTCAACCCATTGGCAAAAGATTTGTTCCTTTGGGATGGTAACGTTTGGAACCCTGTTGGTATTAGTGTTGGCGAAATTATTTTTGCGGGCACTTATAACGCTAGTGGCAATGTCATTGGAAGCACGAGCAGTGATGGCGCCGCAGTTGGCCTGGCAGCGGGAGACGCGCTCCCTTCTCCATCATCCACTTTTAACCGTTATTACGTAGTGGTTGAAAGCGGGGGCACAGGTGTTTCTCCTGCCCCTGAAACAGTCTTGAACCCCCCTGACATTTTGCTTTGCAATGGTACGGCATGGGTGGAAGTTGATGTTAGCTCTACCTACACTGCGCAAGCCGCCACTAATGTGGCATTTAGTCCTGCTGCTGGATTGTCAAGCACAAACGTTCAGGCTGCACTAGAGGAGGTAAGTACAGAATGCAGAAATGTTGACAATGTGGCAAGCGGTGTTTTACTAGCGACGCATGGAGGCACTGGTTTTGCCTCTTATACAAAAGGCGATATTTTAGTAGCAAGTGGTACTACTTTAATCAAGCAGGCCATTGGCACAAATGGCCAAGTATTAACTGCTAATTCCGCTTATGGGAACGGAGTCCATTGGACAACTCCAGCCAGTGGCACAGTGCTTTCTGTAAGTGTTAACTCTCCGCTAACAATTGTGAGTGGAAGCACTACGCCTGTTATTTCCATTCCAGAAGCATCAACCAGCGTTAGGGGCAGCGTTCAACTAACTGATAGTACAAGCACTACTAGTTCATCGTTGGCAGCCACGGCAACGGCTGTCAAAAGCGCTTATGACTTGGCGGCGAATGCCATGTCCAAAGCGGGAGGCGTTTTCACTGGTGATGTAACCTTTGGTGCAAATATCGGAGTTATTTTTGAAGGAAGCACTGATGATGGAAATGAAACAAAATTATTGGCGATTGACCCCACTGCTGATCGCACTGTTTATCTACCTAATGCGGACGGCACTTTAGTCTTATCTGGCGCCATTGTTAATGCTGACATTGCAAGCAACGCTGCCATTGCAGGAAGTAAAATTACATCTGGCACGACCAGTGCCGTTGGCGTTGTTCAGCTCACTGACAGCACGAGCAGCACTAGCACAACAACAGCAGCCACTCCTAATGCCGTTAAAACTGCTTACGATTTAGCAAATGCAGCGCTGCCAAAGTCTGGCGGCACTATGACAGGAGCAGTTGTTTTTGCAAGTGGCCAAACGATTAGTGGCTACGCTCAACTAGCGGCGGCGCAAAGTTTCACGGCAGGACAAAGAGGAGCCGTTGTCAGCGTTGCAGGTAGTGGAACTGTTGTAATTAATTTGGCATTGGGTAATAATTTTGCCACTACATTGAGTGGCACTACTACTTTCGGTGTTCCTTCTGGAATGACAGAAGGACAGAGTGGTGCTTTGGTTCTTGCTCAGGATGGTACTGGCAGTCGCCTTGTATCCTTTTCTGGCTGGAAATTCCCAGGAGGCACTGCTCCCACTGCAACGACAACTGCTTCTGGCGTTGATTTAGTGGTTTATTACGTGGAGAGTGCGTCTAGAATTAGCGCACGCATGATTAACGACGTTAAATAGGGAGAAGATAAATGATTCCAGGATCAATTAATGCTTTGCTTTTAGGAGAAGAAGCTGGCGCTGCGGGAGGATATTCCATTTCACGTTCGCTCAGATTCAACAGTAGCGACAGTGCCTACTTGTCCCGCACCCCCGCATCAGCCGGCAACCGCAAGACGTGGACCTGGGCGGGGTGGGTGAAGTTCAGCGCCGTTGCCGAAGCCTATGGAATCTTTGAGGCACCTTTTCAATCAGGAGGCGCTGGTGTTCTTTCTGATGTTTTTGAAATATGGTACAGTTCTGGCACTATTCACTTAACTGACTACGGTACATATTATTTTATTTCTGCGGCAAAGTTTAGAGACCCCTCAGCCTGGCAGCATTTTGTCTTTACATGCGATACTACCCAGGCCACTGCCTCAAATAGGTTTAAGGTCTATCAAAACGGCGTCCAGCTTGTAAATACTGCTAGTGCGACCATAACGCAGAACCTGGATACTGCAATAAATAATACTGCTCCGCATAGAATCGCAAGCTGGAGAGGAATTTCTGCAAATGCTTATTTTGCCGACATCCACTTCATCGACGGCCAAGCGTTAGACCCCACCAGCTTCGGTGAGTTCTCCGCCACCACCGGCGTGTGGATGCCCAAGGCGTACACCGGAACATACGGTACAAATGGATTCAAACTCAACTTCTCCGATAACAGCACCGCCGCCGCATTAGGGACGGACTCTTCTGGGGCGGGGAATACGTGGACTGTAAACAACCTATCCGTCACCGCTGGTGCAGGCAACGACAGCCTCGTAGACGTTCCCACTAATGGCACCGAGACGGATACGGGTGTTGGCGGTGAGGTGAGGGGGAATTATGCGACGTGGAACCCGCTAGATAGAGGACCCAGTTATACACTTAGCAATGGAAACCTAGACGCCAGCACTTCAGGTGCAGCATGGACATCGGTACGCGCTACGGTCGGTGTATCAAGCGGAAAGTATTACTGGGAAATTACTCCAACCACTTCATTAAGCAGCAGCAATACTGTTCTATTTGGCATTGGCGATCCTTCTATGCCGCTCACCACTTACATAGGCGCTTTCTCCTCTGGCAAGGGTTATTACGCTTTTGACGGCAATAAATATCCAGAAGCTACATCATATGGAGCAACATATACGGCTAATGATGTTATCGGTATAGCTTTAAACATGGATGCCGGTACGCTTACTTTTTACAAAAATGGCGTCAGTCAAGGCCAATCGCATAGCGGCCTTTCTGGGACGTGGTTTCCTGCTATTTCGTTGTACGGCACTGTTACTGTCGTCGCCAACTTCGGCCAGCGCCCCTTCGCCTACAACGCCCCCAGCGGCTACAAGGCGCTCTGCACGGCAAACCTGCCCGCACCAGTAATCACGAAGCCTTCCACGGTGATGGATGTGGCATTGTGGACTGGAAACGGCAGCACGCAAAGCATTACCACTGATTTCAGTCCAGACTTCGTGTGGATTAAATCTAGGAGTGCGTCGGGGTCTCATAACTTGTTTGACGCCGTTCGTGGCGCCACAAACCTTCTAGAAACGCAAAATACTGATCCTGAAACCACGAATGCAACAACAACCCTCACCTCATTTAATTCAAACGGTTTCTCCCTAAGCAGCAGCACTCGCGTAAACGGAAACGGAACAACGTATGCGGGCTGGGCCTGGGACGCCGGCAGCTCCACCGTCACGAACACACAAGGCTCCATCACTTCTAGTGTGAGGGCTAATCCCAGTGCGGGTTTCTCCGTGGTCAGCTACACAGGAATTTCTGGCTATACAAGCAACATCAATCCCGGCACTGTGGGCCACGGCTTAAATGCTGAACCTTTCATGCTGATTGTCAAGAATAGAGATGTAAGCGGCGAGGCGTGGCAGGTTTATCACAAAAGCCTTGGTAACGACAAAAACCTGATTCTTAATTCGACTGGAGCCGTAGGCGGTCCTAGCAACGAGTGGTGGAATAGCACTACGCCTACGTCAACCGTTTTCAGTGTGCGCAACTCAGGTGCTGTTAATGGTCTGAATCAAAAGATTATCGCCTACTGCTTCGCCCCAGTAGCCGGGTACTCTTCTTTCGGCAGCTACACCGGCAATGGCAGCACGGATGGGCCGTTTGTTTATACCGGATTTAGGCCGAGGTGGATACTGTATAAGAACTCAAGTCAAGCAAGTGATTGGGCCGTATACGATGCCGTGAGGAGTTCGTATAACGTTGTAAATGATTACCTAACCCCAAACACGTCGGCAGCAGAAGGAGTGGATTACACAAACGGAAACTTTGATATCCTTTCTAATGGATTTAAAATTCGAGCGACGTGGATAGGGCAAAACGGATCGGGTAACACGATAATTTACGCCGCCTTCGCCGAATCGCCCTTCCAATACGCCCGCGCCCGCTAACCCGCCCTCGTAGTGAACAAGACTTATGCAGCGGCCAAGGGTTGACCGGCGTGGTACTCTGTGCTCACAGCGGCTCGCCAGCGCCGCTGGTAGCCATTACCACTAATCATCCATGACACACGAACACCCCATCACCCCACCACCCGAACTCGCTGCAAAGTGGGTTGCCGAGATCTATGACCATCCGGCCGTTCCGCTCCACTCCATCACGCTTGAGCTTGTAGAACGCGCCGCCCAATACGGCGCCGACCAGGAGCTGGAGGCAAATCAATGACTGACTACAAGTTTGTGCCACTGGACACGCTGGAGAATCGCCTTGGCGATGCTTTGGGCTTGGCAATCAGCATAATCCGCAAGCCTGAGACTATCGACAACAAAGCCATGG
>JACCDG010777751.1_pt1 | contig 21870 bp, 20 predicted proteins | sample 7442471 | NCBI WGS metagenome assembly JACCDG01 (sample SAMN15323444, study PRJNA562643) | freshwater metagenome | isolation source: river surface water | place: USA:Blue River Watershed | collected 2017-08-17 | reverse complement strand
CTGAAAAAACACAAATTTTTTCAGAAAGATTTGCAGGTTATAGAAAAAAATAAAACGTTTTTCAGGATGGAAAACGTCCAACGACAAGGAGGTTGAAGTTGATTACCACCCCAATGTCATTTCTTGATTCGCCCAGTAAGGCGTTTCAAGGTGGGCAGAAAGGTGGCTCGGAAACATTCGAAAAGGGAAAGAGTGACAAACCTTTTTCAGAGTTTCTATCTTTCACGAAAGAAAGATACCCACAAACAAAAAGTGTAGAGCCACCCAAGGGTTCAAAAGCGGTGCACGAATTTATGGACTCATTCGAGAGTGAATTAGGCATCCCTCCCCAGAAGATTCTGGGAGCAATGGCGAAATTGAACCCCGACCAATTAGAAAAGCCTGTTGAAGAAACAGCGGAGCTTGTTGTTAAAAATTTGGATTTAGATCCAAAGGACCAAGACAAGGCGATGGCAATGTATATGCAGATGCTGGGACAGTGGAAGCAGCAGGGGCAATTACCATTGCCGATGACTCCTCCACCGTCTGCCGTTCCAACTCAGGAAATAGGTTCGACGGTGTCCATGGCTTCCTTGGCAGGTCTTGCGGGAAAAAATATCATGGATGCCAATCTTGCTGAAGGAACTACGGCGGCAACAGCGGCACAGCCTCCTCAGGCGCAAAATGCAGCGGCCATCAAAGCTCAGGGGGAATTTTCATCTTTGATGCTTCAGAATGGTTCTGCCATGCCGGATTTATCCAGTGGACTACCTTCGCAAGTTTCTTCAGCAGAAGAATTTGCCTTGGATCCAACATCAACGGGGATGCCGGAACCTCTTTCAAATCCCATGAAAAATGTGGTTTCGAATTTAGCAGATCGCAAAATTCAAAGTTACAGGGATCTTGCAGACCCGCCCGCGGAAGATTTGCAAAAGTTGAAAGAAGTGCTGGGCAAGTTTGATCAGAGCGCAGAAGATTTGCAATCCAAAATTCAAGGATTGGAAACAGCGTCTTCGAAAGAAGGAACGGCTTCACTTTCTTCAGCAATGACGGAACAGGAAAGTTTGCAAGAGATGAAGCCCCAACTGAAATCTTTGCAAGCACCAGCTATGGAAATGAAAAATCCAACAGCAATGATGCAGCAACTGGTCGATGGCCCCTCATCGACAGAGAAGGTCGTTGCCTTGGATTCCGCAAAAAATGCAGGATCTGAATCAGCTTTTGGTTCCGCGACAACAGCTAGCTTGTTTGGCAAAAAACTTGCAGATGAAAAGAAAGAATCTGAAGAATTGCTGGGTGAAGGAAAGTCTGATTTATATCAGATGACAGCTCAAAATCTGGACAGGCCAATGAAGTCGGCAGATGTTGACTCGATCAATGCTGCATTTATGGATACAGCTCCTTTAAAGCCAGGCACAGCTCCTCAAGATCCCAATATTCAAAACATTTTGAGGCAGGCTCAATATGCGATCAATAAAGGTGGTGGAGAGGCTCGGGTTCAGATGAATCCCGAGGGCATGGGGCAGGTTAATTTGCACGTGGCCATTCACGATGGAAAAGTAAGTTTGCAAATGGAGGCAGAAACTCCAGAAGCGAAAAAACTTTTGGAAACATCAATCAATGATTTGAAAGACAGCTTGCGTTTGCATCGCTTGTCTGTGGATCATGTAAAAATTGATGTGATCCAATCAACCAATACAGACACTGGAGCTCAGTTTTCAAATTCTTCTCAGCAAGGAAAGGATTCGAACCCATTTCAAAATTCGTCTGAGTTTGGAAAAAATCAATCTCGGCAATTTTGGGATCAATTTCGCGATGATCGTCCAGGGCAGAGAACACAGTTTTTTGAATCGGCAGCTTTAAAACGTTATGCCGATCGACCTCGAGATCCTGTGACCAGTACAGAACATAAACCAAAGCCTAGAAGTGTCCAGGGCAAAGGAACAGGTTTGAATGTGGTTGCTTAACTGGGATAAAGTAGAGGAAGGAGGTTCTTTATGGCAGTCATGGGTTTAAAAACAGGAACGAAGTCTTGGAATGAAAAAAACATGACAGGATCGAGTCTTTCGAATTCTGGAGGAATGCCAGCCTTGAGTGCTCAAGAAAAAGAAGCCTTGGGAGCAGACACTGTTGGTGAAGCTGCCAATCGATTGGTGGATCCCAACTATGTGGATCCGTCAAAGAAGATGCGTGGAGTGGGAAATGATAAATTGGATAAAGATGCATTCATGCGCTTGATGCTTGCGCAGATGAAAAATCAGGATCCAACAAATCCTTTGAAATCCCATGAAATGGCGGCACAGCTGGCAAGCTTTTCCAGTCTGGAACAGATGCAAAATATGAATACCACTTTGAATGATATGAAGAATGGTCAAAAGCCTATTGAGCAGTTTCAGGCATTGAATTTGATTGGTAAAGCAGTGACAGGTGATTCAGCAAATTTAGTGCGAGCGAAAGGTGATAAGCAGCATGACTTTCAATTTCATTTAGATGTGCCTGCAGATTCTGTGGATGTGAAAGTGCGAAATGCCGACGGAGATATCATTAAAAAAATGCATTTGCAAAAAGTTAAGGCCGGAGATCAGCGCCTTGTTTGGAGCGGTGAAGATGACAATGGACAAAATGCTCCTCCAGGAGAGTATACATTTCTGGTGGAAGCAAAAAACGCCGAGAAAAAGCAAGTTGCCGTTCGCACAGCATTTGATGGTGTGATCACGGGAGTGAACTACACACCAGAGGGGCCTGTCCTTATGATGGGGACTCAGTCGATCAAGTTGAAAGATGTTCACAAAATTGTGGACCCAAGTCTTAAGAAGAACGACCAGAAAACAGCTCTTGTTGAAACTCCAGACTTGAAAAAGCAGGCAGCAACTCAGCAGAATGAGGATAAGCCTGTTTCGTCAAAGCTTGAGCAAAACGTGGGTATGTCCCGTGAAATGCTGAATAAGCTTTCGAAAGTGAAGTAGGTGTGACTGTGGAACTGAAAAAGATTTCTCAATTACAAGAAGTCGTCAGTCCTAGAGTGACGCCAGCTTTGAATCCAGAGGTGGGCGGTGGGCCTAGTTTTAAAGAGACCTTGAAGAACTTTCAAGATCCAACTTTAGAAAAATCCTCACTGAATAGCTCGGGGTTGCAGTCTTTGAAGTTTTCGAACCATGCTGTGGATCGAATGATGTCTCGGGGAATACGATATTCTCCGGAAGATGTGCAGAAACTTCAAAATGCTGTTGAAAAGGCGGCGTCCAAGGGCGCGAAAGATTCTTTGATACTTATGAACGACACAGCGTTGATTGTAAGTGTGAAGAATAAAACTGTTGTGACGGTGATGGATCAAACTGCGTTGAAAGAAAACGTCTTCACCAATATCGACAGTACGATAGTGATTTAATAAATTTCAAAAAGACGACTTCTTTTTGAAATTCAAATTTGAATTAGGGCCGGTCCTCTTTGAGGAGGCCCTCCAACACTCGACGGATTGATGGAAGTCGAGCAAGACATGGAGGTCTTTTATGGGTATTCTTTCGTCCTTATACACGGGCGTATCGGGTTTAACAGCACAAGGTGAAGCTTTGGGTGTGATCGGTGATAATATCGCCAATGCCAACACCACTGGTTTCAAAGCCAGCCGTGCAGAATTCCAAGATATCATTGCAAAAAACTTAAAAGGTATTCTGGGTGGTAACCAAATCGGTCGCGGGGTAAAATTAGGAGCCGTTAATCCTATTCTGACTCAAGGAAATGTGGATGCGACGGAAAAAGCGACAGATCTTGCTATATCCGGAGATGGTTACTTTAAAGTTCGAGGCAGTGATGGAGAATCATATACCCGAGATGGAAGTTTTCACTTTGATCGTGATGGATACCTTGTCACAAATGACAATCAACGTGTTCAAGGTTATGAGGCTGATGATAACGGGAAAATTTTGAACAAAGTTCAAGATATTAAATTCCCTCGTGCATTGATTCCAGCAAAAGGAACTTCCGAGGTGAAGTTGGATTTGAACTTAGATTCTCGTGTTGAGCCAACGAAAAAATTTAATATTAAAAATCCTTACGATACATCTCATTATTCAACAGGTGTTGAGATGTATGATTCTCAAGGGAATAAACATTTAGTTTCAATCTTTTTCAATAAAGTGAAAGACCGTGAATGGGAATTTACAGGTCTTTGTGATGGTAAAGAAATTTCTGGTGGTGATCCTGGCATTATGAAACAAGTATGCAAAGGTCGCTTGGAATTCACAGTTGATGGAAAACTTCAATCTCAAGAGTTATCAGATTCATCCTTCAACTTTCGTGGTGGAGCTTTGCAAGATCAAAAGATTAAGATTTCATTTGGTGATGCGATCAAAGATGGTGGTAAAGGATTGGATGGAACAAAACAATATGGAAAAGAATCTGATTTGATCTCTTGGAGCCAAAACGGAGCCTCTGCTGGAACGATTGTGAACTTGTCGTTCAATGATGAGGGGATTTTGTCAGCACAGTATACAAATGGTGAGGTAAAAAGTTTATCTCAGATCTCTATCGCAAAGTTTGAAAATCCAGAGGCATTGTTTAAAGTTGGAAACAATCGTTTCAAGGAATCCAGAGATGCAGGTCCTGCTGCTTTAGGAGCTCCAAACCAAGCTGGTCGTGGAAAGATTTTTGCAAAATCATTGGAAAGATCGACAGTGGATTTGGCCAGTGAGTTCGTAGGTCTGATTCAGAATCAGAGGGGTTTTCAGGCCAATGCGAAAACGATCACAACAACAGATGAACTTTTGAATGAAGTCATTCAATTGAAACGTGGATAATTTTTTTGATTCCAAGATCCCCTTCCCTTGAAGAAGGTGGGGGATCTTCGTAGATCACTGAACACTGAATTGAGATTTAGGTAACAACAAGTAGAACACCATGCAAGCCTTACAGAAACTCCATATTTTTTTTAAACCTCAACATAGATCCATCGTTATGGGATCTGTTCTCATTGCGATGGCTTTGTTGGGTTTTGTTGTCTACTTTTCCTATTTAAGTCATGAACAAACATTTCATGCCGCAGAAAAAGAGTCGGCAAATTTGGTTCGAACTGTCGAGGCAGAGGTTTCCACGGTTTTTGAATTGGTGGATCAGATTCTTTTAAGAACCCAGGCCCATATTTATGCACGACCATTTCAAAAACATTGGACTCGCAAAGAATATGAAAAAATTCTTGCTGAAGAAAAAAAGTATGTACCATTGATATTTGCACTGAAGATCATCAATGAAAAGGGAGAATATTCTGGCGATGCCCAGGGTGTTTATCCAGCAGCGATATTAACAGATCGAAGTTATTTTCAAAGACAATCACAAGATACCTCGTTGGGTATGTTGATTTCAGAACCTATTATTTCCAAGAGCACCGGCCGCTGGATTGTCTCATTGACCCGTCGTTTGAATTATCAAGATGGTCGTTTTGCGGGTATCGTCTTGGCGACTGTATTATTAGAAAACTTCCAAAAACTTTTTCAACATTTGAACATTGAAAATGGAAATATATCCTTGATGAACGACCAAAATATTTTGGTGGTTCGGCAGCCTCATATTGAAAGTATGTTGGGGAAAAAAGTAGTCACCAAAGAATTTATCGACAATGTTTTTCAAAAAAAGAATGAGGCATTAAGAGTCATTTTCAAATCTCCAGTTGATGGGGTGACAAGGTTAAATTCATTTCGAAAAGTAAGAGGGCAAGGTGCCTATATTGTTATTGGATTATCCTATGATGATATTTTCAAAGATATCCGAGCGCGCACACAGCTTATTTATGTCATTATATTTTCTATTTATTTAGGATTTGGATATTTTCTTTTTCATTATCTACATTCCATCGAATCTTTAGATAAACAGCGACAAGATTTGATTGCGTCATCAAAAATGAGTTCTCTGGGGGAAATGGCATCCGGTATTGCCCATGAAATCAATAATCCGCTTTCTGTGATTCAATCACGGGCGGATATGATTTTACGTTCCATTCGTAAGGGATCCCTTGTTGTTGATGAAATTCAGAGTGCTGCTGAAAAAATTAAAACGACTTCCCAGCGTGTCGCAAAAATTATTCAAGGTTTGCGAAGCTTTTCCAGAAACGCAGAGAATGATCCTATAGCACCGGTGATGGCACACCTGATTTTGAGCAATGTCATGGATCTGTGCCAGACTAGATTTAAAACCCATGCCATCAAATTATTGGTGACCGGAGATGCTCAGGTTGTCATCCCCTGTCGGGAAGTACAAATTGAACAGGTTCTTGTGAACCTTTTCAATAATGCCATGGATGCAGTCTCGGAACTTCCTGAGAAATGGATCGAGGTTCGGTGTCGTCCATCGAAGAATAAGTTTATTTTCCAAGTTGTTGATTCTGGAAAAGGGATTCCCAAACATATCCGAGAGAAAATGATGAATCCCTTCTATTCGACCAAAGAAGTAGGAAAGGGGACTGGCTTAGGTTTGAGTATTTCACAGGGTATTATTGCAGCTCATGGTGGTCGTCTTTTTTATGATGAAGAAGAAAGCCATACTTGCTTCACGATAGAGTTACCATTGGAAACCGATAAAACATCAGTCAGTTCTTCCCATTCAAATGACGGCAACTTTGAATCAGGTTCCAATTACGATATCTAGTTTTTTTCCAAAAACCACCAGCGAGCTTTGATGCGTGATTTTTGACGATGAAGATGTTCAAGAGCATGTTTTTCAAGTCTTTCCATGGCTTCATCTAATGAATCCGTCAGGCAAAATAATTCCAAATCCTGTTCTTTGATGGTTCCTGTCTTTGCCATCACTTTTAAAAATTCCACCATGTGGTGGTAGTAATCTTTACCAATTAAAATGACGGGGAAGCTTTCCAGCTTTCCTGTTTGAATCAAGGTTAAGGCTTCGAACAGTTCATCCATGGTCCCAATGCCTCCAGGCAGGGCGACAAACCCATAGGAGTATTTGAAAAGCATAACTTTTCGAACAAAGAAATATTGAATGTTGATGGCTATATCCACAAATGGATTCGGCTGTTGCTCAAAGGGTAAAACAATATTGCATCCTACGCTTCGTCCACCGACTTGTTGAGCTCCTCGATTTGCGGCCTGCATAATTCCGGGTCCACCACCTGTCATAACGGTGAATCCCATTTGGGCAATGCGACGTCCAACTTCTTCTGCCATTTTGCTGTAGGGGCTATCATGGTTCAGGCGAGCAGAGCCAAAGACTGTGATGCATGGACCAATAAAATGCAGAGCACGAAAGCTTTTAATAAAATCCCACATCACGCGAAGGACAAAGCCAAGTTCAAATCTACGCTGGTGGGGGCCATCCAAAAAAGCGACTTCTTGCTGAAAAGATTTTTTGCGTCGGGATAGGTCTTTGCTTTCATGAGAATGATGATTCATAATGGTTCAACAATCCTTAGGGGGTCAAAATGTTTGCAAAGCTCATACATAAAGAAAAAATGGTGTTCGAGTCAATTCTTGGTAGTCACAAAATGACAATGGACGCAAAGCCTCCGTTCGGTGCTGATTCGGCACCAACACCCAAGCAGCTTTTACAAGCGGCTATCAGTGGATGCACAGCTATGGATGTGGTCAGCTTGTTTAAAAAACATAAACAGACGATGTCCAGTTTTGAAATTGATTCCGAAGCTTCTTTGACGGATGGTCATCCTTCTGTTTTCAAGGAAGTTGTTTTGACTTACAAAATTGTGGGCCCTGTCGACCCTGAAATTGCAAAAGAGTCCGTTCATCTTTCTCTGACGAAATATTGCAGTGTCAGTGCGATGGTTTCCAAAGCCTGTCCCATTTTGTATAAAATTGAATTGAATGGAACTTTGATTGCAGAAGGAAAAGCTCAGTTTGCTTAATTAAGCCATTCCTAAGTAGCATTCTTGAACTCGCGGGTCGTTCAACAAAGCTTGGCCGGCCCCATCAAGAACAATACTTCCCGTTTCTAAAACATAGGCGCGATCAGAAATTTTTAATGCCATTCTCGCATTCTGTTCGACCAGAAGTAGGGTGACTCCTTGCTGATGCAGTGTCTGAATAATTTGAAAAATTTGCGCCACAATGATGGGAGCAAGTCCTAAGGAAGGCTCATCCAGAAGAAGAAGTTGGGGTTTTGCCATCAGTGCTCGACTGATAGAAAGCATTTGTTGTTCTCCACCGGAAAGAGTTCCTGCCATTTGATATAAGCGTTCCTTCATTCGAGGAAAAAGCTGAAAGCACAAGTTCATATCTTCAGGTATATTTTTTCGATCTTTTCGATGATAGGCCCCCAATAAAAGATTTTCTTCGACAGACATTTGGGGAAAAATACCACGGCCTTCTGGGGATTGAGCCACTCCGAAATGAATCCTTTGATAACTGGGGATTTCAGAAAGAAGAGTCTGATTGAAAAAAATCTCTCCCGTGGAATCAATCAATCCGGCAATGGCTTTCATGGTTGAAGTTTTTCCAGCTCCATTGGCGCCAATCAGAGAAACAATTTCACCAGGAAAAACTTCAAAGGAAATGTTTCGAAGAGCTTGAATCGTGCCATAGTGGACGGAAAGATTTTGAACTTTCAACAAGGGTTTCATCCTTGCACCTCTTCTGTTCCTAGATAAGCCTCAATGACAGCTTGCGAATTTTGAATTTCTTTTGCAGAACCTTCAGCAATTTTTTGCCCATGATCAACAACAAAGATTTTTTCGCAAAGACCCATGACTAATTTCATATCATGTTCGATCAGCAAAATGGTGACCTTTGTTTTATCTTGAATGTCATGGATAGTCTCCATGAGTTGGTGAGTTTCAGATGCGTTCATCCCAGCCGCAGGTTCATCCAGAAGCAAGAGTTCTGGTTCTGTTGCTAAAGCACGCGCTATTTCAAGTTTGCGTTGTTCACCATAGGACAATCCTTGGGATTCAAATTTGGCTTTGTCCTGAAGGCCTAACAACTGAAGATAGTGCATGGATGTGTCCAGGATATTCTTTTCCTCAAATAGATGTTTTTCTGTTCTGCAAAAAATATCCAATAAATGACATGAGCTTTTTTTATGAGCTGCAATTTGAACATTCTCAAGTACTGTCAGCTCTTTGAAGAGACGAATGTTTTGAAATGTTCTGGCGATACCATTCCGTGAACGAAGAACAGAGTCTTGTTCCGTGACATTTTTGCCGTGAAAATAAATATCTCCGGAAGTGGGATGATAGACTCCTGTTAAAAGATTAAAAAAGGTTGTTTTCCCAGCTCCATTGGGCCCAATAAGGCCATATAAAACTCCTGCGGGAACAGCGATGTTGACTTGATCCACAGCCTTTAATCCACCAAAGGTCATGGACAGATCTCGAGTCTCAAGTAAGTTTGCGGACATACTTCCTCCAGACATCCATTATTTCAAGTCGTCCCATTAATCCTTTTGGACGCAAGATCATCAGTAAAACTAAAGAGACAGAAAAAATAACCATGCGTAGATCAATACCAGTCAGGTCTTGAATGGGTCGAAGCAATTCTGGCATCAAGGTCACAACAAAGGCTGCGATGATGGATCCAGTCAAGCTTCCCATGCCACCCAGAACAACCATGACGACAAAGTTGATACTGGTCATAAAGGAAAAGGTGCTTGGGTTTAAGTAATTTGTAATATGTGCAAAAAAGGATCCGCCAACTCCAGCAAGAAAGGACGATAAGACAAAACTCTTCACTTTCACATGAGTGATATTGATCCCCATAGATTGAGCTGCAATTTCATCTTCACGAATACTCAAAAATAAGCGACCCGTATTTGATTTTAAAACACGCCAAAGCAGCAATGTTGTTAATAGCAATCCTGTCATTGTCAGTGCATAGCTTTGGAAAAATCGAGAAATCGTCACAGATCCTAATTGAATATCCGATGGACCGGGAATCCCGGGTAAGCCACGGGCTCCACCAATGCTGGGTGAATTTAAAATCATCACACGAATAATTTCACCAAAGCCTAACGTGACAATGGCAAGATAGTCTCCTCGAAGTCTTAAAGAGGGAAGTCCAACAAGAAAACCAGCAAGGGCCGCTGTTGATCCAGAGACCAAGGCCAATAAAATATAATTCAGAAAATCAAGAGCTCCAGAAAAAGGCATCCAATGAAGACTCAGGTAACCTGATGTGTAGGCGCCGACGGCCATAAAACCAGCGTGCCCCAGTGAAAATTGTCCAGTGAATCCATTGACAAGATTAAGTCCTAAAGCAAGAACGCTGTTTAAAATTGAAAAGATCAGAATCAGTTGAAGGTAGTCATTCAACGCAAAGTCAAAGAAGATCCCTAACAGCAAAAGAACGATCCACCAAAAGAAGGGGCGTTGTAGAAAAGAGCTCATACTTTTTCGATGCTCCTTTTTCCTAACAGACCAGCAGGTTTAAAAATCAAAATAAAAATGAGAAGTCCAAAGGCAAGGGCATCACGATATGTTGAAGAAAGGTATGCCACGACCATTTCTTCCAAAAGTCCCATCATAAGACCTCCAAGGACAGCACCAGGAATATGACCAATGCCTCCAAGAACGGCAGCCACAAAGGCTTTAATACCAAAGAGAGTTCCCATCAAAGGTTCAATCTTAGGATATTTCATTCCAACAAGCACGCTGCCAATACCAGCAAGCATGGATCCTAAAATAAATGTGGCAGAGTAAACACGATCAGGATTAATTCCCATCAAGGCAGCTAAAGAGCTGGAGTGACTGACGGCTCTCATTGCTCGACCTGTGCGAGTATGCCACACAAGGAAATGTAAGCCCACCATAGCAAGAAAACTGATAATCCAAATTGTCAGATCCAAACTTTTAAAGGAGAGTCCTGCAAAAACAAAAACTTCAGAATCATTCATCACATTAGGAAAAACTTTTGGATCAGCTCCAAAAATGACTTGTCCAACATATTGTAAAGTTAAACTGACTCCAATGGCTGTGATAAGAATATTCAGCTTTGGAGATCGTCGTAGTCGCAATGGCCTGTAAGCAAGTCTTTCAATCAGAAAACCAAGAACAGCGCATGCGAGCATGGAAACAAGCAAGAGCAGAATCAAGGTCGACAGTTGCGGAGAATTATCAATTCCAAATTTACGAGCAAAATAATAACTCGCAAAGGCGCCCACCATGTAGACTTCAGAGTGGGCAAAGTTAATCATTTGCAGGATTCCGTACACCATTGTGTAACCAAGGGCGATCAAGGCATAGATACTACCAAGACTAAAACCGTTCAGTAAATGCTGTAAAAAATCCTGCATATCGTTTCTTAACCAATTCTTTTTAAGGTTCCACAGTTGTGATGTATTTGTTGGTTGTTCCGTTCACTTGAACAACCACAGCACTTTTTGTGGCATCTCTTTTCTCGTTCATGCTGATTTTTCCGGTGACGCCGGCATGATCTTTAATTTTTGTCAGTTGTTCACGAATTTGTTCAGATGTGACTTCGGATGTCGCCATCATTGCTTTAGCCAAGATCTTAGCAGCATCGTAACCTGTACCAGCCATTCCATCGGGAACTTCGCCGTACTTTGCTTTAAATTTGTTCACGAAATCCACAAGAACAGGATCTTTGGATTCAGAAGTGTAATGGTTAGAAAAATATCCACCATTGATCGCATCTTTTCCAATTTCATAAAGTTTGGAGCTATCCCAACCATCGCCACCCAAAAGATCAGCCTTGATTCCCAGTTCTCGCGCTTGTCGGGCAATCAACCCCACTTCAGTGTAGTACCCAGGAATAAAAATAGCTTCAGGCTCTTTGCTTTTGATTTCTGTCAACTGAGCTTTGAAATCCATGTCTCCACCTTGGTAAGATTTGTCCATGACAATTTCTCCACCAAGTTCTTTCATTTTCAAGACATAGTAGTCGGCAAGACCAACGCTATAGTCTGATTTCACGTCGCGAAGAATCGCAACTTTTTTCTTTTTCAAAGTATCTACAGTAAATTTTGCCATCACTGTTCCTTGAAATGGATCAATAAAACAGACGCGGAAAATATAATCACCAACTTCAGTCACTTTAGGGTTTGTTGAAGAAGGGCTAACCATGGGGATTTTGTTTTTTTGAGCTATAGGTGCAGCAGCCAAGGATCTTCCGCTGGCAACTTCTCCTAAAAGAGCAATGACCTTATTCTGTGTGATCAGACGAGTGACGGCAGATGCTGCTTCTTCTGATTTTCCAGCATCATCTAAAGAAATCAATTTCAATTTTTTTCCTTTGATTCCACCGGCAGCATTGATTTCTTCAAAAGCAAGTTCAATTCCTTTATGAGTACTTTGTCCAAAAGTAGCCTCACTTCCAGTCATTGATCCAAATTCGCCAACAAGAAGTTCATCTGTTTTTTTTGTACATCCAGCCAATAAGCTTACTGAAGCTAAGGCCATCCAAAGTGCTTTCAATTTCATAAGACCCCTCCTATGAATTTGATTGAAGCATGCACAGAAGTTCTTGTCTATGCGAAATTAGGAACTAGGACATTGCTAAAATTTCGCATAGATCCAATAGATCACGAGAAGGTTTTTTCTCTTTGTGAATGGCATCATCAAAACTGGTTTGAATCACTTTGCCATTCACCATTCCAACCATGCATGACTGTTTGAAGTTCAGTAAGGCTTCCACAGAAGCATGTCCAAGATAACTTGCAAGAATTCGATCATTCGCTGTGGGAGATCCCCCTCGCTGAATATGTCCTAGAATACAAACTTTAGCATCCAATCCACATTTTTTTCGAAGAGCTTCTGCCAGATCATAGGCACGGCCTGGTTTTTGGCCTTCTGCCATCACTAAGATGCTGCTTAATTTTCCTTTTTCATGGGATTCTTTAATTTTACGAACAACATGATCCGTTGTGATGGGATATTCAGGAGCAAAAATTTCCTCAGCACCACCAGCAACTCCAACATTTAAAGCAATGTAACCTGAATTGCGTCCCATGACTTCCACGATAAAAAGTCGATCATGGCTAGAGGCTGTATCACGAATTTTATCAATAGCATCAAGAGCCGTATTCACAGCAGTATCAAAACCCACAGTTGTATCCGTTCCATAGATGTCATTATCAATGGTCCCTGGGATTCCGATGCAAGGGAATTTATGTTCGTTCCAAAGGGCTAAGGCACCAGTGAAAGAACCGTCTCCGCCGATGCAGATTAAGGAATCAATTCCTACCATGCGTAAATTTTCAACAGCTTTTTTTCGATGTTCTTTTTTATGAAACTCAGGACAGCGTCCTGCTTTCAGAATGGATCCTCCACGTTGAATAATATTCCCCATGGATCGCGAACTGAGATCGACAAATTTTTTGGAAAGCATCCCACTGTAACCAGATATGATACCTACGACAGGAATTTGATGAGCTGATGCAGATCGGACCACCGCGCGAATGGCTGCATTCATGCCGGGAGCATCACCTCCGCTGGCATAGAGTCCAATTTTTTCAGGTCGAAATGAAGACATAGATCATCCTTTCCATAGAGAACAGAGTTCATTGTAGAAAAAGAAGAGCATGTTGGGAATACTTAATAGATGTTTGAAGGCAAAAAAAAAGGACCAACGAAGTGGTCCTTTTTTTCTAACTTTGTCGCACTAATTAGCGAACAAGATTTTTAAATTCTGCGCCAGCGCGGAATTTAGGGTAGTTAGAAGCTGCGATTTTGATCGCTTTTCCAGTTTGTGGGTTACGGCCCATGCGAGCTTTTCTTTTTGCGCGTGTGAAAGTACCGAAACCAACGATTTTTACATCGTCACCTTTTTTCACAGCTTTTTTAATATGATCAAGTGCACAGTTCAAAACATTCTCAGTTTGAGCTTTAGTAAGTTTAGAATCTGCAGCGATTTTTTCGATCAATTGCGCTTTGTTCATCGTGAACTCCTTCTTCTGTTGTTCATGTTGTTAGTTTTGAAGCTTGCGCTTCGATTTAGCTCAATTAAAAGATACAGCTAGACCTTGGTCAATGGAAAAATTCAAGCTCCAGCAAGTTTTTCCCGTTTAAAGGCCACAATTTGCAGTTCGGCAGCGAGCAAGACGACCATTTCCAATCTCTTGATTGTCATAATAGACATGGAAAACAAAGGCATCATCCAAAAGTTTTCCAGATGGAACTTCTAATCGGATCATCTTATTGTAAGATTGTGTGTATGTGGCTCCGAAGTTTTGCACTGTAAAACCTTGACTGTTATTCGATGGACCTGCGTTCATTTGCAAAACAAGAGGATTGTACATGGCGCCTGCATAACCACTGTAGCTTGCAAAACCAGCAATGTTTTTGAAGAAATCGCTCATGCTTGGAAGGCTGTAGGAATAGTTGTAGCCAGCATTCATCATGGGATAACTACGGAAAATTAAGCGTGCAGTATTGGAGTTCACTGAATCAAATTGAAGAACGATGTCATTGAATCCTCCGACCCAAGAACTACATCCCGCAAGTCCTCCAGAGTGAGTTTGTCGATCGCAAACACCCATTGCTGTTTTTAAAAACTCTTGATAAGCCCCACCAAGTTGATAAGTAGATCGACCAGCATCCGCTTTGTAGTAAGAATCAAAAGTACTGGTTTGAGCAAAGTATCCAATGGTGGTTGTTTGACTTGGAGGTACAGTTCCATTCGGAAGTAGTCCAATTTGGCCATTCAGTCCTCCAGCAACACCTGGTCCTGCAGCCTGAACTCCATCATCTTTTTTTTGACAAGCGGCCAAGCCGATCAAAAAAACCAATGCTGAAAGTAAAATTGACTTTTTCATACAAGCCTCCTGTGTCTCAAATTGAGACAGAATAGATTTCACTTTCATATACTTCAGGATTTATGCCAGACAGGACGACTTTATATTGCAATTGAGGACTTAAATTTCAGTCTGAGACAATTTTGGTCCATCAGCTGACTAGATTCTAATCAACGAGCGGGAATGGAGGGCATCAACTTTCGAACAAAGAGTTGTTCGCATCGACCTTTTTGAAGTTGAGGGCGAGCACTGAAAAGGTAACGTTGGCCACGGAATTGGGGGTGTTGAGGTAGAATATAAAGAGATTGTGTTCGGTTCATTCGGGGATTGAAGTACTCAGTCAGAATCATCAAAGCTCCACTTTTATTGATCAATCCATTTTTAAAGGTTTCGCCCGGAAGAAAGTTGTACCTAGCATTGGGTCCCATCACTGGCAGAAAACCATAGTCAGGTCCCGCTAAGGATAGATTGGAAGGCTTTGGCCACGATGGAGGACGTGTTTGAGGGTTAAATCGCGGAAGCTCAGTCCAAATATACAAAGTATTTTCATGGGGATTAAAGTAGCCAATAGTTTCTGAGTTTTTGTTTTGAAAAAGAATACTTTTTTCAGTGGGAGCATAGGAGTTCCCAGCAAAGCTGACTTGCAAAAAAACACTGATAAAAAGTGTGAATATTCCTTGAAACATGCAACTCCTCACTTGGATACCGATTTACCATGATGCATTTCTCATGCCTAGTCGAATGATCACAGCAGCATGCTTTTATTTCAATTGAAGTAAAAAAATACTTTTGATGGGCAAGTTCTGCTGACACTCTGCCAATCCTTGTCACATTAAATTTAAGAATTGGTTAAGACGTCAAACTTTTTTGTATTTACTTTTGATCTGCTGAATTGAAAAAATGAAGATCCATATGCTGATCCACGTTGAAAAAGTAATATGGAACCAAGTGAAACCACGATCATCATCTCGGAAATACTCCATCAAGATACGTCCCACGCTATGAATGGCAAGTCCGAGAAAAAAAAGGACGGAAGGACATTTGGAAAAAGTTTTTTTTCGTTCAAAGAAAAAAAGTCCTGCAGCTAAAAGAAGATCCCAAACACTTGCATAAATTTGAGTCGGGTGTCTGCCTATGGCTTCAGCACCTTCAGAGACAAGATGAGTGGCCCAGGGTAAATCGCAGGATTTTCCATAACAACATCCAGCCATGAGGCAGGCAATTCTTCCTAATCCATACCCTAAATGAATAATGGGCGAAAAAAAATCTACCCAGACTCTCCAATCCTGCTGTGTCGATCGAAGGTAAAAAAGGCAGGATAAAAAGGCGGCGATGGCGCCTCCGTAAAAAACATATCCACCTTCCCACAGGCGTAAGAATTGCCATGGATGATTCCAGTAAAGAGATGGATATTCCACCAGAGCATGCGTGAGTCGTGCTCCCAATAATCCAAACAGCATGATCCATAAGCAAAGATTCAGAGCAATTTTTGTGGAAAGGTGCATGGAGCGACTTCGTTTTTCAACCAAGACTAAAAGGCAGCAGAATATAAGGCTATTGATAACCAAATAGGTTGGAAGGCTGAAATAAGAGAAGACATGAATTTCTGGATACATAGACAATAGACCTATTTTTCAGGACTTCGAAAGGGGTTTGCAAGGGAATACTAGGAAACTTCCAAAAATCTGGGCATCATGGGAAAAGAATGATGCAGGTTGTAGATATTCATCAAGAATTAAAATCCTATCCATTGTTTTCTCCATTGGATGATAGCTTCATTGCGAAGTTGGCTCAGTTATGCACAACTCAATTCTTTCGAAGTTCAGAGACCATTTTGGCTCAGGGGCAATTGAATCAAAACATATTTATTCTTCGACAAGGCTCTGTCGAAGTTCGAGTTGATGGGGAAAAAGTATTTGAGTTGAAGGATCCAGGAGAAGTTCTTGGAGAGATGAGCGTTGTCAGCCATCGAGTCGCATCAGCAACCGTTCGAACAACTTCGGATGTTGAAGTTTTTGTCATGAATACAGAAAAGGTGCGCAGTTTACCATCCCAGGATCAGCACGAACTTGAATTTATTCTGCATAAAATTTATTCCACAGTTGTGACAGATCGTTTGGCAAAAACCAATGATAAGGCTCGTCGTTTTGAAATAGCCAACAGAGAGCTTCAAAAAACACAGTTTGAATTGCAGTTGATCAATAAGGGCTTAGAAAACGAAATTCAAAAACGCACGGAAGAGATTCGAAAAAAAATTCGTTCCATTTCCGAAGATCATTTGCAACCCATTCAGCATGAGCTTTCACAAATTGTTCCAGGTCTTTCAAAAAATATCAGCGGAGTGGTGGTGAAATCCATTCGCTCACTGACGGAAGTGATGGACTTTTTAAAGCCACTGGCAGAGCTTCAAAAAAATGACAAAGCCATGCTCAGCAAAAAAGTTTTGTTGGTGGACCCTGATAAAAAACAACATTCCGTGGCTCGAATGGCCTTGGGTGGAACAGGTGTTGATCTGGATATTGCCGCAGACCTTCGAGAGGCAGATAGTTTTATCCAAGCAAGGCAGTATGATCTTATTTTTTGTGAAAGCTCTTTGTCTGAACTGATCACTCACCTTGGGGAAAAAGGATTCAAAGGACAAATTGTTTTAATTACCCCTTTGGAGATTGCATCATATTTAGACACTCTGAAGGCTTTGCCACAAATTCATAATGTGGTTTCAAGGGATTTAGAAGATCGCACATTCACAGTCAAAAATGTTGCTGCGACAGTGACAAAGCTTTTGAATAAAGATTATTTTGGAATGGAAAAATACCTTGCTTGGGGAGTCCAAATTCATACTCAACAAGTTCGACATAGCAATCAAAGGCCTTATTTGATTGAAGAGATGATTTCCTATTTTCAAAAGATTGGGATTCGTTCGTCGATTTTATCTCGATGCCAAGTTGCAGCTGAAGAAATGTTGATGAATGCCATTTACGATGCTCCTGTGGACAAAGATGGAAAATCATTATTCAACCATCTTCCGCGCACCACAGAAGTTCAGTTGTCCATGGGCCAGGAATCTGTATTTCGCTATGCAAGTGATGGAGTTTTGCTGGCAATTTCCGTTGAAGATCCTTTTGGATCCTTATCAAAGGATATTATCGTTAAATATTTAGAAAGTTGTTATCAAGGCAACGCAGGAGTTTTCAATAAAGAAAAAGGTGGGGCCGGTCGCGGTTTACATCAATTGATTGAAAGTTCTGATCTGACAGTTTTCAATGTTGTTCAAGGTGTGAAGACCGAAGTTATTTCGATCTTGAATATTGAAAGTGCCTTGAAGAAAAAAGATTCAAGGCCAACTTTCCATTATTTTTTCAACTAAACTAAAAATGGTCGTGGTCAATGAAATCAAGATGCTGTTTTTGCCTTTTGATTTTCTGCATTGGCTTTTTTATTTTCTGCCAACATTTGAAGAAGTAGAGCGCAGACCCCGCAAACAATCGCCATGTCGGCAACATTGAAGGCTGGCCAGCTGTACTTTTCATAGAAGTGAAAATCCAAAAAATCGATGACATAACGAAATCGAAGTCTGTCGATATAATTCCCAATGGCTCCTGCAAAAACACTGGATAAAGAATAAATTTGCCAGCGATCACTTTCTTGCACACCTCTTAAAATCAGAAGAATGATAACCAGAGCAATAGGTGGCATGGAAAGAAAGAAGATTTCACGAAAGGCGGGGTGCGATTCGGCAAGAAAGCCAAAGGCCGCACCCATGTTACGAACATAGGTGATATTGAAGAAGTTTTGGATGATCGTCGTGGATTCACCCAATTGATAGTGACTGTGAATAAACCACTTCGTCGCCTGATCAATCAGGATAAATAAAACAGAAATAACAGCTAAGATTCCATATTTTTTCTTCATGACAAAGCCTCTACGCATTTTGGGCAGATTCCAGGGGTTGGACCTGCCTTGGTCAAATCATAAGTGTAGGTCCAACAGCGGACACATTTTTCTCCACCCATTTTTTCAGCACTGATCGTATACTTACCTTCCACCAAGTTTACCTGTGAAACGATAAAAATTTCACGTAGATTTTCAATTTTGGATAAAAGTTGAAATAATTCTGATTCCGCATGGACAGTCACCACAGCTTCTAAACTAGATCCGATCACTTTTTGGGCACGCAGATTTTCTAAAGTTTTTTGAACATCTGTGCGAACTTCAAAAACTTTTTGCCACTCATTTGCCAGAGTTTCATTTTTCCATTCAGGTCGTACTGTGGGGAAGTCCGTCAAGAAGATACTTTCTTGTTTGGATCCTTTGACGTAAGCGTAAGTTTCTTCAGCTAAGAAGGAAAGAATGGGAGCCATTAATCCTAACAAGTGATGAATCATAAGATTCAATACAGTTTGAGAAGACCTTCGAGCAAGTCCATCCTTTTTCCCCGTGTACAGGCGATCTTTTAAAATATCTAAATAGATCGCTGAAAGTTCCACTGTAAAAAATGTATTGAGTAAGTGGTAGACTTTATAAAACGAATATTCGTTATAAGCTTCAGAAACTTTTTGAATCAATTCATTCAGTTTATGAAGTGCCCACTGATCAATCGCTGGCATTTTTGCAATATCGACAGAATGAATAGCTGGGTCAAAATCTGAAGTGGCACCCAATAAATAACGAAGAGTATTGCGAATGCGGCGATAGGTTTCTGTCACTCGATCAAACTCTGTAGGTCCACACGAAAGATCACGACCATAATCTTCATAAACGCACCACAAGCGAAGAATTTCGATACCCAATTTATTGGCTGTTTCCATGGGATCAACAACGTTTCCTAAACTTTTGCTCATTTTCTTCCCATGAGAGTCGAAAACAAAGCCATGAGTAATCAAAGCTTTGAAAGGGGCAACTCCGTGAGTTGCTAAGGATGAAAGCAAACTCGTATTGAACCACCCACGATGTTGGTCGCTGCCTTCCAAGTAAATATCAGCAGGAACAGATAATCCTTCACGTTTTCGTTGAACGGCTGCATGGCAAACTCCACTATCAAACCAAACATCTAAAATATCTTTTCCTCGGACGAAGCCTTCGCTGCCAAAATCACCCTGGGCAGGAATTTTTCCAATCATATCTTCGATATTGGCGTTGTAAAAGGCATTGATGCCTCCATTTTTTTCAACAACATCGGCAACCTTCATCATGATTTGAACATCGGCAAGTGGCTTGCCTGTTTTTTTACAGTAAAAAATTGGAATAGGGACTCCCCAAATACGCTGACGGCTTAAACACCAATCAGGTCGGCCCTCCATCATAGCTTTCAGGCGAGCCTCTCCCCATGCAGGATAAAATTGAATATCTTGCAATGACTTCAGAGCTTGTTGACGGATATTGCTGTTTTCCAAATCCATTCCGATAAACCACTGAGGAGTTGCGCGAAAGATCAAAGGTGTTTTGGATCTCCAGCAGTGGGGATAACTATGTTCAATTTCTTTGTAGCCCAGCAAGGCATTCAGGCCTCGAAGTTTTTCAACGATCAAAGGATTTGCTTTGAAAATATTCGTCCCTTTCATCTCTGGAAATTCATCGGTATAGCATCCAGCTGCATCGACAGGACTTAGAATAGCCAATCCATATTTTAAGCCAACTTTATAGTCATCAGCTCCATGTCCTGGAGCTGTGTGCACACAACCCGTTCCCGCATCCGCAGTGACATGAGGTCCAAGAACAATCAAAGAAGACCGATCCAAAAATGGATGGTGAGCTTGCCCATACTCCAAGGATTTTCCAGACACTGTGCCGATCAAAGTCAGGCTTAATCCCGTATCTTTTTCAACAGCCGTTTGTAGATCTTTGGCAAAGACCAAGTTTTCTGAACCGGTATCAAAAACTCCGTACTCAAAATTTTCATTCAAACAAATTCCAAGGTTTGCAGGAAGAGTCCAAGGTGTTGTCGTCCAAATCACAAAACTTGTTGTGCGTCCATTTTTTACGCCCAACTTTTCAAGAGTCGCAGAGTCTTGAACTGGAAATTTGACGTAGATCGAAGGGCTTTTATGCATATGGTATTCGACTTCGGCATCCGCCAGGGCTGTTTGCAAAGTCCAATTCCAGTAAACAGGTTTGACTCCTAAGAAAACCACACCCTTTTCATAGGCTCGAGCAAACTCACGAATTTCTTCAGCTTCGTAACCAGGATCCATGGTGATGTAGGGCTTATCCCAATCTGCAAGAACACCCAATCGTCGGAACTGAGTGCGTTGAGCATCGACCCACTTTTGAGCTTCTGCGCGGCAGAGGTCACGAATTTCAATGTCGGATTTTTCTTTCGCTTTCGACCCTAAGTTTTTCATCACAGCATGTTCGATAGGAAGCCCATGGCAATCCCATCCAGGAATGAAAGGAGCTCTCCATCCACTCATATTTTTGTACTTGATGATAATGTCTTTCAAAATCTTATTCAGAGCATGTCCCACGTGAATGGCCCCATTGGCATAAGGAGGACCATCTGGCATCACAAAGCTTTTTTTGCCCTGATTTTTATCTAATATTTTTTGATAAATGTTTTTTTCAGCCCAATTTTTTAAAATCTCGGGCTCGCGAGAAGGCAAGTTGGCCTTCATTGGAAAATCAGTTTGTGGTAATTGGATGGTGCTCTTGTAGTCAACGGTGGGCGTTTCGCTCATATAAAAACCTCGATGGAAAACAAATAAAATATAATTCAGAAGGGTCCATGCTTTTTATGGTTTTCCTGACGTAGAAAGTCAATCAACGGTGCAATGAAGTCTTTGAGAAAATAAATTATTTTGTGTTTTCTATCAGAGTTTTAGCTTTTGAAAAGCCAAGAGAAATTAGAAGACGAAGCGCTTCCGTTTCACAACTAAGATTCAAGCCTTGAGTGACTTCGCGAATAATATTTAAACTTTTTTCATCCAGACCTTGGATGATGGATGGTTTGGTCTTTTCGGTCGTTGATACAGGTAATTCCTGTTTTGTTTCTTGAGCAACCTGTTGAAGATCAACCTGGGGAAGAGGTTGGGCCGGGCTCGCGAACGAAGTCATGTTTTGCGCAGAGGGAGCCACGAATGAAGTTGTCGAAATCGTTGCGGACGTAGCTGCGGTGGGGTTTTCAACTGCCGCGGCTTTCACCAAGGTCGGTCCAAACACAGTCCCCGCAGTCGGAGAACTTGTAACCACTGG
>JACCDG011421943.1_pt1 | contig 21877 bp, 39 predicted proteins | sample 7442471 | NCBI WGS metagenome assembly JACCDG01 (sample SAMN15323444, study PRJNA562643) | freshwater metagenome | isolation source: river surface water | place: USA:Blue River Watershed | collected 2017-08-17 | reverse complement strand
GCGTCATTGAACAGCAACGGCGTGCCAAGGCGCTCGAATCCACCGCCGGCCTTGTCTTTGCGAACCGCATACCCGTTGCCGTCTGGCAATCTCACTGGATACCAAAGGCTATCGGTTTTCGGTGCTTGCTCCCCCGTCCCCTCCACTGCTGCGGCCGACTGAGAGGGGGCGGCAGGGCGTGCGTCTCGTCCGTACCAAGTCTCTCGCTGCTGAACAGTGACGTTGAACGCCTCCATGCACGCAATCAAGTAGCTCGCCAGCATGTAATCCGGCGTGTTCGATGCGTTCTCTTTCGAGAAGCGATTCAACAGTGACGCAAGCTGTTCATCAAACGGTCGCTCGCCCGCTGCTGCTGGCTGGGGTGCGTTTCCGGCAACACACTTCACGCCATCGGGAATTCTCACGCCAATTGAAAGTGCGCAGCCGTCGTCTGAGTTGCAATCACAAGGCTTTGCTGTCTGTGATTGCAGAACAAACTTCCGAATGAAATCCTTGACGTGCTCGGCAATCGCAAGGCTCATCGTGTTGCGACCAGCCGCGCTAACCTCATCATCCTGCCAGACACGCCAGAGCACCGAGTAATGCTGGTGCGGGTGGCCCTGGATATCCTTCCATTCGGACTCGACTGTGAACCGCTTATCGAACTCCGCTTCCCAGTCCGGTCGCTCGCTCTCTACTGCGACCGACTGATTGGCAGTTTCCATTAGTTTTATCAGTTTATCCAGCTTAGTCTCTATACGATATAGCTCATGCGCACTCATAATAATCTCCAAGAAAGTTGTCCTCGACAACCATTATATCGTCAAATCGCCGCCGTGTCAAGATGGAAAATTCTCAAAGCCAGAATTTCGTTCGAGAATAACGTGACCCGCTGTTTCCGGCATATCTGGCTTAGCGTCATTAACTACTATACGCTTACCAGCATGAATTTCCATAAGTAGGTCTCTATAGTGTACTTTGTAGAAAATACCTACATGATGTAACTGGGCCATCGTTATAGCCCTTGTTGCTTCAGGTCGAGCGCTGGTAATTATCACCATATCGCCAGCTTCGCGCCACTCATTTAGTTTGTCTAGGACGCCGGGTAGAATTTCAGGCTCCTCATCCATCATTGTTGAGAAGCCACCCTTATGATGAAGTAAACAACCGTCTATGTCAAGAAAGTACGTTGTTCGTCTATTACTATTAGACTCGTATCCAATATTAACCAGCTTCAGTTCCATTAACCAACCTTCCGGTATTCGTTTCTACCTGTATCGCCCTGTCGTCCCACAATTGTTTCATATCAAAGTCTTTGCAGCATGTAATCTCTAATACTGCACCGATATGAACCGCACACCAATGTTCTATCGCAGCTTTGCCTTTAGCGCTCAAGTCACACGCCCTCGCTGTGAATATCTTGACCGTTGTTCCTTCCTCAATCCACGCCTTAACCCTCTCAACCATAGGCTGAATAGGTTCCCCAATATGGTTTGCAGAAACATAGCCATCGTGCCTAGCAAGTGTACCATCTAAGTCAACCCCAATCCATCCACTCATTTTAGTAATACCTCTGCGCCACCATATGAATAGTCAAACTCTATGTTCTCTAGGTCGAGCTTCTGTATGAAGTCTGACTTAGAAGTATGTTCATCAAGGACAAACAACATAAATCCGTTGCCGCCCGTTCCTAATAGTTTACCACCAATCGCGCCGCTGTCAACCGCATTCTGATAAACGGCGTCGATATTTTCATTTGTAATCCCGGTTGCAATAGATTTCTTAAGCATCCATCCCCTATGAAGTGTCTTACCTATATCTAGGATACTCTCAGACTCGAATGCCTGTAGGGTTAGGTCGGCTAGTCTCATTAATTGTTGCTTGATAGCAACACTAGATTCAGAATCATGGGCACTGGCTAGTTCGTAGGAACTGCGACCGTTACCAATGTGGGCGAGTACCATCTTATCTCGCAATTGACTTAAAAACTCGTCTGATACGTGGAGGGGGCGAACTTTAAAGTTGCCGGTCTTTTCTATCTCTATTGAATTGGGGCCACCATAGGCTGCCCATATTTCATCTTGCCAGCCACCATTCTCTGCTAACAGCTTACGTTCTATATATATAGCTATTTTAGCTAACTCTTTTTTAGACAGTGTTTCTTTTCCGTGTTTATATACGTCTATTGCCTTACACAAAGCAACGCACAGAGACGATGAAGACCCTATCCCAGCCTGCTTAGGCAGGTCAGACACAATATGAATAGAAACACCGTCCTCGATACCGAAATATTCTAATGGCCCCCGTACACCTGGATTTTGTATCTCGTTATTGGCTCCAACCATTTCTATGTTAGAATATGCCACTCTAGTTTTATAGTCAAAAATTTCTTCGTTTCGTTTAAGCGCAACATATACATAACGATTGATAGTGAAGCCAACCAATAGCGACCCGTGCTTGCTAAAAAAGCTCTCATAATCACTGCTCCCGCCTGCTATGCTAACACGATATGGGGCACGGGTAATAATCATTGATTTGCTCTCGCTACTTTGGTGCAAAGCTCCACAAAATAGTCTTGAGGCAAATTAGTTTTGAGCTTATTTATGTCTTTATGAACCCACTGAATGTTGCCAAACACATATCCTTTACTAGAGTCAATTCTGTCTATAGAGGCGGTCGTATGATTATGGTCTTTATTTAGCTCGCTGAACCCTATTGATATATCAGAAAGGGCACATTTAAAATTCTGCTTTTGCAATACTTCATTAATATATTCAATTGAAACCGTTATCTCTATTTGTTTTTTCACACATCGTCGATTTATTGATGCCCAGTACCATAGTGGTATGTCTTCATGTGCTTTACCACACATATTACATGATGTGGCTCGCTTACGTATTAGGTTTTGCCCAGACACGCTTCGTGTTCTTCCACATACGCAGACACAATCCCAATATGAGCCTGGTCTAGTTGTACTTTGGGCAACAACCTTTAACTTGCCAAAGGTCATACCAAGCAATACTTTTAATTGACCGGCACCACCGTACCTTATTGACACACCGTTTTCATGAAGAATCCTACATATGGTCCCACGGTCACACGAAAACTGTTTTGCAATTTTCGTAGCACTTAGACGGCTATCGTATAACCTTAGTATCTCTAAGGTTTCGCTGTGTGTGAAACGTAGTTTCTTCATACGTTAGTCATATGGCCCTTTAACATGTCTATGATGCCGTGTTTGTAGAACTGTTTTAGCTCAATAATACCATCATCTAGGTCGTATGATGGCGACCAGCCTAACTCGTATAGCTTAGCAGAGCTTACTATATAGTTACGCTTATCTGGGTCTGTTTGGTTTTTATAGTGGACCCTAGTATGAGGAAGCTGTTTCACGATAACATCAACAAGTTCGCCTTTACTCATGTTGACTTTATCGTTACCTAGATTATAGACCTGTCCGCGCATTTTGTCAATATTATCTACAGCAAATTCAAAAGCACGGCAAATATCCTTTACATGGATATAGTTGCGCATAAACGAGTCGTCAAATACGTTAATAGTGCCCGTATCTACCGCCTCTTTAACTAGCGTATTCACCAACAGGTCCAGTCTCATGCGTGGCGAATATCCAAACACAGTAGCCAGTCTGAATGCTACGGCATTATCGTAGGCCAGAACAGCGCGTTCTGCATCGTCCTTAGTCTTGCCGTATAGAGAGATGGCGTTTAACGGTGTTTCTTCTGTGCAGATAGCACCACCTGTGTCGCCGTAGCCGCTATTGGTATTTGGGAACACTATTATCTGGCCGTGCTGTGCTAGCTTCACTAGGTCTTGAATAGCCGTTAGATTGGTAGAAACTGCGGCATCCTTCTTTTTATCACACGCTGGAGCGCCGACTATGGCGGCTAAAGGGAAGATAATGTCCGCAGTCTCTACGATAGGGGCCATGACAGAACTATCTCTGGCGTCTGCATGAATGAACTCTACGTCGTCCAAAATAGGATAGACCTGAGGTAGTTGGCCGTACATTAGATTATCTACTACTACAACACGATACTTATCTCGAAAGTGTCGTACCATAGATGAGCCAATATAGCCAAAGCCGCCAGTAATTAGAAGTGTTCTCATAACGTAATAGTATCTCCTACTTGAGTTTTATCCCAAAAGTCTTTATTAAATGTGAATGATTCCTCATCTGGCGTGCCATTTCTGAGCGTCCCACGCACAGTTAACCACCAACGCTCAGGATGATATTGTGTTGCCGGTATAAATATCTTACCCGCTGGTACCATTACAATACTGGTATAGGCTACCTGATGCCATTTAGCCGTTACTACACCACTGGTGATATGCTCACGTATAAATGTATCATAGGTAATATGTGCAAGGACAGCAACAAGAAAACCAATCAATACAACTATAATTCCAATCAACACTTTTTCAAAAAACATCAGTCGCCTTTCAAAATTCTATAGCTGTCTTCATCAAAATGCTGAGTAGAGAACTCAATTATACGTGTGTCCCTCTTAGCGACAAGCGCGTGGCGCATACCAATTGGGATATGGGCAGTATCACCGTTTCTTAACATTTCATGCTTAACAGTGTGCCCGAACATTTTATATAGCTGCCCAAAATCCTTTGTTGGGTCTATCACTATCTCTGGTAAGTATGGAAAGTCGTAATGGATTAGCATTACTTCGCCTTCCAGCACCCAGAATGTTTCATCTTTACGTAGATGATAATGTAGGCTGAGTTTCTTGTCCTTGATAATGAACAGTTCTTTACCGCAGTAAAGCTCGTTGTTTACTATCCATCGTTCGTAGCCCCAGCCCTTAGGCACAAAGTTAATCATTAGTTCAGACTCATCGGATGTTGAAACTGGTTCTCGTCATAGATAATAGGTATACATAGCACCTTCTTATTACCAGTCTTAGGATAAATAAGTAGAATAACCATATAAGCCCCTTCCTCTGCATTCACTATTTGTACGTCAATCAAGTCCTTACACTCGGGACTTATCGTGAATGGACACTCTTTAAATATGTCGGGTACTTGCTTGGCTGGAAACTTAGCTCGGTGGGCAGGTTCTACAGTGTCGAACCAGTCGCACCAGTCTTCCTGTGAGCTAAATACCAGCAATTCTCTATCCCCATCAATCTTAAATGGCGCTGCGTTCATTTTGTCCCTTGGTACAAATAATGGTTGATTGTACGACGAATTAGGTCCGAACTAGAGGTTGTCTTTGGTGGGCCAACATTGTAGACCATCTCGATTTTAAGGGTGTTGCACAGTTCTTCCTCTTTAGGATGTGGGCTTACCCTATCTCCACCGTTGGCAAAAATCCATTTAGTACCGGCGTGTAGCTCATCCCATGACCCGCCAACCCACTTAGCAATGTCCCACCCTATATGTTCCTCGTCTCCCTCTGAAACCCATGCTTTATCTACACATTTCAGGGAAGATACTATCTTATATCTCTCCCTTTCGTCTTGGAAGCAAAAACCCTTCTTTCTTAGCAACTGTTTATCGTTATTAACAATCACCCACAGTTCGTCCCCAAGTTTACGAGCCGCTTCCATCATTTCGATATGGTTAATGTGAAGTGGAGCATAGTAGCCTGAGACTATTACGATTGTTTTCTGTTTCGTCTGTTTTCTGTTTATATGGTCAAATACGTAGTCCAAATGGGTAAATTGGATACCTTTACCTGCGAATATGTCGTCGTTCTTGTTGGGCCTATTGAACCTCATCAGGTTATCCTTAAATACCCATTCAGGCTCCTCCCATTTTTGTATATCTTTCATCGCTTCTGGGCTAATGTAGATATCCGTTAGGGCGTGCCTAGGCTTTAACCACTCTACCCAAATACTATTATCCCATTTCGTCATGACACCACCATTGGTACCGGAAACGGTAGAATGAACTTAGAACCTTTAGGATACTTCGCCATAATTTCGTCTGCGAAGTTCCATGACAGTAGTAGATAGTACGTATTAGCCTTAAGGGTCTTATCTTCCTTAATAATTGGAATATGAGTAACTGGAGTTACCCTCCCAATCTTAAGGTCGTTTGCCTCATAAACGGCGTCAATATACGTGTGGTCCAGCCCTACATAGGTCAACATGGTATTGCCTTTTGCTGGCGCTCCCACAGCAATAATGTTATCTCCGTCGTCTTTAATGCCATCACAAATGCTTTTCAGTCTATATTTGAACTGTTCAACCTTTTTAGCGAACTGCTTCACTGCGTTTTGTGAACATTCGATTGCGTCTACTTCCATCATGATGGTCTTGTTTGGAGTGGTCTGATAAGCGCCCTTATGGCAAACTCTAGCGACCACACTACCGCCGTGGATAGGAGAGTGTTCTGCATCAAACACTGTAAGTCCATATGGGTCTAGTAGATTCTGCAATGACTTAAGAGAGTAGTAACATAGGTGTTCATGGTATATACCATCGAAGGAGGTCTTCTGTAGCATATCTCCAAAGTACATAAACTGCACCAAGAAAATGCCATCATCAGCTAATAGCTTGACTATGCCTTTGATAACAGAGTGTAGTTCTTCAAGGTGGAAAAATACACCACTAGCGCTGATAATCTTAGCCTTCTCTGGATGGTATTTTAGATGTTCGTCTACGAACGCCTCATTGAAGAATGCCGTGGCGGTCTGTATACCATTAGCCTTAGACAAGTCTGCTATATTGTCAGCAGACTCTACGTTCATCAGATGCGTGAATCCTAGCTTCTTGTATTGCAATAGCTGTGTACCGTCGTTACCGCCAATATCTACAATCAAATCATGCTCTTTGATTGGATACGCTTCGGTCTGGGCCTTAGCTAAATCAAAGAAATGCCTAGCTAGGGTCACAGTAGTACCGCTAACGTATGTATGGTCCTTAAACATAGTCTCTTTTGGCACAGTGTGGTCTAGCTGTGCGAGTTCACATCGTGGGCAAATCACAAGTCTAAGAGGATAGGTTAGCTCGGACCCCACGCGGTCTGGTGTTAAAAAGTCATTACACCATGCGTGATTACCAAGGTCTACAACTAGGTCTAGTTGATTATGTCCACAGCTTCTACATGCCATATTTCGCCTTTATATAGTATTCTATGGTAGAGAACAACCCCTGTTCAATCGGAGTATATTCAATACCTAGGGAGTTCACTAGCTTCTTAGAGCGAACGCCAGTGAACGCTGTTGTGTCGTATTCAATCAAATTCTCGTTGTATCCAACGATGTGGCAAATCATAGATGCATACTCTCTGATAGTATATTCTACCCCAGGAGCTAGATTAGCAACGCCCAACTCTGTGTCTAGGTTATTGACTATCTGCTTTACTACATCATCTATGTATACCAATTCGCGGCTCTGATAGCCGTCGCCCCACAAGACTACTTTTGTTCCTGTGTACCTAGCATCCACAATCTTCTTAATCAGGTCAAAGATGAAATGCGAGTCGTCTAGCTCAAACTCTGGACCATACATTGTGTTCGGCACATAGTACGAGTAGTTCCACCCATACTGGGCCTTCTGAGCGTCCAGACCTACTAACAACATACGCTTAGTCATAGCATAAGTATATAGGTTGGTATCTGGAGTACCAGTCATGTAGTATTCTTCACTCTTGCGAGGCAACGATGGGTCGTACCCGCAGCTAGTACCCATAGTGATGAATTTAGTACGTTCACCAAGACGCAGTCTTAGGGCGTTGGTATTCAACTGCTGGTTAATTATCCACTGCTCAGCCTGATGATGTAGGCAGAAATCCCCAGCCTTAGTCCATGCTGCTAGGTGAATAATCAAATCTTGGTTCGTAATACATTCTTCTGGTTGCCAGTTGCCAAACTTAAGCAAGTTTCGCACAGACGTATTACAGGCGAGAACCACATGGCCCGCCTTAACCAACGCTTCTTCAAGATGCCTACCTACAAATCCGCGATTACCAGTTAGGAGGATTCTCATAATTGTAAAAAGTACCTTATTGATTGACCTTCTTCTCTTACCCCTCCTTGGAACGGATATGGCTTCGAGACACTGAAAAACTGAGCAAACTTTGCATTCCACCATTCTGTAGTCTGCACACACTGATGCAACTCAATAAATGGAATACCAGCCTTTTGACACGCCATCGTAGAACCGGGAACGTCTGGCGTCAAGGCATACTGTCCTATGAAAATAGAATCTTTGTGCATGTGCTTTGTTATGTTCTCTAATAGCACATCAATCCTGTCAGGATGAATATGCTCCAAGAACTCCCACGAACTGACGCAGTCGAACTTTAGTATCTCGCCATCTTTAGAATGACGAAACTCAAACGGCCTACTTGCATCGCATGTAAACAATAGACTATTATGGTACCCAGGCCAGTTAAACTTACCGTGTTTAGCACAGTAGTCGCTACCGTCAATGCCTACTGCTAGATTGCCAGCCTTAAACGCATCTATCGTGAATTGTCCGCCAGCACATCCCAAGTCTACTACAGAGTATGCCTTACCAAAGTATTCTCTAAGTTCTTGGATAAGTTCTGGAGAAGAATTATTGTCGTTAGCCGTACCATGAGGAGCCATATGGTCTGGCGAGTCTACTGCGATAGGGAAGTCTGTTATCAGTTCCATTAAAATACTCCTTGATAGTCTATTGGAAATCCTGCTGCTTTGCGTCTAATATAGGTTTGCAGGTCTTCCCCATACCATCTTTCTGCGCGAGCATTTGTCTCATCACGCTGAGCGCCCGCATGTCTACAATAATGTCTGTGTTCTATGTTGCCATCTACCTTATGGATACAGTTGTGTAGATGCGCCTTATCACTTTTTTCTACGTCGTCATGATGAGACTTGTAGTGAGGAATACATAGCACGCCACCGATAACTTCTTTGAAGAATCGACGGGTGCCTACAGCACGTTCAGGCCATTCGCCCCACTGTGAATCTTGTCCCTTACCAAACTCTCCTATCCCAACGTACATGATTTCGTTTGGGTCTAAGATACGCATGGCCTCAACATACCAGTTCTCATTATACCATAGGTCATCATCTGACACCGTTAGGTAATCGCCCTGACTTTCGGATGCTGCATGGTTCCACGCCTGAATACCGTTCTCTTTCTCTGCATAGAACACCTTAACCTTTGGCTCTATCAGCCCACCAAATAACTGGATGGTTTCTAGGTCTGGATGCGCCGATATGACAATCTCGAAGTCAATATCTTTTGTCACTTCTAATATACGTTGTACGCACTTAAACGCCTGCTGTGAGCGTCCGCGAGTCGGCATTATGATAGAGAGCATAGGTGGTCGCCCCATTGTTGTTGTATTTCCTGACTGTCAAACAGTGACATTGCGGTTGCGCGTGCATTGTCTGAAATTGCCTTAGCGTAGGCAAAGTCTTGCAATTTGTCACTATAGTATTTTACATCAGAAATGCTGTTCGCAAGAAAACCATTTTTCTCGTTTTCGATTATCGACGGCACTTCATATAGATTGTCGCTATAGCCACGATTCTTTAGAGCAATGATAGGTATGCCCATCATAAGTGCCTCAATAAAGCTTAACGTGTATGGGGCAGGTATAGTCCCTGTATATAGGAAGTATCTATGGTCTTGCATTGCAGATATAAACCCATCATGGTTCAGTTCTGCAATACCTACGTCCTCATTAAGTCTACCAAATAGCTGAACCCCGAGTTGCTTACTAGCCTCCATTAAGAACTCAGTATTGGTAAACTGCTTTCTGTTCAATAGCTGGGCAATGGCTATACCTCCCTCTTTGTAGCCATTCCAGTTTGAGAACACGCGCGAATCGCAGGAAAACCTAATGATTCTATCTACATGCTGGCACTGAGGGATATTAAACTCCATCGGTGAGTATCTCACGACAGATATATTGTATCCCAGTGTTTTAAGCTGGTTGATGGTGTTCTCATTATTTCTAGTATTCTGACCAATGGTGCGCAGAATGATTTGCTTTTTCTTACCAACCTGCATAGCTATATTAGATAGCCAGTCTGCTCTATGTGTGACCCAGATAACGTCGGCCCATTCTGCAATTTGAGGGTCGATTGTTTCTAACTGAGAACATATCTTGATATGCTCTACTGTTTTAGCTAGACTTACCTGCTCAATATCTAACGCAGGTCTAGGACTATTCACAGGCTGTTGTGGATTACAGTATCCACCAATAGAGATAACATGATGACCTAGATTATTGATTATTTGTAGGTCGTTATACTCTAATACTTCATGACAGGATAGGTAGAGTATGTTCATGGTCGGTCTAGTAGTTGAATATCTGGGTCTGTTTTCTCGATGTATTTCTTATATACACGCAATAGCTGCTGTTCAATGGTGTTATGTTCAGCAAACGCCACTTGTCGAGCCAACAGCTCAGACTTAGCCTTTGGGTCCATTTGCTGTACTAGTCGTATCTTTGATATACAGTCTGGGATATTACCATATTCGTACATTGGAACTATATCTTTGTATAGGTCTAGATACCCATTGTAGTCATCTGCAATCAGCGGGCACCCAACAAACGGGCCTAGCCAATCTCGGAATCCCTTACCATTACGTTGAGGGTCAGACGATGGCGTAGTCGTTCCTATAGCTACGTCAGACTCAGCAAACGCGCGTATAGAGCCTTCTAGCGAGAACTGCTCTAGGTTATAACCAAGGCTAATCCCTGCGTCCATGATGCCCCTGAACAGCACTGAACGGTCGTAGAAGTATCCACCGGGATACGAGTTTGGGCATCTACACAAACATAGGGCTTCTCTTACTGACTGAGGCTTACCGAATGTAGCATAGAAGTTCTTAGCCTGTTGGAATACGCATTGGGTTCCAGACCATAGGAACATATCTGCATTGTAACCGCGAGACTTGAATTCTTCCGACACATTGTAACACGTATCTAGATGTAGGTCTGCTTTACTTGGATGGTCGTACTCTATATAATCCCTACAATGGGCACTATATGAACCCATGACTATGATGTAGCTATTAGGAAAATAGGTACGAATGTTGTCTATGTTGTTGCCTAGCGCGCCTACAGCCTTAGATTCTCCTCTAAACTGAAAACCCTGTAGTATTACAATATTGTTGCCCAACGATGGCTCAAAGGTCTGACTTAGGTTGTACATGCGACATTCTTCGCCAAGTAGTGTAGCGAATGCCTCAATACCCATGTCGATGGCGTACTTGCTATAAAAATTAGGGTCTTCAACGTATATAATCATCTAATTACACCAGTGTAGTCTGTGGGGAATCCTGCCGCCTTACGCTGTTGGTATGTTACCTGGTCTTTATTGACTAGGGCTATGCCGCCGCGCATATATGTTTCATCTTTTTCTGCTTTACCATATACCCAATGTCGATGTTCGATATACGCTTTAGGTGCCTCGAAAAACAAACCAGCCGCTATGGCACGGTCTGTTTTTTCAACATCGTCGTATTGGCTTAGATACTTAGGGATACATAGAACACCACCAAGGGTTTCTACGAAAAATCGACGAGAACCAATAGCGCGTTCAGCCCAGTAGTTAGAGCTATCAGACCTAATCTTGAAATAGCCATGACCTTCTGAGGTAGCCTCTACTACCTTCATGGTTTCTTCTAACCATCCATCATGATACCACAGGTCGTCGTCCCCTACTTTAAGATAGTCACCTTGGGCGTGTGTCGCTGCTATATTCCAACCTTGGATAGCTGAACACTCTTGCCAGATAACGATGACATTAGGGATTGGAGTAAGAAAGACTCCTAGATTAGAATCGTCTGGGTGCGCGACTACTACGCATTCTACATCAAAACCCACTGTAGTCTTGAATAGCTGCTCTATACAACGCAACGCTTGTGGGCCACGCCCTTTGGTGGGCATACATATTGATAGCAGCATATCCTAGTTCCTGTGTCCATAAAAGAAAAAAGAGGCTAGGCGGAATCGAACCACTTAGCAGGAGCTTTGCAGGCTCCCTCCCCGCCTTGGGAACTTAGCTTCTAACCTCATTAGCACTCTTGAACGACTTTATCCTGTATTCCACAAAGTCGTTATCTCTATACTGGCTCAACAGATAGCGTAATGGTTCCGCCCTATTGATATGTAGTTTCCAGTCTGACCCATCCAACTTGTTACGCGACTCTACTCTGTATATCATGTATGTGTCGCCATCAATCGTCATAACCGGCGAATAGTAGCCCCAGAAACCATGCAACGAAGTATAGTCCCACCGGAATACCGAAAGCAAAGATTGACGCAACAAACGCAATACGTAGGATACCGGCGTCAATACCAGTAGCATTAGATATCCCAGATAATACACCGAGAAAAGCACGACCTGTATTAATCGAAGCGAGTCTAAACGGTTTTGCCATGACATATCACACCATTAGAATGAGTTATACCCAGTCCCTACTCTCTGTCATCCTCTTAGGATGAATACCTATCTTTGACAATAGATACTCTAATCCTTTCCAAAACCTAATTTGTTCCAACACAGCATTTGTTATGTTACCCAACGTACAGTAGTATTTATCATACGGCTGCTTGTGGTGCTTCGCGTGCTGCTGCGGTGTCTGTATTATACCAGCATCTTGTAAAAATGCAATAGCAAAATTGTTCGTTCTGCGATGGTTCCAAGCGTGGACCTCATTGCCTAGCGATGCTAGGACTAGTACGACAGCGACTTGCCATATACCGAAGTACAAGAACACTAATGAAACAATCACAGCAGGAACAACTAGGTGCCAGTTTCTACTAATCAAGGTACTCATCGTACCAATAAAAGTAGGGTTCTTATGGTGTTCTATGTTTGGCAGCACAACCCCGTCTAATAGAGGCCACGGCCATGTCTTTACTGCATATGTATCTTCTATCCAATGACCTAACCCTGTAATAAAGTCGGCCACTAGAAAACATATAAGTAGGGTTAGTATCATCTTTTCATCACCAGAGAAATGACGCTAGGACTAGTGATATTATTATACCAAGTCCTATACCACCAATCACTGCTAAAATGCTAAAGATTACTATCATATCCTACTCCAAGAGGCCAGTAGCAGAATCGGACTGCTGTTCCCTTGATACCAACAAGGTGTTCTACCATTAAACTAACCAGCCATAAAGCACAATTTTTCAAAATTAGGGATTGAATTATGTATCATAGATACTAGTAAACACAAGTATCATAAAGAAAAATTCTGCCAACCATATCTAGACATAATCAAGCAAATCATTGATAAAAAGTCCACAGAGGGTTCCGCCCCCTCATGACTTCATTACGAGTGAAATCTGTGTACTAACACTACGGACAAACAGCCAGTATTATGTGCGATACTTCTTCAGAAAGTCAAGGAACGACTTAATGCCCATTGGGCCACCAGACGCCTTGACGTTCTCATTACTATCTATTACCTTAATGTTTGGGATGCTGCCTATGCCGAATTTCTTAGCTAGGCCAGGTTCATCATCTGTGTCCATTAGGTAAAAGTGGAAATTATCTTCTAGCTCTTTCTTAACTCCAGCATCAGCCAAGGTGTTTGCCTTGAATGACTTACATGGGCCGCACCAAGTAGCTGTGAACGCTACCACTACTGGCTTACCATCTTTCTTAGATGCCTCAAGGGCACTTCCATAATTTGGGTAGCTTGTAGCGCTTGTTGCCATGACTATTCCTAATATTGTAGCTAAAAGTGTATTAAACATTGGTAATCTCCGTATTGTTATACGTGATTATACACCTATTTCCTGACTATTGGTAACAGTTCCTATGATTTTCCCATCAATCATTTCTTGCGTGTAGAAACCCTTCATTTTTAAACTGCCTTTGGTGTGGCTGTTTTCTGGCGTTTCTTTGGTGTCAAACGAGACATTGTGAAATCTCGCATGATGCACATAGTAGGTTTCACCTTTGATTTTGAAGACCCACATGGGTATGGAGGGATTGGTCAGATGACCTTTGTTGAAGTGGAATACAATGGTTTCAGGTTTATTAGGCTACGTCATACAACCCATCCTCCGGTATGTGGTCTGGTTTTAGTTAGTTTCAATAATTCGTTCCGAATTGCTAGTGCCGTAGGCACACCGTATCTTTGCTTAAATGCTTCAGCAGTGTCATACTTTATGTCTTGTATAGCATAAAGCTCAGCATCAATGGATGCCCCGATTCTTAATGGCTCTGGCACTTCCTCTTTCATAGTGCTGCCAAAGGTGATACCATCGCTATATATTTGCATCACTGGTCTATCGAATTCAATCCAACCGTACCAAGCGACTCTAGAAGAACGCCACGCGGTATCGTCATATTCAACGATAATCTTGCTGACACAATAATGAATTAGGCGGGCATCGCCAAAGCCTACGGATTCAAATACCTTGTTGGCTGGCTTATTTAACGTCTGATAGAAGCTATTGACTAGTACGTGTTGAAGCTCTGCAATAGACGTTTTGACCAATGGCCTATTAACAGGTAATGCGCCAGACTTAGGTATTATGTATGCTTCCATCTTCGATAATTTCCACCCTCTTGAATTCTGTGAAGGTTAGCGCAATAAAAGCCGCTGTTATCCAATCTTGAGTAGTTGGTGCGGTTAGCACTATAAATGCGTTCACACCAGAGATTTCTAATCTGTAATCCATAGACCTTCCTCAGAGACTCGAACTCTGATTTTGCGGGTTAGAATCCGCCTGTCTTACCATTAGACGAAGGAGGGAGATAGACCCGTTAGGGTCAGTGGGCAATGCTGGAGTCGAACCAAAGCTATTTCTACGATGTCAACGTAGCGTGTAATCCGATACACTAATCGCCCGAAAGTCGCTTAGCGACTTAGCAACAATATAAAGAACATTACTTCTCAGCTTCTTCTGTTGGAGGAACTACTGGCTTAGGTGCCGGTACAACCTTAACAGGTGCGGGAGCAGGCTGTGATTCACTCAGAGTAACTCCCTGATGCGTTCTACGAGGCCAGCTAATTGCGTTCTCAACACCAGACACAAAAGCGTCTCTTTCTACCTTTGTAGCGAAGTCATACTTTACCTTGTCGCCTGTTACTAGATGGTATTCTACTGAGTACATTAGCTACCTTTTCTTTTTGTGACTGGCGGTGTACCACGCTTTTCTAGATTACGCTTCCTGCGCAATAATGTCTTGTGGCGGCTATCAAAGAAGTCAACAATTGTGCGGTTAAGCTCAATACGAATGTCTATAAAGCGCGCACGTAATCTACGTAGGAATTTCACAGTATCACCTAACATGCTGTTAAGAGTTGCGTCAGTCCTACATTATTATCCTTGAGTAGTCCATACAGGAGTCGAACCTGTTCTTGAAGTATGTAAAACTTCTTCTAATACCGATTTGATAATGGACCAAGATATTATACACCATTGAACTGTGTATAATTGATACTAGCAAACATAAGTATTTCAAAAATTCTACATGCCAGCCATATCTTGATATAATCTTAACCATAATCAACAAAAGATGCCCTGTAGAATCGAACTACACTTCTTCTGGCTTTTCTGAGCCAGCGACTACTTCCAGCAGTCTCGAACATCGCTAGTAGGGAAGACAGGAGTTGAACCTGCACGCTTTTAAAAGCACCTGCTTCTAAGGCAGGCGTGGCTGCCGTTACACCACTTCCCCATATTACTACTCGCTATTAAACACTTCTAAAATGTGGCTAAGCCACAGTAGCCCCCTTCGGACTCGAACCGAAACTTGATAGCTTTTGAAACTATTGCCTCTGCCTTTGGGCTAGAGGGCCATTCGTCATACCAGTATTATACACCCAAACCTCCTCGGCGTCAAGTCGATTTTGGGATTTGGGCCAAAATTTCGCTGATGCCATTCACTTTAGTATACGGAATAGACCTTTGCTCTAGGAACTGCTGTACAGCCCAATCTATCCCCTTTGCCTCAGTCTCGTTCTGCATACGACCCACTTCTACATATGGCTTGTTACGCGACAGATAGAAGTTGGTATTATCGAAGGAGTTAAATATGTCTATCACAGCCTGTATGAAGCTTTCTGGATAGAGTTCCTTACCGTACAAGGCCGATAGTAAGAATGGACTATCTGTTACCACATAATCCACCTTATCTATCAACCTTTCAATACGGTAAAGCTGCTTGCCGAAGATTAAGGGCTGACACTTAATGCACTGTGCCCTCTGTGACCAAACCAAGTCCTTTGCTACTTCTGTTACTAGCTCGATGAGTACGCCCTTCTGCTTAAGCTCGTAGAATATACCAGCCGCAGTAGTTGACTTGCCGCACCCAGGTCCACCGAACAGGCAAATAATCTTAGTCACTTCAACCTCGCCACTAGTTGATGTACAATCTCAGTAGTACCGCCAAGGTAGTTCTTGTTCTTGAAATACTTCTTGGCCGCTGCCCGAGACACTTCACCACAATACTGGTCAGTCAGAGTACCTTCCAGCCCATAGCCCACTTGCACCCTAACCTTACGGTCATTAGGTGCCAGCACCACTAAGATACCATTATCCTTCTTAGCAGTACCCAGCGCCCACTTATGAGCAACACGCTGGGCAAAGTCCTCAATGGCTTCTCCATTCAAAGAAGGAACCACTAGAACCTTTAGCTGGGCGATACCAGCACTGTTTAGCTGAGACAACTCCGACTCCAGCCCTGACACATCGCCTAACGCACCAGCATTGTCGATAACGTATGTACCATCATCAGCAGGAGTGCTAGACGATGCCGACACCAACCCCTGCGGCACCGTCGAACCAGACTTAACCTCACAACCACATACAACAGCCAGACACAATAGGGCGATAGCCTTCTTCATTACTTGGCCTCCGTCGAGAAGTCAACCTTAGGAACAGTACGCTCAGCATCGCTAGCTTCCAGATAATCACGCTCGCCCACTCCAGCTAGGCCAGCATAGAAGCTGCCGGGGAATGTACGACGGAACGCATTAAGTGTCTTAACCGCCTCATTGTATCGGCCACGTTCTACCGTAAGACGATTCTCTGTTCCTTCAAGCGAGTCCTGCAACTTGGCAAATGTCTCGTTAGACTTCAACTGTGGATAGTTCTCGGTGAATACCAACAGCAGTGATAGGGCACTCTCAATATTGCCCGATGCCACTTCACGGTCGGCAGGGTTCTTTGCGCTAAAGTACGCGGAACGCGACTTAGCAATCTCCACAAACACATCCTGTTCCTGCTTAGTCACACCCTTAACGGTGGCAACCAAGTTAGGTAGAAGGTCATATCGACGCTTCTCAACATTCTGTACCTGTGCATCAGCGTTATTCACTTCTTCATCTAATGTGCGAGCGGTATTAAAACCACCCAACACAGCAAGTGCGGTGAACAATGCAAGCAACGCAGTTCCACCAACCAGTACACCAACAATGCCCAAAAACGTCTTCATTAGTTTTCTCCGTAGATAAAATTATCAAGTTTCGATTCTTTTTCAAACTTACGCAACGCATACCACTCTTTGTTAGTCAGCTTTTTGTCTGCAAGATAGCTCCTTAGTAAATTCTTCACTTCTGGCTTGTCTTCGACAAACTGCATAGTTTCTTCAACGTGCCACTCACTCAGTACATACTGCTCGTCGATATTATAGCGATAAAACTGTATGATGCCAAGCACTAAGAGAAAGATAACTCCAAAAAATGCCACCACGCCCAACCACCAGTCGTCCTCGTCGTTATGGCCTCGGTATGGGTTCCTAGCTTTTGCTTCTGCTAGTTCTCTCGTACACTTTTGATACGACAGTATGATAATTATGACCGCTGCCACAATATATACTACCACAATACCACAATATAACATACTACTCCTCTACATACTTAAAATGGTCTATTTCGTCACCCAATCGTATATGTTCGTTATGTGCGTCTATTTGATAGACCTCAGACCTTTCGTTTCGAGTAAGCACTTTATCTGTCAATACATCACGCAGTCGGTTCCTCACATTATCAGGCTTATCCTTAGCCCATACTAAAACCTTCTTAGTTTCCATATCCCCAATATGGTCATACTCGTTCGTAATCTGGTCTAAAATACCAAGTGTTGTGAACATAGAGATAAGTATAGTTGGGACCAGTAGCAACATAGCACCCATGCCACAGTTAAAATCGCCCATTCCATATTTCTCATGCTCCTCATACCACATAGCACATCGTATAAGGTATGTTATCCACCATAGAAGCAGACCTACCACAATAATGGCCGCAACAGCTTCAAAGATAATGAGTGTTACCATGAGCTACCTCCACCACCTCCACCGAAGCCTCCACCGCCACCCCATGAGCCACCGCTACCGCCTTTACCGCCTCCCTTGCGGGGGCCGCTATCGTCTAGTAGTGCGTCAAGAATAGCAATCATAATGGGACCAGCACCAAGTTGGTATAATACCCATATGATAAATAGAAAGGCTAGAAGCGACAAGGCTAGATATAGTACAGTCATTTAGACACTCCAAATTTAAATTCATCAATCTTGCCTGCGAACACCCTGTTGTTCCAAGCCTCGACGCCAGCCTCATACTCGTTAAACTCGTACCGCGTCATTTTACCGTCCGCGAGAAGTCTTGTCAACAGGTTTTTCATGCACGGCTCGCCCTCTTTTGCCAATTTGGAGGCATCGTCCATACAACCCTGAACTATATCCCGCGACACCGTATCCTGATTGCGCAATATGTTTTGCCCAGCAACCCCAAAGGGTATCCCAAGAACTAGGACTAGCATATATGCCATGTTATCACTTATTAGAGCAAGCCCAAATCCAGCGAAAATCAGAATAAAGCAGATAACAGTAAGTGCTATTCCCATTACCAATCAGAGCCTCCACCGCCGCCTCCGAAGTCACCACCGCCACCAAATGAACCACCTGAGTCCCAGCTACTACTGCTAATGCCAGAATCATAAGACGAGCTAGAGCTAGACGAACCACTGTCATAACTCGAACTAGATGCTGGAGGTACGTAATCATCCCTACGACTTTCCTTCTTTTTTTCCTTCTTCTTCTTTGGAGCAGCAGGAGGCACTGGGGTAGTAGCGCGAACTACGTTCAGATTCCTATTGCCCTTCTCTGCGGCAAGTATGTCTGCTACACTACGCGGAACATGAATAGTAGGAACTTCCGGCTTAGGTTCTGGTGTTGGGTTTGGAATATCAAGCATTTCTTCAACAGGAGCGGTCAACCAACCCAACCCTTTCCATACAAGTCCACCAAACACAATCGCAGCAAGTACAGTCCAAATCATGAGAAAATTCTCCACATAGCAAAAAGAATGATTGACACAGTAAACAACATAGATAGTGTGGCTAAGATATAACCCTTTTCGTCATTCTTAACCATATCAACAAGGAATCTCATATATAGTCAAACCCATAGTCTTTCATTTTAGATGGGCCATTGAAAGGTGAGAAGTAGTCACTGCCGTAATACGACTCTAGTAACGCAGTATTCTCTGCTTTCGTCAACAGCGGATACTCCTGAGACTCTTTAAAAACTGTGGCTACTCTGGCAAGCTGATAGTTAAAAAACTCGGTCAGTTCTTTGCTCGGTGATGGCACGCATGAGTACATCACAGAACAGAACATGCTGAAGTATACCACACCCTGCATACTGTCCCAGCGGGCCTCTTTTAGTTCGCCAGCCGCAGCTAGTTGTAGAGCAATAATAGAACCATTGGTATACGCCACCCACTCGTCACACAGATACAGCGGCCTATCGCCCCATGACGATGCTTGGCTTATGCAGTATAGTTGGTACAGCCCAAGGATACCTCCGCGAAATTCCTTTGGAATTTTAGGTGCTACCTGCTGAATGGTCAGTGGCTTAGGCTCATCTATAACCCAACCAGTATCGTCTAGGGTATACAGGCCAACGCTCTTGTCGCGGTGCGACTTAGTATTAGCGATTTCACTGTTAATCTGATGGGTGGTTTCGTGCCCACTTGTTGTTAGGTCAGTATCGCCATATAGTCTTTGATGCTTATCTGGAACACAGCCGAATGAATTAGCAATCCTGCGTGAACGAAAGATTTCGTCAGTATGGGCACATATATCGGCGTATGCCTTACTTGTATGCGAACCCAATGGTTTAATTGCAGGATAGTTGATTTTCATCTTACAAACCGTTCTAAGAAAGCGATTAAAACATACGCACCAGTACAGGCAGTCAGGAATATACAGACAAAAGCAAACAATGCTGCGGGTACGTAATAACCAGCAATGCTCGCCACAATCGCCAGCCACCCAACAGCAAAGAATGGAACATATCTCTTAATACTTTTGACTATATTCATCTTCTTCCTCTGTATCGCGCCAACGCTGTTCCTCGAACCTATATCCAGGTGGAGCAATGAATACGTCTGGCACATACATCAGACTACCACGACACTTCACTACGATGTAGTCATAACCATCATCACGCACTACCGGATACTCATGACCACGCACAATCGACCCATAGTTGCTCAAAAATCTAACCGTTTGCATTATGCAAATCCCCTAGTAAATCAAAAATGTTTCCCACCACCTTTGGTTGCTTGGACATCCAAGGCTTACCAAGTCTGTCAACAGACAGATGAATACCTTCCCATACGTCGTCAGTTTGCTGACTGACAATCTTATCGTTTACTACCTTCCCGGTAGTTACCTTAATCGGCGGTTCCTTGGTGATAACTCCAAGAAATCCCTGATGGCAGATAGCAATATCACCTTTTTTCGGCATTTTTTGGCTCTACTTTCTCTAAATGATACTCTGGCACGTCGCTGTCGCTACTCCAAACACCAGCATAAGAACCACCCTTACTGTAGTCTGCATATGCCTTTTGTCCCTTTTCAGGAATTACGCCAAACTTATACAGAGCATTGTAAATTTTACCAGTTTGGTAATCCTGTAGGTACACTGTATTGTCACGCCATACTAGCTCTACTTCCCTCTTACCATATGTACCAAACTTAGGTCCGGTTATCCATACGTGACCACAATACACAAGCCCTAGCCAAATTATCGTGCAGACAATGGCGAATGGCAGTACACCAGTATCTTGGCTCATGGTCATCCATGCAGTAAAAACCGTCACAAGTCCAACTATAATTAGCACAAACAACAAAACTTCAGGCATCATTCTACTTAAATCCTGTTCTAAACTCTGTTACTTTTTTACACCACTCGAAAAATTCATTTTCTGGCATAGAAGACTTCATGGTATTAATAGTCTTATGTACCCACTGGACATTTCCTTCAACATACCCTAATAAAGCGAGAATATTGGCTACACTTTAAGAAAAAGGCTTTTCTAGTAACATTCGTAAGAAGTCTTTTATCTGCTTGTACTTTTTACAATTTTTTGTTATATTATAAGACCCTATACCCTTATCGTCTAGCCAATCGAAGATATTTTGTCCAAACTCCTGTGACCTAGCTGTTATGTCGCAAGCCAATTCTGCCACGTATATTCTAGGCATTTCATTGATATGCTCCCAATACTCAACATGATGAAAATTCCCATGCTGATGTTCGTGCGCTGCCAATTTGAATTTTTCAGGGTCACTATCCTTCACGTCTTGATGAAGATACAGCCACTCTACACCGCTAAACTTCGAGTTGTCATGGATAAACCCATTAGCAATCAGCCGTTTACCGAACTCTATCTCGCCTTTTTCCATTAGGCGTTCGCCTAGAAGCGTACAGTTTGAGCGCACGTTGTTAATGTGTCTCACCAGTGCGTCTAGACGCTTAACAGCCAAATCGGGTTCCATTATGACCTCTTATTCACGGCTTCTGCCACTATTGGTGTAGTCACCTTAAACTGCATCACACCGTCCCTAGCCCGTGGCTCCCACTTGGCGATTCCAGCATTGACCAACAGCTTACGCAGTTTGCCCAGTTCCTTGTTTGCCTTTTCCAACTCTGTATT